>SXGU01016263.1_pt1 | contig 14861 bp, 15 predicted proteins | sample 3174531 | NCBI WGS metagenome assembly SXGU01 (sample SAMN11356863, study PRJNA531348) | freshwater metagenome | isolation source: freshwater sample F1-140 | place: China: Fuxian Lake, Yuxi | collected 2017-12-25
ACCATTACGGGTGATCCATACTTCACTGGCAAATTTACTGGCGGTTTGCGTTAGCTTAGTGGACGCGCGCGCATGCAGTCCGAGCTTATTAATGATTTTTACTTCTAGGCTAGTCATTCATTTATCCAGTTTTTTGTCTTTTTAGAGCAGGCGCAACGGTTTGTACTATTAGGGCTCATAGCGTTCACAGCATTCGCGGCTAAAATGCACCACACCTTCACGGCCGCCGGTCACGGCTTTTTCCACCAAGGCCATTAGGGATTCGTGCCTATAGGTCATGGTGCGCACTATCATGGGCATGTTGACGCCAGCCACGCCCTCGACCACGCCGGGGATGAGTAATTTGCTAACGATGTTGCACGGTGTGGCGCCATACATATCGGATAACACCAACACGCCATCGCCTTCATTGAGTTTGGCCACTAGGCCTTGTGCGACAGGCAGTAATTGGTCTGGGTCATCGTGGTTGGTGACAGCCAAATAAGCCACTTGCCGCGGTTCGTTACCAATTACATGCTTGGCACACTCGAGTAAACTTTCACCAAAACCGCCGTGGGCGATAATTAAAATACCTATCATGGTCTTTCCTAATTCTTAACTACGTTGTGTGTTGAGTTAACGCTAACTGGATTGAAAACTACTGTTTAAGTTCACGGTGCCGACTCAGCACTTTTTGAGTTGGGGTAAAGTGGCGGCTCAATGCTTCTACAAAATACACCGACCGGTGCTGGCCACCGGTGCAACCTATGGCGACCGTTAAGTAACTGCGGTTGTCGGCAACAAAATTGGGCAGCCATTTTTCTATATAGTGTTGAATGTCGCCCAGCATGGCAAGCACATCGGGCTGACTTTGCAAAAAGGCTTGCACTGGCGCATCGCGCCCAGATAACTCGCGCAAGTTGGCATCGTAATGTGGATTCGGTAGGCAGCGTATATCGAAAACAAAATCGGCATCCAATGGCACGCCGTGCTTAAAGCCAAAAGAGGTGAATAAAAGAGTTAGGCCGGTGTGTTCTATGGCCACGGCATCTTTTACCCAAGAGCGCAGTTTGTTGGCGTTGATGTGGCTGGTGTCGATGACTTGCCCTAAATTACCGAGGGTGCTCAACAGTTCGCGTTCAAACGCAATGCTTTCAGCCAGCGTGGTGGTGTCTTTACTTAAGGGGTGCTTGCGCCTGGTTTCGCTAAAGCGCTTAACCAAGGTTTCGACATTCGATTCCAAGAACAACACTTGTGTGCTGACATCTTGCAATTTCAATTGCTCGATGTGGGCCGGTAGGGTCTCTATGGAGGCACTGCGACTGTCTATGCTGATCGCCACTTTGTCAAAATTGCTCAGATTGGCCGTGCCAGCGGTTTGCTTTTCAGCACGCAGGTGATCGGCAATTTGCGGCAACATGGTGGCCGGTAAATTGTCTATGCAATAGTAGCCACTGTCCTCCAAGGCATGCAAGGCGATGCTTTTCCCCGAACCCGACAGACCAGTAATGATGATGAGTTGTTTCATGGCGGGCCAGTGTTAGGTGGGGAGGGTCTTTTTCATCTCGCGCTGTTGGCGTTGCATTAATTGTTTGGTGGCGTTGATGCCACGCAATAATAACACATGGTTACGTATCGCTACTTCCACTAGCACGGCAATGTTGCGACCGGCCGCGACGGGGATTTTAATTTTAGCTATCTTTACCCCCAGCACCTCTTCGTGTTGAACCGCGGTGTTGAGTCTGTCTAGCGCTGGCATGGTTTTTTGCTCGGCCATTTCCAATTGGATGATCAAATCCAAGGGCTTGGTTGGTTTGACGGCATTGTCACCAAACAAGGCGCGTATGTTTAACACGCCTAAGCCACGCACTTCTAAAAAATCTTGCAGCAAGGGTGGGCAGCGGCCTTCTACCCGCTCGGGGGAAATGCGGTAAAAATCCACCACGTCGTCGGCAATAATACGGTGTCCCCGTGAAATGAGTTCCAGCGCCAATTCGCTTTTACCAATGGCGGCTTCGCCTTTAATTAGCGCGCCAAACCCTTGCACCTCCATGAATACGCCGTGTAGGCTGATGGATTCGGCCACCGCGTGTGCCAAGAAATGGTTAAGGATGTCCATCAGCACGGGGCTGCGTAAGGTGGATGTAAAAAGCGGGGTTTGATGGCTGTTTGCCGCATTCATTAAAGACGCTGGCACCTTCTCGCCGTTGGCCACGATCACTACCGCCAAGTCCGTGGAGAATAAATTTTCTATGGCTGAGGCGGCTTCTTTGGCGCTGAGGCTGCGTAGGTAATCCATTTCTGCGCAACCTAGTACCTGCACACGATTGGGGTGGACAAAATTCAAGTGCCCAATCAGCGCTAAAGACGGCTTGGTAACGGTTTCGCTGGTGAGGGTGTTAGACCCGCCGTTAAGCCCTGCGACCCATTGCATTTTTAGCTTACGGCGGGTTTGTTTGAATAGCTCAGCTACATTTATTTGAGCCATGGAATGAAACTCGGAATGAACAATGCTGAAATTTAATCAAATTGCATGCAATTAAAATTAATTTAATTCTTCTATGCTTTGGTGTTTAACCGCACCATGCGATTTATGGTGGTCAGCGTGTTTTTCTTTGTGTTTCACCACTTGACGATCCAGTTTGTCGGTTAGCATGTCTATGGCACTGTACATGTTTTCACCTTCACAGGCCGCGTGTAAATCATTACCAGGCACATGCAACGTGGCTTCTACTTTTTGCGCAAGCTTTTCTACACTCATGGTCACCTTGACATCAATCACATGATCAAAGTGATTGCTGATGCGGGATAATTTGCTGGTAACGTAATCGCGTAATGCAGGAGTGACTTCTAAATGTAGGCCGGTTAATTGTAAATTCATGACTTGCTCCTTATTAAAATATTCTGCCAAGTGACCCGGCGAAAAACCGTTTGTGCCTGCATTTTTAGCCGGAGTAAGCACTCGTAGAACACCTTCAGTTTACACCGTTAGCCGGCTGATGCGCTAGGGTAGGCCAGAATATTTTGGTGGTTTTTTCTAATTGAATGCGGCGTTGCCGGTGCAAACGCACCGCTCAATTACGCTGACTTTATAGGGCTTTTCTTAAGCTGGCCGGAGCAATGTTAAGCGACTCACGGTATTTTGCTATGGTGCGACGTGCCACCACGATACCTTGCTTGGCAAGTAGCTCGGTTATTTGGTTGTCCGAATAGGGTTTTTTTACATTTTCTTGTTCAACCAGTTGTTTGATTAAAGCGCGTATCGCCGTAGCCGAGCAAGTGCCGCCACTGTCGGTTGCCACCGAGCTGCCAAAGAAATACTTGAGTTCAAATACCCCACGCGGGGTAAGCATGTATTTGTTGTTGGTGACCCTAGAGATGGTCGATTCGTGTAAATCCAGTTCTTCGGCAATTTCACGCAAGACCATGGGCCGCATCGCCACGGCGCCGTATTCTAGAAAATTACGCTGCCTATCGGTAATCGCTTGGGCCACACGCAAGATGGTAGCAAAACGCTGTTGGATGTTTTTAATCATCCATTTGGCTTCTTGCAATTGGCTTTGCAAGTATTGGTTAGAGCTGTCCCGATTGCGCTTTAAAATATTGGCATACAGTTGATTGACTTTGAGTTTGGGGATGACAGTTTCGTTGAGGCTGGCCAGCCACACCCCTTTGACTTTTTTGATGATCACTTCATGTTGGATGTATTGTTCCGAACCAATCACGCTAAAGGCACTGCCTGGTCTAGGGTTAAGGCTGGCTATCAGTTGCTGCACGCCTTTTAAACTGGCTTCGTCACAAGCCAAGGCCTTGCGTAATTTACTGAAATCCCTGGCCCCTAGCGTGGCTAAATGGCTTTCGGCAGTGAGTTTGGCCAGATGCAGGTGCGGCGTGTCATTGGGCTTGGCCGCCAATTGCAATAACAGGCATTCGCTTAAATTGCGCGCCCCTACGCCGATTGGGTCTAGGTGTTGGATATGGTGCAATGCCGTTTGCAATTCCAGTTCATCGATTTCCAGTTCGGCCGGTACTTGCGCCACAAGGCTGGCTATGGATTCCTCCAGATAGCCGTCTTCATTGATGCTGTCCACCAATAACCATGCCAGTGACTGATCGCGTTCTGAAAGTGGCATGAGTTTGAGCTGAGATAACAAATGCGCTCTTAGGCTAATTTGCAACATTTCTTGTGGCCTAAAATCGCTGTCTTCGTCAACTGGGTTGGTGTTTTCATCCCATAAGCTGCCATTGCTGCTGTCGTCGTAATCGCCGTTAAATTCATTGGCAAAGTCGGGGGTGTTTTGATCAAATTCTACCGCGGCCGTGGCCTCAAATTCATGATCACTAGAGTCTTGCTGGTTTTGCCGCAGTTCAATTTCATTATCGCCCATGTTGCCATCGTTTAATTCACCGTCATGGCTGGGACTATTTAGCGTGATGCCTTCGTCGCTGATTTCGTTAGCGTACTCGTCTTCCCCTTCTTCGCCACGTTCCAATAACGGGTTGGTTTGCATGAGTAAATCGATTTCTTGATTGAGCTCCAAGGTGGAGAGTTGCAACAAGCGGATGGCTTGTTGCAATTGCGGGGTGAGCGAGAGATTTTGCGAAAACCGGAGTTGTAAACCTTGTTTCATAGACGAAAATTTTTGCCTAAATAAATGTCGCGCACGCTTTGATTTTCGATAATTTCACTGGGTAGGCCGGCGGCAAAAACTTGGCCTTCATTAACAATGTAAGCGTGGTCACAAATGCCCAATGTTTCGCGTACATTGTGGTCGGTAATCAGCACGCCTATGTTGCGCGCAGCCAATTGGCGAATAATTTTCTGGATGTCCATCACGGCGATCGGGTCTATGCTAGCAAAGGGTTCGTCCAACAAAATAAAACTTGGGTTGCTGGCCAAGCATCGAGCGATTTCAACGCGTCGCCGTTCGCCGCCGGATAAGCTAATGGCCGGGCTGTCTTGTAAGTGGGCGATGTGCAGTTCGGCCAAAAGGGCGGCCAACTTTTCTTGCCTCTGGTTGGCATCAAGGTCTTGCAGTTCCAAGACCGCCAGTATGTTTTCTGCCACGGAAAGTTTACGAAAGATGGACGCTTCTTGCGGCAAATAAGACAAGCCCATTCTGGCGCGCAGATGGATAGGCAAGCGACTGACATCTTTGTCGTCAAGCAAAATACGCCCACCATTAGACGTTAATAGGCCAAGAATCATGTAAAAGGTGGTGGTTTTACCGGCGCCATTGGGGCCCAATAAGCCCACCACCTCGCCACTTTTTATGCGCAGCGAAATGCCCTGCACGACATGGCGCGATTGGTAGGATTTATGTAAATTTTCGACCACCAGTTCACTCATTATTTAGGCTCCGGACTGACTTGCAAGGTACGACTTAATCGAGCATCTTTCACGGCTGGTTTGTTGCCAGTGGGCGCTGTCATGGATTTTTCATGGTCGATAACAGCCGGTTTGGCCGCCTTGTTTTTAGGTTGAATGATGGCACGCACACGGCCACTATTGGGGCCGCCTTCCAGTGTTTTCTTGCCCCCCATGACCACCGCGTATTCGGCATTGGCGTCATAGCTGATGTATTCACCCTGCACCATGTCTTCACCGCGTTTGACGCTGGCTTTGCCGTATAGCTGCACTTTATCCATGCGTCCATCGTATTCTATGCGCTTGGCGCTGCCTTGCATGTATTCATTTTTGCCTTCCATTTTTTGTTTAAACCCCGTTGGGTTGCCTAACGCTGTGCTGTGCTGAAAGCCGCCACTGTCCTCGCGCACGATTAAGCTGTCGGCATGGATGACTAGGCTGCCTTGGCTTAAGATGACGTTGCCGGTGTAGGTGCTGATTTGCTTGGCATCGTCCACGGTCACGCTATCGGCCTCAAGGTCGATGGGCTTGTCTCTGTCAGCCAGTTCGGCTAAGGCCTGTTGTGCCCAAATACAACACAGCAGGCTCACGCACGCTAAATAGGTCAATGTTGGTTTTTTCTGCTGCATAGGGTCTCCGTTACACCGGTTTGCTGTTGGGTTTAGTCGCTAGCGGTTTTGACGGTTTACTGGGGTTGGATTTTTCATAATGGGCGCGCACTTTGTGTAATAAAGTGAGGGTCTGTTTTTCTTTGTCAAACACCATGCCGGTTGCACGAATGACGGTATTGGGTGCTTGCCGTATGATGACGGGGCTATTGGTTTTTATCAAATCTTGTTTGGGCAACAGCGTCAGATCAGCGCTGGAAATGGTTAATTCCGCTTGCTGGGCGTAAGCGCGCCGGGTAATTTTCACCCCATCCAATAACTGCACTTTGTCGCCATCGCTCGTGACGTAACCGCGTTGGGCTTGCACTTCGGTATAAAACTTATTGGCTACAAATTGCGTGTAACGAGGCCGCGTTAAATGGGTGCTGTCGTCGTCGGGAAAGTGTTTCATTTCAACCGAGGCGAGCTTATAGCGTAGGCGCCCCTGGCTATCGGTTTGCGTGGTGACGAAATTACTGACAATAAAATCCGGATCGTGGCGATGCTGTCCGTCCACCTTTACTGTGGGCGCTTGCACCACATGATTAATCCAGGCCGTCATCAAGGCTAGTAAGGCCAGCAAGGTGAGTGGGGCAGCAATGGCAGAACGGTTAGTGATGGCCATGTTGGGTAGCGTTAATTAGACAGCTTAGACTGAATTAAAAATGGCGCCATTTGCGCATCAAACTGGCCTTGTGCGCGCATGATTAATTCACACACTTCACGGACGGCGCCATGGCCGCCTTTTTTTCGGCTGACATAATGGGCGTGTGCCAATACCAATGCCGGTGCGTCCGGTACAGCCAACGCCACCCCGCATTGCCGCATAGGCGGTAAATCGACCACGTCGTCACCCATGAAAGCACATTGCTCTGGACTTAAACCGCTGGCCGTAAGTAAAGTTTGAAAAGCGTGCAATTTGTCTTCGGCGCCTTGGTAAAAATGCGCCACACCGGTACTTAAGGCGCGTTTTTTTACCACATCGGAAGTGCGCCCAGTGATGATGGCCAACTCGACGCCGCTGGCTTTAAGTAGTTTCATACCTAGGCCATCGTGCGCATGAAAGGTTTTGTATTCTTGGCCATCGTCGCCCAAGGTTAATCCACCGTCAGTCATGACGCCATCGACATCCAATATCAATAATTTGATGGCTTGGAGGCGTGCTTTAAGTTGTGGATGCACCGACCCGGTTTCGATGGGTTGGCTGCCGCGGCTGCTTAAGACGCCAGCTTGGTGCAAATTCGCAAATTCCTCGGCAGTAAAATCCCGCTGATCCAATACGCACAAGGCCAGTGCATCGCCTAGAGCCAAGGCTGCCGTGGTGCTGGCAGTGGGGGCTAGGCCGAGCGGGCAGATCTCGTTGGCGACCTCTGCGCTTAAATGGATGTCGGCGGCCTTGGCTAAGCTCGACTTATCTTTGCCGGTGATGGCAATCAGGCTGGCGCCTAGGCGTTTTATCGGCGCAACCATGCGCAGCACTTCATCGCTTTCGCCGGAGTTGGATAGCGCCAAGACAACGTCGCCATGGCTGATCATGCCTAAATCGCCATGTTGCATGTCATGCGGGTGCACAAAAAAAGCCGGCGTGCCGGTGCTGGCTAAGGTCGAAGCAATCTTGCCACCGACGTGGCCGGATTTGCCCATGCCAGTCACGACCACTCGGCCTGTGCTATGCAAAATACGGCTAACGGCATCACTAAATTGGCTATCCAACTGCTTGGCTATGGTCCGCAGTTCATCGGCTTCTTGGCTGAGCGTGGTGCGCGCCAATGTCAAGCAAGCGCTTAGGCGTTGTCTTTCTTGTGCATTTTGGTCAAGAGACGATGGCATGATTAAGGGTGCCGTTAAATAAAATCGCTGGAACACCAAGTATAAAAGGGAAAACCTCGGCAATAAAGCCTAAAACCGGCTTAATCATGGCAATTTTAATGAAATTTGCCAAATATTTTTGTTTTAGGCATGCATTTTGCTATTGCGGCGTTAACCAACAATTATTTTCGTATCTTTACGGCAGATGTGAAACAATAAGGGCTATAAAAATCTTAAAACAGATAAGTCGTAATGCATGTTTGACACCTTACCTTTAATTTTAGTCCTGCTCATCAGTTCGGTATTGGCGGTGGCCCTGTTTAGACGGCTGCGTTTGCCTGCCATGTTGGCTTATTTTTTGGTGGGCATGGCGTTGGGGCCGCATACTTTTGGCCTATTGCCCGACACCGAGGCCAGCCGAGAATTCGCCGAGTTTGGTATCGTCTTTTTAATGTTCAGCATAGGCTTGGAATTTAGCTTACCGCAGTTGTATGCCATGCGTAAAAAGGTCTTAGGGCTAGGCGGTGCACAAGTATTCCTTACCTTGGTTTTGGTTATGGGGGTGGCTAAGTTGGCTGGCTTGGATTGGTCGGCGGCGTTTGTTATAGGCTCGGCTTTGGCCATGTCATCGACCGCCATTGTTTCCAAAATATTGGCTGAGCGGGTAGACCTCAATTCGCGCCACGGCCGTTTAAGCATAGGCGTATTGTTATTTCAAGACATTGCTGTGGTGCCGGTTTTGGTGCTCATCCCAGCGTTAGGGTTGGCGGGAGCCAATTTAACCGATGTACTCGGTTTGGCTTTACTAAAAGCCGCCGCCATGCTGCTTTTTTTATTCACCATAGGCAAATGGTTAATTAACCCTTGGTTTAATGTCGTGGCTGGGCAGCGTTCACGCGAGTTGTTTGTCATGAACGTGTTGATGATCACCCTGCTGTTGGCGTTTGCCACCAAATCGGCTGGCTTGTCCTATGCGCTAGGGGCCTTCATTGCTGGGATGTTGATCTCCGAAACCAAATTTCGCTACCAAGTGGAATCGGACATTGCCCCTTTCCGTGACATATTGTTAGGCCTATTTTTTATCAGCGTGGGCATGCTGCTTAATTTGCAGCAAATCGTCGCTAACTTAGGCTTGGTCTTACTAATTTTATTCGCTTTCGTTTTATTAAAAGCGGCCATCGTCAGTTTGGTCATACGGCTGATGCGTTATGAAGCCGGGGTGGCGATACGCACCGGCTTGATATTGGCTCAAGCCGGTGAGTTCAGCTTTGTAATTTTAGCCTTGGGGGTAGAGCAACAATTGATCAGTGGGCCGGCCTTGCAATTGGTGCTGGCAGCGGCGCTGCTGTCCATGGTGTTAGCGCCTTTTATGATTCAATACAACGGCCGCATCACCCGTCGATTGGTGCGAAGCTACAGTCGCAATAGCGGGCAAATTGTGCAAGACATAGACGATGGTAGTAAGCACTTACATAACCACGTCATTATTTGTGGTTATGGCCGTAGTGGCCAGTACCTTGGTCGTTTTCTGCGGGAAGAAAACATCCCGTTTGTGGCGCTGGATATTGATCCATCGCGTGTATTGGAAGCGGCCGCCGCCGGTGAAAATGTCATGTTTGGTGATGCCGCTAGACGCGTGGTGTTAGAGGCGGCAGGTGCGGCCCGAGCTAAGGCCTTAATCATCAGTTACGCGGATAACCGTGCGGCCATGAAAATATTGCATATCGCGCAAGAAAAATACCCGCAATTGCCGGTCATCGTGCGCACTGTCGATGACAGTAATATGGAGGTCCTGCGCGAGGCGGGGGCCACCGAAGTGGTGCCAGAAATCTTAGAAGGTAGCTTGATGTTAGCCTCGCATGCCCTGATGTTATTAGGCGTACCTTTGCATCGGGTGGTGAAACGCATACGGCTATTTCGCGAGGCGCGTTATCAATTGTTTAAAGGTTATTTCCACGGTATATCGGATGCCGAAGACGAGGCCTTGGAACGGCAGCAAGTGCGCTTGCATTCGGTGATTATTTCCCCAGGATCGTATGCCATAGGCCGACGCTTAGTGGACATGCATTTAGAAAGTTTTGAGGTGGATATAAAATCCATACGCCGGCCCAACTCCAATGGCATGGTGCCGACCAATGAAAGTGCTTTGGCTGAAGGCGATGTCATCGTCTTGCTCGGTCAGCCAACGGGCTTGAGCAATGCTCAGAATGCCTTGTTAATAGGCCGTGTTGCCAATAAATAAGTGACTTAAATGAGTAAGCAGGTAGTCATAGTCGGGGGTGGTATCGTAGGGTGCATGACCGCCATGGCCTTGGTCAAGCGTGGTTGCAAGGTCACCATCGTTGAGCGTAACCAAATTGCCAGTCAAACCTCGGGTGAATCCTCATGGGCCGGTGGCGGTATTATTTTCCCCTTATTGCCATGGCTGTATGCCGATGCGGTCAATGCGCTGACTCGGCATGGCGCCGAAACTTACCGTGCTTTAAGCCAGCGTTTGCAAGAAGAAACGGGCATCGATTCGCATTTTGCCCAATCCGGTTTTCTTTTGCTGCCTAAGTTTGATGTGGCGGCGGCGCAGGCTTGGTGTGCGAAAAATCATTTATCGGCCCAGTCGGTTAAGGCTAACGATTTTGCTGTGCAATCCTTAAGTGGCGAGGATGCGCTGTGGTTACCAACGGTGTGTCAAATACGCCCACCGTATTTTATGCAGGCATTGCGTCAGTGGCTGGTGCAAAACAAGGTCACCTTGTTGGAACACACCGAACTGCAGCCGCTTAAACAAACCGCCGTGTTAAGCACTTGGCAAACGCTAAATGGCGACAGTTTAAGTGCCGATCAATTTGTCGTGACCTCCGGCGCTTGGAGCTTTGAGTTGCTAAAAGAAACCAGTGCCAAGCTTAATATCAAACCCATGCGCGGCCAGATATTGCTGTATAAACCCGAACAAAATCTCAAGCAAATTGTGTACAGAGAAGGGTTCTACATGATCCCGCGGCGTGATGGCTATTTGCTGGCCGGCAGCACATTAGAAGACGTGGGGTTTGAGGCCGCCGTCACCCGAGAAGTGCGCGATGAAATCCGCACCAAAGCCGAAGCCATTATGCCTGCCTTAAAAGGCATGCCCATCATCAAGCACTGGAGCGGCCTGCGGCCTGGCACCCCGGAGAATTTACCCACCATAGGCGCCCATCCCACTATACAAAATTTGTATTTAAACACCGGGCATTTCCGCTACGGTTTAACCATGGCGCCGGCCAGCGCCGCTTTAATTAGCACCTTGATGGCAGGCGACACGCCAGAGCTGGACGCCATCCCGTATGCTTGCGTGCAATGATAGGAATTATTAGAAGGGTATAACCATGGCAACTTGCATAATGATACAAAATCCCACTAACGGATTAACCCGTCGCGGCTATTTTGGCTTCAGTTGGACCTACTTATTTTTTGGCTGGTTTGTGCCATTAATACGGGGTGAATTGGGGGTAGCGGCCTTGCACTTTTTTTTCACCTTAATAACCTGCGGTGTGTGGCAAATTGTTTTTGCTTTTTTGTACAACAAGCAATACATGCGCCGCATGCTAGAAAAGGGTTATGTATTAAAAGATACGCCTGATCTAATGGCTCGCGCCCGAGTCGCGTTAGATATGGTTGCCGTGTGATTTTGGCAAAATTGGGCTGGTTGGATTTCCCCAGCCCAGTGATTGCGCTTGACTTAGGGTTAGAACAATTTATTAATGCTAATACTGACGCTTTGAACGCTGGCTGTGCCAGTGCTGCTACCAATTAATTCGCCATCGTAAGTGTTGGGTGAGCTCACGTTGTGAAAAGTCGAATAGTAATTGGATGTTTTATTATCGGTCATGCTGTAGCTGTAATTTAAATCTAAGAATAAGGACTTATCCAAATAATAGGTGCCACCTAACATCGCCGTCGCACCTAATACCCACTGGGTATCGGTAAAATTTTGTGCCACCCCCGAGATATCCGTTCTGTCACCGTTAAGATCGGCAAAGCCGACTAAGTCGTTAATTTTAGTATTCACTTGAGATAGGGTAGGGCCAACGCCAAGGTAGACGGTGCTTTTTTCAAAGGCTTGGCCTAGATAGGGAACGAAAGCCATTTGATGTTTAATGGTTTTTTGATACGAACTGGCAATGGCGTTACCGGTAAAGGGTGTGCCATTTGCATATGCGCCGTATTGGGGAATGCGGATGAGTTGGTTGGTGGCGGTGCTGCCGCCTAAATAACTGTAAGAGAATTTCGTGCCCCATAAATAGTTGGAGTTTTGGAATTTTTCAAAGTAGCCAGCTTGAATAGAAGGCGAGTAGGCGTTGACGGCATCCAAGTCTATGCGCACCGCTGGGCCACCGGCCGTACCAGAAGACACGGCGGCATGGGATGTTGAGTTGGTTACAACGGAGGTACCGGTAGCCGTGACATCTTGCTTGTTAAATTGTGTGGAGTTGGCATTAAAGCCTATGCCTAGGTATGCCCCTTTTTCAGGGACTAACACGGTGGATTCAGATTCTGCGTAGGATGTTGCGGCATAGCTAATTAACAGGCATGCCAATAGTCTGGTTGATTTCATTTTTTTGTGGGCTTTATGATTGGGATGGAGGAATGGCGAAAATCGCCTTAGCATTATACCAATATATAATGCTTTCTAGCTAGCGCGACCGGCCTTAGTTTGCCCGCCATTCCCCAGATCGGCCACCGCTTTTTTCCAGCAGTTTGATTTCGCCTATTACCATGCCGCGGTCGGCGGCTTTGAGCATGTCATACACGGTTAGTAACGCCACGCTAACCGCACAAAGCGCTTCCATTTCTACCCCGGTTGGGCCTGTGGTTTCAGCAGTCACCGTGCAGACCACGGCCTGCTGTTTATCGTCTATGTCAAACGCCACCGATACTTTTGTTAAAGCTATCGGGTGGCATAAAGGAATTAAATCGGCCGTGCGTTTAGCACCTTGAATAGCGGCAATACGGGCAATGCCCAGCACGTCGCCTTTTTTGGCATCGCCCTGTTTAATTAACTGCAAAGTGCTGGCTTGCATGCTGATGCGGCCACTGGCCACGGCTATTCTTTTGGTTTGCGCCTTGTCGCCAACATCGACCATGTGTGCCTGACCACTTTGATCAAAGTGCGTAAGTGGGCTGGGGTCGTGTTTGCTCATCGCTTGTTTCCGTCTGGGTTTATTTTTATCATGGCAGCTGTTTGCTGTCTAAACTAGTTATCATGATAACAATGAAATTGAAGATTAGTCTAATCGCATTTTTTCTGGCCACCAATCTGCTGGTCAGTGTCACTTGGGCAAACAATTTGCCGGACTTAGGTGACGTGTCACAAACCGTGTTAACGCCATTGCAAGAACAGGGCATTGCCGAACAAATTTTGCGGGACGTAGCGGTCAGCGATGAGGTGGTGCAAGACATCGAAATCACCGCCTATTTGCAAGCTTTGGGCATGCGTCTGGTATCCAGTAGCCCAGACAATCAACTCAAATTTAACTTCTTTGTGGTAGCAGACAATTCCATCAATGCCTTTGCTATGCCAGGTGGCGTAGTGGGCGTGCACACTGGACTGATTTTAGCGGCTAACAGTGAATCGGAATTAGCCAGTGTATTAGGGCACGAAATAGGCCACGTTACCCAGCACCATCTGGCGCGCATGTTGGCCGCCCAAAAAGGCGATACCTTTAAGAACATTGCGGGTATGGCTTTGGCTATTTTAGTGGCGCGTGCCAATCCGCAATTGGCCAGTGGCGCATTGACCACGGCGTCTGCGGTGGGGGTGCAAAGTCAGTTGGATTACACGCGTGAACACGAGCGAGAAGCCGACCGTATCGGCTTACAGATATTGGACAGTGGCGGCTTTGATGTACGAGCCATGCCGGCTTTTTTCACTACCTTACAACGCGGTACGCGTTTTGCCGAAGGCGGCGCCCCGAGTTTTCTACGCACCCACCCTTTAACCAGTGATCGTATTGCCGATGTGGATAACCGAGTGGCCTTGATGCCTTATCGGCAAGTGCCGAACAATGTCGATTTTCAGTACGTGCGCGCTAAATTGTTGGCCAATAAAGACGTGCCAGAAACCATGATAGCGGTGTTTGAACAAAACATACGTGAGCGGCGTTATGTGAACGAAGCGGTAGAGCATTATGGTTTGGCCGTGGCCTACATGCGTAAAGGCGCGCAAAAAGACTATTTAGCCAAGGCGGAACAAGAAATTATTTGGCTGAAAAAAAAGGCAGCGCCGCACGCCATGATAGAAAATTTAAGCGCACGCTTGCAAGTGTTAAAGAACAACCCTCAATTGGCAGCAAGGGAATACACGGCTGCCTTGAAGTTGTACCCGGATAACCGCGCCTTGATATACGGCTATGCCGAACATTTTTTAGCCATTAAACAAGCTGAGCAAACCATTAAGCTAGTCAAAGAAAAACAAAGCCTGTATCCCTACGATGCTTATATGTATGAGTTGTTGGCCAAGGCTTATGCCATGCTAAATAAAAATTTGCTTAGCCACCAAGCCCAAGGCGAAGCCTATTTTAGAAAATACGATTTGGCGCGTGCCATTGAGCAAATGGACATTGCTAGCAAAGCCACGGATGGCGATTTTTATCAGGCCTCCATCGTCGAGGCGCGCCTAAAAGAACTGCGTCGCATGCAAGGTGAGGCGAAGAAACCCTAAGGCAATCAGCCTAGCTCAACATTGTAGTAAAGCTTATTAATAAAATAAATTTATTAATATCATTTGAATGATGTATTAGATTTATTATTTAAGCGCTATATAATTCATCCCACGCAATCAAATTTTATGAGATTTTTTCACTAAGCAACTTTAGTTAGGCATTCAAACCTAAGTCGAATTTTGATTCGTGCAAAGGTCTCTTTATTAAGCCGTTGAGTTTTTAATTTATTTATAAAGGAAAATTACTATGTCATTAGTTAATACAGCAATTAAACCATTCAAAGCACAGGCCTACCACAACGGTAAGTTTGTGGAAGTGACCGAAGCCAGTTTAAAAGGCAAATGGTCTGCCGTGGTGTTTTAC
>SXGU01544492.1_pt1 | contig 14861 bp, 15 predicted proteins | sample 3174531 | NCBI WGS metagenome assembly SXGU01 (sample SAMN11356863, study PRJNA531348) | freshwater metagenome | isolation source: freshwater sample F1-140 | place: China: Fuxian Lake, Yuxi | collected 2017-12-25
ATTGATGACCCGAATGGTAAAGCTGATGCACTTGCCCACATAGCCTCATCACTGGCCACAGATAATGAGCTAACAAAAGCGTCAGATTTGATAAAATATAGCCTTCATATCCTAGAGCAATTAGATCCATCAGGCTTCGCTGAAGGCAAGATGGATTACGCTAATACATTATTAAAGATTGGTAAATCAGAAAATAACATTTGGCTTTTAAAGAAAAGCCTTGAATTAATAAAGACAATCAACTTCGGAGACTCGAATAATAGTGGAGTTTTGTTTAGCTACAAGAAGGTTAATTTTTTACGTGATTTGGCAGATTCTATTTTAGATTTAAAAGAGCCGAGTGAGGCCGAGCAGATTATTATTGAATTAGAGCAGACGGCGGCTAATATTAGAGATGGGAATGACCGAGTCAAGGCATTTGATCGTCTCCCTGAATGTTACGCAAAAATTGGCGATTGGAAGCAAGCCCGTAAAATCGCAAATCTTAATTTAAATGATGATGACAAAGCTGAAGATTTAGCTTCAGTATTAAAAGTATGGGCTGAACGCGGCGGGGCCTAAGGATTTTAAAAATACTTTAAAAAGTATTTGACAATCAATATTATTAACCATGCGACCTAGGTAACTTATCTTGGCAATAATTTGAGTGAAATTATAATTTTCTTCACATACACAGTATGCGCGAAATTAACTTATAGTCTTTGAAATTCGACCAGGATTTAAACTATTGAACGAATAGCGGCTTTCGAACGTCTCTAATGCTGAACTTACTGACCAATAGAATATGTTTTGTGTACGACTGGTTTGGGTCGGTTTCGAACGCTTAACTCAGAAGACTTTCGTCATTCGCGACCGCTCATATCGAATAAATCTCCATTTTTTAGTGATGGCATAAATTTCTATCGTAGTATGCAAACAGCTCAAAATTGATCTTATGCAGCGATCTGATTATGTCTTTGGCCCCAGAGATGATCCGAGATGTTTGACTAGTCGTAACTAGCTGGTAAATACCCCCAAAAATCCCCGTTACTTAAATGGGTCAGTTGGTCAGTAGCGTATTGAAAAGTATAGATCCATGTTTTGATGGAACTGCCGTTGGGTAGGGTAGCGATGCAGGTGGTGCGTTGATATTCATGTGGAACCGGAAATTGTGGCGAGCACTCTTCGTAATCGTCCAGCTTTTGCAATTGTTGTTCGGGGTTCGGCAAATGATAAATCTCACCCCGGACAGTGTGATAACTGTCATCACCTAGAACGATACCAGGGTAGTGGGCAATTAGAAAAAGTTTGCCGTCAACATGGGCGTCGCTGAAAAAAACGGCCTGTTTTAAATCTGGATGCAGGCTGCCATTTTGGGCTCTACGCAGTGTGCCGTAAACAAACAGGTATTCCAGCATACTTGGAACCCTGGATTAGTAGTGAATGGCCGTGATGTAGTAACGCTGTTGCTGATCGCCCAAACCTAACACCACTTCATCATCCAGATTTTTTTTCAATAATGCGCGGGCCATGGGGGAGTCCAGGCTGATCAGGCCGCCGCTGGTATCGATCTCGTCGGCGCCGACAATGCGATAAGTGATTTCCTCACCTTGCATATTTTCCAACGTCACCCAGGCACCGAAAAATACCTGATTCTGGTTGCCGGGCTTTTCTGAAACCACGGTTAGAGACGGTAAGCGTTTTTGCAGATAATGAATGCGGCGATCGATTTCGCGCAGCTCTTTTTTACGGTAAATGTATTCCGCATTTTCTGAACGATCGCCTTCAGCGGCAGCGGCAGACAAAGCGGCGGTGACGTGTTTGCGTCTGTCCCATAAGGCTTTTAACTCTAATTCCAAAGTTTTATAGCCGTCAGCCGTAATATACGGCGATGATTTTGGGCGGGGAGGTCTCCAACGTGACATGAATTGACTGGGAAAAGGTTATAATGGCAATTTTATTTTAAGACTCAAATATTTATGCAAATTACTGATAAGGCAGCCGTTTCCATTCATTATACCTTAACCACCCCAGGCGGGGAGCAACTGGACAGCTCTATCGGTGATGAGCCGTTGCTGTATTTACACGGGATGGGCAACATCATTCCAGGTCTGGAAGCTGCATTAGTCGGAAAATCGGTGGGTGATAAATTCAATGTTTCCATCGAACCCGCACAAGCCTATGGTGAAATTGATCCTGAAATGGTGCAGGTGGTTTCAAAACGCATGTTCGAAGATATGGATCTGGAAGTTGGCATGCAGTTTCATGCTGATGTCAGTCATGGTTCCGGCATTATCACGGTGACAGAAATCGATGGCGATGATGTCACTGTCGATGGCAATCATCCTTTGGCCGGTGAAACTTTGATTTTTGATGTCGAAGTGATCGATGTCAGACCGGCTACAGCCGATGAGTTGGCACATGGCCCTGTGCACGGTGCAGGTTGTAACCATTAATATTGGTTTGTAAGCAGGGATGAAGAGCTGTTTTCATTCATAAAGCTGATGGTAAGAACTGAAATAATTGGGTTTAACCGGATTTTGTAGCTGCGGAGGTTTGCATGGATGATTCAAAATCAAGATTTGAACGCTTTTCGGTGTCCCTGCCGCTATCACCCAAGTTAATAGTTTTAGGGATACTGCTCTTGACGGGTGTCAATATGTCGTTTTATACCATTCCGGCTGAGTCGGAAGGTATTGTCTTGCGCTTTGGCAAATACATCGACAAAGTGTCTTCCGGCCTGCATAGCAAAATCCCCTTTGGCGTTGATGAAGTGATTGAAGTACCGACTCAACGCCAACAAAAACTGGAATTTGGTTTTGCCACGCCCGGTTTTACTAATCCCGATCAAATTGGCGATGATCCCGCTCTGGAAAAATCCATGGTCACGGGTGACTTGAATGCTGCGTTGGTTGAATGGATAGTACAGTACCGGATTACCGATCCGGAAAAATATCTATTTGATGTGCGTGATCCCGGCATTACTTTGCGGGATATTTCCGAAGCAGTGATGCGTGAGGTTGTGGGTGATCGTACTGTCGATGAAATCATCACGATTGGCCGACAGGAAATCGAGGATACGGTCTTGGCTCGCACCCGTGAGTTGGCCCAACGCTACAATTTGGGGGTGTCCATCAATCAGGTGCAGCTGAAAAACATCAATCCACCGTTACCCGTGCAACCTTCTTTCAATGAAGTAAACCGGGCACAACAAGACAGGGAAAATGTCATCAATATCGCCAATGGCGAATACAACAAAGCCGTACCCAGGGCGCGAGGTGAGGCTGATCAGAAAATCCGGGCGGCCGAAGGCTATCGCTTCAAACGCATCAACGAAGCGGAAGGGGATGTCGCAGCATTTAATCAGGTTTTGGAACAGTATTTAAAAGCCCCCGACGTGACCCGTGCTCGTATCTATCTGGAAACATTGGCTGATGTGTTGCCACAAGCCAGACAGCAAATCATTGTCGACGACACCGTGCAACAAATCATGCCCATGCTGCCGTTAAATTCCAAGCTATTGGAGGCTGCGCCATGAGTCTATCCTGGAAAACCGGTTGGCTGTTAGGTCTGATCATCCTGACTTTTTATTTATCGGCTTATAGCGTCAACCAAGCCGAACAAGTGATTGTGACTCAATTCGGTAGACCCGTCGGTGACCCTGTAACAGAGCCGGGTTTACATTTCAAATTGCCTTTCGTGCAGCAGGTCAACAGTTTTGATAAACGTTATCTGGCTTGGGACGGGCCGATGGTAGAAATGTCCACTAAAGATAAAACCTATGTGCAGGTCGATACCTTTGCGCGTTGGCGAATTACTGATCCGATGCGATATTACTTGCGTCTACGCGATGAACGTAGCGCCCAATCGAGGCTGGAGGATATTTTAGGCAGTGAGACCCGTACTGCCATTGCCAGGCATGAACTGATCGAAGTTGTGCGCACGGACAAGGATCGCAAACCCTTTGTCGATGAAAGCTTGGGCGAATTGGCCGGTGAAAGCACCCTGGGACAATTACGGCCGATTCGGGTTGGACGGGTGGCGATTGAAAAAAACGTCTTCGACGCTGCTGCGCCTAAATTGGAGGAGTTTGGTATCGAATTACTGGACGTGCGTTTTAAACGCATCAATTACAATCAACAGGTCTTAGAACGGATTTACCAGCGCATGATCAGCGAACGCCTGCAAATTGCTCAGCGCTTCAGATCTGAAGGCGAGGGCGAAGCCGCCCGTATCAATGGCAACAAGGAACGTGATCTCAACGAAATTCAGTCCACTGCTTATAAACAGGTGCAGGAAATTCAAGGCGCTGCTGACGCCAAAGCCACCGAAATTTACGCCAAAGCCTATGGACAAAAACCTGAAGCCGCCAAGTTTTATAAATTTACCAAAAGCATGGAAACCTATCGCAAAGTCATCAATAGCGATGCCAGCATTGTGCTGTCGACGAATAGTGAGTTGTTTGGGTTGTTGAAGCGGGTGGAGTAGTGGGGTTTTGATCCTGTTGTTTGGTTATTGGTGTTAAGAATTTGAATATCGTTAAAGCCATTGGCACAAACCAAGTTGGTGACATTATGTATTCAGCGGTAAAAGGCGTTTTCGAGAACGGTCAAGTTTTTTTAGAGGAAGCCCCGCCTACGAATAAAAAGGTTAAAGCTGTTGTGCTGTTTTTGAACGAGGAACCGTTACCCATAGCGATCAAGCCCGTGCATAATGGCGTTAAAATAGGCAGTCTGGCTGGAAAGGAATACGGAATTCCCGATGACTTTAATAAACCTTTAGATGATTTAAAGGAATATATGTAACGACCTGACCATAGATCCTCAAGCCTTGATTTGGTCACTAGTTTTACCTCAGCGTTTTTTGCTTATCAACCTCAAACCCAGCTTATAGCTAATTGCTAGACTTTTCATGCCATTATTTTCCTACAAGGTAGTTAACAATCAGGGCGTCACCGAAGAAGGTGTGCGTGATGCCAGTGACGAGCAGGCTTTGCTATTGGAGCTGCAAAAGCAGGGCCTGATTCCAATTCGCATCGAAGTAGCCAAGGACAAAACCTTCTTGGGCTTCAGGCTCAAATCGTCGGCATTACGGTTATCGCAAAAAGAAATTGGCATGTTAACGGGTGAGCTCGCAACTTTATTGGAGTCCGGTTTGCCGCTGGATCGGTCGTTGACGATTTTGCTGCAATTGACCGAAGAAAATCCCAAACTGAACAAATTGGTGGCGAATGTCCTGGAGAAAGTCAAAGCCGGTAAGGCTTTGGCAGATGCCTTGGAAAGCCAAAGTGGGGTGTTTTCCAAGTTTTATCTGAATATGATACGCGCAGGCGAAATGGGCGGTAATCTCGGTGGGGTTTTGCAGCGGTTGGCGGAATATCTTGAGCGCACCAAAGAATTAAAAGACACTGTCAGTACCGCGCTGATTTATCCGGCGATTTTGCTGGTAATGTCGATGGCGTCGTTGTTTGTAATGCTGACTTTTGTCGTGCCGCAATTCAAGGAAATGTTCGATAGTGCCGGCCAAGCCTTACCTGTACCCACGCAAATCGTGGTGGCTTTGGCGGAATTATTGCAGGGGTATTGGTGGTTGCTGTTGTTGATATTGCTGGGCAGCATCCAGTTCATGAAATCGCAATTGAGCAATCCGGTTAGTAAAAAAGCCTGGGATGGACGGTTTTTAAATCTGCCTATGTTGGGCGAAGTATTGACTAACATGGAAACCGCCAATTTCAGCCGCACCTTCGGTACTTTATTAGGTAACGGGGTGTCGATTTTAAAGTCGCTGGGGATTGTGCGTGAAACGGTGACCAACACAGTATTGGCGGAATTTCTGGAAGATTGCGAAGAACAACTGAAACAAGGGCGAACCATGTCGGAAGCCTTGAGCCGAGAAAACCTGTTTCCCAAATTAGCCGTGCAAATGATTAAAATGGGCGAGGAAACCGGGCGCTTGGAAGAAATGTTGCTGCGGGTTGCCGTGATTTACGATAAACAACTGAAAACCACCATCCAGCGCATGCTGGCATTGCTGGAACCGGCCTTGATTATTTCTTTGGGATTGATGATTGCCGGTATCATCGTCTCGATTTTATTAGCCATTTTAAGTGTCAACGATCTTGCTGTTTAATGGAGGAGCAATCATGAAACCTATTTATACCCAAAAATCCCACCGCCAAAGCGGTTTTACCTTGTTGGAACTGTTGGTGGTTTTGGGCATCATTGCCTTGCTGGCCGGTATTGTTGGCCCGCAAGTCATGAAACACATGGGGGCTTCCAAAACCAAAGCCGCCAAGGTGCAGATTGAAGATCTGGCCGCGTCACTGGATATGTACAAACTGGATGAAGGCCGCTATCCGACTCAACAACAGGGATTGAGCGCATTAATCGAAAAACCTTCCGATGCCAAACGTTGGAATGGCCCTTATTTACGCAAACAAAAAGTCCCACAAGATCCCTGGATGCAGGATTACCACTATGTTTACCCTGGTCAGCATGGCAGCTTTGATTTGTTCAGCTACGGTGCCGATGAAAAAGAAGGTGGCGAAGGCGAAGATCAGGACATCACCAGTTGGGAATAATGTTCTGTGGCGCTGGCTGCTAATCTGAACGACTTAAAAAAAACTCAGCAAGGTTTTACCTTATTGGAGCTGATCATCGTCTTGGTGGTCAGTGTGCTGGGTTTTGCCGTGGTCGGGAGTAATATCTCATCTGGTAATCAAAGTACCCGTTTGCAGGCAGCGGCTCGAGATATAGCCTCGGCTTTGCGTTATGCACATGGTCAGGCATTGGTCACTCGAAAGCCCGTGAGCGTGTCGGTCAATCTGGACCAAAATAGTTATCGCATTAGCAATAAGGATCAAGTCTATTTTATGGATGAAAAAATTGAGATTTCAGTGGTGGTGGCTGAAGAAGAAATGGAAGAAGGCAAGGAAGCCAGTATTCGGTTTTTTGCCGATGGTTCGGCCACAGGTGGTCGTATCACGCTGGAGTGGGGTAAGCAATTACGCCGCATCGATGTCAATTGGATAACCGGCGCAGTAGCGATTAGTGATGAAGCCGCATAAAGGCTTTTCGTTGTTGGAAATCCTGGTGGCATTTTCCATTATGGCGGTGGCTCTGACGATTGTATTGCGAATTTTCGGTTCTGGCGTCAACGCCGCAGTGGTGTCGGAAGAATACAGCATAGCGGTGCAGATCGCGGAATCGCTGATGGCCCGAGTGGGTGTGGAAACTCCATTGGAAGCCGGAGAAATGAACGGTGTGGAAGCCGATCTTTATGAATGGCAGGTTAGGATTAGCCCTGTTATCGCGCCACAAGCCCCGTTGCAAAAATTCAAATCTCAGCAAGAAGACACTGAAAATACGCCATCGATACAGTTATTCAATGTCAGGGTTCAGGTGGTTTGGGGCGATGAAGAGATCAAGCAACGCTCGCTGGTTTTGAATAGCTTGAAATTGGCGCAACAGGTTGAAGCGGAAGCCGAGTTGTGAAAAGCACACAGTCTGTCAGGCTAAAAGCAGCCAAAGGATTTACCTTAATCGAGGTATTGATAGCCATGACACTGTTAGGTGTGATGGTAGTATTGCTGTTCAGCAGTTTGAGAATCGCTGCAGAGAGTTGGGAAGCCGGCGAAACCAAGACTGCACAGGTAAATCAGAAAGCCGTGGTTTATCAGTTCTTTAAACGCCACTTAAGTTCCATACGCCCGTTGCCCATGCTGGAAAACGAAGCCGTGGATTTGGAAAATGACTCCCTGCAAGTTTTTGCCGGTTATCCGCAAAGTCTGCGCTTTGCGGGGGCTTTGCCAGCCAGTTCGGCGCGTAAAGGTGTGCAGATATTCAGGGTTTTTCCTGATCCGAATAAAACCTCTACCTTGTTGGTGAGTTTGATGCCTTATCGGCAAACGGAAGGCCAACCAGTCGAAGAGCCGCCGGTGGTTTTATTGGAAGGGGTAGCCGAATTAAAGTTCTCCTATTTCGGCAAAACTGAAGATGCGGCTGAAGATTTGTGGTTGGATGAATGGATACAAGCCGACCGATTACCCCGATTAATTAAAATTTCGATAGCGCTTGACGATAGAAGTTTTTGGCCGGACATGGTGTTCTCTCCCAAAATCACCGCATTGCCGAGTGTCGAATCGGTGGCAGATGATGAAGCCGCCCCGGAAAATGATGCCGAAATCCAGTAATCTAAAATATCTAAATCATCGGCAAGCTGGGGTTGCGCTGGTGATTGTGATTTGGATTTTGAGTCTGCTGACATTGATGGCCGGTAGTTTCGCCATGAGCATGCGCCGAGAAAGTAGTGTCAGCATGGCAATTATCGATAGTGCCAAAGCACTGGCGATGGCAGAAAGCGGTATCATATTGGCGGAATATAACTTAAGCCAGCCTAATGCAGAGCAACGTTGGGTGGCTGATGGTTCGATTTACGAGATTCTTCGGCCCAATGGTGTGATACGTGTTCGGGTGTTTTCCGAATCGGGTAAGGTCGATATTTATGCCAGCACTGAAACCCAATTGATGGCGGTCGTGTCAGCCGTGACGGACGACAGTTGGGAGCAACAACGCCTGGTCAATGCCATTCTGGATTGGCGTGATGCGGATGATGACACACGTACCTTGGGTGCGGAACGCAAACAATACCAACAGGCCAGATTAGCTTATGAGCCCAGCAATAATGCCTTTCAAAGTCTGGAAGAATTGCAATTGGTATTGGGAATGAACGAAGTCATTTATAATACCTTACAGCCTTGGTTGACTATTTACTCAGGTGAAGCCGAAGTAAATCAAGATCAGGCAGCGCCTGAATTACTGAGCGTATTGGCCAAAGATATGGAGCGACGCCACATCAGTGATGAGGCGCTGCAAAAGCGACTGAATGCACGCAACGAAGAAGGGCAAGACAGTCAGGATGACGAAGAAACCGATAATAGCGATGCGGCCTTTGTCAGTGAAAATCAAACCTACACTATTATTGCTGAAGTAAAAATTGAGGATGAAGCCGCCGCAGGTCTTGAGGTTGTAGTGAAATATCAAGAGAATGAAAGTGGTTCCCCTTTTGAAATTCTGGATTTAAAACAATATCTACAAGGCCTGTCGTTATTTGATGGTGCAATGGATCACCTGGTAATTACTGTTCAAGATGAATTTAGATACGACGATAGCCATTGATCTGAAAGGTTTCTTTCGGTGGTGGGGTAAGGAATTGGCTTTTCTGGTGCCAAAATCTGTGCGCCAGCGCTTTCGTGATCACTATGGACGCCTGATTTTTACCCCTGTAACCGAAGGTTTTGAGGCTGCATTTTTGGATGACGACGGCAACCTCATTGCAAAGCAAAACCTGGATGCCGCGGGTTCCCATAACTTTCAAAGTCTAAAAACCCAACATCCCGGCATCGAAAAGGCCGAAATTCTATTGCGTCTGGCCAAGCATCAAGCCTTATACAAATTAATTTATTTGCCCGGTGCTGCCCAAGAAAATCTGCAACAGGTAGTAGGCTTTGAGCTGGATCGCTATACCCCCTTCAAAGCCGATCAGGTTTACTACACCACAGTATTGCAAGGAAAAACCGAACAGGGGCAACTCAAGGTTTTATTGATTGTGGTACCAAAACCGATTCTGGATCTGCAACTTTCAGCTCTGGAAAAACTGGGCGTACCACCGCATAAAATCGACTATGAAGCTGTGTTGGCAGATTTTCCGGAACTCGATGACAGCTATAACTTATTACCCGAACGCTATCAGCAGCGTAGCAGCGCTTTAAGTCAGTATTTAACTTGGTTGGTGGGAAGTCTTGCCTTGACACTGGCTTTGGCTGCAATGATCTGGCCTGTCTGGCAGGAAGGGCAGGCGGTGGATACGCTCAAAGCCCGTATTCAACAACTAGAAAAGCAAACCCGGGTGGTTGACAATCAACAGGGTGAAATCGATGCCTTAAGGGCTGAAACGCAAAAACTGATCGATAACAAAGTGCAAGCACCCTCCTTATTGGCAGCATTGAACGAACTCAGTTTGGTGTTGAAGGAAGATACCTGGCTGACGCATTTACAATTTAACGATAAACGTATGCAGATTCAGGGCCAATCTCCAGCCGCTTCGGCCTTGATAGGCTTATTGGAAAGTTCTGAATATTTCAGCAACGTCAGTTTTGTTTCTCCATTGACCCAAGATAAAACCACCGGACGTGAGCGTTTTCAAATCAGCATGGATGTCAGTACCCCGATCGAAAAACCGGAAGCTGAAGAACCGGAAGACACGGATACCGAAGAAACTGAAGACTCTGAAGATGCGGCCGACACTGCCGATGCGGATACTGAAGCCGGTAGCGAAGACACGTCGGGCGATGAAGCGGATTCTGATGAAGCATCTAAAAAGGCCGTAAAACATGAGTAATCCCCGTACCCAGCGTTGGCTGGCTGTTGGCTTATTATTGCTGGTCATCGCAACCGTGGTTTTTGTCGTGATACTGCCTTTGCTTAACATGGGCATGGCCTACCATGAAGAAAAGAATGATCTGTTGTTTCGCTTGCAGCGTCAGCAAACCATAGCCGGGCGCCAACAGCAGGTTTCAGACGCTCTTGAAACCATCAAACAGCAATTTCAGGAACAGGGCTACTTTAGTACCAGTAGTACGGAAGCCTTGGTTTCTGCTGAATTGCAAAACATCGTTAAAACGGCAGTGTCCGATGCTGGTGGACAACTCACCAGTACTCAGGGTTTGCCGGGTGTTCAACAAAACGGTTTTTTCAGGATTGCCGTCAAGGTCAGAATGACGGGCAGCATAGAAGCATTGGTAAGTGTTCTGAATACTATTGAATCGGCTGTGCCCATTCTGGTGGTCGACCAATTGGACATCAATCCGGTGCGCGGGGTACGTAACACTAAAACTCGCCAAATCGAGCCCAGTGATCAGTTGAATGTCAGTTTTCAGGTGGTCAGTTTTATGCGGAGTCAAACACCATGAACAGCCGTTTTTTGAGATGGCAACTTGGGGTTGTTGTTCTATTGATAGTGATATTGCTTATGGAATGGGGTTATTCGATCCACAGCAACAAAGCACTCCAAGAGTTGCTGGACAAGACGATTGAGACTGAATACCAGGCTGACGAACTGCCGGAACTGGAATCGAGCAAACAAACAGCAGACGCTTTTGCAGCAATCAACGAAAAGCCATTATTTATTGAAGGCCGCAAACCTTTGCCTGAAAAAGCCCCGGACGCCCCGGTAGCAGCTGAAACCAGTCAGCTCGAAGAATGGCTTTTGATTGGTATCTATAACAATAAAAGCAAACTTAAAGTAGCTTTATTCCGTAAGCAAAATGAAGCCAAAAAGTTTTTGAAATTAAATCAGAATCAAATGATTTCGGGCTGGCAGCTCAAAGAAATTCAAGCCGACCACGTGGTGCTGGAACAAGGCGGTCAGGAAAAATCAGTGATGCTGCTTAAACCCAGACAGCAAATAAAGCCCCCGGTTACACCGGCAAAACCGGCTACTCCACCGGGGCATGCAGGTCAACCGCAAAGACAGGTGCCACCTGCTAAGGCCGCCAGCCCGGCGAATTCGGTTAGTCCGCCGCCTGTCGAACCGATTAATAACACCTCTCCAGAGAATGACAGCGATGAAAGTTAAAATCAGCAAAGCTCCGCGTGAATTCATGCCTTGTAAACCTAAACAGGTATTCAAAGCATTGGCGCTGACCTTGAGCGTGACCAGTTGTGAATATATCGGTCCGCAATTACATGAAAAAATGCCATTGCCACAACCCGCGCCTATCAGTGATGCGCAATTTGCTCAACCCGATGCAACCCAAGCCAATGCTGATGCAGCCAAAAACAAGACGGCTCAGGTCGAGTTATTTTCTGATTACGAGAACAGTTTCAATACCGTTGCCAGCCAACGTAAATGGCCTAAAACGGATGGCAAGGGTGAGTACAGCCTGAATTTTGATGATGCCGATTTGGGAGAAGTTTGCAAAGTTATCCTGAGTGACATCCTGGGCAGAAATTACACCATCAGTCCGCAAGTCAGTGGCAAAGTGACACTGCAAACTACCAAGCCTTTGAGCAAAAGTGAGTTGATGCCCACGCTGGAAATGTTGCTCAGCATCAACAATGCCGGGATAGTCGAGCAGGACGGCATGTACTTGATCAAACCGGCTAACGAAGCCGTTTACAACACTTCGATCAAAACCATAGGCAGTAGCGCGTTGCCGTCTGGATATCAAACTCAAGTTATACCGGTACACAACGCTTCTGCGGCTGATCTAGCCGAGATTTTGAAGCCGTTAATGCCGGAAAAAGCCCAAGTCAATGCTGATACAAAAAGAAATATTCTTCTGGTTTCAGGTTCAGGTAGCGAGTTAAGTCGGATTATAGATGTCGTCAATACCTTTGACGTCGACATCATGCGCGGCAGGTCTTTCGGCTTGTTTACCCCGGCGCATGTCGACGCAGCAAAAATTATCGACGAGTTGGATCAGATTTTTAACGATAAGTCGACGGGCTCGAAAACCTCGACTGACAAATCTTCAGGTGATAAATCCGCTGGCGAAAAGTCAACAGATCCCAACAGCTTCTTCCGTTTCATTGAAATCGAGCGTCTGAACGCCATTTTGGCGATTACTCACAACGCCAAGTATTTGCAAGATATTGAAAGCTGGGTATTGCGCCTGGATAAAACCAGTAGTGAAGCCGCAGGTGGCGTGAATGTTTATCGCGCTCAGCATGTCGACGCCGTGGATTTGGCTGATACCTTGGGTAGCATTTTTGGCAGTGGCGGTTCTTCAGGCTCTCGGTCGGCTTCGATTGCATCAGGGCGTCGTTCAACCTCGGCCAGCAATAAGAAAAAAAGCACTGACTCGAATTCAACGTCTGATAGGACGCTAAGCGACCGTACGCAAAACACCCGTAATAATAGCCTGAGCAGTGGTTCCAGTGTTGGTGGTGGCGAAGCCATGATGCCGAATGTGAAGATTATTGCCGATGAAGGCAATAATGCCTTGATCGTGGTCGCTAACTCCGAAGAATGGTCAAAAATCCAACGGGTTATCAAACAACTGGATGTGCTACCGTTGCAGGTATTGATTGATGCAACGATTGTGGAAGTAACCTTGAAAGATGATCTGCAATACGGTATCCAATGGTATTTCATGCATGAAAATGGCGGTACCAATGAGATTTCCGGCGGCAGTGTGCGCCACAATATCAGCTTGGGCGATATCGGTAAAGGAGTGGCTAGTGGGGGGTTGACTTATCTGTTTTCCAGTAATTCAGGCGATATCAAGGCCTTGCTGCAAGCCAATGCCACTAAAAACAATATCAATGTGATTTCCTCGCCATCGTTGATGGTGTTAAACAATCAGGAAGCCTCCATCAAAGTCGGCGATACCGTACCAACCTTGACTTCCAGTACTACCAATACCAGTAGTTCCACGGATAATGGTTCCAATGTCACCAGTCAGATAACCCCGGTGGATACCGGTATCAATTTATCCATCAAGCCTAGGGTCAACTCCGGCGGTTTGGTATTGATGGATATTCTGCAAACCGCTAACCAGGCCATCAAAAACGACACCAGCCAAATTGATTCGCCCATCATCCAGAAACGCGAAATTGAAAGCAGTGTGGCGATCCAAAGCGGGGAAACCATAGTATTGGGCGGTTTGATTAAAGAGGACAATACCAATAACAAATCCGGGGTGCCGGTGCTGCACGAAATCCCCTGGATAGGTTCATTGTTTGGCGGCACGACCCGTAACAAGGACAGAAGCGAACTGGTGGTGTTGATTACCCCGCGGGTCGTCGGCAGTCGTCAGGATGCACAATCCATTACCGATGAGTTCAGACGTAAACTATCTTCGATTTACGATGTGCCACCGGTGGTTGAGGTTTATTCCGAGCCGGTGAATTAAATACGCCAGGTAACCGGGGCTATCCTTGCGCCGCTTATTCACATAGAGGTGGGTGGCATCGGTTTGTTTGTCGATGCCATTGAAGAACAGCGTGCAGGATACTATCGGCGTTTTGGATTTGAAGCCTCACCGGATAAACCGCTGTTGCTATTCTTATCTTGCACAGCAATTGGCTCGTAAAAAAGGGATGCCGCAATGATTTCTAACCGCACAGGCCGGACCCTAAAGTGTTCAGCAGTGAATGCGTATTTCCTTTCATGCCATTGTTTCGACTCAAATTAGGACTTTTTTTCAATGGACAGTAAGGACAAAAAAGCCCTAAGTGAAACAGACATCTGCGACCTTTTCATCACCCCGGCGATTCGCGATGCAGGCTGGGATGCTATCCGACAAATCAGACGCGAAGTCACTCTAACCCCTGGCCCCATCGTAGTGCGTGGCAACCTATCGTCCCGCAACAAGAAAAAGAAGAAATTCGCCGATTACGTTTTGTACTGGGAACCCGGCGTCCCGGTTGCAGTCATCGAAGCCAAAGACAACAAGCATACGGCCAGTCATGGCCTGCAACAAGCTTTGGGCTACGCCGAGATTCTGCAAGTCCCCAGTGCCTTCAGTTCCAACGGCGATGCCTTTGCCGCCCACAATAAAGTTCCTAAGCCCAACGAAGACATCGAAACCGAATTCGCACTCGATGCATTCTTGCCGCCCGAGCAACTTTGGCAACGCTACAAGCAATTTCGCGGCATAGCCGACCAAAATGAAAAACTGGTCGTTCAGCCCTACTACGAAGACAGTAGCAGTAAAGAGCCGCGCTATTACCAAGTCGAGGCCATTAACCGCAGCATTGAAGCCGTTGCCAACCAGCAAAAGCGCGTATTGTTGGTCATGGCGACTGGCACCGGTAAAACCTACACCACTTTCCAAATCATCTGGCGATTGTGGAAAGCCAAGCAAGTTAAGCGCACCC
>SXGU01394508.1_pt1 | contig 14860 bp, 7 predicted proteins | sample 3174531 | NCBI WGS metagenome assembly SXGU01 (sample SAMN11356863, study PRJNA531348) | freshwater metagenome | isolation source: freshwater sample F1-140 | place: China: Fuxian Lake, Yuxi | collected 2017-12-25
GCTGCAGGCGCGCGCGGCGCTCGGTATCGAGGCCGCCAGCCTGACGCCGGAAGAACTGCTGCACGCCATCCTGCTGGCACCGGTCGACCTGTTCTACAACGGCGGTATCGGCACCTATATCAAGGCCTCGACCGAGACCCATGAACAGGTGAAGGACCGCGCCAACGATGCCATTCGCGTCGACGGCAAGGAACTGCGCTGCAAGGTCGTCGCCGAAGGCGGCAATCTCGGCGCGACGCAGGCCGGTCGCATCGAATTCGCATTGAAGGGAGGTCATATCTTCACCGATGCGATCGACAACTCGGCGGGCGTCGACTGCTCCGACCATGAAGTCAACGTCAAGATCTGGCTCGACACCGAAGTCAACGCCGGCAAGCTTGGCGCCAACGAGCGCAACCGGTTGCTGACCGAGATCACATCCGATATCGAGGCGCTGGTATTGCGCGACAACACGCTGCAGACGCACTTGCTGACGCGCGAAACCCAGGCGCAGACCGACGCCGTGGTGCAGGATAGTTACGCGACGCTGATCGGCAACCTGGAGTCGGAAGGCGTGCTGACTCGCAAGCTGGAACAGTTGCCGACGGCTTCCGAACTGATCGCCCGCAAGGCCGAGGGCCGCGGTCTTGCCGCACCCGAACTGGCGGTCGTGGTCGCGCACGTGAAAAACCGCTACAAGCGTATCCTGTCCGAACTCAATCTGACCCAATATCCGTGGGCCAAGACATTGCTGACGCCGTACTTCCCGCATGCTCTGGTGGCCACGCGCAATCCATTCGAGCATCCGCTCGCCAATGCGATCCTCGCCACCGTACTGGCCAATGAATCGGTCAATCGCTGCGGCCCGGTGCTGCTCGCCGAGATCGCGCATGCGCGCGGCGTCAAGGAAACCGACGTGATCTGCGCTTGGGCGCAGGCATGGGCCGCGTTGAATCTCGCGCCGGTATTCGCGTCGCTGGACGCGCATGCGCTGCAAGTGCCGCGCGAAGTCTCGCGGGCGGTGGACCGGCGTACCCGCTCCTTGCAGAAAGCGATCATTGAAGGTGTGCTGTCGGTGCCGGAACAGCAATTGCGCGAATCGAGCGCGCTGCCGGAACTGACGCAGCTATTCAGCCGATCCGAAGCGGTGCGCGACCTCTTGCCGGCGCTGGATTCGTCGCTGGCGACGCAAGGACTGCCGGCCGCATTCGCCAAAGCATGCGAGGCGGTCGAGGCGATCGAGGGCATTGCCGACTTCCTGTTTGCCGGATTGTCGGTGCCGCGTCCGGAAGGCATGAGCCTGCCGCAATTCCTGCAACTGGGCATGGCCTTGCGCCGCCAGGCCGGCATCGATGGATTGGAGCGGGTGCTGATGCATGCGCCGGCCAGCGCATCGCAGCAGCCGCTGCGGGACCATGCATTGCAAGCCTTGCGCCGCGCGCAGCAACGCCTGTTGATGCGCGTGCTGCAGCAGGCGCCGGCCAGCGGCAGGCCGACCGATAATCCTGCGGTATTGGTCGAAACACTGATCAACAAACTCAAGGTGGGAGCACGCGCTGCTGGCGCGGCCGGACAACACAACCTGGAACACGCGGTACTTGATGTCTGGGCTTTGTCTGAAGCGGCATCGTCCACCACGGATGCGGCTTGATGCAGGCAGTCATGGATAACGACGTTTCCGATACCGTACGGGCCCTGGCTGAAGGCGATTTCACCCAGGTCGCCGATTGCTTTGCCAATGCCGGTTTCACGGTGCGTCTGCCGGCGCGCGGCATCCTGCAACTGAGTTCGCCCAACCGGCTGCTGCGGCGCCCGCGTCTGCTGTTGTCGGTCGGCGTACATGGGGACGAGACCGCACCGATTGAAATGCTGGCGCAACTGCTTGACGAACTCACCGCAGAACCGCATGCGTTGGCAGTCGACCTGATGGCGGTGGTCGGCAATCTGGCGGCGATCGCGCAGGGCAAGCGCTTCATTGAGGTCGACATGAACCGCTTGTTCCGCGCCGAGTTGCAGCCGACTGCGCAGCAGACGGTAGAAACGGAACGCGCCGGCGCGATCATGCGCGCCACCTCGTCATTCTTCGCCGGGGTGGAAGCGGAGAAGTGGCATCTCGACCTGCATACCGCGATTCGTCCTTCGCACTATCCGACCTTTGCAGTCGTGCCGTCCACCATCGCCGACGTGCGCTGGCATGCCTTGCTCGGCTGGCTAAGGCGCGCCGGCATTGGCGCGGCCATACTGAACCCAAAACCGGCGGGAACCTTTAGTTCCTACACCGCGGCCAGTTTCGGCGCCGCCAGCGCCACCGTCGAACTAGGGCAGGTGGGTACCTTGGGCGGCAACGACCTGAGCCAGTTTGCGGATGCGCACAAGGCGATCGATATCTTCATTCGTTCCGCCAAGGTACCGGCGGGCGACGCGCCGCAGGTATTCAAGGTGGCGCAGGAGTTGATCAAGCACAGCGACGCCTTCAAGATGGGATTCGATGGCAGCACGAAAAATTTCACGCCAATGCCACCGGACACGCTCATCGCCGAAGACGGCGACACGGTGTATCGGGTTGGTGCAGAAACCGAGTACGTGGTATTTCCCAATCCGGATGTGCGGGTCGGGTTGCGGGCGGGATTGATGGTGGTGCGGGAAGAGTGAGCGGCCGCGCCTGAATCACGCCGGGTAGGCGTAGGGCGCCGAACGCAACCTGATAAAGGCCAGTCACTCGGTTGGCCTTTATCATTTTGCTCTTCCGAAGTGTTGTCAGAATGCGCAAATGGAAAAACGGAGCTGTGTTGGTGACCTGCTTAGAAGCTATCAGTTCTGCAGCGGGGCCGGCTTGCCGAAGTAGTATCCCTGTCCCAGCGCGACACCGAATCCGTGCAACATCTCCGCGGTTTCCTTGTCCTCAACCCATTCGGCGATCACTTTCAGTCCGAACACGCGCGAAATTTCCACCATCGCGCGCACAAATACCTGGTCGTTCGGACTGTGCGGCAGCTTGGCGATGAAGGAGCCGTCGAGCTTCAGATAGTCGAAATCCAGTTCCTTGATGTAGTAGAACGAAGAAAAACCGACGCCGAAATCATCCAGCGCAAAGCGGCAGCCAAGGCTCTTGATGCGGCCGACGAAATGGCGCACCTCTTCCAGGTTGTAGAAGGCCGCCGTTTCGGTCAGCTCGAAAATGATGCGGCCGGGATCAATATTCAAGGTCTTGAGGCGTGTTTCGATCAGGTGCAGCAAGTCGGGATCGCCGATCGATTTACCGGAAAGATTGATCGCAATGCCGGCGTTCGACGGTATGCGCGCCACATCGGCGAGGGTCGCTTTCACTACCGCCCGGTCCAGTTCGCCGATCAGGCCGAACACTTCGCAAATCTTCACCAGTTCCCCGGTATTGCATGGCTTGCCGTGTTCGTCCAGCAAGCGCAGCAACGCTTCATAATGACTGATGTCGCCCGTCTCCAGTTTGATGATCGGCTGGTAGTGCATTGCGAGGCGGCTCGGATCGCGCAGTGCCGCGCGCACCAGCGCCACGGTGTTCAACTGGCGCGACAATTCGCGCTTGTGCGCCTCGTCCGCTTCGCTGTAGAGATGCATGCGGTTGCGGCCGCGGTCGCGCGCCAGGTGCATGGCAAAATCGGCGCGATTCAGCAGGTCTTCCATTTCCATCGCGCCGTAGGCGCAGGCGCCGCCGGCGACCACGGTCAGCGTCAATACATCGTCCGCCAGCGACATCTTGGTCCGTTCGATGGTGTCGGCGACACTGCTGATCCTTTGCTCGACCTGCTGATGATCGACCGCGTCGAAATGGATTGCGAACAAATCGCCGCCGAGGCGTCCGAGCAGGTCGGCGGGCCGCACCAGCCCGGACAGGATTTTGGCGGCCAGCTGCAGCGCCTTGTTGCCTTCGTTCCGCCCGTAACTGTGATTGATATGGTTAAGGCCGATAATTTTCAGCAGCAGCAGTGCGCCGCAGGATGAGCCAGCCTGCATCGCTTGCAGCCGGTCGGTCAGTCGTTGCGAAAAGCCGATCCTGTTCATCACTCCGGTCAGCTCATCGTAATGCGCCTTCGCCTTTTCGTTTTCCGAAACGTTCCGCTCTTCCTCGAATTTCGCAATTGCGTCGGCTACGGTCGCGCGCAAGGTGTCGAAGCGCAGAGGTTTGGTCAGATAGCCGTAGGCGCCGCTACGCAGTGACGCGATCGCATGTTCGGCGTCATTGTGGCTGGTCGACATGATGAATAGCGGAGCTTGCGGCTTGTCGCGGGTTGCTTCCAGCAGCTCCAATCCACCCATGCCGGGCATCGATATGTCGCAAAGCACCAGGACGGCAGGCTGTTCTTCCAGCAGATGCAGCGCTTCTTCTCCGCTGGCTGCCGTCGTCACTGAAAAGCCGAGTTTTTCAAGCATGGACTTTCCCGCCAGGCGTTCCACCGGTCCGTCGTCCACCACGATCGCGTTTTTTGCCAGAGGTTTTGTTACCGCGGAATCCATATCGTCCATCCTTGTTCTATTGCTGCTTCTGTCTCATGCAATTTTTAATTGCCTCTGCCACCTTGCCCGCATTGAAGGGCTTGACCACGAAGCCGCTGACGCCTGCTTGCAGCGCGGTCTGCACGTTCTCCAGCGTGGGTAGCGAACTGATCATGACCATGCCGATACCCGGCGTGTTTTGCCGGATCTTTTCCGCCGCCTGATGGCCATTCATGCGCGGCATATTAATATCGATGAAGGCAATGTGCGGCTTATGCGTCTCGCACAATTCGACCGCCTTTTCGCCGTCATTCGCTTCCGCGATCACCTGATGACCCTGTTCGTGCAGCAGCATGCGCAGCACGTGACGGGTGATGCTGTCATCGTCGGCAATAATAATGTTCAATATCTTGGCCGGAGTGCGCATAGGTTTCTTTTATGTGAGCATCGTTTGCAACTTGCCGCTGATGCGGCGGTATTCCGCTTCAATCAACGCCATTCGTTTTCCAAAATCTTCCAGCGTTCCAGCTTTTGCGCGCGATTCCAGGTCCTTGCATAAGGCCGACAGGCCGGATGCGCCAATCGATGCGCTGCTGCCGCTAAATGCGTGCGCCACCTTTGCCGCCTGTGCGGTATCGCCGCTCTCATGGGCCTTGTGCAGCGCTGCGATGCGTGGTGGGGAATCGTTTTGGTACAGCAAGACGAGTTCGGCAAAATTTTCACCGAACATGTCGCGCACGGCTTCCAGCTCATCCTTGCAGTCATCTGCCACTGCTTCCGGTTCGGCCGAGCCAAGCAGTGGCAACCACCGCCCCAGCGTCTCGCTCAGAAGTTGCGCGCGGAGCGGCTTGGAAAGAAAATCATCCATGCCGCAGTCTATACAACTCTGGCGTTCGATGCGGGTCGTGCATGCGGTCAGCGCTACGATCGGAGTGCGGCGTCCGGCGCCTTCCATCGCGCGGATTTGCTGTGTCGCCTGGTAGCCGTTCATCTGCGGCATCTCGCAGTCCATCAATACCAGAGCGTAGCTCGTGCTGCGCAGCATTGTTACCGCCTCTTGTCCATTCTCGGCAATGTCGACCTGGCAGCCGAGTTTTTCCAGCATGCGTTGCGCCACTTGCCGATTCACCGGATTGTCGTCCACCACCAGGATGCGACGGCCGATGAGTTGTTGAGTACTCTTGCTTTCCTGCTGCCTAGCGTCGCTTGCCGCATTGCCGGCGATGATGAAGGGTGGGGACTGGCCATCGGCCGCAGTCGCACTGCATAAGCTGGCCAGCGCGGCGACCAGTGCCCGTGGCGGTGCGGATCTGACAAGCAGCGCCGCGAATCCGGCCTGAATCAAAGGCTGCAAATCAACTTGCGGACCCTCGCTCAGGAGTGCCAGCAAACTATCCTTGTGAGCGGCATCGGCTTTGATTGCAGCAGCGAGCAACTCGCTGTCCATGCCGTGTAACTGGCGATCGAGGATAACAAGATGATACGGGTCGCGCTCTGCGGACGCCTGCATCAGGGCACTTAATGCCCCCACCATCGTGTCGCGGGTATCGCTGCGGAATTCCTGTTCATCCAATGCTTCCAGAAGCGCGTGGCGCTCCGCCGATGCTTGCGCGACAAGCAGCACCCGCATATCGGCCATCGGATTGGGCGCCAGCGCAAGCGCAAGCGATAGCTTGAAAGTCGCACCGTGCCGCGGCAGGCTCTCGATGGCGATGCGGCCACCCATCAGCCTTGCCAATTGGGCGCACAAGGCCAGTTTCAGGCTGTCCTTATCGGGTGAACGCAATCTTGCAGTCGGAAACTGTAACGCTTGACTCAATTGGGATGCCAGTTGCTCGCTTTCTTCGAGCAGTTCCGCCGCATGCACGCTCAAGTGCAAATGGCAGATGCCTTTCTCGCGTTCCACCCGTGCTGACACCGTGATTTTCCCATGGCTCGACAGCGTGATTGCGTTATCGATCAGGGTCGATACCAACTCGCGCAGGCGTGCCGGGTCGCCTTCCAGCAGCATGAATGACGGATAGTGCGGATCGAATTGCAATCCCTTGGCGCGCGCCGCCGCGCTCTTGTTTGCACAAGCCGTCTCGATCGCATGCCGCAGATCAAATCGTGTGCGAGTCAACACGAACTGGTTGGCTGCTATAAGTGACATGTCAACAATACGCTCGATCAACTCCAGCAAGGAGTCGGCACTGTTCTGCGCAATTGTTGCGTATTCGCGCTGGGATTCGGAGAGGTCTGTATCGCGCAATAGCGCAAGCATGCCGGCGACGCCGTTCATCGACGTCCGAATATCGTGGTTCATATCGGCAAACAGATAGCCCAGCGTCGATGCGGCATTGCTGTCGACGTGATCGGTTGCCTGGTTCGCAGGCGCTGTCATCTTTGCGTTCTCAATGGGCATGACTATAGAGCTACCGTCCAGGTTGCGTTTGACGGCGGCGCCGATTCTTCTTGATGACGAAGGATTTCTCGAACAAATGAATCATATTAGGCTTCCGGGAACTGTAGTCGGTTTTAAAAAGGTTTGCCACCGGTTCAAATCAAGTGCTTCAAACGCGTGCCGGTACTGGCAACAATTCTTATTAATGAGAGAGCAATGGCTAGCGTATGGCTAATCGTCGCCATGATAAAACCCATAAATATGGGAGGTGGCGCCATATCCATGAAATAGCTCGGATTTCCCCTTCTTTTCGCGCGCCTGGAATAGAGGCTGGCCCACCATAATGCAGATTACGAAATTCCGGCCCATGGCGTAACCAGCAACCAGCCGGAATCGCTCATCCAGCGGGAGTCCAAGATGGAAACGAATCAGGCGATGCGAAACAACCTCAACCTGCAAGGCAAGTCCTTGGAGGACGAGGATGTCGACGGCGAGATAAGCAGCCATTCAGCACCGCCCGATACGCGTCGCGGAGGAGTCGACCTGAAAGCCATCCGCGAGGCGATCGCACGCGTCGAGGCCGAGGCCAAGGCGACCGTCGCCGCCGAGAACCGCGCGCACGCTGAAGCCCGCTCCCGCGCACTCGCCGAAGACCGCGCCCGCCTGGAATCCGCGGCTGCCGCCGAGGCTTATCAAAATGCCAAGGCCGCTGAAGAAGCGATCGAAGTTAGCCGGGCTCGCCTGGATGCAGAGCGCCAGGCGCGCGAAGCCAGCGAAGCGCGCACTGCCGCAGTCAAGAAAGAAATTGCAGAATTACGCGCACGCGCGCAGGCCGAAGCTGAAGCCAAGCGCTTGGCGGAAGAGCGCAGCCGTGCCGAACAGGAAGCGCGCAAACGCGCCGCGGATCAAATTGCGGTTGAAGCCGAAATGGCCGTTCGCGCCTCGACCGCTGCGGAAGAATTGGCACAAGAAACAGAATTGGCGCGCTGGCAGGCCGCACAACGCGTTGCCGCCGCCGAAGCTGCCAAGCAGGAAGCGGAAGCCCGCGCCCGTGCGGACGCGCGCATGGTTGAACTCGCACGCGAACAAGAGCGCCGCGACCGGGAATCGCGCCAGGCGACTGAAATGCTCGTCAATGCGCGCAGCGCGGCACTTGAGGTGGCACGCGAGCGCGAACGCGCGGAAGCCATGGCGTTGCAGGCTGCGTTGAGCCGCGCCCCCGTCGAAGTGCGCGCGCTTGAAGAAGCGCGCGGCCGGGTACTGGCCGAACAGGAAAGCGAAGCCGCCGCGCAAGCCCGGGCCGAACTGGAGCGCAAGGCCGCCGACGCTTACCAATTGCGCCTGCAAGCCGATGCTGAATTGCACACCGCGGCAGCGCGTCGCGAACAAGCGGAATCCCTAGCCGCCGCCGCTTCCCATGCGCGCCGCGAAGCCGAAGAGCGCATCCGTATCGCCACCGAGGCGCGCATCCAGACCGAACGCGAATTGCAAACCTTGGCGCTGACGCGGGTGGAAGCAGAGCACAAGGCCGATATGCAGGCGCGCGCGCGCGCGACGGCGGAAGCGCGCGCCGTGTGCGAGGCACACGAGCGTGCCGAAGCGGAACAAAAAATTGCCGAAGCCCTGCAAGTTCGCGCGGAAGAAGAGCAGCGCGCCAAGCAGCTTGCCGAAAAGCGTATCGAACTCGAGCGCGCCGCCGCGCAGATGGCCGCCGAACAGGCCGCCGCCGAGCAGCAAGCCTATGACCGTGCCGCCGAACATGCCGAATTGCAGCGCCAGACAGCGGAACTAGCCGCTGTCAAGGCGCGCGAAGCAATGGACTTGGCGCGCGTCGAGCGCGAACATGCGGAAGCCGAGCAGCAGGCAGTGGCGGCATTGCAGGAAAAACTGCGTGCCGAAGAAGCGGCGATCGCGCAAGCCGAGGCACGCGCCAAGGCCGAGCGCCAGCACACGGGTCTGCTGCGCATGCAGGAACAGACCGACCATGCGGCACGCATCGCCAAGGAAGAAGAATGCGAAGCGGCCAAGACAGCGCTCGCCAAAGCAATGGAGCGCGCGGACGCACAGCGTGATGCGGCACAGACTGCGCTGCTGAAGGCTCGTGAAGCAGTCGAGCTGGCACGCCTGGAACGTCAGCGCGCCAAGGATGAACAGCAAGCGCTGGAAGCTCTGCAGCAGAAGGTGGCGGTCGAGCGCCAACGCGCGGAAGCGGCTCAGCACGTAGTGAAAGCGACCCAGGAAAGGCTTGCTGCCGAGAGGGCGACGCTGGCGGAAGCCGAGGCGCGCGCACATTCCGAACTGGAGCGCACCGAGGCCTTGCGTGCGAGGGAAGAGGCCGACCGGGCTTTGCGCGTGGCGCACGAGGCGGAGTCCACTGCGACACGTCATGCTGCCGAGCAGACCAAGGCGGCGGCCGATATGCAGCGCAAGGCCGCACAGACCGCTCTGTTGAAGGCGCGCGAGGCGACGGAAGCGGCGCGCGCCGAGCGCGAGCGTGCAGAAGCCGAACAGAGGAAGCTGCACGCCGAGCAGGAACGGCGGCAAGCGGCGGAAGCCGCGCGCGCCGAGGCGGATGCGCGTACGCGCGCCGAGCAGGAGCAGTCCGAATTGCTGCGTGCGAAGGAACGCGAGGAACTGGAAGCGCGGCGCGCCATTAAAGACAAGTGCGCGGCTGAGAAACAGCAACTGGAACAAGCGGCGCAAAGAGCGGAATCGGAACGTCAGGCAGCCGAGGCGGCCGAGGCCGCGGCACGCGAAGCGGTCGAATTGGCGCGCACCCAACAGGAGCGTGCGGTAGCCGAGAAGCAAGCGCTGGAAGCGATTAACAAGAAGCGCGCAGCCGAGGAGGCCGCCTACAGTTATGCGGTGGCGCGTGCTCGCGCCGAGACGCAGCATGCGGAAACGATGCGCGCCCGTGAACAGCAAGAGCAGGTCGCGCGCGACGCTATCGAAGCCAAGCTTGCAGCGGAAAAGCAGCAACTGGAACAGGCGGCGCAACAAGCCGAACTGGCTCGCCAGGCGGCTGAAGCGGCGGAAGCCAATGCACGCGAAGCGAGCGAACTGGCGCGCTTGGAACAGGATCGCGCAGCCGCCGAGCAGCAGGCACTGGAAGCGGTACGCGACAAGCTGGCTGCGGCACAGTCCGCACAGGCCGATGCCGAAGCGCGCGCGCGCGCCGAGCAGGAACTGGCCGAAACGGCGCGCGCCGCCGAACAAGCGGAATGCCAGGCGCGTAAAGCGATCGAAGCCCAGCTCACCGCTGAAAAACAGCGCATGCAAATGGCCGCTGAACGCGCTGAACTGGAACGCCGGGCGGCCTATGCCGCATTGAGGAAAGTACGCGAGGCAATCGATCTGGCGAAGGTTGAAAAGGAACGCGTTGCGGCCGAGCAGCAGGCGCTGGAAGCGATCCAGAAGAAACTCGCAGCGGAGAAGCAAATGCGCAGCGAAGCCGAGGCACGCGCGAAAGCAGAGCAGGAACAGGCTGAAACCTTGAAGGCTCGCGAGCAGGCAGAGCGCGCCGCCCGTGAAGCCAGCGAAACCGCGTGCAGCGCCGAAAAGGAATTGCTGGAGAAGGCCGCCGAACAGGCAGACTTGCAGCGCAAGACTGCCGAACTGGCGATTGCCAGGGCGCGCGAAGCGATCGATCTTGCGACTGCGGAACGTCGGCGCGCGGTGGCAGAACAAAAATCGCTTGAAGCCGTGCAGGAAAAGGCGCGCGTCGAACGCGAGCGCGCGGACGCTGAGCAGGCGATGCTAGCGATGATCGAAGAAAAGATCTCCGCGGAAAAAACGGCATGCGCCGATGCCGAGGCACGCGCCCGCGTCGAACAAGAGCAGGCGCAAGTTACCCGCGCGCGCGAGCAAGCCGAACGCGCGGCGCGCAAGGCAAGCGAAATCCGCGTCGTCGCGGAAAAGCAGTTCCTGGAAAAGGCGCAAGAGCAAGCCGAGCTGCAGCGCCTGGCTGCGGAAACCGCGGAAGCCAAGGCACGTGAAGCAATCGAGCTGGCACGTATTGAAAGTGCGCGGGCCAAGGCAGAACAGTTGGCACTGGCCGCGATACAGGAAAAGAGCAAGGCGGAAGATATCGCCCGTGCAGAAGCGGAGCAGCGCGCCAGCGCCGAGCGTGAAGCCGCTGATTTGGCTAGCAAGCGTATGCAAGCGGAGATCGAAGCACGTGCCGCCGAGGAGGCGCGCGTCGTGGCGGAACGCCGCGCGCTTGATGCCGCGCGCAGGCAAAGGGAATATGCCGCGTCAAGCGCTGAGCAGGCAGACACCTTGCGCGCCAAATGCGAACGCGAGCAGGAAGAGGCGCAAGCCATTGCAACCGACCTGATGGATCGCATCAGCCGGAAGAGCGAAGCAATGGGCGACTGGCGTGCACGCGCCGAAACCGTGCTGGCGGAATCGCCGGTACCGGCCGCCAGGAGCCATGCAGTCAGGCGGCCGCTGGTTGCGCTGCTGGGCAGTGCGGCTTTCGTCGCCGGCATCGCAGTGGCGAGCACCTGGACCATGCAAAGTCCGCAGGCGAACCGGGTCAGCGCGCATAAGGCAGCTCCGGTCGCTGCGCCGATCGTTCAGGCGGACACGGCGGATATCACGCCACCTTCAAAGTTGCAAATATCCTATCAACTTAGTATGCAGCCGGAAGCGGCTCCGGCAACCAATATCGTGGCACAGCCCGATTCGCTCAAAGAATAGGATTGTCAAGCAAAGCCATCATGACTTGCGGCTGGGTCTCGCTACCGCCGCAGATCGACATTACATTCTGCACCAAACCTTGCTTTTTCCTTTGTCAGAGCTTGCCGGTTTGGTATGCCATGTGTACTGAAATGGCGCATTTATGCCAGTGAGGTTAGAATGCACTGGATTAAAAAACACGTGGGGCGGCCATCCGCAGGGACTGATTTCCGACAGATCTTCGTACCGCTGAATCCATCGCTGTATCGCTCGCTTTCTTTTTGCAGCAAAATAACATCAACTAAGACCCATGACATTCACCTCGCGCCGCATGATCCATTTTCGTTTGCGTCCTGTACTGAATAACGCGTTCGCGCTGACCGGTTTGCTGGCAGCGCTGAGTGCCCTGCCTGCCTTGGCGGATGATTTTTCCGATGTCAGCAAGCTGATGCGCTCCAGCCAATATGCGGAAGCGTTGACGAAAGCGGATGCGTTTTTGAGCAAAAACCCGCGCGATGCGCAGATGCGATTCCTGAAAGGCGTGATTCTCACCGAGCAGAACAAGTCGGCGGAAGCAATCGCGATCTTTACCAAGCTGACTGAGGACTATCCCGGATTGCCTGAGCCGTACAACAACCTCGCGGTGCTGTATGCGGCGGCCGGTCAATATGACAAGGCGCGCACTGCGCTGGATTCGGCGATCCGTACCAATCCGAGTTATGCAACCGCATATGAGAACTTGGGCGATGTGCATGCGAAACTGGCAAGCCAGGCGTATGACAAGGCGCTGCAGCTGGATTCCGGCAATTCCAACGCCAAGTCCAAGCTGACTTTGGTGCGTTCGCTGGTAGGCAGCATCAGTGGCGGCGCCAAGGTGGCCGCCGCTCCAGCACCGGTACCGGCACCGGTCGCCGCTGTTCCGGCACCGGTCTCAAAAACACCGGCAGTGACGCCGCCGGTTGCCGCGGCGCCAGCGCCGGAAAAGACAGCGCCAGCGCCGGTTGCAAAACAGGAAACATCCAAGTCTGAACCGAAACCAATGGCGAACGCCAATGTCGAATCCGATGACGTATTAAAAGTCGTGCACGGCTGGGCCAAGGCATGGAGCGCGCAAGACGTGAAGTCGTATCTGAATTATTACGGCAGCGATTTTCAGACGCCGAGCGGACAAGCGCGCAAGGCGTGGGAAGAAGATCGCCGTGCCCGTATTGCCGGCAAGGGTAGCATCAGCGTCAAGGTTGAATTCCCACAAGTGACCGTCAATGGCAATAATGCAACAGTAAAATTCCGTCAGGTATATGTGTCGGACCGATTGACTGCAAACACCCGCAAGACCCTCGTGTTGGCCAAGCATGGCGGCAAGTGGCAAATCAAGCAGGAGAATACGGGTAGTTGATGTTGCGCTTTCACTCTACAAACTGCTGGACAACGGTTGCTGCCAGGCGTGCTTTGCCACTGGGATTGTCTTGTTTGCTGGTCGCGGGCGCCTGGGCCGCGCCGTTTGTTGCACACGCAAAGGTACAGTCGCCTCGTGCCGCAGCGCCCACACCGGTTCCTGTTTCCGCATCGGATAAGGCGGATCCGGAAGTATTGCTGGTCGAGGTTTACAAGGAACTTGGCGCCAATCGACTGCGCAAGGCCTTGTCCAAGGCAGACAAGCTGGTCGAAGCCTATCCGAATTTTCGCCTTGGCCATCTAATTCGTGGCGACCTGCTGCTGATGCACACGCGTCCGGTTACCACGTTCGGCGCGGTAAATGGTCCGGAAGACAAGCTCAAGAACCTGCGCGAAGAGGCGATGGCACGCTTGAAATCGCTGCGCGAGCGGCCCGATCCAGACCTGCTGCCGCGCTCGGTGCTGCAATTGCGCGAGGACCAAAAACATGTGCTGCTGGTCGATGCCAAGCGTTCGCGCCTGTATGTATATGCCAATCAATCCGGACAACTGAAATTCATCACCGACTATTACATTAGCCAGGGCAAGCTTGGGGTCAACAAACTCAAGGAGGGTGATCAGAAAACGCCGGTCGGGGTTTACTACATTACCGCGCGCCTGTCGGGTGCGCGCCTGCCTGATTTCTACGGTTCCGGCGCATTGCCGATCAATTACCCGAATGAATGGGACAAGGTTAACGGCCGTAGCGGATCCGGCATCTGGCTGCATGGCACGCCGTCGGATAGCTACAGCCGTCCACCCTTGTCGTCCGACGGTTGCGTGGTGCTGACCAATCCGGATTTGCATCAACTCGCCAATTCGGTCGAGATCGGCAAGACCCCGGTCGTGATCAGCGAGAGCGTCGAATTCGTCAGCAAGGCCAAATGGGACAACGAGCGCCATCTTGCGGCGCGGCTGATCGACAACTGGCGGCGTGATGTCCAGAGCTTGAATCCGCAGCGCGTGATGGGAAATTATTCGCGCCAGTTCAGGTCGGATCGCGGCGAGAATCTGGACACATGGTTGGTCAAGCATCGGCAGTTCATGCGCGGCGTGAAGCAAGTTATGATTGAGCTGAAGGAGCCGACATTTTTCTTTTATCCTGGCCGTGATGACATGATCGTCAGCACCTTCACCCAAGAATCGCAGGTTGGCAAGAGCCGCACGTCGATTCGCAAGCGTCAATACTGGACCAAGGAAGGTGCAAACTGGAAAATCATTTACGAGTTGAACCTATAGAGTCGCCTTTCTTCGCTCGCACAAGAATCCCATCAAAACGGCTGCCTGATAACAAGAAGGCGGCCGTTTTGTTTTTGAAGGACTGTTTTCATTCCATTGGGAACCGCGCCCGTCCGTTGGCACAACGTCGAGCAATCTCGTCAAACATTGTGCTCGACTGATATTCATCAAATTTGACGTGCAATTTTTCTGCATAGCGAAAAAAGCGCCGGCCAGCATGCTTTCCTGTTGAACTAAGTTTTACAGCCAACTGTCATTCGATTGCATGTGCATCGAATAACACGCAGGTCGCCATGCGATGCCGATATTGTGGGACGGAAAATTCCGGTTTTGCCAGGATTTGTGTCTCTTGTTGCAAGCCAATGCCTGTACTGAATGCCCGACAGAAGTACAGCCAGTCTGGCTATGTGCGAATCGAAGACAAAGGCAGTGGCGGCACTTCGCCTTACCTGCAGTACGGACTCCATTTACGTGCTCGACAATTCAGGAGGACACACCGTTTGACTGCCGCCACGCAACACAACTCGCCCTCCATTCCGCCACACGATACGTATGATCATCCGCACGCAGCAACTTCCGCTCCAGACACGGATGATGCCCAGACACAACCGTCTCACCTGACACAACAGCGCCAGGAAAATTTCTCGACAAGGCCGGCGCAGGGACGTACTGAAC
>SXGU01194450.1_pt1 | contig 14856 bp, 18 predicted proteins | sample 3174531 | NCBI WGS metagenome assembly SXGU01 (sample SAMN11356863, study PRJNA531348) | freshwater metagenome | isolation source: freshwater sample F1-140 | place: China: Fuxian Lake, Yuxi | collected 2017-12-25
ACAAGATCGAGGTGAACGGCAGTGGCACGCATCCGCTGTATGCGTGGCTCAAGGAAGAGGCGCCTGGTTTTCTCGGCAGTCGAGGCGTGAAGTGGAACTTCACGAAGTTCGTGGTCGATCGCACGGGCAAGGTGAAGGGGCGGCATGCGCCGACGACGAAACCCAAGGATCTCGCGCGCGAGATCGAGGCCCTGCTATAGGCTTCTCGCGAGCGCGGAGGCAGGAGCGCGATGGCTGCGCGAACCACGGACACGGCGGGGCGATTCGAGCGCGTGCTGCAGGCACGCCACGTGGTGGCGCTCGCGTTCGGGGCGATGATCGGCTGGAGCTGGGTGATGCTGTCCGGCCGCTGGGTCGCCGAGGGCGGCAGCGGCGGCGCGATGCTCGCCTTCATGCTCGGCGGTGCCGCCATCCTGCTGATCGGCCTGCTGTACAGCGAGCTCGTCGCGGCGATGCCACAGGCCGGCGGCGAGCACGTGTACACCCATCGCGCGCTCGGCGCGAACGCGGCATTCCTGTGCAGCTGGGCCCTGCTGATGGCCTACGTCACGGTGTGCGTGTTCGAGGCCGTGGCCCTGCCAGCGGCCGTCGAGTACCTGTGGCCGCAGATCCGCATCGGTACGCTGTGGCACGTCGGCGACTCGGCGGTCGACATCGGCTTCGTCATCGTCGGCGCTGCCGGTGCCATCGTGATGACCATCGTCAACCTGTTCGGCATTCGCATTGCCGCGATCGCCCAGGGCATCGTCACCCTGGTGATCTTCGGCTCCGGCGTGTTGCTGGTCACCGGTGCGATCAGCTTCGGCGACCCGGCGAACCTCGAACCCTGGCTGCCCCACGGTGTGGCAGGGATGCTGTCTGTGCTCGTGATGGCACCGGCAATGTTCGTCGGCTTCGACGTGATCCCGCAGTCGGCGGAGGAGATCGACGTGCCGCCACGCGCGCTCGGTGTGCTGCTGTTCCTCTCCGTGCTGCTGGCGGTGCTCTGGTACGTCGCGATCGTCGGCGCGGTGGCGATCGGGCTGCCTGCCGATGCTCGCGATGGTGCGCCCATGGGTACTGCGCTCGCGGCGGATGCACTCTGGGCCGGCGTCGGCAGCGTGCAGTGGGCCGGCCCGCTGATGGTGCTCGGTGGCATCGGCGGCATCCTCACCAGCTGGAACGCGTTTCTCGTGGGCGGCAGCCGCGTGGTGTACGCGCTGGCCCGCGACGGCATGCTGCCTGCGGCACTGGCGGAACTGCATCCGCGCTGGCGCACGCCGTGGCGCGCCATCCTCATCATCGGCGTGCTGAGCGTGTTCGCGCCGCTGTGCGGGCGCACGGTGCTGGTGTGGCTGGTGGATGCCGGCAGTTTCGCCATCGTCATCGCCTACGGCATGGTGTGCGCGGCCTTCCTCGTGCTTCGCGTGCGCGAGCCGGAGATGCCGCGGCCGTTCCGCGTGCCGGCAGGGCGCTGGGTGGGCAGCGCCGCCGTGCTCTCATGCATCGCGCTGTTCTGCCTGTACCTGCCCTGGAGCCCGGCCGGCCTCCTGTGGCCGTACGAGTGGGCCATCGTCGGCGGCATGACGGTGGTGGGCGTGCTCGTGTGGTGGCGCCAGCGTCCGCACTTCACGCATGCCCACGCGGCCGTGTCTGTGCCGGAGTGTTGACGCAGGCGATTCCGACGCGCAGCGTCGAGTCGACCGAAGGGTCTGCGACCATCGTTCGCCCCTACCATCGTTGATGCGTCGCCTGCCCCGTACATGGGCACGCGACACGGCAGCGAATTGCCATCTGCACGCTGGGGGGTCACTTGACGACTGCGACACCTGCGCCGGTCTCGCGCGCGACGATCTATACCCACGGCGCGCTCGGGTTGCCGCTCGCAGTGATCGGCTATCCGCTGGCGATCTGGATACCGGCGCACTACGCCGGCGGCCTCGGCATCCCGCTCGCCGCGGTGGGCACGATCCTGATGCTCGCGCGGCTGACGGATGTCATCACCGACCCGATCATGGGCGAGATCTCCGACCGCGTGCGCACGCTCTGGGGACGGCGCAAGCCCTGGGTGCTGCTCGGCGTGCCGGTCATGATGCTCGGCGTCTAGTTCCTGTTCATGCCGCCGCCGGGTGTGGGCGTGGGGTACCTGCTGCTGTGGCTCACCGTGTTCTTCCTCGGCAGCACCATGATCGCGCTGCCGCACGGCGCCCCCTTCCGGTAAGGGAATGGGCGCGGAACTGTCGTCCGAGTACAACCAGCGCACGCGGGTGACGGCGGCGCGCCAGTTCTATGTGCTGATCGGGCTGATGCTCGCGGCGGCGGTGCCGATGATCATCGAGATCCGTGCCGACGGCGGTGGCACGGTGATGGCGGTGATGCAGGGATTGTGGAACGACGCGATGGGCGGCTTCACGGGCGACCTGATGAACCGCAAGCCCACCGATCGCGCGGCGCTCACCGGCCCGGTGCTCGACGGCCTCGCATGGACCAGCCTCGTGCTGCTGCCGCTGATCGCGGCCCTGGTGGCGTGGCGGGTGGCCGAGCCGCCGGTGCTGGCGACGCAGCGCGTGCCGATCCGCTTGGGCTTCGTGCACCTGCTGCGCAACGGCCCGATGAAGCGCGTGATGATCATCGCGCTGCTGGTGGTGTTCGGCGAGTCGTTCCGCATTGCGGTGTCGCTGTTCTTCATCCGCGACGCCCCTTCTTCAGGAAGGAGGTCGGCATCCCGACCATCGGCGCCGCGTACTTCTTCTACTTCGCGGCCGGGCTCGCGGCGATTCCGTTCTGGTCCTGGCTCGGGCGCGTGCTCGGCAAGCACCTGGCAATCATGTTGACCCTGATCGTGGTGGCGGCCGTGAGCGCGGCCAACCTGTTCCTCGGCAGCGGCGACTACCTGCCATTGTTCCTGCTGTTAATCGTCAAGGGCTTCTGCTTCCGCGGCCTGCAGTTCCTGCCGGTGTCGATGCTCGCCGACGTGGTGGACGTGGACACCGCCCGCAGCGGCGGCCAGCGCGCGGGCGCCTACTTCGCGATCATCGGCTTCACCGAGAAGATCGCCGTGGCCTTCGGCACCGGGTTTTCGCTGAACCTCATCGGCCTGCTCGGCTTCGCCGCCGCCGACGGCGTGGCGGCGAGCACACCGGAAGGCGTGCTGGCACTGCGGCTGGTGTACTGTCTCGGGCCGATCGTCTTCTACGGCGCGGCCTTCTACTACGTCTGGTCCTACCCGCTGACGCCGGCGCGGCACGCGCGGCTGCGCGAGCGCATCGCGCGCCGGCTCGCCGCGCGCCAGCGTGCCGCCGTCAGCGGCGGGGCATCCACCTAAAGGAGCGAACAGCGATGAGCAACATGAGCCCGGGCGACGAGGCAGCGTTCTTCGCCGCCGTGGACGCCGCCTGCAAGAAGGCGATCTGGTGTGCCGTGGCGACGGTGGAGCGCGACCAGCCGCGCATCCGCATCGTGCACCCGACCTGGGACGGCCAGGTGCTGTGGTTCGCCACCGGCCCGCAGTCGCCGAAGGCGCAACAGCTGCGCCTGAACCCCCACGTCGACATCCAGTACCAGGTGGCGCCGCCGGACTTCATCCACGTGCTGGTGCGCGGCACGGCGGAACTCTGCACGAGCGCGGCCGACAAGCACCACGCGTGGGGCGCGATCGACTACGACCTGACCCAGTTCGGCTCCACCGGGCCGGACGACCCGAACTTCCTGCCTGTGCGCATCACGCCGCGGCGGGTCGAGCTCTCCGAGATGTTCGGCTCGATGAACAAGCGGGTGTGGCGCGCCTGATCAGGCGCGCTGCTGCCTGCGACCGCGCTGACCCGACGCACGCACGCTAGCGTTCCAGCTGCTGCTCGCTAAGTCGATGGCTTCTCGCGCCTGGCCCACCAGGCGGCGACGGCCTCCGCGTGCGTGCTGCCCGGGTGTGCTGCGCGGTAGTCGCGCATGTGGCGGTTGTACTCGAACTGGGGTGCGATGGGCCGCGGACCGCTCTTCCGACTCGCCGCGTAGACGGCGATGGCCTCCGCAAGCGGGCGGCCGCTGCCGGCCGCAATGAAATCGCGGAGCGCCTCGTTGAAGCGAAAGTCCCGACCGCAGTGCGCCTCGAAGAAGTGGCGCAAGGACTGCGTGCAACGCCAGCCCGGACCGATGATCGTCTCCGTGGAAAACGCGGATGGCATCGTATTTGTGCGACGTCTGGCGCCGGACGGTGTCGGCGCAGGCTTGGCCGCGCGGTGTTGACCTGTGGCCTCTGTTCCTTTCTGGCGTCCCGTTGCAGCGCCGCGCATCGACGGGCCACTGCCAAGACAAGCCGCCACCCGCTGACTCAAGGCCACTTTCGAACCAGTCGTCCCGAGCCCGTGCGCCCTGCAGAACGCGATCAGCTCGGCCTTCAGCCAGTACCAGGCAAGGAAGTCAGCCTTGTTCAGCGCAGCGTTGAGGGGTGGGCGTGACACGGCTCTTTTCGACTCCGTTTTCCTGCCAACCGTGCCAGCCGGTGAGGGAGGGGGCAACGAGCCTGTTGCACTCGGTGCGGCGCATTCAGCGTTGCGGCGACGGCACGCGGGCACGCCGCGGCGCCAGGGGCGTTGACATGCCCGCGGACTCCCCAGCCCTGGAGGTGCATGAGGATTCAAGGGACGCGATGCGCGCGCAGCTGGGGCATGAGCGCAGTGATGCGCGCTGAACAGCCACGCGCAGGGGCGCGTTCTGCAGCGCATAGCGCGAATGCGGCGACCGCGGGCATCGAATGAACACATGCCCGATGCCTTCAGGCCGACTGGCTTCCTGCCGCTGACTCGGTGCCATGCAGTGCCTGTGATTGGCTGCGCACGAGTTCGACGTGGGTGTGGCTGTCGTGGCGCATCGCGTGACAACCGGGGAATCGCGTCTTCCGATTCCCTGCGAAGCCGAGGCGATCGTCCAGGTGTGGCTCGATCAGTATCCATGTGACGCACGGGTCATGCCGGGCTCGTCACGGCCGTGACCGCAGCGTCTGCAATCGCTACCGGCCCGTCGGCTCGGCTGCAGCCGGCGCCGCTGGCGATCAGCAGTGCGGCGATCATTTCGAGACGCGAGTCCACTCGCCGGCCTCCAGCTGCAGCGGGCAGCGCTGGGGATGCCCATTGCCCCGCGCGCTCTGCGCCGGAGACGACCCCTGCACGTCTGGTTTGGCCGCAGCACCGCTGCCACGTCAGTCGCGGCAGCGGTGCATGCGGCCCGCCTCCGACACGAGTGTCCTCGGGCCGCATCGCGTGGTGCACTCGGGACCGCCTCGCCTGACGTTCAGGCGGTCCTGGCGCGTCTGGTCACCCGCGCATGCCCCGATGGTCGCGTTCCGTGCGCCGGCGCAGCCCAAGCAGTGCGCCACCACCGGCGATGAGCAGCCACGCCGTGGACGGCGTCGGCACGCCGACGGGAGGTGCCATGCCACGAGGCAGCTGCGCGCCGAGGTTGCGTTCGGCGAAGGAGGTGATCGCGTCCTGCGGGTCCGAGAAGCGCGTGAGCGCGAAGGTGTTCATGAAGTCGAGCACGCCGCCGTCCTGCGCGCGGGCCCCGACCTTCGAGATCGCGAAGTAGCGGTGGCCGGCGATCACGTCGAAGGCGATCGTGTCGGTGATGTCGACCGCGAAACCGTCCGGGGTCTCCTCGTCGTCCAGCGTGATCTCGGCACCGACGTGGGCCACGACGCGCTCGATCTCGAAGTCGCCGTCGCACTCGTCTCCGAACTGTTCGTCGCAGGCAATCATCGAGTCGAGGTCGAACACGGTCACGCTGGCCTGCAGGCGAGCGTTGCTGTTCTGCGTGAAGAAGCCTGTTGTTCCTGGTGGCACGATGAAGCCGCAGATCAGCGTGCCACCGACGAAGCACGGGTCGGAGGCAATACGCACCTCGCCGTCCAGGCGGAAGTCGAGCTCGATGGGCGCGCTTTCGTCGGCCGTCCAGAGGTCGAACCAGGTGGATGTCGCCTCGCCGAAGCTGCTGAAGTCCTTGAAGTACCGGAGGTTCGGGTTCTCCTCCGACACGCCCGAGAAGAAGCGGCTGATCGACGTTCCGACCGCGACATGGTTCGCGAACAGTTCCGTGCGGGCGCGCACGGGGCGAACGGCGGGTGCGGGCGTCAGCGTGTCGCCGAACTGGGCGAATGCAGTCACGGTCGCACCCGGAGACTGGCTCTCGGATTCCTCGGTGTCGCGGTCGCCGCTTGACTCGGCCGTGCCGTCGGGACCCGTGAGGAGGAAGGCGTTGAACGAGTCCACGGCCCGTACGTAGGAGCGCACGCCGGCCCCGTCCGTCATGCCCCCGGCGCCGTCCGGCCTGAGGATGTTCTGCGGCAGCGAGCCGATCGACTCCTCGCCATTGTCGATGTACTTGAAGCGCACGACATCGGCATGCGCCGTGCCGAACAGCGATGCCAGGGCCAGCGCGGCGCAGCCTTGCCAGGCGCTCCGTGTCCGCGGTTTGTCGTCTCGTCGCAGGGTGCGCATGGGATGGTGCCTCGTCGGTTGATTGGATGTCGCCGTAGCGCGGCCCTTCGAGATCGGGACGGCGCTTGCTACGGCGGGGCCACTCTGTCCTCCAGGCGTTGAAAGGGCGTTGAAAGGGCGTTGAAAGCCGCCCCGGTGGTGGTTGCCAATGCGGCGCAGGTGTCCCCGGAGCGGCCCGGGGAGGGATGCATGAGGCGTCGCGCGTCGTATGATCGCGGGCCGTTTTCAACCTGACCGGAGAGGATCCATGGCCGCCTATTTCATCGCCCAGTACACCGTCAACAACCCGGGTCTCTATCGCGAATACCAGCAGGGCGCGGGCCCGACGATCGCGGCACATGGCGCCGAACTCGTCTCGTTCGACGTCGCGGCGGAGACCGTCGAGGGCACGCCGCCGGGTCCCCAGACCGTGATCCTCAAGTTCGAGTCCACCGAGAAGGCGAAGGCCTGGTACAACTCGGCCGAGTATCAGGCGGTGGTGGGCAAGCGCCTCGCCGCGACCAACGGCTTCGCCGTGATCTCGCAGTCGATGCACGCGGGCTGATCCCTGCGGTGCGCACCATCGCGGTCCTGGTCGCGATGGTGCCGCCACTCTCCGCCCCCCGCGCCTGCGAATTCTCGCCGGCCCGCGCAGGAGCCCCGATTCCATGGCCATTGCCCGCGCGCCGGACGCCGACGTCGCCGCCTTCCTCGAACGCCATCCCCTCTGGGCACTGGCGAAGGGCAAGCTGCGCCGGGAGTTCCGGTTCGCCGACTTCGTTCAGGCGTTCGGCTTCATGAGCCAGTGCGCACTCGTGGCCGAGCGCATGGATCACCATCCCGAGTGGTTCAACGTGTATTCGCGCGTGCTGGTCGAGCTGACGACCCATGACGCCGGCGGGCTCTCCGCCCGTGACTTCCTGCTGGCGGAGGCGATGGACGCCATCGCGGCGCGCCTCTCTGCGGCCTGAGCCAGTCGGGCTCCTCTCCTTCGCTGCTTCGTCGCGCTTCGCGCGACTCTCCTGTTTGCCAATCCGTCGCGCTTCGCGCGACTCTCCTGTTTGCCAATCCGTCGCGCTTCGCGCGACTCAGGCCGCTCCGGGCCGTGCGATGCCGTGGCGCATGAAGTCGTCGATCGCGGTCGCCACGGCGTCCGGCTCGTGCAGTGCCACGTCGTGGCCCGCGCGCGAGAGCACGTGCAGCGCGGCGTTCGGCAGGCGCGCGAAGTCGGCGAGGTTCGCCGGCAGCAGGCTGTCTGCGGAACCGGCGAGCACCAGCGTGGGCAGCGTGATCTCGCGCAACCGGTTGCCCACGTCCAGCGTGCGCATCGATTCCGCGCCGGCTTCGTAGTGCCCATCCGACACGCCGAAGATGTGATCGATGCGGCTTTCGAACCAGGCGTCGGTCTCGATGTCCGGCCGCACCGTGCCCGCCTTGTACTGGGCGAACAGTGCCGCCCGGTCACGCGTGCTGCGCAGCGCCAGCCGCGCCGCACGTGCGGCGGCATCGGGGGCGGCGAAGCCATCTGCAGGTACCGAGGCCATCAGGATCAGGCGCGAGAGCCGCGCCGCGTGCTCGAGCGCCAGCACGTAGCCGACGCCGCCGCCCATGCTGTGGCCCGCATAGGTCACGCGCTCGATGCCCAGGTGATCGAGCAGCCCGACGACGTCGGCCGCGTACTGCGCCAGCGAGTAGCCGTCAGGCGTGTGTTCGCTCTCGCCGGTGCCGCGGCACTCCATGAGGATCACGCGGTGATGCTGGGCGAGGCGCGCGGCCACCGGCATCCAGTTGACGCGCGATGCCGTGTAGCCGTGATGCAGCAGCAGCGGCTGTGCATCGACCCGTGGATGGCCGAGTTCGTCGTACCAGAGGCGGGCGCCATTGACGGTGGCGAAGGGCATGGTGCATTCCTGTGGCAGTGGAGGTGACGGGCGTGTTGAGCGGGATGCGCTGCGGGCAGATAGCGGGTCGGCGCGGGTAGCTACGGCGCCGGTGCACGCAGCTCCCGCAGCACGCGCGCGATGACCGCGTCGGCCTCGGCATCGCTCAGGCGCCCCTCTGCCTGCTCGTCGGCAGCCTCGAACAGCGGCATGAAGGCACCAAGCTGATCTGATGCACCGCGCAACTGCACCAACTCGCCGGTCGCAAACACTGCAGTCCAGGCATCGCGCACGCGCTCCCAGAAGGCACGCGTCGCGGTGACTTGCGCATCGGCGGTGGTGAAGCCGAACCCTGTGATGCGGTCGTAGCGCGCCACGCCGTATTCGCGCGCGAGGTCCCGCCGCGCCGCGGCCCGGACGTGCGCGCTGGCGCTGACGGGCGGCGCGGACTTCAGGTTGTTCTCTTCCTGCAGCCAGCCCGTCGCGGTGATGGTGTGCCGGTTGCTGCCCACGAGCTGGTCGTAGTCTCGGCGCACGCTCCACTCCCGGCGTGGCAGCGGCCGGATCACGTCATCCGACAGCCAGGTCGAGTGCGTCGGCCTGTGGTCCCAGCGCCCAAGCGCCGAGTAGCGCGGTGATTCGTCCACCTGCCACACGGTCTGGGACCAGCGCCCGGCCGCGCTCGCCGCGACCACCGGCACGCGCTGCCAGCGATGGCCGCCGAGGTGGTCCACGCGCGCGTCAGGCTCGAACTGCCAGTCCTGCCGCCAGTGTTTCGTGACCATCGGCGGCATCGCGGTGCCGTCCGCGCCCAGCACCTGCATCTCCAGCACATGCACGAGGCTGATGAAGCTGCCGCGATCCTCTGCCACGTATACCTTCTCGGTGCCCCAGGACTGGTAGGGCGCATCGCGTGCACGTCCCGGCGCGAAGGTAACCACCTCGAGGAAGTCGAAGCGCACGCGATACTCGCCGGCCATCGCAAGGATGGCGCGGCGATCGCGCTCGAACGGCCGGATGCCCGCTTCCTGCAGCCGCCGCCAGGCTGGAGAAGGCGCGAGATCGAGCTGCACGGGCGTGCCACGCGTGCTGCCGCCGCGTGGCTGGCTGCCGCGGCTCTCGTCCAGTGGCCAGGAGAACGTGTAGCGATCGGCCCGCGCATCCGGTGCCGGCTGCTCGGCAGACAACGGCGCGCCCAGCATCAGCAAGAGCGCGCCGAGGCACCACCGGAGGTGCACGCAGGCGTGTCGGTTCATGCGAGTCCCGGCCCTGGGCGCTGACTACTCGACGAGTTCGAGGAATCGCGCGTTCATGTGCAGGTAGGAGTCCGGGTTGGGGTGTTTCGCCCACACGGCCTTCCAGCCGTCGGAACCGAACGCGGTGGCGAAGGCTGCATCGCGGCTTGCCTTGTCCTTCCAGCGCAGGATCCAGGTGACGTTGGGCTGGCCGTTCGGCGACACCACGGGCTTCGAGCCGCTGACCTCCGCCGGCGTGCCGTCATCCATCCAGAAGCCGACCATGTCGAGGTTCGCGCGCAGCCAGGGCACCGCGTCCTCGCGCGCCCACTTCCGGTAGGCCTCGAACCATGCCGGGTCGATCGTGTAGTCGCGGATTTCGTGCAGTGCGGTTGCCATCGATTCTTCCTCTTGTGTGTCTCTCGGTCTGTCGCCCAGTGCCTGCGCGCGTCGTCAGAGCAGTTCCTCGGCCATGAAGCGCAGCGTCTCGGGGTCGGACGAACCGACGTTGATCTGCGTGACGGGGCTGCGCTTCCAGCCGTCGAGGCGTTCGCGGATGCGTGCCTTCGGCCCGCACAGCGCGATCTCGTCGACGAGCGAATCCGGGACCGCAGCAAACGCCTGCTCGCGCTGCCCGGACATGAACAGCTGCTGGATGCGCTCGGCCGCCTCGCCATAGCCCATGCGGGTGACGTGGTCCTTGTGCACGTTGAAGGTGAGCGCGCCCATGCCGCCCACGTAGAAGCCCACGTTCTGCTTGATCTGTGCGCGCGCACGGTCGACGTCGTCATCGATCACCACCGGCACGGCCGCAGCGATCTCGAAGCCGGCTGCCTTCCTCGCCATCGCCTCCGCATACTGCGTGTTCATGCCGTAGGGCGAGAGGAACATCGGGATCCAGCCGTCGCAGATCTCCGCGGCCATCGCCACGTTCTTCGGGCCTTCGGCACCGAGGTACAGCGGGATGTGCTCGCGCAACGGATGCTGCATGAGCTTCAGCGGCTTGCCGAGCCCGGTGCCGCCCTGCAGCGGCAATTGGTAGTGCTCGCCCTGGAAACTCACCGGCGCCTTGCGCGCGACGATGCTGCGAAAGATCGACACCCACTCGCGCGTTCGCGCGAGCGGTTTCGGATAGGGCTGGCCATACCAGCCCTCGACGACCTGTGGGCCAGAGACGCCGATACCGAGGATCAGCCGGCCGTTCGAGAGGTGGTCGAGCGCCACGGCGTGCATCGCCGCGCTCGCCGGCGTGCGTGCGGAGATCTGCATGATCGACGTGCCGAGGTTGATCCTCGAGGTGTGCGCGCCCACCCAGGCGAGGGGCGTGAAGCAGTCCGCGCCATAGATTTCCGGGCACCAGATGGTGTCGTAGCCGAGGCGCTCGGCTTCCTGGGCGAGCGCGATGATGCGTGCGCCGCCCGCGGGGCCGAGGGTGCCGATGCCGAGTCCGAGTTTCATGTCGCCAGCGCCTGTGAGGGGAGGTGAGAAAAGGGAAGGGGCCGGATTGTGGCGCAATCACGGACCATCGCAATGCAGGCGTCGCCTGGGCTGTGGTGACGCACCGCCGCCTGGGGCTGACGAACGAAGTTCGTGGGTCACGACGCATGTGCGCCAGTGACCCAGTGGGGGCCCCAGTCGGTGACCCAGTCGGTGACCCAGCCGGTTTGCGCTGATCGACACGCATCACCGAGACTGCAGTGCTTTCCCCCGCGTCGAGGCAACCGCGCATGCCGGAAGCGCTGCGATTGCAGGTGGTCTGGACCTCGCCGCTCCCGACAGCCGGCGGCGCGACGTCGTCGGAGTTCGGCATGCAGTCGGGACGCAACATCCTCCTGCCGGGGCGTCGGCGATCCGATGGCGCCACTGTGTTCGCCACCCATGTAGAACCGTACATCGATGGCAAGGGTCGATACCGCTTTCGCGGCGAGTGCGTGCAAGGCCCCCCGGACGAACCCTTCCTGTATCTGTCGCATCGCGTCCCGGGCAGCAGTGGCTGGATCGCCCGCGGCAAGGCACTGCTTGCGCCGTTGACCACCGCGTTCCTCGCCAAGTTGCCGTCGGGCGCGATTCTCGAGACGAAGATCTCGCGACTCGGCCATCGCGACGCCGGCACGATGACCGTATGGACGCCGACGCGCGCCTGAGCGCCCGCCACAGTCGCTGACGCGTGCCGCGCTCAGCGTCGAGTTAGCGCTCAGCGTCGAGAGAGCGTCCCAAGTAGAGATGATGTGCGGAGCCCGGCGATGATCAGCAAGTTCGACGAAGTCGCAGCGACCTACCAGCGCATCCGGCCGCAGTACCCGCCGCCGTTGTTCGACGCATTGTTCGCGATGCTGCCATCGGACCGCCCTCCGCGTGTCGTCGAGGTGGGTCCCGGCACGGGACAGGCGACGGCAGCGCTGCTTGCGCGAGGCGCACAGGTGACGGCCGTCGAACTTGGCCCGCGCATGGCGGCGTACCTGTCGAACATATACGCGCGCCAGTCAAACCTGCGCGTCGTGAACGCTGCCTTCGAGGACGCTGTGCTGCCCGAGCAGGCATGGGACCTCGTGTTCGCCGCGACGTCCTACCACTGGGTGCGCGATGACGCGCGTATCGCGAGACCCGGCGCGCTGCTTTCGCAGGGCGGCATGCTCGCGGTCGTCGACACCATCCAGGTGCGCTCCGCGGCTGACAGGCGTTTTTTTCGAACGCGCGACACCGATCTACCGGCGCTGGTTCCCGGGCCAGCGTTGGGAGCCCTTACCCGAGGGTGACGTGACGCCACCGATCGCGGTGGAACTACGGTCGGCAAGCTGTTTCGAGCGCGTCGCGGTGCGGCACTTTCGCTGCGACCAGGTCTATGGCCCGGACGAGTACGCCGACCTCGTGCGCTCGTACTCGAACACCGCCGGGTTGGTGCCGGACCAGCGGGAAGCGTTGATTGCGGCGCTGCGGGCGTTCGTGGCATCCGAGGAGGGTGGGTTCGTGGTGCGACCGCTCGTGATCACGCTCACCACGGCGCACCGTACGTGACGACTCGTACCGTACTACGCCTCGCCTGTTGCCCGACCGACGCCGACGACGAGCGCCACTTCCCGTTGAATGCCTAGTCGGCAGCCGCCTGGGCTGCACTGAGTGCGCGCAGGAAGTTGCGCCCCCAGATCTTGTCGACCTCCGCTGGGGAATAACCGCGCGCCAGCAATGCCGCCGTGACGTTGGGCGCATCGCTGGCTTCGTTGAACCCCTGCATCCCGCCACCGTGGTTGAAATCGGTGCCGATGCCGACGTGGTCGACACCTGCCCGTCGAACGATGTAGTCGATGTGGTTCACGAGGCTGTCCAGTGAGCCCGGGCCAAGCAGGTTGCTGATCGTGTCGCGAAACGCCACCTGCTCATCCGGGTCCCTGATTTCCCAGTACAGCTCGAACGGATACAGGTAGGTCTCGGGCAGGCCCGCGGCCAGGCGGGCGTTGCGGATGTCGTCCACCAGTTGCCTGTTGGTCGTATCGAACAGGTAGCCGCAAAAGGGTGCCACGTGAATCACGCCCCCGCGTGCAGCGATTGCGTCGATCTCGCGATCGGACAGGTTCCGGCTGACATCGCAGAGGGCGCGCACGTTGGAGTGGCTGGCGACTACCGGCGCGCGGGACAGTTCCACTGCCTGCATCGTTGCATTCAGGGAAGACTGGGACACGTCGATCAAGCCGCCCAGATCGTTGATGCGCTTGATCGCCCGCTTGCCGAGGGGCGACAGCCCGCCGTGCTCCTCGTCGGGCTCGTGCCTTCCGGTGGCAGCGATGAAGTTGGGTCGGGATGAATCGGCGCAGTCATTGTGGCCCATGTGGTTCAAGGCAAACGTGGTGACGCCGACCGCGCGAAACTCATCCAGGGCGTCGATGTCCGTACCGATGATCTGGGTGTTCTGGAAGCCCAGGAACACGAAGCGCTTGCCTTGTGCCTTCGCGTCGTCCGCATCGCGTGCGGACTGCGCCAGTACCAGGTTGTTGGCGGGGTCCGAAACAAGCTGTCGAACGGCGGCGAGCTTTCTGTCTGCGAGCCGCCGGGCCTTCGCATATCCGTCGGCCGTCCGCGGTCCCGGACCGGCCGCGATGCAGAGGACCACGGCATCCATGCCGCCGAGTGCCATCTTGTCCGGTGCGACCCTGCAACGGCCGTCCGGGCCGACGTACGGCGACGCCTTGCCGGGCACTTCGATGTCGGCGTGGGCGTCGATCACCATGGCGTTCGCGTGAATGCGGTCCGCGTGCCTGGTGTTCAGCGCGGAATGAGGTGGTTGATCGGCCACCATGGCGTCGCTCCCGTGATTTCTCGCGGGATGCAGCTGCCCGGAGAGAGATTGTTAGTGCCATGTGGGCCTGGCCCGATCGCCCACTCCGCTACGCGTTCTTCTCGTGCTGCAGGTCCATGCCATTGAACGTGCCGTCGGCGCGCCAGTCCTCGAGCACCTTGAAGAACGCGACGGGTCCCAGGCCGTAGTTCGCATTGCGCACTGCGCGCGGATTCGGCCGGCCTTCGTTGTTGTAGTAGCCCGGGGTACACGACGCCTGGAACTTCTCGTTCAGGCGCGCCGAACGGATGATCGTCTCCGCCCACTCGGCCTCGGCTTCGGCGGTCGGCTCGGCCGTGGCGATGGCGGTTCTTCATCTCGGTGAGCATCCAGGCGATGTGCTTGCTCTGCTCGTCGAGCGCGTGCGGGTAGTTGGCCGTGAAGCCGGACTGGCCGCCGCCCATGATGAAGCAGTTCGGAAAGCCGCGGCTGTGCAGTCCGTACAGGGTGCTCAGGCCCTCGCTCCACTTGTCGGACAGCGTGAGGCCATCGCGGCCCACGAGGTCGTAACCGGAGCGCCGTGTGTAGCTCGTGCCCACCTCGAAGCCGGTGGCGAACACGATGCAGTCCACCTCGTACTCCACGCCGTCGTAGATGATGCCGCGTTCGGTCACGGCATCCACACCCTTGCCCTGGGTGTCCACCAGTTTCACGTTGGGGCGGTTAAAGGTAGGCAGGTAGTCGTCGTGGAAGCACGGGCGTTTGCAGAACTGCCGGTACCAGGGCTTCAGCGACTCCGCCGTGGCCTTGTCCTTCACGATGGCATCCACGCGGGCGCGGATCTGGTTCATCTTCTGGAAGTCGGCGAGCTCCATCGTCGCCGCGATCGCCTCCGGCGAACCGAGCGCGGCGCGGTCTTCCTGCGCCAGCAGCAGCAGGTTGCGGATGATCTCGGTCCAGCCGTCGTTGACCAGGTCCTTCTCGGCGATGCCACCCGAGACGAGGATGTTGAAGTTCTCCATCCG
>SXGU01291365.1_pt1 | contig 14849 bp, 18 predicted proteins | sample 3174531 | NCBI WGS metagenome assembly SXGU01 (sample SAMN11356863, study PRJNA531348) | freshwater metagenome | isolation source: freshwater sample F1-140 | place: China: Fuxian Lake, Yuxi | collected 2017-12-25
CCGAGCGCACCATCGCGAGGGCCCGGAACCGGAGTTCTTCCTGGGCGGACTGGGACAGCTGGCGAGCATCGCGTGCAATCGGCATCAGGTCTCGTATGCCGCGTTTGTAAAATGGCAACTATTATTACGCCGGATTAGTACGACCGCGCCGAGCATCGCCCCGATTCAGGCCTGGAGCCACGGCGACGCGACGCCGAAGGTGCCCTGCGACAGCACCCCGAACGCCAGCAAACTCAAGAAGACCGTCTGCGCGAGCGCGACAGCCCAGACGATCCTCTGTTGCACTTTCGGCCACCAACCGTCAGACTTCATTGTCGTCATCGCACCCTCCTGAGCTGCTGGAGCGCCTGCGCGGTGGCGCGCCCAAGTCGCCTATTATCCACCTCCAACGGCGATCATGGGGCCTGGCGGCACGAACGTCATGGCGGTAGGCACACCCGGAGGGAGCACAGCTGCATCGGGCGCGGCGGGGCCTCGCTCCCCGGCCCCGCTGACGCGCCCGCCCCGCCTCACTTCAGCCTTCGCGGCCGACTCCGGGGCGGCCGCGCGAACTACCGCCTTGTGAGCCAGTACGTTCGTGGCCATCGCGCCGGGGCCAAGCCCTTGCGGATGAGACACGGGCGCGAGCATGCCCTCGTGGATGAGACAACGCCCGTCGTGGACTATTGGGAGCGCCAGGGCGAAACGGGCAAACGCCGAGATTCGGCGCTTACCTGTGACTCGCGGCCGCACGCGTGGACGCGAAGGGCCGCAGCTGTCTCCTTCCGGGGGGCATAGTTTCGCGTTTGTCTCGCCCTGGGGGGCATAGGCGGTGGTGCGTGGATTCCGTGGGACCCTCTGGCTAGGATCATCTCGCCACCATGCCGCTTGTCTCCGTCGAACTGTTCACCGGCGCCGGTGGTCTGGCTCTGGGCACGCGCGCCGCCGGTTTCGAACACCGTGCGCTGGTGGAGTGGAATGACGACGCGTGCGCCACGCTCCGGCGCAACGTCGAGGCGCGCACGCTCGCCGGGATCGAGCACTGGGACGTGCGGGAGGGCGACGTGCGCGACGTCGATTTCCGCGCGCTGGGCCCGGTCGACCTCGTGGTGGGTGGGCCGCCCTGCCAGCCCTTCAGCCTCGGCGGCAAGCACCGTGCAAGTGCCGACGCGCGAAACATGATCCCCGAGTTCGCGCGGGCGGTGCGGGAGCTCGCGCCCCGGGCGTTCATCATGGAGAACGTGCGCGGCCTGCTGCGCCCGGCGTTTGCGCCCTATTTCAACTACGTGCTTCGCCAGTTGCAGAATCCCGACGTGGTTCCCACCGAAGGCGAGGACTGGAGCGCACATCTCGCCCGGTTGGAAACGAGTGTCGGCGGGCTGCGCTACGACGTGTTCCACGAGGTGCTCAACGCGGCGGACTTCGGGGTGCCGCAGAGCCGGGAGCGCGTGTTCGTCGTGGGCTTCCGCGCCGACCTCGGCATCCGCTGGGCCTTCCCGGAGGCCACGCACAGCAAGGCCGCCCTGCTCCGTGCCCAGGGTCGAGCCCAGCGCGACGACGGCCGCCTTCCCTGGCGCACGGTGCGCGAAGCGATCAGCGACCTCCCCGTACCAACGGTGTCTGGTCGCGACCCGACCCACCGGCTCATCCCCGGGGCGCGAAGTTACCCGGGTCACACCGGCAGCCCGCTCGACTGGCCCTCCAAGACTCTGAAGGCCGGGGTTCACGGCGTGCCCGGCGGCGAGAACACCGTCGTCCTCGACGACGGCTCGATCCGCTACGTCACCGTCCGCGAGGCCGCGCGGCTGCAGACCTTTCCCGACGCATGGATCCTGCAGGGGGCCTGGTCGGAGGTGATGCGGCAGATCGGCAACGCGGTGCCCATGGCACTGGCGGCGGTGGTCGCCCAAGCCGTGGCCGGCCGCCTGGAGGCGGAGCGTGCCGCCGCCAAGTGAGGGTCGTGAGTACAACCCGCTCGACTACGAAAACTTGGCCCGGAACTGCGTCGAAGAGTTGATGCGGCGAGGCCCGTGGGCCTTGGATGAGGTGGTTGCGAGGGCGTTCGAAGGCGCGGGCGTGTATGCCCTGTTCTACGCGGGCGACTTCCCGGCCTACTGGGGCGAGCGCCCGCCGGAAGGCGCGCGCCCCATCTACGTTGGGAAGGCAGTTCCCTCGGGGGCGAGGAAGGGCCAGGCTTCCGACCCCGGCTCGCCGCTGTGGGGTCGGCTCCGTGAGCACCACGGGTCGATCGCTGCCGCCCACTCGACGCTGCGAACGGCCGACTTCCTGTGCCGCTACCTCGCGGTCACGCCGATCTGGATCACCATGGCGGAGCGACTGCTCATCGAGTCCTTCCAGCCGGTCTGGAACGTGTGCATCGAGGGCTTTGGGAATCACGATCCGGGGTCCGGACGGCACCGGGGCGAAGTGCCCTGGTGGGACGCGCTCCACCCCGGTCGCCCCTGGGCCGCGCGCCTTCGGCAGACACGATCCGCAGCCGATGCCTTGACTCGGTTGGATCAGGAACGAGGCCGACGTTGAGTCCTCACCGTCGGCGCCCCCGCCGCGCCCAATCGAGCCACCGATAGCTGACCGAGCCTCGCAACGCCTCGAGCTCCGCACGGAGCGCATCCCGCTCGGCGAGGATCGGCGCGAATGGGGTCGCGACACGGGGGCGAACCACCGGGTTCAACGCCCAGGTGCGCAAGGGCGCCGTCGTGGCTGCGACCGAAAGTCGCGACCGCAGCGCATCGACGGGAGGCGCGGCGCGCGGCGAGAGAATCTCCCGGGCAAGCGCCCGCGCTGCCACCTCGCGGCCCACCTCGTGGGCCATCGGCACCAGCGTCGCGAGACCGTCCCGGGCGAGCTTTCGCGCGAGCGGCGAGCCGCCCGTGGTCACGACGCGGAGCCCCTGGTGAAGGCCGTACAGGAGCCGGGTGCGACTGCCGAGCGCCGCCTCGGGACCAGGTCGGTCGAGCGTCACCAGCAGGTGGGCCGGAGCGAGCGCCTCGGCGAGCTGCTCGTGGGGCAGCCACTCGTGAAAGATGAAGCGCGATGAATGTCGCGACATAGACTCGCGGAATCGAGCGTAGCCGGCCGTGTAGTGTCCCTCGATGGGCCCGCCGGTCACTACACAGCGGATATCGCCCTCGTCCATCGCGAGCAGGAGCGCCGCCGCGAGGGTCTCGTCGTCGAACCAGGTGTTGAAGCCGCCCACGAGCGCGACCGTCGTCCCCGGCTCCCGAGGGGGTCCCGGCGGATCGGGGAAGTCCATCGCCACCGGCATCAGGTTCACGCCCTCGTTGCCCGGCGGGAGGAGCGGCAGCCGGCCCGTCGCTCCCAGCGCGCCGATGAGCGCGTGCGCGCCGGGCTCGCACACCACGGAGAAGGCGTCGGCTCGCGCGAGGGCCGGTCCCCAGGTGGCGAGCGCTTCTGCCGCTGCGGCCTGGCCGCCCACCAGCTGGGCCTCCGCAAAGGGGTCGCCTGCCACGTCGATCCAGAGGGGATGGTCATCGCCGGCCAGGCGTGTCGCGACACGCGTGGGGCCGTAGTTCGAAGCGCTCACGACGAGGTCGTAGTCGCCGACCGAGCCCGGCTCGCGCCAGTCCACCACCTCGACGGCGAAACCGTCAAGCGCCGCCGCGAAGTGACGCGTGCGCAGGGCGGCGAAGCCTCGGTCGGAGCGGTCTCCGACGAGGAGAACCCGCGTCACCGTCCGCGTTCCTCGTGGTGTGTCACCATGCCCCAGCGGTGTGGCAACTGGACGAGGCCGTGGTCTTCACAGTCCTGGGCCACCTCGATCTCGTAGAGCTGGTTGTGCCAGGCCATGGGGCGCACGTGTCCCTTGTCGTACACCGCCACGCTGAGTCGGTATTTGCCGCCGAGGAGCTGGAGTCTCGGGTAGTGTAGGAAATAAGTGTACACGCCGTGGTAGCGACCCTGCAGCACACCGTCGAAGTGGGTGTTCGGGCCGTAGACGTAGGTGCTGTCGTTGCGATGCAAGGCCACGCCGAAGATCGGGTCTTCCACGGCCTCGGTGGTCCGGAAGGTGACCGCCACGACCAGGCTCTCGCCGGTCCGCACGCGCTCGACCGCCTCGCCGACCGCGTTGGTGGTCCGCACCTTGAGGATGCGCACCTCGCCGGTGCCGCTCACCCGGAGGCCCTCGGCGTCTTCCAGGCGTGGCGCGTCGCCGGGCGAATCGGTCCACAGGGAGGCCGCGTCGGGCAACGCCGTGGCGCGCAGCACGGCAGCCTGGAGCTCGGCGTCGTCCTCCGTCACCTTCGAGGGCGGCAGTGGCAGGACGCGGGCCGGCTGGGGCGCGGGCCGGGGGGCCTCCCCGTCGGTCCGAGCCCGTGCCGCGCGCACGCGGTCGAGGTCGAGATAGGCTTCCACGACTTCTCGGGCCGGTCCGCGCATGCGGGGGCGCCCCTGGTCGAGCCAGATCACGTCGCGACAGAGCGCGCGAATGGCGTGCAGATCGTGAGACACGAGAACCAGTCCGCAGCCGTCGGCGAGCATGCTCTCCACCTTGCGGATGCACTTTCGCTGGAAAGACTGGTCACCCACCGCCAGCACCTCGTCGACGACCAGCACATCGGCGCTCGCGTGCACGGCGATGGCGAAGCCGAGACGGAGCGCCATGCCGGTGGAGTAGGTGCGCACGGGGTCGTCGATGAAGGCGCCGAGCTCGGCGAAGCGGATCATGTCGGGCATGCGCGCCTCGACCTCGGCCGGCGTGAGTCCGAGGAGCTGACAGCCGAGCTCGATGTTCTCGCGACCCGTGAAGCTCTCCTGGAAGCCGACGCCCAGCTCGAGCAGGGCGCTCAGTCGCCCGGGAACGGCCACTTGTCCCTCGGTGGGCTCGGTGATCCCCGACAGGAGTCGAAGTAATGTGCTCTTGCCGGCGCCGTTGCTGCCGATGACCCCCACGGCCTCCCCGCGTCGCACCTCGAGGTCGAGCCCCCGCACCGCCCAGTGCTCGCGATGATGAGAGCGGCTGCCAAGAAACTCGAAAAAACGGCTGCGATCGTTGGGGTAGATGTCGTAGCGTTTGCCGAGGCCGCGAGCGGCAAGGACGGGGGCCGAGGCGGCTTGGTTGTCGTCGCCGAGCGGGCGGGGAGCGGCGGGCGTCGGGTTCAGGGCGGGCTCGTAGCTGCGCCGCATGGTAGCCTTTCTGCGCGCCGCGTGGCGCGACGCCCATGATCGCCCTCCTCGCCGCCTGCTACACCTTCGACGACGTGCCCCTGGCCGAGGGGCCGCACTGCGCGCCCGACATGCTCGCCTACGTGGTGGAGGTGCTCGATGGCGACACCGTGCGGGTGTACGCCTACGGCAACGAGGACGAGCTGGGTGGGAGCGAGGAGCCCGACACCGGCGAGGTCAACAATAGTAGCGCCGAGGAGCCCAGCGGCGACGATGCCTACGTGCTCGACGTGAGGATGCTCGGCGTCGACGCGCCCGAGATCGCCCACGACAGCACCGAGGTGGCCGACTGCTACGGCGACGAGGCGGCCAACTTCACGAGCGACCTCTTGCTCGACCAGTGGGTGATTCTGAGCTTCGACCGGACCTGCACCGACGCCTACGATCGCGCACTGGCCTACGTGATCCTCGGCGACGTGTACGACGACGTCGACGAGTGCGAGGAGGTAGACGAGGACGAGGTGTGCGAACCGGATTCCAGCGACGCCGCCGTCCTCGTCAACGACATCGTGATCCGCTACGGATACGCGCGCGTTTACGAGGAGTTTGATGACATCCGGCTCGCCGACCTTCTCTACAGCGCGCAGGACGCCGCCCAGTCGGGCAATCAGGGCCTCTGGGCCGAATGCGAATGAACTAGGAGACAAATGAGCGGCAACCCCCAACGCCCGGCGGTGATCGCCGAGCTCGAAGAGATCGCCGAGTGGAAGGCTCGTGCCGACGCTGAGTTTGGCGCCTCGGTGGCTGAGGTCGACCACGAGGAGAATGCCGCCCGGCGCCAGATCGAGGAGGCGCAGCGGCAGCTGGTGGCCCTGGCCACCCTGCGCGCCGAACTACGCGACAAGCACACGCAGGTGGGGCTCGAGTCGGAGCGTCGCGAACGCGTTGCCATTCGGCAGGGCCTCGCCAACGACCGGCAAGTGATCGAGGCCCGCGCCTCGTTGCTCGCCGAGGCCATCGCCGAGCGCGAGGCGGCGTTGCAGGCCCAGCTCCAGGACCCGGAGATCGCCTCGGCGGTGGAGGAGTACGAGAAGTTCGTCGAGATCGAGGCCTCGCTGGCCGCGCTCCCGCAGAGCTATCGCCGGGCCATCCTCGACCACCACGACAAGGTGCGACGCCGCCTCGAGCCGGTGATCGCGGCGAGCAACGCCGGCCCGCCCAACCTCGGGCTCGATCCGGTGGGCGTGGGGGTGCTTTTCTCGGTCGATGCCCCCGCAGGCACGCCCGAGGCGCTGGTGGCGGTGCTGCCGGTGCCCTCGGCAGTGAGTCGCGACTGGGCCGAGCGCAAGGAAGACCTCTGCTCGCTGTTTGCCTACCGCGTGGTGGCCGCGGTGTCGCGACTGCTCGCTGCTATCGGGGCCGGATCCGCGCCGATCCAGTACAGCGATCTCCACGGCTGTCTCGCCATCCAGGTGTGGCTCGGCGAGTGCGCGGTCCAGGGAGATATCAACGAGCGGGCGCTCGAAGAGATCGGCGCTGTACGCGAAGAAGCCGAGGAATTGACGGCGGCCGGGATTGAACTCTACGGACTCTGGGTTCGCCCGACGATGCTCGGCGAGGAGGAAAGCGCATGAGCGGCCTCGAACTGTTTCAGCGCATGACCATCGAGCAGGTGGCACGCTGGCTGGAGCTCACCCCCTTCGAGATCGTTCGCATTCTCGTGGCCGATGGCTCCTTGCCCTCCGACTTGCGCCTCGACAGCGCGAACGTGGAACGCATCCGCGTGGCCGGCGGCCTTGAAACCTGGTGGGAGGGCCCGCCCGCGCCCTCGCCGCACGAGCACGCGCACAAGGCGCTGGTGCGCGCGTTGCTCAACCAGGTGGCGCAGCGGGGCTACGTCCGGCCCAACTTCGTTCGGGCTGACAACCTCTTCCGGGGGCTCGACAGCGAGCACCAGAAGGTCTTGCGGCGCGCGGTGAACGCGCTCATCAAGGAGGCGGTGCTCCACCCGCAGATGTCGGCCACGGGGTTGACGCTGGCCCTGGACGAGTCGCGACTTGGCCAGGTTCGCCAGTTCGTGAGCGACGGCACCGGGCCGCTCGAGCGCGCCTGGGACCAGGACTAGGGTTTCCTCTTGGCCGAACGGCCGCCCTACCGTCCCAAGAGCCTGTTTGCACGCCCGCGTGCGCTGCTTGTTGACGACCGGCCGCACCGGATCGAGATGCCGGCCCCGCCGCCCATCCAGATGACGGTGCCCGAGCCCGACCCCATCGCGACGCAGACCCGTGGGCGAGCCGTCCAGCTGCCGACCATGCCTGCCCCGTTGCCCGAGGATCCGCCACCGGACCCAGTCGACGACGACTCGGCGGTCGCGCACGCCGGACCCGCGCGCCTGTACATCGGTCCGCCGCGAGCCGTCGCGCCGGTGCGCGTTCGCGCTGGACTGGACGGGCGGACCGACATCTCCGACGTCGCGGAGGTGGAAGTGCCGGTCGCGCGCTCTGGCGCCGCCGAGCCGCGTGCCAACAGCGAGGGCACGGAGTTCCGATTCGCACTGCCCCGTGGCGACCGGGTGCCCGCGCGTACCAGGGGCCTCGATCAAGGGGCGAGCACGGTCGTGGCCACGCCGGAGAGGCGCGTGTGGGTGGAGGGCGACGAGGATGCGCCATCCCGCGAGGTCATCCGACCGCCCAGCGCGGCGCGCCCGCGACCCGGACCTCTCGAGCCGCCCTTGCGACGCCCCATCGTGAGCGAGGTGATCGGCGCGCCGTCCCCGCCCGAGGTCCGGCCGGTCACGCCGAGGGTCCCGGTGCCCGAGGAGCACGACCTCCCGCACGATCATCCTGCCGCCGAGGCGCCGGGCGTCAACCTTGCTGACGATGGTTTCTACGAGCGCCAGGGCGTGCCCTCGGCGCGGCTCCCCGACCGCGCGTTGCAGGCGCCCCTGCCGGCCGTGCGCAGCGCCAGTCGCAAGTTCGTCCCGCGTACTCCGCCGCCGCGGCGACGCGTTCCCGCGTGGGCCTGGGCGGTGACCGGCGCGCTGCTGGTGGTCGCCGGTCTCGCCGGCACGTGGTCGAAGATCCAGCGTGAGATCGAGCGGGTCGACTCGCCGCGGGATCCGGTCGCCGACGTGGTGATTCCCGAGGAAACTCCACCGGGCGTCGAGACCCCGCGGGTGCCGGGAGGCGAGGACGAGCCGCACGTCGACGTGCCGCCGCCCGCCGAGGTACCGACCCAGCTGGAGGTCGCGCCGCCGACGGCGCCCCCAGCCGAGGTGCCCGTCGAGATCGAACCGCCTGCGGCCAAGCCACCCGTCGACCCACCGCCCGTCACGGCCACGCCGCCCGTTCCGCCCCCGGCGACCCCGCCCGCCGAGTCGTCTATCGTCCTCGTTGGGGCGCTCCGCGTGGTGAGCAACGTGCCCGGAAAGATCTACATCGACGGCAAGTACAAGGCCGCCGTGGACGAGGAGGTGGTGTTGGAGCTACCGGCCGGCGTTCACGACGTGAAGCTCGTCCCCCGCCGGGGACGGGCGCAGACCCAGAAGATCCGGGTCGACGCGGGCGAGGCGCGCGGAGTGGTCTTCGAGATCAGGTGAGCTTCGCCGGGCGGGCGCCGAAGATGGCGGTGCCCACCCGGACGATCGTGGAGCCGTGACGCACCGCCACGGCCCAGTCGTGGCTCATGCCCATCGAGAGCTCGTGCAGCGGCAGGCCCTGGTCGCGACCCGCGGCGGCGATGCCCGCGAGCTCGGCGAAGTAGGGGGCGGCGGCCTCGGGCTCCTCGGAAGGGGGCGGGATGCACATGAGTCCCCGCAGCGCCACGCCGGGCACGGAGACGACGCGCTTGGCAAAGCCGAGAGCCTCGGCCGCGGGCACCCCAGACTTCTGCGCCTCGCCGAAGTTCACCCCGACGAGGATGCCCGTCGGTACCGCGCTCCGCTTGCCGATCTCCTCGGCGAGCTCGATGCTGTCGACGTCGTGAACCAGGGTGGCGCGGCCGACGACGTACTTCACCTTGTTGCGTTGCAGGCTACCGATGAAGTGCCAGCGCGCGCCCTCGATCTCGGCGGCCTTGTCGCGCAGCTCCTGGGCGTAGTTCTCGCCGAAGTCCACCTGGCCAGCGGCCATCGCCTCGCGGATGTCGGCGGAGGGGCGAGTCTTACTCACGGCCACGAGCGTGACGGAGGCGGGGAGGGCTGAGCGAACGTGCGCGAGGTTTTCGGCGATGGACATGGCCACGGCGCCTATCGCGCGAGCATCGCCAGCGTCTCGCGCAGCGGCAGGCCCACCACGTTGGTGTAGCTGCCGTCGATCCAGTCCACCAGCGCGCCGCCGCCGCCCTGGATGGCGTAGGCGCCCGCGCGGTCGAGCGGCTCGCCGGTGGCGACGTAACGGTCGATCTCCTCGTCGCCGAGGGCGCGGAAGCACACGCGGGTGTGGACCACCACGCTGCGTTCCACGGCCCCGCGAAACACCGCTGCGGTGCTGACGGTGTGCTCGCGACCCGAGAGCAGGCGCAGCGTGGCGCGAGCGGCGTCGGGCAGGCCAGGCTTGTGCAGGACGCGGCCGTCGAGGTGGACCACCGTGTCGGCGGCGAGGACGTGCACCGCGTCGATGGCGTGGGCCTTGGCGGTGGCCACCCGGAGCGCGTAGGCGACGGGCTCCTCGTCGGGGTGCTGCGCCTCGTCGACGTCGGCCGGATGGACGGTGAAGGTGATGCCCGCCGCGGCGAGCAGCTCGCGTCGCCGTGGGGACGCCGAGGCCAGGACGATCATCGTGCTGCCCGTGCCGCCCGGGTGGCGAGACGGTGGGCGCGCCGCGCGTCGGCCTCGGCCATTCGACGAGTCTCGTCGGGCGTCCCGGGGACGAGCCGGGGGACGCTCGCGCGGGAGCCATCCGCTTCCAGCGCCACGAAGGTGAGGTAGGCGCTCGAGGTGTGGGTGCGCTCGCCGGTGAGGGGATCCTCGCCTTCCACGCGCACGCCAACCTCCAGGGATCGCGACCACGCCGCGTTCACCGTGGCGCGGAAGATCGCAATGTGGCCTCGCTGGATCGGATGCAAGAAGTGAAGCTCGTCGATCGAGGCTGTCACTACCTGGCGCCGACAGAATCGTTGCGCGGCGATGGCGGCGCAGACGTCAATCCACGCCGCCACCTGGCCGCCGAAGATGGTGCCGATCGCGTTGGTGTGCTCGGGCAAGACGAGCTGCGTCATCTCGACGCGCGTGTCCGCCGAGCTCACTTCTGAGCGACGATCGGCCATGTCCGGGGCTAGTTGCCGACGAACCAGGCGCTGACCTCGAGGCCACCGCCGCCCACGAGCTTGAACTCGCTGTCGTCTTCCTTGCCACCGAGGGTCTTGAGATTGGTGATGCCGAGCTGCGGCACGACGTACACGCCGAAGCCCATCTTCTCCTTCATCTCCATCCCCATGCGGAACTGGCCGACGAGGTTGAAGCCGGAGCGCTGCTGCTTCGCCTTCTCCATCGCGTCGCCGATGTCGCCGTTGATGGAGTAGTAGCGGAGCGCCGCGCCGGGGCTGATCGTGCCTTCCACCTGCGGGCTGATGCTCTTCTTGCCCGCCACGATGGCGAAGCCGGCCCCGAGGTCGAGCTGGTCGTCGCCGAGGGAGTCGATGAGATCGACCGCCTGCAGGTTGATGTGCACACCTTTCTGGCGCCAGTCGAGGGAGGGGTACCAGCCGGTACCGTCGCTGAGGCCAGTCATGTGCGCGGTGGCACCGAAGCCGGCGAAGGCGCTGGTGGGGGCGGCGAGAGCCATGAGCATGAGCACTTTTTTCATCGTCTTCTCCGTGTCGAGGGCAGTCTCACACAGCGCACGTTGACCTGTCAAGGGGTCAATAAGATTCCACCGCTGCGTCCATCCATTCGAGCCGTGCCTCTGTCCAAGCCGACACGCGGGCGTACTCCTCCTCGGGCGAGCTCACCACGTAGAGGTAGCCGCCGAAGTCTACGTCCATGATGTCCCAGCGGGCCCAGTTGCGGTTGATGGCGTCGCCCATGTGTGCCCGGTAGGCTTCTTGCCGGGCGAGCACGGCGTCGGTGGCGAGCAGGCCCTCGCGCGCCTCGGCCCACACCGACGAGAAGCGCGCGTGGAAGGCGTCGTTGGCGCTGTCGGCCACGATGGCCGGGCGGTAGGCAATCCACGAGTAGGGGTTCTCGTTGTCGTTGTAGGAGGGCTGGCCGAGCGAGAGGTCGAGGTCCCACGGCACCATGTGCAGGAACCCGTCGTCGCCGGTATACACGCGGTGCGACAGGTAATACCCATCGTTGTTCTTGACGAGTTCCTCGATCAGCACGAAGAGCACGAAGCTGTCGAGGTCCATCTCGGTGAAGGGATCGCCGCCTGCGGTGATCTCGCGCTCCCAGTCACCCAGTCGCGCGGCGATGTTGGTGACGGCCTGCGGCGAGGGGTCGGTGGGGTAGTCCACTTCCCAGCTGCCGTATTGCACGGTCGACGCGATGCCGTCTTCGCTGGCGGCCACGATGAAACGGCTGCCGGTGCCGTCGTCTTCCGCGAAGTCGAGTCGCGACGCGTCGCGGTCGACCGTCTCGTTCAGCAGGTAGAGTCCCACGTAGTCGCCGTCGATCGTGAGCTCCACGTACACCGACTCCGGCGCCCAGTCGGCCCCGCCGCCGAGCTCGCGGAAAAGGTCGAAGGCGAACTTGTTGCGGAAGAGCGCCCGGTCGATCCACATGCCGTTGAGCACCCAGTCGCCCTCGCTGCCCATGCCGAAGAGCTCGGCGCTGGTGGGTTCGCCGGCGTCGTCGACGAACTCCATGCCGAACTGGTGCTTCGGGAAACCCTCGCTGGAGCGCCCGCGCACGCGAACGTCGGCTTGCGACGACACCTCCAGGGTGCCGTCGGGCCACCAGGCCTCGAAGACACAGCGGGTATCGTTCGTCGTGAGTGGCCCATCGCAAGTGAGGGTGGCCGTGCCGGGCGCGGTCATCGCCGGCTCGGGGGGGTCGACTTCACCCGTGTCGCGACCGGTGTCGCCCGGAGCGTTTTCCACCTCGGTGTCGGCCACGGCGGTATCGGCGCCGGGGTTGCCGGTGATGGTCGACGTGGGGGTGCAGGCGGCGACGAGCCACATGGGGGCTCAGTATCGCAGCGACCGTGCGATCAGCGCGCAGTTCTCGGCCGGGGGGAGCTTCATGATCTCGTGGTTGTCGAGGCCATCGAGCACGCCGACGACGTTGCGGACCAGAGCACCGTGCGCGACCACCAGCGTGGGCGTGCCGTCGTCCCAGCGGCGCAGCGCGGCGAGGGCACGGGCGACGAGCTCCGCGTGCGTCTCGGCGCCATCAGGCGCGGCGTGCCAGATGCGCATCACTTGTCGCGACACCGGGTCGGACATGACGTCGTCGCGGCGGCGCCCCTGCACGGTGCCCAGGTGACGCTCGCGCAGGGAGGGCTCCACATGCACCGGGATGTCGCGACGAAGCGCAAGGAGCCGGTGCGCCGTGTCCCGCGCGCGAGCGAGATCGGACACGAGGCACCGGCGGATCGGCAGAGTGGCGACCGCCTCGGCGAGCGCGTCGGCCTCGGCGGCGCCCTGCTCGGTGAGCCCGACGTCGATCCAGCCAGAGATCCAGCCCTCCGCGTTGGCGAAGGACTGCCCGTGGCGCACGAACCAGTAGGGGGTGGGCGGGCCTTGCACCTGTCCTAGCTCCCGGGTTCAACCAGGAGGTCGAAGGCTCGGCGACCGCGCCAACGGTATCGCCGGAAGTCCGCGTCGAGCGTGAGGATTCGGCCCGTGTCGAGCAACTCGGCCATGCGCACTAGGCAGGCGTCCGCGAGGTCCATCGGCTGGTTCGCGTAGCGTGCCATCAACGCCGCGATTTCGTCTACCTCGTCCGCGAGCCGCAGGCCGATGCGGAAGGTGCCCCGCCCCACGTTGGCAAGCACCGCGTCGCTGGCTCCCGGCACGTCGCGCAAGAGGTAGCAGGCCTCGGCGATGGCGGGCTCGCAGGTAGCGAGGTGGGCGCCGATGCCGTTGAGCGCGCGAACGCAATCGCCGTGCCGACGCTCCCGCCTGTCGAGCAGTGCCACGATGAAGCCAGTGTCGAGCAGGACCCAGGGCGTCAACCGCCGAAGCCGCGGAGATGTGCCTTGTTGGAGCCCAGATCATCGTGTCCGGAGTCGAACGCGCCCAGGCCAATGATCTCGGGCGTCACCGGTGGCGGCGTGGCGCTCGCCACCAGCCGCAGGCCCTCGCGCACGATCTCCGAGGCCGACTTGCCCGTCTGGCGGGTAAGCCGGTCGAGGAGTTCGTCGGTGTCGTCGTCGAGGCGCACGTGCGCGACGCGGGCCATGGCTCTCTCCTATACACCGACGTCAATGTCTCACATCACCGCGCGAATACGCTGCTCGCCCACGAGGAGCGCGGCCACGTCGGGCTGCTCGCCCACCACGCGCGCGACGACCTCGGCGACCGCCTTCACGCGGTCGGTCGCGACGGCTTCGGCGCCACGCTCCACGCCATACTTGAGCGACGATCCGGCGACCGGGCTGTGAACCACGAGCTCGTGGAGCAGGGCCTGGTAGCGGATGCGCTGGATGCCCAGAGCCACCGGATCCCAGCGGCCTTCGCCACGCCGGGCGGAGATGAGCCGCACGGTGGGGCCGAGGCGGCTCGCGACGGCCACCGACTGGTAGAGCACGGCGGCGTCGTGGATCGACTCCCCACGCTGCTGGGCCACGGCGCAGATCTCGCTGGCGGCCACGGCGTTGCTGGCGGCGCAGATCCGATCCGCCAGCCCGTTGCCGATGCCGCTCGAGGCGAGCGCAGCGGCGTTGGCCTTGGCGGCCGCTGCGTCGGCGGCGGGACGCGTCGCCACGATGGCCGCGAGGGCCTCGGCGAAGCGACCCGGGTCCTCTGCCTGCCAGCCGGGGTTTCCCGGAGCCAGCCAGTTGATGACGAGCTGCTGCACGTTCTCCGTGAACAAGGTCCACGCGTGGTAGGCGCCCTCGGGGCGCGCCTTGGCGGCCACGAGGTCGGCTTTGAGCTGGTCGCCGCCGGTGATGCGCATCGCCTCGGTCCAGGCCGCGGCGATCTTGCCCGCGCTGTTGCCGGTGAGCTCGAGCATCATCGGGAAGTAGGCGGCGCCCGCGTCGGTGGCCACCTCGGTGAGGAGCACCGTCATCACGATCGCCTTGGCCAGCATGTGCCGCGGCAGGTCGTCGGCGAACTCGCGGCGCACGCGATCTGGGAAGTAGTTGCGGAGGAGGCGATCCGCGGCGGGGATCGCGGACAGTTCCTCGGCCATCAACATCTTGAAGACGTGCATCTTCACGTGCGCCTGGATGACTGCCAGCTCGGGACGGACCACGCCCTGTCCGTTGGCCGCGCGACGGCGGATGTCGTCGTCGCTCGGCAACACCAGGAAACGCCGGGTGACGTTGCCGCGCTGGCAGAGCCAGTCGATCGCCCGCCCATAGGGGAAGGGATCGCGCGCCGAGCGCACCACGTCGAGCGAGATGAGGCGGCCGTTGGCGTTGTTGTCGGCCAGCACCATGTTCGCCACCTCGTCGGTCATCGAGGCGAGGATCTCGTTGCGTTGTTCCTCGATGATCCGGCCGGAGGCCACCATGGGGTTGAGCAGGATCTTGAGGTTCACCTCGTGGTCGAAGATGTCGACGCCACCAAAATTGTCGACAAAATCGGTGTTGAATCAACCAGCACATTACACATACTCA
>SXGU01519824.1_pt1 | contig 14847 bp, 11 predicted proteins | sample 3174531 | NCBI WGS metagenome assembly SXGU01 (sample SAMN11356863, study PRJNA531348) | freshwater metagenome | isolation source: freshwater sample F1-140 | place: China: Fuxian Lake, Yuxi | collected 2017-12-25
GATCTGCTCCGGGCGAGTGTGCCAAACAAGATACCGGAGACCCCTGAACTCACGCACCGCCAAGCACGACATTCCCAAGCAAAATGGTGAGAATGTCTAGAGAGCCATTTTAGAGACAAAGATGAGAGCCCTCTGCCGCTCTTGCCCCCAGCATCCAATGGCGCCGTTAACTCGGAGATGCACCCCCATCACTGCTTCAGCCCAAAAAAAGTATGGCGACCGACGGATTCTCCCCTGATACTACGTCTGCGTAGCATATCCGCTGTCACGAACCGATTTCTTACCATGCCTATCCCTACCGTGGCTTCCGAAGCCGTCGCCAAAGCCAAAGAACAACTCAATACTCACCTGCGCGAGATCATTGATTGGCATTTCAGCCCGGAAACTGGATGTCCATTCTGGCTCGATTGGGTTTCCAAAAACTTCGATCCCCGCAAGGAGATCACCCAGATCGAGGACATGCTCAAGTTCTCGCATTTCCAGGACGAATGGCTGCGAGACCTCCAACCAGAAGTCTGGGTGCCCCGCGCCTTCAAGGGTCAACCCTATAATATCTTCGAAACCGGTGGCACCACCGGCATGCCCAAACAACGCATCGGTTGGAACGATTTTCGAGTCGATTACTCCGAATTCAGCGACAAAATTTCTGACATCCACTTCCCCCGAGGGGGTGCGTGGTTGATGATGGGCCCGACGGGACCTCGCCGCTTGCGTTTGGCCATCGAACACTTGGCGAATGTGCGTGGCAGTTCCTGTTATTTCATCGATCTCGACCCGCGCTGGGTGAAGAAGGTCCTGGCCGACAAGAAATTTGATCAAGCCAAGGCCTATATGGCCCACGTGGTCGATCAGGCCGCCACGATTCTCAAGCACCGCAAAGTCACAGGACTATTCACCACCCCAAAACTACTCGAAGCCCTCGCCGAAAAGGTCAATATTTGGGACGCTGGCATCCGCGGTGTTTTCTGCGGCGGCACAACCATGGCGCCCCAGTACGTCCGCTTCATCGTCGAAGAGGTACTTGAAGGTCGAATCGGGTTTTATCCCACCTACGGCAACACACTCATGGGCCTCGCCGCCAGCGTGCCCATCCAGCCCGAAGACAATTACTCCATCACCTACTACGCGCCGCAACCTCGCGCGGTCCTGCGGATCGTGGACCCCAATAACACCGCCCTCACCAAAGGCTATGGCGAATGGGGTCGCGTCGAATTGACGACCCTCACGAAGGAATTCTTCATGCCTCGCTTTTTGGAGCGTGACGAAGCCATGCGTCGCGCCCCGCGCCCGCCATACGCCTGGGATGGCGTCGCTGAGGTGCGTCCTTTCGGTGCCATGGAGAAGACTATTGTTGAAGGGGTGTACTGACCCCGAGGACAACACACACATCCCCAGCGACGTCGGTGGATCCGGATCAATGGTGAATCGGTGGTCGACTACCGACCCGTACGCTCGTTGAGCGGCTCCATCGGTTTGTAAAATCACGACGACGAAACCGTGACGCGTTTTCGCAACATGCAAATGACCAAATGGTGACATCGCCGATAAACCGTTGCGCCTGGGGCTTGTTTGAGGTGTCACGTTTCACAACTCTTTCATGGACCGTATTTTGCATTGTTCCCATCCCTAGCTAGAGTTAGGGCATGGGACATGACGTCACAGACTTCGAGCGGGAAGTGGTCCAGCGAAGCCAGGAACTGCCGGTGCTGGTGGATTTTTGGGCGCCTTGGTGCGGGCCTTGTCGTGCACTGACCCCAGTGCTGGAACGTCTCGCCGAATCCGCCGCTGGTAGCTGGTTGTTCGCCAAAGTGAATGACGATGAACATCCCGCCGTAGCTGAAAAACACCAAGTCAGCAGTATCCCAGCCGTCAAACTCTTCATCCAAGGCAACGCGGTTGAGGGATTTGTTGGAGTTAGAAGTGAGAAGGACATTTTACGTTTCATCCATCAGCACCTGCCGTCGCCACACGAAACTGACTTGAAACACGCGCGAGCGCTGATGGAAGAGCAGCGATTTCCAGAAGCCTCAGCGTGTCTCAGTGCCATCCTGGAGGCAGAACCGTCCAATGATGCAGCTCGTGTAGCCCTGGCGGAATGTTGCATGTCCATTAATCCCGCCCAAGTGGCCACCACTCTTGCCCCGATAAGCATCGAATCACCGGTGGCGGAAAAAGCGGGCGCACTCCGCACTCTCTGCCGGTTTGCGGCCTTGATCGACAACTCCGGCTCGTTGGGCGAATCCCCGGTAAAACCCCGCTACTTGCAAGCCGCCGCGGCATTGCGCAGCGGAGACTATGCCGCAGCTCTTGAGGGGTTTATCGACGTATTGTCCCGAAGGCGGGATTACGACCAACATGGCGCCAAGGTGGCGTGTCAGGCCATTTTCCTACTGCTTGGCATCCGACATCCACTCGCGGAGAAATATCACCGAGCCTTCTCTAGCGCGCTGCATTCATGAATCGCTGGAAGCCTGGAATCTCGAATGACTCCTCGAACCGCGAATACGGTCCGTGAGCTGCTTTTGGATGCGAGCCGTGCCCTGGAAGCGTCGGGTGTCGATTCTGCACGACTGAATAGTGAGTTGTTGCTGGGACACGTCCTCAACTCGCCGCGGCTGCACCTGCTGCTCAATGCACAACTCATTCCAACCAACGCACAAATCCTGGAATTTCAACGCTTGATCGAACTCCGCGCCTTGCGTCATCCCTTGCAGCATCTCACCGGGACCGCTGCTTTTCTGGGTTGCGACGTCGCTGTAAATCGTCAGGTACTCGTGCCTCGTCCCGAAACCGAAACACTGGCTTTGCGGGCGCTGAACTTAATGGAAGGGCGCGGCGCTGTGACCTTGATGGACCTAGGAACCGGTAGTGGATGTCTTTCGATCGCCTTGGCTCTGGCCCTTCCGCAAGCCATGGTCCACGCCCTGGACATTTCGGCGGCAGCACTGGCGATGGCGCAGAAGAATGCCGAATCGAACGGAGTTGACCATCGCATTCATTTCCACCACGGCAACTGCTTTCAAGCATTGCGGGCTGTCGCGGCCGCCACGAGTGATCCATCGCGGGGCCAAGCCAATACCTCACCCGGTCTGGGAGGCTTTGACTTGATTGTCTCCAATCCACCTTACATCCCCAGCGCCGAGATCGAACACCTCCAACCCGAAGTTCGCGACCACGATCCGCGAAACGCCCTGGATGGCGGGCACGATGGCTTAGATTTTTATCGGATCCTCGCGGCGGAAGGTGCAGTTTGGTTAAAACCAACTGGCTTTCTGGTGGCGGAATTCGGCGATGACCAAGGCGCGTCTATCCAACAACTATTCCAACCCAATCGCGGTTGGAGCATCAGTCGATTAGAGAAAGACTTGAGTGGCCGCGATCGGGTTATCATCGTGGGCACCGCGACCCGAGCAAACCTTTGACATTCGGCGCGTGTGAACCAGGACTGAATCCTTGGTTTGCGGTGGCGCCACCCATGCAGTATCCCAACGACATCATTCGATGGATTCATTTCTGATTCAAGGCGGTACACGCCTTCAGGGCGAGGTCACTATCAGCGGCTCCAAGAACGCGGTGCTGCCCATCATGGCGGCCACGCTGCTCACCGCCGACACCTGCGTCATTCGCCGGGTCCCAGACCTAAGCGATGTGCGTTTCATGTGCGATATCCTCAAGAGTCTCGGCGCTGAGGTTCAATTTGAGGACGGCACCTTAACTATCCGCGCAGCTCTAATCCGGGGCCACGGCGATTATGAACTCATTCGCAAAATGCGCGGGTCGATCTGCATCCTCGGCCCACTGCTGGCCCGACTGCGCAAAGCTCATGTTTCCCTTCCTGGCGGATGTGTCATCGGTACCCGCCCCATCGACCTTCATCTCAAAGGAATTCGAGCCCTGGGAGCGAAATTACAGATCCAAAACGGATATATTCGTGCCACCGCCAGACAACTGGAAGGCACCATGATCTTCCTGGGCGGCCGCGCAGGTCCCACGGTCCTCGGCACCGCGAACGTGATGATGGCCGCCACGCTCGCCGAAGGTGTCACTGTCATCGAAAGTGCCGCCTGCGAACCCGAAGTCACCGATCTCGCACACTTCCTCAACTCCATGGGTGCCCGTATCACCGGCATCGGCAGCCCCACCATCACCATCACAGGCGTCAAAGAACTGCACGGAACTCAGCATGAGGTCATTCCAGACCGTATCGAGGCCGCCACGTTCGCCTGCGCTGTGGCTGCGACGGGCGGGGAGATCACCATCCGTGGCGCCCGACCGGACCATTTTCATGCCGTTCTCGACAAATTGATCGAAGCTGGCGTAAAAATCGATCAACGGAAATCTGGAATGGTGGTAAAACCGACGTCGCGACTAAAAGCTGTGGACGTGACAACGCTGCCCTACGCTGGATTCCCTACCGATGTGCAAGCTCAGATCATGGCGTTCATGTGCGTGGTTCCGGGCATCAGTGTGATCACGGAGCGGATTTTCGAATCTCGATTCATGCATGTTGCTGAATTGGCAAGGCTTGGAGCAGATATTTCCATCGAAGGCCCCAGTGCCATCGTCAAAGGTGGCGCCCCATTAAGTGGCGCCCCGGTCATGGCAAGCGACTTGCGTGCATCCGCCGCATTGGTTATCGCAGGAATGACGGCAAGAGGGTCGACTAAGGTGAATCGCATTTACCATTTGGATCGAGGTTACGAGCGCATGGAGGAAAAACTCCGGCGACTCGGAGCTCAAATTGAACGCGTGGAGGGAGAATGAAGAATCTACTTTGGGTACTGATTATCGTGGGACTCGGCTGGGCAAGCATCAAGTTTGCCGAATACTACAAAAGCGTTAAACGCCAGTCCGAAGGGCCCACCCCAGAAGAAATCGCTGCCAAGCAGCAGGAAATGCCCAGCCTCACACCTCAATTGGAGAGTTCTCTCCAGCAGGCCAAGTCGGGCGCCACGGCCGACTTGAAGGCATGGTTGGATCGCCACGGTCCCTCAATCCAAGATCCGCGTAAAGCCGATATCGAATTGGATTATGTCCAGAAGCTCGCACTGAGCGATCCAGCGGGGGCCAAACGTCTTTTCGCCACCGTTAAGGCTCGCATCCCGCCAGACTCAATCGTCTACGCTCGCGTGAAGAAGCTGGCGAAAATCTATCAGTAGTCCACACTCCGCAGCAAGCCCCGGGGTCGAAACCGTTTGTTCAGTCTCGTTGCGCCGCCATTTATGACGGGTGCCGCGACGGACAGCCGGTCTTCCCGAGGTTGTTTCTCGCAGCAAAAACGTCTCGAAGGCAACTTCAGAAGCAACTCGTACGCGTTATGGACATCGTCTTCAAATGTGGCCAATGCAAACAGGAACTCGAGGTGGACGCCGCCGCCGCAGGACAGCAGATCACTTGTCCGTCCTGCAACCAGGTGATCAGCATACCGGCGCCGGAAGCGAGCAATATTCGAATGAGCGCTTCAGCTTCCAGCAGCAACGCGAGCATTCGCGAGGAGAAGCATTTCGCGGTTCCCGTCAGTGAGCGCCCGGTCGAACCGCTCATCAAGAAACCATTGCCCCCGCTCGACGCCAGCGCCAAAGATGGCCCTCGCCAAATGCGCATCAAAACACTGCGCCACAGCGATTGCAAAGAAGTCGGCCACGACAACTTCGACAAGATGGCCACCGAATTGGTCCAAGGAATCGGTGAAGAATACATCGTGTCAATCAACACCTTCACCTACACCTTCATCGACATCGGCACCCAAAAACTGATCACCGACTTCGGCATTCTCATTGTGTTCAAAGGGTGATTTCGAAGCGCGGTGGCCCTCCACCGCTTTCCCGCATGGGACAACAAAAAGCCGGCTGGATGCATCACCACCCAACCGGCTATTTCTAAAAATCTCGATCTCTACGCGAGAACCGGACTACTCCTGGAAACCCTGTATATAGGTGGCGTCCTGGACTTTCTTCAGGTCTACCGTGGTATCAATGCCACCGGATTTCACCGATGCATCGAGTCCTTGATCCTTGCTGAGGTAAGTCCAACGCATGATCTCTGAATGGCCATCCGCCATCCCGAACACGGCAGACTTGCTGTGATGCGCAGTGGGTGAATTTTGCCAGATGGTCGCGCCTGTCAGGTTCGATTTCACCGCAAAATACCCGTCATCAATAGTCTCCTTGCTTTCATCCACAAAAACAAAGGAGGCGGAAGGCGATGGATTCTTGATTTGAACCGATTTTGAATAGAGTTTGTAAAAGGCTCCCAAAACCCAGGTGGTATCGGTCCCGCCATCGGCACCAGTGCCACCGCCCATGCGGCCGCTCATGGAAAACGTGCGGACCAGCCTTCTGCCCCCCCTAAGCGATGCCGCGTTTTTCAGGGATGTCGGTGGCTCTTTGGCTCCAGGACAGCTGTAGATGGGCACCGAGGTGTTATAGACAAACAGTTTTCCATTGCGAATATTCAGCTCATTCGTAGCACCGTTCGCATCCGCCACATTGCCACCAATCCATGCATTCGTCGTGCCCAACCAGTTCTTCACTAACTCGTCTCGGTTGTCGGTGTGATACATCACCCAAGCCAGCCCGAGTTGTTTGGTATTGTTCAGCCCTTGGATCGTAACGGCTTTGCCTTTGGCCTTAGCCAAGGCCGGCAGAAGCATCCCAGCCAGAATGGCAATGATCGCAATAACCACTAGAAGCTCGATGAGCGTAAATCCTGCCTTTGTCGATTCGGGTGTTTTTTGTTTCGCGGCAACCATAGTTAACGGGATCTGTTCAGCTCAATATCGCCCTGAGGCCTCCAGATCGCAAATTGAAAAATCAAGAACGATTCCAAAGGGCGCATCTCCGAGTTGTGGGAATTTTGGAGATCGGTCGTCCCTGCAATTCCCCAAAAACGGTGGAGGGCCACCGCACTGCAAAAGGCGCGGTGTTTTTTCGAGTGCGGCAGCCCGCTGCCGCTTTTCCCCCAGCATCCTATGCGGCGCCGCAACTCGGAGATGCGCCCCCACGAAAAGGGGTTCTAGGCACAGGCTTTAGGCCACACCCAGATCAGCACTGAACCGCCAGACATCCCTTCAGCGCTTGTACCCCTGAGGTGGCTTGCGCTGGTCTGGGGGAAGCTTTGCCGATGGCTGTAACACGAGATTGGTTCCCGAGACCCACGGCACTTCCTGGCGGTTCACAATCATCGTCCTCGGCAATAACTCTATCTCGTGACCAAAACAGTCGTACGTGATGGTTCCAGGCAAAATGGTACCATCTTGGAAAATGGTCACGCCAAACGGGGTCGAATTTGTGTTCGGCAACGTATAAACCCTCAATTCTTCGGTCACCGTCGTTTTCTCCCCAGGAAATCGAACCGTCACGTTGGTCAACCCAAGCTTTCGATGAGAAATGCTCAACAACGGTGTCCCGTCAGTGTCCCGGCGAAAGGTGACTTCCCATGGTCCGTGTTGCCGACGGTACAATTCACACCCCCCATAAAAGGTCACATAGGAAAACAGACAGAGGATAAAGCCCACAAACAGGCGAATCACACTCTTGGGTAACGGTTCTTCGTTCAATGGCGCTTAAGGTGGCAAGCCGACCGGGTTGCGCAACGGGGAATTGTCCCGGCCACAATCTAGCCTGAGGGTGCCGTCAACGCCTCACTTCGGTTTCAGCACTTGCGGCCGTTGCTGGATGAAATTCACCAACTCCGCAGGCCCCATCTGGTTGTCGCCGTCCAAATCAAACGAATCAAACAACTTGGCATTCCCAATCCACTGCTGGAACTCCGCAGCATCGATCGAACCGTCCTGATTGGTATCGTGGCTGGCCAAAATAGTCTTCAGCGCCAAAGCCTCAGGGGATGGCGCCGGTTCCTTCGGGGCGGGAACCGGCGTCGAGGAACGGGCGTTGGTCGATGGTGTTACACGAACGGCTTCGGCAAACGGGGATTGCGGCCAGCGCGCGACCAGCAGGTCTCGGTATTCGACCATTTTTGCCGGCTGATCCAATCCCAAAGGGTCATGGGCAAACGCGAGGAGAAAAAGTTCCTCGGCCGATGCTTCAGCCGATCGTGGACTCAGCAATTCGACAACCCGGGCAGCGTCTCCGGCAAAGAACGCCAGATTCGCGCGTTCCCGAACCGGCAACGTTGCCAAACGCTCACCCAATTCTCCATCTGTCAATTCGTCGGAAACCCATTTGGAGGAATGTATCAAGGTCATCGAAAGCTTGTCGAACGCCAGCAACGGATTTCCGGAAGGCATCGACGTAGTGTCCAACCCGAGAAACACCAATCGTTCGGTGGTGCAAATGGCCTTCACCGGCTGGCTGACCACAAACCACCCCACCCACTTGCGTGTCGGTTGATGGAATAGCAAAACCCGGCTTCGTCCAGAATAGATCCCATCGGTAGTGGCCAGCCAAAGCCATTGGTTGTCACGGTGTAAGGCCCGAACCGCTCCAGGCATTCGACTGCTCGGTGTGACTGGATCCATCCGGCGGTTCTGTTCGATACTTCTTCGAGCGAAGATCGCTCGATCCCGCATCCGTTCGCGAATCCCTGCCAACACGCGATTGTGTGCCGCCGCGACAAACGCTGGGGAAGGCCGAGTCGCCGGTGTGACCACCGCCGGCAACCCTGAATGAATCGTCACGCCCGGCTGCCAATACCAGTTGTCAGCGGAACCGTTGCTCGGGTCGACCCAATGCAACCCAGAATCGCTCCCGACCCAAAACCCACCCGATCCATCCCCCTGCGCACACTGAAGACGTGACGGATTCGTCCGGGGATTCCCCGCTTGTAACTGGTCGTCAAAGATCGTCCACTGAGTCCCCTGGACATGGCGCCCCGCCGCGGTACGCGACCCCAGGGCCAACAAGGACGGACCCGACGCCGCCAGTTGCTGCCAAACATCTGGATTGCGCGGATTGCTGGCCGGAGCTGGAGATCCAACGCGTTCAAAATTTTCGCCGGAACGATCGAGTCCAAACACAGCCCCATTTTCCGAAAGAACTAACAATTGGCCTTGGGCTTCGGAAATGCCGGACAGATTCGTCGCCGACAATCCCTGACCCGCGTTAAAACCATCTACCTCATACGTCTTGATGTGAAATGCCGCCGCGCCACCCCGAACCGCCATCCAAACTTCCCGACCCTGTCCCCACAGCGCCGACGGAGAGTACTGGTCCAAAACCCCCTTCACCAATTCTACTCGATTCCCAGCAAACGTGTACGCCCAAAGTCGACGCGCCGCGAGCGCCGGGGATCCTGTCCGCGCTCGCGCAATAATCCAAATTCGTTCATCGAAGTAGAGGAGTTCTTCCACCACCGCACAGGGCTGATCCCGCGGAAATGTCATCGCCTGTAACTTGGGCGGCGGTTGAATGGCAGGCAGCCACTCAAACCGACGACTGTAGAACGCATCCGGAACCGGGCTGACATTCGTCGAGACTGCGGGGACTTGAATCGCCGGTTTTTCACCAAGTGGAACCCCATCCAATTCGGCAGCGTGCATCGCCATCAAACCACTCGCACACAACCACCAACCCGCGAAGCAGCTCCCAACGCCGTGCCAAAAAATGCGGGTGCCGAATCCATGGTCGCGGTAAATTCCAAGCGTAAATTGAGACATCGGGTAGGCCACAGGCCTTGGACAACATGGTTCAATTCTCGTGCCAGTTCCAGCCAGACTATTTTGGATTGCAGGGAGCCGCCTCCAGACCGCAGGAGGGCCGTGGCCCTCCACCGCTTTTGGGGAATTTAGGGGACGACCGATCTCCAAATGTCCAACAACTCGGAGATGCGCCCGGAGGGCAGGCATAGACCGGATTCACCTATTGCAACACACACAGACACTGCTACCCTGAGACCCACTGAATTCAGTTTCATGAAAACACTTCCTGCCTTCGTGCTGGGCACCCTGTTGCTATCAACAACCGCCACCACCTTTGGGTTCGCAGATAATAACGCCAAGTCTGGCGCAAAAGCACCCGCCGCAGCAACAACGTCACCGCAGGGCTTCGTCACTATCAGTGTGCCCGAATTTGAAAAACTCCGAGCCGATACCAACCATATCGTTCTCGACGTACGGACCAAAGGCGAATTCGACAAGGGGCACATCCCTGGGGCGATCAATATCGACGTGCGCGCTGCCGACTTCGAGAAACAGGTCGCCAAGTTGGATAAGTCAAAGACCTACTTAGTGCATTGCGCAGTCGGCGGACGAAGTGTGACCGCCTGCAACAAACTCGCCCCGCTCAAGTTCGAGAAACTGTTCAACCTGAAAGGTGGCTACGGCGAGTGGATGTTCACTTCGGGCAAAGCGCCCGTGCAGTAGACGGACCGAGTTGCCGGCGTCGCATTGGAAGCTGGGGCGAAACTCAGCAGAGGGCTGCCTCGGTCCAAATCCATAGCTCGTGCGTCTCGACGGGCGGTGTCTTTGGAGCGCGGTGGCCCTCCACCGCTTTTGCGGCAATTCCAGGGACGGCCGATCACCAACTGTACAACACCTCGGAGAGGCCCGTATCCCTCATCGCTCGACCACAAAAGGAATGTCGTGGTCATTCCCCGATCGGCCTTTCACCTGCTCCAAACCTTGGTCGTCCTTGAGATTCGGCCCGATAGAATAAATCGCGTACCCGCCCGTGAGGTTTTGGTAGCGCAGGGGTTGTCCATCGAACGGATCGAGAGCCACGGAGTCCAACCAGCTCGGAACCAAGGCTTGCAAGGTGTCCGGACGGTTGCCGCCATGGGCGAGACGGTAGCGCTCCAGAGCCACTGCCGTGGCGGCACATTGCGTTTGAGCCCTATGCACGGATTCCTTTTCTGATGCTTTGGCCAGCGCCGGCAGCATCATCAGGACAAAAAAAGCCCCGGGTCGGCGACGGGCACCCACTTGTTTTATTTCTGCTTCCCACTGAGCCATCGGCTTGGCTCGATCCCAGGAAGGCAAGCGGCTGATCTGGATGAACTCCGACAGAAACCGGATATGGGTGGCCCGTTCCATCTTGATCAGACCCAGCGCCGAGTAGATCGAGATACCTGCAGTCATCACTCCCGATCGGGCTGACCCGTTCTCAGTCAACCCTAGCCTCGCCAATTTTTCTGGAGAACTATAAAGGTCCAATCCGAGAGCCAATTCCGTTGCGAGACAACGGTCCAGGCGCTGAACCGCCGCCACTCGAACCAACGCTTGTTGAAGCATGGCCAGTTCGCTGTCTGGGACCTCCAATCGATTGATCAATTCCTCGGTGGCTTTGATGGCGATGCCTTGGATGGCCAAGCGGACGAGCTGGGAGATCAGCAAAGGTTCTTCATTCAGCCCGTGGCTCAGATTGAGAATCGTTAGGATATCGCGAACTGAGTCGGAAGGACGTCTCTCCTCGGCGGCAAGCCCAGCGCGCAGAGCTAAAGCTTGAGCCACCGACTTCAGTTTGGCCAGATGCGGCAAGAGCAACTCGAACCCCTTGGAATATTGCAGGTCGTTGGCGCCCTGGGTCCGCGACAGAATCTGCGGAGCGAGCGCAAAGGCTTCGGAGTTTTGCTCCACATACTCGCGAGCCGCCTTCAACGTTTCCTCGGGCCAGGGTTCCCCGCGGAGCTCCTCGGACTTGCCGCGAGAGACAAATGGCACCCGATCACCGGAGGCTTCCTGCAGCAACTCGGCAAAGTTCAGAGCCGCCTGACAAATATTGTCTTCGTCCCGCACGATTGGAGCCTGATCCGCCAATTCCTTGAGTGACGTGGGGTAGCCCAAAGAACGGAGACGCGCCAACGCCTGTTCATCCTCCGGCCGAGGACGGTGGAGGTACAAAATCCCTAAAACGATCGCGAGGATCAAGACGCCAAAGACGCCTCCGAGCCACGCAAGCCAGCGGGAGCGGCGGTGAGGATGGGGTTGGTTCTCCGATGGATTCATTGTTTGAGTAAGACTCAGCTAATCGCACTTAAATTCACAGTTTTTACGTCTAAGATGATGCCAGCAGGTTGTCTTATCGTAAGTGACGGATGTGGTCGATTGCGGTGTGATGGCGGCAATCGCCATGCCCTCTTTCTGTCGGCCGCGGTATTCCTGATTCATCACATGGGCGGCCTCACTCCGCCGTGATGCTCGGGTCGAGCAGCCAGCGCCACACAGGGAGCACTTCGATTCCCTCCGGAGAGCTCGTGCCACGTGGTTGAGTTCCTTCCGCGTTCAGCACCTTCCGGGCACCCGGAAACTCGGCGGACGCCCCCTGGAGGGCTCGAATCTCACGCTCAATCGTCGCCTTATCCCCAATTTCAGCCGCTACCTAGATCAATTGGGTAGAGCCATCGGCACTCGTCGCCAAAACGTTTTTGTTGTTTCATCTCGGTCGCCGCTTGCACCGCCTCCCTCTCCGCTCATAGTCATTGCCCGATGTCCGCTGCCGACTTTGTCCATTTGCATCTGCATACCGAGTATTCACTGCTCGACTCCTGCTGCCGCCTGGATCGATTGATGGAGAAGGCCGCCGCCTTGAAATTCACCGCGCTCGCCATGACCGATCACGGCAACATGCACGGCACGGTCGAATTCTATCAGGCCGCCAAAAAAAAGGGCATCAAACCCATCATCGGCTGCGAGGTGTACGTCGCTCCGGGCAGTCGCCTGGACAAAAAACAGGGCTCGGGAGGCATGCGCGATGTCTACAACCACTTGGTCCTCCTCGCGAAAAACGAGGTCGGCTATCATAACCTGGTCAAACTGGTTACCGCCGCCAATCTCGAGGGCTACTACTACAAACCGCGCATCGACAAGGAACTGCTCTCCCGTCATGCCGAAGGTCTGATCGGTCTCTCAGGTTGCCTCGCCAGCGAAATCCCGGAAATGATCCTCAAAGATCAACCCGACCGAGCCCGAAGCGCCATCGACTGGTTCAAGCAGATCCTCGGACCGGAACATTTTTATCTCGAACTCCAAAACCACGGCATCGCCGAACAGGCCAAGGTCAATCGATCACTCATCCCCTGGGCCAAGGAGTTCGGCCTGAAATGCGTTGCCTCCAATGACGTCCATTACGTCGAACGTGGCAACTGGAAAGCCCACGATTGCCTCATCTGCATCGGCACCCAAGCGCTGCTGGCCGACAGCAAACGCATGCGCTATCAGCCCGAGCAGTTCTTCCTCAGGTCTCCCGAGGAAATGAAGGCCCTCTTTTCCGAAGTGCCCGAAGCCGTCCTCAACACCATGGAGGTCGCAGAAAAATGCCAAGTCGACATCAAGTTTGAGTCCGGTTCGAAACACTATCCTAAGTTCCAACCCCCAGAAGTTTGGACACGGGAGGGCTACCTCCGCCACTTGCTTTGCGACGGTCTCAAGAAGCGGTATGGAATCCACGCTCACGTGGAAGGAAACCAGATCCTCGTTGATCGGGTCGAAGACCCATTGAGGCTACAGTTTTTGCTCCCAAACGCGATCCCCAAGCCCGCGTTGGCGCCTCAGTCCAACCATGCCACCGACGACGCCTCCACCAACGCCAACCCCGGCACGCTCACTGACGCCCCCGCTGCCGAGGCCCCTCCTGTGACCAATCCCCAGGAAATCATCGCAGCAGCCACCAAGATTCTCCTGGATCGCCTCGATCTCGAAATCGGTGTCATCGAAAAGACCGGTTACGTCAGCTACTTCCTGATCGTCGGCGATTTTGTCCAGTACGGTCGGCAAAAAGGCATTTCATGCGTGGCTCGTGGAAGCGCCGCCGGATCACTCGTGACCTATCTTCTCGAAATCGCCAACGTCGACCCCATCCGCTACGGCCTCCTGTTCGAACGTTTCCTCAACCCAGAACGTGTCAGTCCGCCCGATATCGACATCGACTTCGCTGACGATCGACGAGCCGAGGTCATCGAGTATGTCCGCCAGAAATACGGCAAGGACGCCGTCGCCCAGATCATTACGTTCGGCACCATGGGTGCGAAGTCCGTCATTCGCGATGTAGGCCGCGTCATGGGTCTGAGTTTCGGCGACTGCGATCGCTTGGCAAAGATGATCACGGATGTGAAGTGGTCCTTGAGCGATGCCATCGAGAAGAATCCGGATTTAAAAACCGCGTACTCGACGGAGGAAACCACCCGGGAACTGGTGGATTACGCCCTGGTCCTGGAAGATCAAGCGCGGAGCGCCGGTGTGCACGCTGCGGGTGTCGTCATCGGAGCGGAACCCCTGGTCAATCTCCTACCGCTCAAACAGGACGACGACGAGAGCATTGTCACGCAATTCGCCATGGGACCCGTCGGCGATCTGGGATTGCTGAAGATGGACTTTCTTGGGTTAAAGACCCTGACCGTCATCCGAAACACCGTGGAAATGGTCCAGCAAACCCAGGGAATCACCTTGCCAATCGATGACCTGCCATTGGATGACGCAAAGACGTATGCGTTGTTGAACAACGCCCAGACGCTTGGCGTGTTTCAGCTGGAATCCGGCGGCATGCGGGATCTCTGCCGCAAATTCCAGATTCAAAGCGTGGAACATATCACGGCGCTGATCTCGTTGTATCGGCCGGGTCCGATGGACCTGATCCCGGACTTCATCAAGAGGCGTCATGGCGAGCAGGAAGTGGTGTATCCACACCCCTTGCTGGAACCCATATCCAAGGAGACCTACGGCGTCCTGATTTACCAGGAGCAGGTCATGCAAGCCGCCCAAATCCTCGCCGGTTATACTCTGGGCGGCGCTGATCTGCTCCGGCGCGCTATGGGCAAAAAGAAGGCTGAGGAAATGGCGAAGCAACGCGAAAGTTTTGTCCAAGGCTGCGCGACCAAAAACAACATCGCCGCTCGAGACGCCAATGCCGTCTTCGATCTGTTGGAGAAATTCGCCGGATACGGCTTCAACAAATC
>SXGU01430462.1_pt1 | contig 14844 bp, 11 predicted proteins | sample 3174531 | NCBI WGS metagenome assembly SXGU01 (sample SAMN11356863, study PRJNA531348) | freshwater metagenome | isolation source: freshwater sample F1-140 | place: China: Fuxian Lake, Yuxi | collected 2017-12-25
CCGGTTGCGGTTGGACTGGGTGATGTTGTTGTAGCGATACTCCTTCTGCGAGTAGTACTGCGCGTACTCCGCGGGGAAATCGCGGATCAGCGCTACCGCCAGCAGATGCAGGTCGCGCGCCGTGCTGTAGTGCTGAGGATCCGGCAGGCCCGAGGCGTTCATGAACTTCGAGCCCTTCATCCCGAGTCGCTCGGCCTCGCGGTTCATCATCTGCGCGAAGACGGCTTCCGAGCCGCCGACCGCCTCCGCCAACGCGATGCAGGCGTCGTTGCCGGACTGCACCACCATGCCGCGGATCAGCTCGTCCACCGTCACCGGCCGCCGCGGTTCGACGAACATGCGCGAGCCGCCGGCTTTCCACGCGCGTTCCGAAACCGGCACCTGGCTGTCCAGGGAAAGTTTCTTGTCGCGCAGCGCGCCGAACACCACGTACGCGGTCATCAGCTTGGTGAGCGAAGCCGGCTCGAAGCGTTCGTCAGGCTTCTCCGCCGCCAGCACCTGTCCTGCGGAGACGTCGGCGACGATCCACGCCTTGCCGATCACCGGGGGCGGCTGCGGTACCTGCGCGGGCGTAACCGCGCTCAGCGCTGCGAGCGCGGCGAAAAGGAGGATGCGGAACATCGAAGGGCGCGGATTATACGCTGCGCCGCTAATTCGAGACGATAACCGGCGCGAGCTCCAGTTCGGCGCGAATGCGCTCGGCGACGCGACGCGCATCCTCTGCCGAAACATAAGGTCCCAGGTGCAGCCGGAACAGGCCGCCGCCGACCGTCACGCGAACGGCGTCGTTCAACCACGTCAGATCACGCCGCACGCGGGCGCGAAAACTCTCCGCGTTGTCGCGCGAGGAAAAGGCGCCGAGCTGCAGGAAAATGCCCTTGGCCTCCACGGCGCTGGTGACCGGTGCCACCGGCGCGGAGGCTGGCGCTGCGGCGGGCGGCGCGCCGCCCGGCTGGATGACCTCGACTTCGACCTGCGCGCTCCCCGCATCCACGTAGCCCAGCTTCAGCGCCGCGGTGTACGAAAGGTCGATGATGCGCCCGGCATGGAAAGGGCCGCGGTCGTTGACGCGTACCACCACACTGCGGCCGTTGGCGACGTTGGTGACGCGGACGTAGCCCGGGATCGGCAGCGTCGGATGCGCCGCGCTCATGGCGTACATGTCGTAGGGCTCGCCGCTGGAAGTGCGCTGGCCATGGTAGCGGCGGCCATACCAGCTGGCGACGCCGCGCTCGCGAAACCCGCCTGCCTGCGCGAGCGGCACGTACTGCTTGCCGAACACCTCGTAGGGGCGGTTGGCGAAGCGGTGCAGCGGCTCGGCGCGAGGCACGGCATCCGGGATCTGCTCGAGTCCAGGTGGCGCGTTGGCGCCCGGACCGTCATCCTTGTAGTAGGCGCCGCGCCGTGGCTCGCCGGGGGTCGGCTCGGCCGCCGGCGCGCTGGTCGGCAATGCGCGCGTCAATGCGCCACAGCCGGCGAGGACGAACACCGCGGCAACGGCGCCGACGATTCCCAGGCGCGACGCCACTCAGGCCTGCTCGTGCACCACGTTTCCGGCGACCAGCGTGTAGCGTACACGGCCGACGAGCTCGTAGCCGAGGTAGGGTGAATTCTTGCCCTGGCTGCGCAACGCCTGCGCGCTCACCGGGAAGGGTGCCTGCGGGTCGAACACCGCCAGGTCGGCGGGCGCACCCGGGGCAAGGCTGCCGGAAGACACGCCGAGGATTCCCGCCGGGTCGCTGGTGACGCGTGCCAGCGCCTTGACGAGCGGCACGCCCGCGGCCGCGGCCCAGCGCAGCACCAGGGGCAGGAGCAGTTCCAGGCCGGTGGCGCCGGGCTGCGCCTCGCCGAATGGCAGCTGCTTTTCGTCTTCGTTCAGTGGCGTGTGGTCCGAACAGGCGCAATCGATGGTGCCGTCAGCGAGGCCCTGCGAGAGGGCTTCGCGATCGCGCTGGCCGCGCAGCGGCGGGTCGAGCCGGTACTGCGGGTCGAAATAGCCGATGTCATTGTCCGACAGGTGCAGGTAGTGCGCGCCGACGTCGCAACTGATCGGCAGGCCGTCGTGCCGTGCGCGCCGGATCATCTGCACCGCGCCGGCCGAGGATATCCGGCAGATGTGCACCCGCGCGCCGGTGGCGCGCACCAGTTCCAGCAGCGCGCCGAGCGCCACGGTTTCCGCGAACGCGGGAATGCCCGCGAGACCCAGTCGCGTGGCGACCTCGCCGTCGTGCGCAACGCCGCCCTTGGCCAGCCAGGGGTCCTGCACGCGCAGCCAGACCGGAAAAGCGAAGGTGCCCGCGTACTGCAGCGCGCGCCACAGCACCTGGGTGTCGAGGATCGGCGCATTGGCCTGCGAGAAGGCGACGCAGCCCGCCTCGGCGAGTTCCGCCATTTCGGTGAGCGCTTCGCCCCGCAGGCCGACGGTGAGCGCACCGATCGGATAGACGCGTGCGCGTGACAGGGCCTTGGCGCGGCGGCGCAGCATGTCGACGAGGCCGGGCTCGTCCAGCGGCGGATCGGTGTCGGGGGGGCAGGCGAGGCTGGTGACGCCGCCGGCCACCGCGGCATCCATCTCGGATTCGAGCGTCGCCTTGTACTCGAAGCCGGGCTCGCGCAGGCGTGCGGCGAGATCGATCAGTCCGGGCGCGACCACCAGCCCCGAGGCGTCGATGGTGCGGTCTGCGCCCGCGTTTTTCGCCGCAGCGTCGAGCGCGGCGATCCTGCCCTCGGCCAGCAGCACGTCGCCCTTGGCGTCGCGGCCGCTCTTCGGATCGATCACGCGCCCGTTGGCGATGAGGATGCGCATCCCTACATGCCTCCTGTGGAGGGGGGTGCGGAGGGAGGCGACATGAGCATCCCCCTGCTCCTAATTTCCGGCCACTATGGACATCACGGCCATGCGCACGGCGATGCCGAAGGTCACCTGCGGCAGGATCACCGACTGCGGGCCGTCTGCCACCGGGGAGTCGATCTCGACGCCACGGTTCATCGGTCCGGGATGCATGACGATGGCGTCGCGGTTCGCGCCGACGAGCTTGTCGTCGGTCAGGCCGTAGTGCTTGAAGAACTCCTGCGCGCTGGGCAGCAGCGCACCCTTCATGCGTTCGCTCTGCAGCCGCAGCATGACGATCACGTCGCAACCCTTGAGGCCGGCGCGCATGTCGTTGAAGACGCGCACGCCCAGCGCCTCGACTCCCGCGGGCAACAGCGTGCGCGGGCCTATCACGCGCACTTCGGGCACGCCGAGGATGGTGAGGCCGTGGATCAGCGAGCGCGCGACGCGCGACTGCAGCACGTCACCCACGACGGCCACGGTAAGCGCGGAGAAGTCGCCCTTGTAGTGACGGATGGTGTAGAGATCGAGCAGGCCCTGGGTCGGATGCGCGTGACGGCCATCGCCGGCGTTGATCACGTGCTCGTGCGGCTTGACGTGGCGCGCGATCAGGTGCGGCGCGCCGGAGGCCGCGTGGCGCACGATGAACAGGTCGGCCTGCATCGCCGAGAGGTTCGCCACGGTGTCGAGCAGCGATTCGCCCTTGGTCTGCGAGCTGGCGGCGATGTTGAGGTTGATGACGTCCGCGGACAGCCGCTTGGCGGCGATCTCGAAGGTCGTGCGAGTGCGCGTCGAGGGCTCGAAGAACAGGTTGAACACGCTCTTGCCGCGCAACAGCGGCACCTTTTTCACCTCGCGCTCGGTGACGCCGACGAACGATCCCGCGGTGTCGAGGATCTGCAGCAGGACTTCGCGCGGCAGCCCTTCGATCGACAGCAGGTGCTGCAGCTCGCCGTTGGCGTTGAGCTGGGGGTTACGTGCCACGCTCGACCTCCAGGGCGAGGCGCCCGTCCGCACCGCGCTTCAGGCGCAGCCGCTCTCCCGCCGGCACCTCGAGCTGCACGCCGCAGTACTGCGCGCAGATCGGCAACTGGCGTCCGCCGCGGTCGGCGAGCACCACCAGCGCGATGGATGCCGGCCGGCCGTAGTCGAACAGCTCGTTCATCGCCGCGCGCACGGTCCGTCCGGTATAGAGGATGTCGTCGACGAGCAGCAGGTGGCGGCCCTCGATATCGAACGGGATGGTGGTGCGCTTGGGGTCGTGGTGCAGCCCCTGCTTGGCGTAGTCGTCGCGGTAAAAGGCCACGTCCATCAGGCCGAGCTGCTCCTTCAGGCCGAGCGCCGCGTGCAGCCTTTGCGCGAGCCACGCCCCGCCGGTGTGAATGCCGATCATCGCGCTGGTCGCGGTGAGCGCGGGCCGCAGCCGTTCGGCAAGCTGCGTGCAGAGCGCTTCGGCGTCAGGCAGCTTGTTCACCGAGATACTGCTCCAGGATCAGTTGCGCGGCGTGCGAGTCCAGCGACCGGGCGCGTGACGCGCGCGCCGCAGTGCGCGCCCCCGCGGCCGCGCGTACGCGGCTTTCGGCCTCGACCGAGGTGTAGCGCTCGTCCACCAGCGTCACCGGCAGGCGGAAACGGCCCTCGAGTTGCCGCGCGAAGCGCTGCGCGCCGCGCGTCAAACCATGCGCCTCGCCCTGCGCGTCCAGCGGCAGTCCCACCACCAGTGCCGCCGGATGCCATTCCTCGAGAAGCCTGTTCACCGCCGCGAACAGCGCCTCGCCGCTGGCGACGATGCCCGGCAGCGGGTGGGCGGTGCCGGTCGCCGGTTCGCCGACGGCGACGCCAACGCGCTTGAGTCCGAAATCGAAGGCGAGGATGGTGCGTGCGGCGCTCCCGGGTGACGAGTCGCGCTGGCGCTCAGGCATGTCCCGCCACATCGGCGAGGTGCGCGAAGTCGATGCCGAGCAGTTCCATCGCGGCGGGCAGCCGCTCCTCGGCGGGCAGGTCGAAAATGATCGCGTCCTGCGCCTCGACGGTGAGCCAGGCGTTCTGCGTGATCTCGCTCTCGATCTGGCCGGGCGACCAGCCTGCATAGCCCAGCGTCACCAGCAGCTTGGCGGGGCCCTCGCCGCGCCCCACGGCCTCGAGGATGTCCTTGGAGGTGGTCAGGCCCAGCGCGTCGTTCACGCGCAGCGTGGACTGCCAGTTGCCGGCAGGCACGTGGAGGACGAAACCACGGTCGGTCTGCACCGGGCCGCCGAAGTAGATCGGCGCGTCGGCCAGTTCGCGGTCGGAGAGCTTCAGCGACAGCCGCTCGTAGAGCGCCTTGAGCGTGAGGCCGATCGGGCGGTTGACGACCACGCCCAGCGCGCCGTTGTCGTTGTGCTCGCAGACGTAGGTCAGGGTCCTGGTGAAATGCGGGTCGGCCATGTTTGGCATGGCGATCAGGAAGTGATTCGTCAGATTGATCGAGGACACGCTTGGACCCATTTTAGCGCATTGCCCGACCGCGGCGTCGGCACGCCGCCGGCGCGTGGGCCCTAACGGCCGACGAACCCGGCGATGTGGCCGAGCAGTTCCTCCTCCTGGTAGGGCTTGCCGAGAAACACGTTGACACCCAGCTCGAGGGCGTAGCTGCGGTGCTTGTCGGCCGTGCGCGAGGTGATCATGATGATCGGCACCCGGGCCAGGCGCGCGTCGCCACGCACGTTGCGGGTCAGATCGAAGCCGTCCATGCGCGGCATCTCGATGTCGACCAGCATGACCTCGGGAACCGTCTCGCCCAGCAACTCCAGCGCCTCGACGCCGTCCTTGGCGGCGAGCACGTCGTAGCCTTCGCGCGCCAGCAGGCGGCCGGTGATCTTGCGCACGGTGAGCGAATCGTCGACCACCATGACGCGCGGCTGCGCCTTGGCGGGAGCGGCTGCCAGCTGCGCGGCGGCCACCGCCGCGATTCTCGGGCGGGGCCGCTGCGCGAGCTGGACCGGGTTGAGGATCAACACGATCTCCCCCGTGCCCAGCACGGTCGCTCCGGTCACGCCGGGCACCCGCGCAAGTTGCGGGCCGATGTTCTTCACCACCACCTCCTGGTTGCCGACCATGTCGTCGACCAGCAACGCGATGGACTCCGCGCCCGCCCGCAGCAGCAGCAGCGAATGGTACTTGCGCGGCGCGGTGGCGGCGCCCGGCTCGCCCAGCAGGTCGGGCAGGTAGGCAAGCGCGTAGCGACGCCCCGCCCACTCGACGTGACCGGCGGCACGTATCTTCTCGAGCAGGTCCGGGCGCACCTGCTGCAGCTGCTCGACCATCACCGAAGGCAGCGCGCAGTTGCGGGTGCCCGATTTCACCAGCACCGCCTGCGCCACCGCGGTCGTCAGGGGCAAACGCACGAGGAAGCGCGTGCCCCGCCCCGGCGTCGAGGTGAGTTCAATGCGCCCGCCGAGGCCGCTGACTTCGTTTTTCACCACGTCCATGCCGACCCCGCGCCCGGAAACCTCGGTCACCGTTTCCGCGGTGGTGAAGCCGGGAAGGAAGATGAGGTCGGCAAGCGCGCGCTCGCCCGGCGCCTCGCCGGCGCGCAGCAGGCCGTGCGCAAGCGCTTTCTGGCGGATGCGCTCCAGGTTCAACCCGGCGCCATCGTCGGAGAGCGTGAGGGTCACCTCCTGGCCCTCCTGGCGCACGTCGAGCCGGATCTCGCCGGTCTCCGGCTTGCCTGCGGCAGCGCGCACCGCGGGCGCCTCGATGCCGTGGGTGACGGCGTTGCGCAGCAGGTGCTCGAGCGGCCCGATCATGCGTTCGAGCACCGAGCGGTCCACCTCGACGCCCTCGCCATGCAGGTCGATGTTCGCGCGGCGGCCGGATTCCTTGGCGGTCTGGCGCACGATTCGGTGCAGGCGTTCGGCGATGGAGCCCACCGGCACCATGCGCACGCGCATCAGGTCCTGCTGCAACTCGCGGTTCATGCGCGCCTGCGCCGCCAGCGCGGCGTCCGCATCGTCGACGATCTTGGCGATCGCCTGCTGCACGGTGCCGACGTCGCTCACCGACTCGGCCATCAGGCGCGTCAGTTCCTGGAAGCGGGTGAAGCGGTCGAACTCGAGCGGGTCGAAGCTCTGGTGCTTCTGCTCGGCCTCGCGCGAGCGCGCCTGCATCTGCGACTCGGCCTGGATCTCTATCTCGCGTAGCTGGTGGCGCAGGCGCGCGACGTTCTCGATCAGCTCGCCGAGCGCCGCCTTCATCGCGCGCACCTCGCTCTCGATTCGCGAGCGGGTGATCGACACTTCGCCGGCCTGGTTGACGAGCTTTTCCAGCGCCTCGGCGCGTACCCGCATCACCGCACGTGGCGACCCCGGCTCCGCACGCGGCGACCCCGGCTCGGTCGCGCTTGCGGGCTCCGCGACGGCCGGCGCCGGCGTTGCGGCGGCGTCCGGATGCTGCAGGCCCTCGAGCAGGAAGCCCATGCGGTCGTGCGAGGTGTCGAGGTCGTCGAACAGCTGCACCGGCGCGAGCTTCAGCGCCATGGCGTTCTCGACCCGCGCCTCCATGTGATGCGTAAGCTCGCCCAGGCCCATCGCGCCTGCCATTCGCGCGCTGCCCTTGAAGGTATGCAACGCGCGCTGCAGCGCCTTGGCATGGTCGTGATTCGCGGGCTCGCCGCGCCATGCGCGCAGCAGTTCGCCGACGCGCGGCGAAAGCTCCTGCGCCTCCTCGAGGAACACCGGCAGGAGGTGCGCGTCGACGTCGTCCTCGATGCGCCGCTGGCGCCGCTCGATGGCGAGTTGTTCGGCGTCGGCCACCGCGTCGGCCTGCGCCTGGTCCTCCGCCCCCGGCTGTGCCGGCTGCGCGGCGGCAACTTGCGAGCGGGGGCGCTGCGCGACCGCCTCGAGCGCACCCGCCAGGGCGGCTCGCGGGCCCGGAAGGCGCCGTGCCAGCGCTTCCACATACATTTCGCGCAGCGCCCGCACCGCCTCGGATAACGTGCGCAATGCGTCTGCGGGGATCGCGCCGGGCGCGGCGCGCAGTCGGGCAATCGCCGCCTCGAGCGCCAGCCCGAGGACGTGCATCGGCGGCAGTTGCGCGGTGCCGCAAATGCCGGCAAAGGTGTGTGCGACGCGCACCAGTTCGTCGTGCGCCGCGCCGCCCGCCGCGAGTGCCGCGACTTCGCGCTCGAGCGCATCGAGATGCTGGCGCGCCTCGTTCGCGAAGACCGCGAACAGGGATGACGACAGGCGCGCCTGGCCGATGACCACCACATCCTCGCCGGCGGGCGCCGGAGCCGTCGCGGGCGCCGCAGCTTCGGCAGCGGCGGTGCTTTCGCCGCGCTTCACGCGTTCCGCGGCTGCGACGATGGCCGAAGGGTCGGGCTGCGATTCGTGCGCGATCAGCCTCGCCACCCAATCGGCGAACGCAGCGTGCGCCTCGCCGACCAGGCCGAGCAGCGAAGCGGCGGCCGGGCGCTCCTGCTGCAGCCACAGGTTCATCACCTGCTCGACCGCCCACGCCGCTTCCCCGAGGCGTCCGAGCCCGACCATGCGCCCGCTGCCCTTGAGGGTGTGGAAGCCGCGGCGTATGGTCGTCAGGTGCGGAACGGAGGCCGGCTGCGAACGCACGGCGTCGAGGTTTTCGGCGATGGTGGCCAGCACCGTGGTCGCCTCCTCGAGGAAGATCGCGAGCAGTTCCTCATCGATCGTTTCCTCGCTCGCGTCCTTCAGGCGCTCGGCCTCGGCGGAAGGTGGCACCGCGGGCGGCACGATCGCCGCCAGCGTTCTCGCCAGGCCTTGCGTGTCGTCCGGCCCGGCCGCCGCGTCCAGCTGCTGCAAGGCCTCGGCGGCCTGCTCGCCCAGCGAGGCGTCGGCCAGCAGCTCGGCGTCCTGCCGGATCGATTCGAGCTTCTCCTTCAGTTCGCCGCGGATTCCGCTGTCCGCCGGGCTCGCCTGCAGGGCCTCGAACAGGGTCTGCGTCTCGCGCTTGTGCTGCTCGACGCTTTCCTCGACGCTCGCGGGAACGGGTTCTTCCGCGGCGGCGGCAGACTGTGCCGGTCGCAAGGGTCGCATGGCCGTCGCGAAATCCGCCTTGCCGAGCTTCAGCGCCTCGATGTGGAAGCCGAGCCCGGACAGCGTCTGCGCGACTTCCTCGAACTGCGTCAGCGCAGGCCGCGTGCCGCCGGCGGCGAACTCGCGTATCCGCTCGGCGCAGCGCTCGAGCGCCTCGCGCGCCTCCTCCTCGCCCAGCACCGCAAGCGCGCCGGATACCTGGTGCACCACGGCCTGCAACGCGGTGAGCTCCGGCGCGCGCGATGGGTCGCGGAAGTAGGCGTCGAGCGCCTGCTCGATGCGGTGCAGGTTGCCCTGCATCTCCGCGAGCGCCGCGTCGGTGGCGAGCTTGTCCTGCGCGCGCCGCGTCATCTCGTCGACCAGCGGAACGCTGGGCAGCGGGCCCGCCGGCGCGCGGCCGAGCACGGCGGCGCCCAGGCGTGCGGTCATCACCCCCGCCTGCTGGACGAAATCGCTCGCGGGCGTGCGGTAGTTCTCCACTGCACTCTCGATCACCAGCAGCGCGGTAGCCACTTCCATCGCCGCCGACTCCGACATGCGCCGAGCGTCGCCCTGCACGGCCGTGGCACACGCGGCGAGCTCGCGCGCCAGCCCGGTGAGCGGCTCGTTCCTCAGCGGCTCGGTCTGCGACTCGATGGTGCGCGCGTGCTGCGCAAACACGGCGAGCGCGGTTTCGGCCCCGGTGGCGTACTTGTTCCACGCGTCCTTGGCGCCCGCGATCGCCTCGCGCAGCGCGATCGCCACCGCCACCCGCTGCGTGGTGTCGGCCTCGGCATCCTCGTCAGGCAGCGCGCCCTCGAGCTCGAATGCCTGCTGCACCGCCTTCGCGCGCGCGCTCGCGGGCTCGGCGCCGGTGCGCGCGAGCCAGTACAGCACCTCGCGCAGCGTGCGCTCGGCAACCGATGCGGAACCCTCCCCCATGCGTCGGATCTGCTGCTCGATGCGCGTGCACACCTGGCGCACGGCCGCTTCGGGTTCGAGGTCGCCGGCGCCCAGCGCGTCGATGAATGCGCCCGCAGCCCACCAGAACGCGCGCTGCGCCGGCACGGTCTGCGTCGCCTCGACAGCGTCGACGGCGGCGCGCATGTCGCCGATCGCCTGCGCATCCTGCGGCGCGCGCAGCCACTTGAGGAAGCCGCGCTGATAGAGCGCGCGCTGCGCCTTGGCAAAGGCTTCGACCTCGCCCTTGGGCAGGCGCACCGCCGGTTTTTCGCGCGGCGGCGGCGAAAGCGAGAGATTGGGAAAGAACAGATCCGCCTCGGACGCCGCGGCGCCCTCGCGCGCGCCGACCAGCTCGCGATAGACGGCGAACAGGCGTAGCGGCTGGTCCGGCCGGCCGTCCAGCAGTTCGGTCAGGTAAGCGCCGATCGCCGCGATGGCGCGCTCCAGCGCCGCGCCCGCGTCCTCGCTGACCGCCACCTTGCCGGATTCCAGGTCGCCCAGCAGCGCCTCGGTCTCCTCGAACAGGCGGGAGACGCCCTCGAGGCCGACGATCTGCACCGCGCCGGAAGCCTGGTGAAGATTCGCCCGGCAGGTCCCCAACTCGCCTTTCGCGCCGGCGCCGCCGGCGAACGCCCGCAATGACGCGCGCGCACGCTCGAGCGAGGAATCGATCTCGCTCTTGACCCAGGTCAGCGGGCCGATGTCGAACACCATGGTTCGACCTTGCCCCCTACACCTTGAAGTTCGCCACCGAACTCTTCAGTTCGCGGGCCAGCGCGGCAAGCTCGCCCACCGACGTGGCGGTGCGCTTGGTGCCTTCGGTGGCCTGCTCCGTCACGCCAAGGATGTTGCGCATGCTCACCGCCACGCCGCCGGCGGCCTTGGCCTGCGCCTGCGTCGTCTGGGCGATGGTCTCGATCAGCTGCGCGAGTTCGCGCGACACGCCGCCGATTTCGGTCAGCGCCTGGCCCGCCGCGTCCGAGAGCTTGGCGCCCTCGACCACGCCCTGGGTGCTCTTCTCCATCGCGCTGACGGCGTCCTGCGTGTCGGTCTGAATGGTCTTGACGATCGCGCCGATCTGCTTGGTGGCCTCGGCCGAGCGCTCGGCCAGGCGCTGTACTTCTTCGGCCACCACCGTGAAGCCGCGACCTGCCTCGCCCGCCGACGCCGCCTGGATCGCGGCGTTCAGCGCCAGCACGTTGGTCTGCTCGGTAATGTCGGAGATCAGCTCGACGATCTCGCCGATCTCCTGCGAGGACTCGCCCAGGCGCTTGATGCGCTGGGCGGTGTCCTGGATGTGGTCGCGGATCTCGCCCATGCCCGAGATCGAGTTGTGCACCGCATCCTGCCCCTTTTCCGCGGCCGAAAGCGAATTGCGCGCCACGCTGGCCGATTGCGCGGACTTGGCGGACACCTCATTGATGGCGCGCGCCATGCCGAGGACCTGCTGGCCCGCCGTACGAATCTCCTTCGACTGGCGCTCGGCCGCGCCGAGCATCTGCGAGGAAGTCTGTTGCGCGGCATCCGACGCGGTCGTCACCTGGTCGGCCGCCGTCGTGATGCGCCCTACCAGGGTACGCAGCTCCTCGATGGCGAAGTTCACCGAATCCGCGATCGCGCCGGTGACGTCCTCCGACACGGTGGCGCGCACCGTGAGATCGCCTTCGGCGAAGTTCTGCATCTCGTTCATCAGGCGCAGGATCGCCTCCTGCGTCTGCTCGCTCTGTCGCTTGGTCGCCGCCTGCTGCTTCTCCGCGTCCTGCCGGCGGGCGCGCTCGTCGGAGACGAAGGCGTAGGCCATCATCGCCAGCACGCCGAGGGCGAGCAGGGCGAAGACCGCGGCGATCAGCGAGGCTCTCGACTGCGACAGCTCCGCCTCGTATTCGTTGGCCAGCTTCTCGCTCGCCTGCAGCAGCTTCTCCGACTCGTTGAACACCGCGAAAGCGGCGTTCTTGGCGGCGATCAGCCGCTGCATGTTGCCGAGGATCGACGCCACCGAATCCTGGTAGCCCTTGAACGCGGCGCCCAGTTCCTCGAGCTTGGTCACGGTGTCCGGGTCCTTGGCCGCCGCCAGTCGCAAGGAACTGCTGCCGCCCTGCAGGGCAGCCAGCGTGGTGCGGAACTCGTTGGTGTCCTTGCCCAGCAGGAAGGAAACTTCCGGGTCGATGGACTCGCCGGCCAGCAGCGCGTTGGCGTTCTTCGCCATGCGCTGGGTCAGCATCACCAGGTGCCCTGCCGCTGATATCTCGCGCGTGCCGGCGCCGGTCTGCAGCTTGAGCGCCTGCACCTGCTCGGCCAGGTCCAGCAACTGCGGGTTGGCGCCGTTCACCTGCGACACGGCGCTGCCCAGGCCGACGAGGTTCTTCTGCTCGCGCAACAGGACGGAGACGTTGCGCTCGGTCTTTTCCCACTCCTTCTGCAACCCCTCGAGCGTGGGCAGCAGGCGGTCCGGGCTTGCCGGCACGGCGTCGCCCGCCGCGCTCTGGCCGCCCTTCACCAGGCGCTCGATGATGCTGGCGAACGCGTTGCGGCTCGCATCGACCTGCTTGAACGCCTCGGGGTTGCCGAGCAGGCTCTGCAGCGAAGCCTTGGCGAGGCGCTGCGAGAGCATGCGCAACTGCCCCGAGTCCGCGACCCAGGCCGCGCCGTGGCGCGTGTCGACCACGTCCAGCACCAGCAGCGCGACGGCGGGGATCACGCACATGGTGAGCAGGATCGCGAGCACGCCGAGCTGGTTGCGCAGCGGCAGGCGTCCTATCAGCGGAAGACCGCCGCGCTCGCTCCTCACCGCTGCCGGTTTGTCCCGCGCCGCGTCCTTCGATTCAGACTCCGCTTTCAAAGCCATTGTTCCTCCGGTTCCCGCGCGCGCCGCGTTCGGCGCACGCCTGATTCGACAGATCCGTCAATGCACCGCGGGCGCCGCCACGTCGAGAAACGCCCGGTCGGCGAGCAGTCGGGCGGCATCGAGTTCGCGCCAAACCCGCCCTTCCGGGTCGCGCCAGGCCGCCTGCGTCCATTCCGCGCCCTCACCCGCCGTCTCCGCCGGCGCGAACTGCTGAACGTTGCGCAAGCCTGCGAGCCTCGACACCAGCAGCGCGGCGTTGATGCCCTGCGGCTGGCCGATGAGCATGATGCGGTTCTCCTGGCCGCGCACGGTGGGCGCGCGGCCGAGGAAGGCCGCAAGATCCGACACGCCGTAGAGTACCCCCCGCACGTTGGCGACGCCGAGGAACCACTCGCGCGTCAGCGGCACGCGCAAGATCTCGGGTACCGGCAGCACCTCGCCGGAGCCCTCCAGCCTGAGCAGCCAGAAGCTGCCGGCAGCCTCGAACGACAATCGTGCGCTGGGCGCGGCATCGCCGGCCGCGGCCTTCAGCCGCGCCGCCAGGCCCTCCTGGAAATCCTTCAGGCTGCCGCGTTTCGCCATGTGCGCTTCTCAGATGGCCGCGATCTTGGCCGCGAGCTCATCGACCGTGATCGGCTTCACCAGGTAGTCGCGCGCGCCCTGGCGCATGCCCCAGATGCGGTCGGTCTCCAGCGACTTGGTGGTGCAGACGATTATCGGGATGTTCTTGGTCGCCTCGTCCTTCGCGATGGTGCGCGTGGCCTGGAAGCCGTTCATGCCCGGCATGACGATGTCCATCAGTACCAGATCCGGCATCTCCGCCTTGACCTTGCCGACGGCATCCTCCCCGCTTTCGGCCAACACGACCTGGTAGCCGAGCTTGGTCAGCGTTTCCAGCAGGAACTGGCGGTCGGTGGGCGAATCGTCCACCACGAGTATCTTCTTCACGGGCATCGCGGTTCTCCGTCAATCGGTCCGGTAATCACGCCGCCTGCGTCGCGCTCGCCGCCGGGCGGGCGGCGTGGGTGGCGACCGACTTGAGCAGGCTTTCCTTGGTGAACGGCTTCGTCAGGTACTCGTTCGAGCCGACCATGCGGCCGCGCGCGCGGTCGAACAGGCCGTCCTTCGACGACAACATGACCACCGGGGTGGCGGCGAACCTCGCGCTCTTCTTGATGAGCGCGCAGGTCTGGTAGCCGTCCAGGCGGGGCATCATGATGTCGACGAAAATGACGTCCGGAAGATGGTCGGCGATCTTGGCGAGAGCGTCGAAACCATCCTCCGCCAGGATGACCCTGCATCCGGCCTGCATGAGAAAAATCTCGGCGCTGCGGCGTATGGTGTTCGAATCGTCGATCACCATCACCTTGACGCCGGCTATCGCCGAGCCGTCCGCCATCGGAATACGCTCCTGTCTCTCGGAGGAAAAGGATACGCGACCCCGGTATGAAGGGAAAGCGGCAGGAGCGACGGATAATACGGGGCGACGCCGAATGAACATCCGGCCCGCGCGGAGCTTAGGGAACCTCCGATCAATTCCTCGACTCTAATGCACAAGCATTGAGTCGAGGAGAACAAGAATGAAGAAGCCGACGCAAGCCACGTTCGCGGGAAGCGGGTTTGAAGCGTACCGCAAGCCGACGCGCAGGGAAGTGTTCCTGGCGCAGATGGAGCGCGTGGTGCCTTGGGCGCGGTTGGTGGCGCTGATCGAGCCGGTGTACCCGAAGCCGCAAGGTGCAGGCCGTCCACCGATCGGGCTTGAGCGGATGCTGCGAATCCACTTCCTGCAGCAGTGGTTCAATCTGTCTGACCCGGCGGTGGAAGAGGCGCTGTACGACTCGGTCGCGATGCGCAAGTTCGTGGGCATTGACCTGGGGCGCGAGCCCGCGCCCGATGAGAGCACGGTGTGCAAGTTCCGCCACCTGCTGGAAGCGCATGCGCTGGGCAAGCAGCTCTTTGAGGAAGTCGGGCGCCATCTTCAGGCCAGGGGACTCAAGGTGTCCTCGGGCACGATCGTGGATGCGACGATCATCGACGCGCCCAGTTCGACCAAGAACGCAAGCGGCGAGCGCGACCCCGAGATGAACCAGACTAAGATGGGCAACCTGTGGCACTTCGGCTTGATGGCACCGGTGGGGGTCTATCACAAGACGAATATGTTTCAGTCGGTCGCG
>SXGU01405214.1_pt1 | contig 14830 bp, 20 predicted proteins | sample 3174531 | NCBI WGS metagenome assembly SXGU01 (sample SAMN11356863, study PRJNA531348) | freshwater metagenome | isolation source: freshwater sample F1-140 | place: China: Fuxian Lake, Yuxi | collected 2017-12-25
GGTGGCGGAGCGTTAATAAATTATCTTACAGATGATGGTAAATTAATTAAAAACAAGAATAAAAATCATATAAAATATTCATATTTGGTAAGTCCATGTGGTCCTTATATAGATTCTTTAATTTGGATTAGAGATAATAGTATTTTTAATTCTTTTATTTCAACATATCACTCTGCACAACAATTTAAATTTTTATTAAAAAAAAGAAATTTAAAAAAATTATTTAAATTCAATTTTTCAAAGCTAAATGATATTGTTTTATCAAATATTTGGGCAAATGGAAATGATGAATATAAATTTAATTTTGGTTCAAATATAAATAATTGTGATATTTTTTTATCTAAAAATGATCCTGTTACAAACTATAGTGTAGTTATGAATTTTTTTAGTACATTAAAAGGCATTAATATAATAGAAACAATATTAGGCGGTCATGTTGGATTTTATAAGATATTTAGTAATAAAAGAAGATATGAAATTCACATTTTAAACTCAATTAAAAATTTATGATTAAAATTGTTAATGAAATTAATACATTAGTTGGAAGCCTTTTTCCGATAAAAGAAAAATACAAAAGTTTTAAGCAAAAAATAAAAAGCAACTTTTTTATTAATATTTACGGGAATTTAGAGTCTGCGAAATATACTATGATTTGTTTACATGGTGCTGGAGGTACGCGGTTTTCAAATCACGTTATTAATTTTTGTAATACGTTCATAAATGAATTTAATGAAAATGACGCTTGTTTTGTGACGCTTGACATGCCAGGTATTGGTGAAAATGTTTATACAGAAAAATTTTGGGGATCTCAAAAAAAATCTATAGACGTTAATTTAGATGATATTATTGATTTTATATATAAAAAAAATAAAAAAACAAATTTTTTTATATCTGCCGTTTCTGCGTCTAGCATTCAATTACTTGCTTATATGACTGATAAAAGCAATGTGGTAAAAAATAAATTTAAAAATAAAGTTAAACATTTTTATTTTATTTCTCCATCGGGAGAAACAGATGAAACATTAGATTGGGTTATACTTTATAGTAAGTACAAGAAATTTATTTCATTTCATCACGCAATATCACAATTTAATTTTCTCATTAAAAATTCAAAATATAAAAATTTAAAAGGAATTCAAGATTGTTTTTTTGATATAAAAAAATCAAATTATTTTCTTGATCAAGAAAAGTATGAATTTAACTTTGATTCAAAAGTTAAGAATTGTGATGCTATATTATCAAGATATGATTCGATTACAAATTATGATATAGTGATAAATTTTTTAAATAGATTTAATAAAATTAATATTGTTGAATATAATTTAGGAGGGCACGTTGGGTTTTTTAGTTTTAATATTAAAAAACGTAAGCATGAGTTATATATCATAAATTCAATCAAGAAGCAATGCTAAAAAAAATAAAAAATTCTTGAACAAAATGAAGCGTGTTAATATATTAGTAATGAGAGTTATCTCAAGAGGAAAAAATGAGCAGAGAACAAGTACTATCAGAAGTTAAAGAATTAGTTAAACCATATGTTAAAAACATGGATGCATTTAATAATGCAACAGAAGAAACAGCCTTTCTAAAAGACCTTCAAATTAATTCTGCAAGACTTGTAGATATTATTCTTGATATGGAAACAAAATTTGATATTACTGTATCAGATGAAGAAGCAGATGCTGTTAGAACATTAGGCACTGCAGTTGATCTTTTATTGCAGAAAAAAGCTGGTTGATTAATACTTAATTTGTGTGAAAGGGGGAACGGGAATAAAACCGTTCCCTTTATTATTAATGCTTGGAAATGATATTATAGATTTAAAAGAAGCGGGAAATATTACGATTAGACACGTAAAGAAAATTTTTTCATCATTTGAAGAAAAAATACATGATATTGAAAATTATTGGAAAATTTTAGCAATAAAAGAAGCAGCATTTAAATGTTTACAACAAATGTTCGATATAGAATCATATGTTCCAAAAACGTTTGAAGTTTCTAATGATTTTAAATTTGTAGTGTGGAATGACATGAAATTATCTGTAATAAAACTTGAAGAAACAAATGATATAATCCATGCAATTGTTTCAGCAAAACCTGACACAAAAATCTATAGTGGAATATGTGATAATGGAATTCATAAAGAAGTTTTAGTTAAAGAATATACTAAGATCACAGGATACGAAGCAAATAAAATTGTAAAAGAAAATAATCCTAAAAGTCCAAATGGGTTTAAACCACCATATATTAAAGAAAATCCAGGTATTCCTATCAGTTTCTCACATGACGGTAGAGTTGCTGCTTGGTGTTTTCAATTGTTTTAATATTTAAATAAAAAGGTAAATAAAATGGAAATAAATAATTTAGAAGAAAAATGTGAATGTGAACGGTGCACAAATTTAATTTGTAATCCACCCATTATCTGTGCAGCAGGAACTGTGAAAATAAATGGACCATTCAATGTTAAATCTTTACCATGTGGAAGATCAACTATTTGTCAAATTGGATTGGTTGGCTTAGAAAAAATAAATACATAACAACAATTGTTTTATATTTATATTGTGTTAAAACAATATTATCGACAAGTTTTTTTAAATATAAAACAATTTAAAGAAACAAAAAGATTTGGTTTTTTAACCAAATCTTTTATATTATTTTTGATTGCGGTTATTCCCGGAACTTTAACTTTTTCTGCACTTTATTTATTTTTAAAAGCATATTTTGATTTGAAATCAAAATAGTTTTCCACCCCATTTTTCATATTCTTTATTAACATTTATGTCCATTTTTGCTAATTCTGCCCAATTCTTTAATAGAAAAGTTCTTACCCAACATTCTATTTCTTGTTGACTCCACTTGATATCTTTGCCTTCTGACTCTGAAAAAATTTTATTGTTTATAAAAACTCTTATCATCCATGAAGCAGAGAAAAAACATGGTGTCCATTCATGTTTAATTTCAATATTTGATGTATAAAATTCTTCTTCCATGATTATATCCATTTAATTGGAGATGCTAATTCAGGATATTTTCCAACTGGATTTGTTTTTTCGTATATTTCTTTACATTTTTGTAAAGTATCATCAGGCGTGGGACCTGCATCAAATACTGCATCCCATCCAAAAATTTTTTCTTTGTAATTGTAATGACCTAAAACAATAGGAATGTTGTTTTCTTTTGCGAGCCAATGAAATCCTTTTTTCCATCCTTTTCCTAATTTTCTGGTACCTTCTACTGCAATTGTAATAGATGCACCTGTCTTTTTATAATAATCCCGTGATGCATTTAATGCGCCCCATGATCTTTGAATTGGAAGCATGCTCAAAAATTTCATAATATCTCGTAAAATAGGCTTATCATAATCTTCTTTAACAAGAACAAATATTTTTCTGTCCCATATATAAGATGCACATATGCCAAGAACAGTATCCCAATTAGATGTATGAGGATATGCAACATATACACAAGCGCCATCCAAATCAGCAGGAACCTGGTATTTCCAACCTGCTTTTGTAACAGCCTTAAAAACAAGGTTTGACATTAATGTATCTTTAACAGGCTTATCAAGAAAAATTCTCATATTATTTTTATTATACACTTTCATATCATGTATAAGATTACGATACCATGCTTGAAAAATTAAAAAATATTGTAAGTTCTTTAACGTTAGATAACGTTGTACAAGGACTATTATTTTTGTTATTATTAGTTAGTGTGTACTGGTTTATACCTGGTATAACTTTGTTTTTAGCACCATTTGCAATCATTGGAATTGGTGTTCAATCTGTCTATAATCTTTTTTTTAATAAAAAAATCTAAGCGTTGTTTGATTTGAAAGGAAAAAATGTTTAATAAAGTATTAATTGCAAATCGTGGTGAGATTGCCTGTAGAGTTATCAGAACATGCAAGAAATTAGGAATTAAAACTGTCGTAGTATATTCAGAGGCTGATGCTGATACTCCTCATGTAAAGTTGGCGGATGAGGCCTATCTTCTCGGTCCTGCCAACGCCAAGGATTCCTACCTTAACGTAGAGAAAGTTCTCGATGCAGTTAAGAAGAGCGGTGCCGATGCTGTTCATCCTGGTTACGGCTTCCTCTCGGAGAAGAGCGAGTTCTGCCGCGAGTTGAATAAAATGGGTGTTACATTCATTGGCCCTTCACCCGATGCTCTCGATGCTTTCGGTGATAAGATGAAGGCCCGTGGCGTTGCAACGAAGGCAAACGTTGAACCACCTCCCGGTATCGATAAGCCTATTAATGTTGAAACTCCTGAGGAAATCGCGTACGCCAAGGAAGTTGCCACGCGGGTAGGTTACCCGATCATTGTTAAGGCGGTTGGCGGCGGTGGAGGCATTGGAATGCAGATCGTCCAGAGCGAGGATGGAATGGAGAAGGCCCTGAAATCCTGCTCAGATCGTGGTAAGGCATCTTTCTCAGATCCACTCGTTTATATCGAGAGATATATGGATAAACCACGCCACATTGAGGTTCAGGTTTTCGGAGATAAGCATGGAAACGTTTACTCCCTCGGCGAGCGTGAGTGTTCCCTTCAGAGGCGGCATCAGAAAATCATCGAGGAATCACCATCACCAGCGTGGTTCTTCCGTGGAACTGAAGGTGCAACCCGCAGGAAGGCTCTCCACGCGGCCGCTGTAAGAGTTGTGAAGGAGGTAGGTTACTACAACGCAGGAACCTGTGAGTTCATCGCCAACGATAAGGGTGAGATCTTCTTCCTTGAAGTAAATGCCCGCCTTCAGGTGGAGCACCCAGTTACCGAAGAGGTTACCGGTTTGGATCTCGTAGAGTGGCAGCTTCGTGTTGCTGCCGGTGAGAAGCTTCCGGATAATTTCGGAGCCCAGTGGCCCAACGGGCATTCCATCGAGGCACGCCTCTACGCTGAGGATCCTATGAAGATGTTCATTCCAAAGCCGGGGCCTGTGGATGTTCTCAACTGGCCGGCTGATGTTTCCGTAGGCAAGCTTCGTATCGATTCAGGTATCGAGGCGGGTGGAAAGGTTACACCCTTCTACGATCCGATGATCTCGAAGATTATCACCTGGGGACAGGATCGTGATGATGCCCTGGAGGCTCTTAGAAATGCCCTCGATGGAATGGAGATATCACCTTGCGTAACGAACAGGGAATACCTGAGGGCCGTTTGTGATTCACCGGAGTTCGTATCAGGCCAGTTCGATACGAAGTTCGCAGAACCCTTCGCAAAACAGTTAGCAACAAAAAAGTGATAAGATAATTAATTAAAATTAATAAAAAATCAATCATCCGACCATAAGATAAATCTATGGTCGGATGATTTTTTCTTATATATGATCCAATTAAGAATCCAAAAACTGTAGATAAAATTATTAATCATTTCATTTCGTTTATTGACATTTTAATTAGATCTTTAAAATTTATGTTTTTATAAAACATTACTTGAAGTAAGAAAATAAATCTTATTATAAAGCCTAACAACAAAGTACATCCAAAAATTAATTGACCAACTCGAAAAGCATATGTTAAAGACAATAATCTGCCAAGAAGGTTAAGAAGAATAAAATTCATACTAAAACCAATAACTTGTTTTGATTTTCTGATATGATAAACCTGCGATATATACGCGCATTCAGAAATTAACATTCCAATCGTACCCATAAAGGTAAGAATTATCATCAATGGTCCTTAAAAATAACTATAATATTTTAAACAAAAATCAATAAATTTGTACGATAAAAATATGTTTAATTTTAAGGATAAAGTAGTTCTCGTCACAGGTGGTTCAAGGGGTATTGGATCAGAAATTTGTAGAAAGTTTGCTTCATTAGGAGCAAATGTTATAGTAAATTATAATGCATCTTCAAAATCTGCAAATGATTTGGTTAATGAATTAAACGAAAAACATCCTGGAAATCATAGGGCTGTTCAATTTAATGTATCAGACTCTGGCGAAACTTCAATTGCCATAGAAAATCTTATTAAAGAATATAAAAGATTAGATGTTCTCGTTGCAAACGCCGGGATTTCAATCGATGGTTTATTGATGAGGTTAAACACTGATGATGCTAATAAATTATGGATGACAAATGTTATGGGTTCAATTATTCCAGCAAAAGCTGTTATTAAACAGATGATGAAGCAGAAACACGGAAGAATTATATTCATGGGTTCTGTTGTTGGCGATATGGGTAATGTTGGTCAAACAATGTATTCTGCAACAAAGGGTGCTGTTTCAAGTGCGTCAAAATCTATAGCGCGGGAATTTGCAAATCGTGGTATAACTGTAAACATTGTTTCTCCAGGATTTATAGAAACTGATATGACTCATGAAATGAGTGAAGAAATGAAAAAATATATGTTAGAACAAATCCCGATTGGAAGAATTGGATCAACTGAAGACATTGCAGCAGGTGTTATATATCTAGCTAGTGATGAAGCAGGTTATGTTACAGGACAAACATTAAGAATTAACGGTGGACTTTATATGGAGTGATATATGATGTTTAGAAGACCAGGAAAAGGAACACTAACTTTATTATTGATAACAACAATAATAAGTTTATTAACTGTCATATATGAAAGAATAGGAATAAATTCTTTAGAATTTTTTTCTTTAAATACAGCAAAATTTCCCGATCCATATTTTTGGAAGTATATAACAACGGGATTTATAATCCCACCTACAAATCCCACAAACCTTATTTTTTCATTATTAGGTGTTTATTTTCTTGGATCAATGCTTGAAAGTGTCTTATCATATAAGAAACTTTTAATCTTATCATTTTCATCAATTTTAATTTCATTTCTTTTTACGGAAATTTTTTCTTTATTTTTTGGAATTTCTAAATGGTTTTCACCATTATATCCATTTGGACTTGGTGTGTTATTTGCAACATTAGGTTCTGCATATGGGAAGTTAATGCCACAAAATAATGTAAATGTAATGTTTTTATTACCCGTAAAAGGTAAATGGTTTGCATTTATACCAATTGCTTTTATTTTATTTGATGTTCTATACGGTATTGCACCAACAGAAGGTATTTTATCTATATTAATTGGAACTCTTATAGGATGGAATTTAGATTGGTTTATTTACAATAAATACACCATAACACAATTTGTAACAAAAAATAGATATAATGTTGAAAGTAAAGAAAAAAATAAGATTTTAAATTAGGAAATATTTTCACATTAATAGAAAATAAATAAAAACCACATACATATTAATATGATGTGGTTTTCTACTTTATATACAATGCTTTCAATTGCGTGGTATTCATTAAAAGGTCTCTTTCTAAAAAATATAAAAAATTTTTTTATAGGAGATACAAAGGTTTATCAATTAACTGAAGGTACAAAAAAAGCATTAATTGTTTTTCATGGTATAAGCGGAACAGGTGACTCTGGATATATAAAATATCTCGCGCATAAATTAAAAGGTTTATACGATACGTATTCTCCCGAATATGGCTCGAGTGATAAACATTTATTTGCGACTTATCTTCCCGTAGAAGGAGATCCAATATATCAAAGAGACGTAATTACTCTATATAGAGAATTACAGAGAAAATATGATCAAATAAGTTTTATTGCATTTTCTGCAGGTGGTCCTGCAGCGTTAACAGTTCTTAAAGAATTAAAAGATGAGGATGTAAAAATATTAAATTCAACATTTTTTGTTTCTCCCGCCTTTAAACTTCAAGAAGGATTAAAACATCTTGAAAGTGTCTGGTTTCCAGCAAGGTGGATAATGAAATTTGATTATTGGAAAAAGCATTTTACAAGAGTTAAACAAGAAAAAGGATTCTGGACTGGTGTTAAATTTTGGCTAAGTTGTTTAACATTTCATGATGTATTCGAATATTTTGTAAAACCTCCAACATATCCAATATTAAGTGTAAACCCTGTCATTGAATTAAATACAAAATTTGTTTTATTACACCCCGATAATGATCCTATTGTTCAAATAAACGATACACTTTCATTTTTAGGTTTTAATAAGTATACAAGAATCAACCAATTACGAGGTGGTCATATTGGATTTGAAGCTTTAGATAGATGTATACAATTTTATAAAGACGGTGAGAATGTTTCTGCTAATGAAACATGGGATCCAACAAAACTATTGCCAGATCAATAATATTTTTTAATCCATAATTTTGCATCATCTATTCCTTGATCAAATATTTTCCTGCAAAGATCAAAATCTCCCATAATTAAAAGTTTTGAAGGCAAACTTTTTGAAGGTCCAATAATGTTCTTTGAAGAAGTTCTCCACGGTGATATTATAAATGTCTCATCCCAATCACTCGGTGGATTTCTTTGTGTTAATCCACCGTCAACACTCCAACCATGATTTTTAACATAATGTAATCCTTTTTGACACATTATAGGAATGTTTGTTGATGCTTTTGCAAAACTAATAAAATCTTCCTTTGTTTTCCAACTGTGTCTTATAATAGGTTGCATTAAATTAAATGAATAGATAACAAGACTTAAATTTTTTGTATTTACTAATTTTTTTATTAACGTCTTTTTCCCATACTCTATTTGCAACTTCTTCAGACCATAAATGATATTTTCCAAATCCGTGAGTTTCATGTTCAAAACAATACCAAAAATCTGGTTCGTTAAAACCCAAATGAACATTCATTGCAAGAAATCCTCCAGCAGAATATCCACCAACATTATCATAATTTGAAATTAAATCCGGATAATGCTGTTTTAGGTATTGGATAACACCCCCACCCCATGCGCATGTCCACGATCCACCATCAAACCAAATATTCCTCATAATTTATAAATATTAATATACTTATTAATTGTGTTGGATAGAGATGAAGTTGAGTCTTGTGTAGATAAGTACACAACAAAATTATTATATTTTGTAGCAGGATTTTTAATTAAAGGAATTGAAATATCTTATAAAACATATGCGTTTGTTGAAGATGAAATTATTAATAAAATTAAAAATGCAAATGCATTACAAAAAATAAAAGTGGGTGAAGTGTGGCGTGAATACGAAGATATATACACAAATTCATCATATTGCGATTGGGTTGTTTTAAGTTTAACAAAAGAAATTGTCACAGTTTCCAGTATAAAAAATCATTCAGATTTTGTTGTTAAAGAGGTTGAGCCAAGAATAATTTATGAGTTTTGGCTTAAAAAATAGTAAACATTTTAACTCGGTTGATTAATGTAATTCAACAAAACATGAGCAACCTAGATCGTCTTAAGCAATTAACTGAAAAATCAAAAACCATTAAACCTGAGTGGACAGCAAAGAGAAATGAAAAAGGAGTTTTTGATGTATGGCAACGTATAGAACTTCTTCTTGACCCTGGTACTTTCACAGAACTCGACGGACTTAAAACTCATCGCTGCACCGAATTCAATATGCAAAACAACGTAAGACCTGGTGATGGTATCGTAACTGGTTATGGTACAATTGAAGGCAGAAAAGTTTTCATCGCGGCGCAGGATTTTTCCTACGTAGGTGGTTCTTTCTCGGAAGCACAGGCACAAAAAGTAGGTAAGATTTACGATTTGGCACTTAAAACTGGTGCACCTGTTATCTGTATTAATGATTCTGGCGGTGCAAGAATTCAAGAAGGTATTGCATCACTTCATGGTTATGCATCTCTTTTCCGCAACAATACAAAGGCATCCGGTGTGATTCCACAGATTTCTTTAATCGCAGGCCCTTGTGCAGGTGGTGCTGTATATTCTCCTGGATTAACTGACTTTATCTTCATGGTAGAAGATTCCAGTTACATGTTTCTTACTGGTCCAGAGGTAGTTAAGTCAGTTACTCGTGAAGAAGTAACGATGGAAGACCTCGGTGGTGCTTCTTGCCATGGTTCAGTTTCTGGCGTAGCGCATTATACTTGCAAGAGTGATGCAGATGCTATCTTTAAGATTAAGAAGCTTCTCACTTATTTACCTCAGAATAACTCAGAAAATGCCCCTGCAATTAAGGAATTTAAGTATACTGGAAATTGCGAAAAGCTTCTCACGATTATTCCAGAGAATGCGAGAAGGCCATACGATGTAAGGGATGTTATTGGTCAGATTGTGGATGACGAGAGCTTCTTTGAAGTCGCGGAGAAGTGGGCCAAGAATATGGTTGTTGGTTTCGCAAGACTTGAAGGAAAGTCAATCGGTATTATTGCAAATCAGCCCAAGATGATGGCGGGTGCTATTGACATCAATGCATCTGACAAGGGCGCAAGATTTGTTAGGTTCTGCGATGCATTTAATATTCCAATCATGACTCTTGTAGATGTCCCTGGATTTATGCCAGGCAAAATGCAAGAACAGGGTGGTATTATTCGCCACGGTGCTAAGCTCCTTTATGCATATGCAGAAGCCATTGTACCTAAGGTAACATTTATCATTCGTAAAGCATATGGTGGTGCTTACTGTGTTATGAGCCCAAAGAGCCTTGGCGGTGATATCAATTACGCTTCACCTATCGCAGAGATTGCTGTTATGGGTGCAGAGGGTGCAGTTAACATTATCAAGAAGAAGGATATTGATGCATCTGAGGATCCTGCAGCAACGCGTAAAGCATTTACTGACGAATATACTGAGAAATTTCAGAATCCATTTATTGCAGCTGGACTTGGTTATATTGATGAAGTAATTGAATTTGGTGAAGTTCGTAAACGTTTTATAGCTGCATTCAATATGCTTGAGAACAAGATTGAAGATTCACCAAAGAAGAAACATGGTAATATACCATTGTGAAAAATAAAGAAAGAGAGAATTTTCTCTCTTTTTTTCTACTAAGATTTTATAAGGAATTTATTAAATGATACAAAATAAAGCATTTTCAATAGACCCCTCAACTTCAAAAAAAGTTGCTTCATATGATTTAGATTCAGATGAAATTATAAATGAAAAAATTAAATTAGCAGATGATGCTTTTAAAATTTGGCGTTTAAAATCTCATTTAGATCGTGCTAACGTTCTTTCTAACGTAGGCATAAAAATTAAAGAAAAAAAACAACAAATTGCTGAAATGATTACATTAGAAATTGGTATGCCAATTTCACAATCTTTAGGCGAAGTTGATAAAGCACTTCAATTGGTAGATGAAGTTGTGAAAAATGGTCCTTCACAACTTTCTGTAAGACAAGTTCCTTCTGCAAAGAGTAGAATTGAATATGCACCAATGGGTGTTTGTCTTTCGGTTGCACCTTGGAACTTTCCTTTCTACCTTGCATTAAGATCTATTATACCAAATTTAATGGTTGGAAACACAGTCGTCTTAAAACATTCAGTAACATGCCAAGGTGTTGCTAATCTTATAGAAGAATGTTTTAAAGTCGATGGAATGCCACAAAATTGTGTTGTTAATTTAATCATAAGAGGTCTTAGGGCAGAACATGCGTTAAGGGTGAAAGAAATAAAATTAGCTACATTAATTGGAAGTGAAAGAGCTGGAAGATCTTTTGCATCAACTGCAGCATCAGTTCTTAAAAAAGTTGTTCTTGAATTAGGAGGTAATGATGCTTTAGTTGTATTTGAAGATGCAGATTTAAAAGCTGCAGCAAAAGCTGCTGCAGATTCAAGACTTAGAAATTGTGGTCAAGCTTGTAATGCAGCTAAAAGATTTTTAGTCCATAATAGTGTAAAAGATGAGTTTATTAAGTTATTAACTGAAGAGTATAATAAATTTATACCGGGTGACCCTAAAGATAGTAAAACTCAACTTGGTCCAATCGCAACAGAAGAAGCTGCAAAAACTTTTCTTAAACAATGCGAATTGCTTGAGAGGCATGGTAAATTAATACACAAAGTTGATTTTAGTTTTAGTGAAAATGAAATTAAAAAATTTGATTTTGGTTATTGGGTTCAACCAAGATTATATGAATTAACAGATTCATCATATGAAGAAGAAGAAATCTTTGGTCCAGCTGCAGTCCTACAGGGTTTTAATTCTGATGATGAAGCGTTAGAATTAATTAATAAATCTCGCTTTGGTCTCGGTTGTTCAATTTGGACAAAAGATACAAATAAATTTAACATTCTTTCATCAAGTGTAGAAACAGGTAACGTATTTTTAAATTCAATGGTTAGATCAAACGTTGGTCTTCCATATGGTGGAATTAAAGATTCAGGATATGGTCGAGAACTTGGCGAAGAAGGTCTTAGAGAACTCTGCAACGTCAAAGTAGTTTATACAGGCTGATAATGAGAGTATATAAAACGTTTGAAATTGGTGATATAGTTCAATTTAACGTTGATTGGTTTCCTGCGAAAGAATCTGATGAAGGTTTGATTCTTTCGCAGGAGCCTTTAAAAAAAGGAATAATATATTGTATTGAATTAGTCAAAACAAATAAAAAAATATACTTGCACAACTCAGAATCTTGGATTATTAATAAAAAATGAGTCTTTCCGAAGAGTTTGAAAAAACATTATTTGAAAAATTTAAAACAGGTAATAAAAATATTGATAATATCTTTATTTTAAATTTTATCAAAATATTAAAAAATATAAGTGGTGTAAAAAATTATGAAGAAATTTGTAACACACTTTTAAAAAATTTATCTATTGCAAAAGAAAATGATTTAATTTTTGATAGATTAGAATTAAAACCGATTGTTTATTTAAGTGAAATAAAAGATTTGAAACAACAATATATTGTTGTTTCAAATCACCCAACAGGTCCATTAGAAGGAATTTTTATACAGAAAATTTTTAAATCTATTGGATTAAATGGTAAAATAATGGGTGATGATATTATGAGTGGAATTGAACAATTAAAAGATTCATATATTGGAATTTCAATAAGGGTTGATGGAAAATCAAGAATTGCTCAATTAAGAAAAATAAAAAAAGAAATATCAAATGGTATTAGTTTAGCATTGTTTCCAGCGGGGTCGGTATCGTATTTTGATTTAAAAGAAATGAAAATTACAGATTATGAATGGGAACCGGGCTTTATAGAAATGGCAAAATCCAATAAATTAGATATTTTACCCGTTTATATTGATGCAAATTTATCTATTCTTCATTATGTTTTTAAACATATTTATCCAGATCTTTCTTCATTGAGACTTTTTAAAGAAGGGATAAACTTTATGAATAAGAATAAAGGCAAAACAATAGATCTATATATAGGTAACCCCATTTCTTATTCTGACGTAGAATCAACTCACGAAGATGCTCAAAAAATTAAAGAAATTTGTGAAAATTTAATGTTTCAATCTTACAAAAATATTAAAATATAAAGGAATAAAATGTCTACAACAGTTATTTTTCCAGGTCAAGGTGCACAAAAAATTGGAATGTGCAAAGATTTTTATGATGCTTCAGAAATAGTAAAAGATACATTTAAAACTGCAAGTGATTCCCTTGGATATTCAATGGAAGATCTTTGCTTTGTTGAAAATGAAAAGTTAAATTTAACAGAATATACACAACCTGCTCTTCTTACGTGTGAAATTGCAATGTGGAATTACATGAAAGACAGAGGTTTTAAGGCGGATTATTTTGCTGGACATTCTTTAGGTGAGTATACTGCGTTAGTTGCTTCAGGCGTAATGAAATTATCTGATGCAGTTAAAATTGTTAAACGCCGCGGCGAATTAATGCAACGTGCAGTACCAGTTGGTGAGGGAAGTATGAAAGTTTTAAATTTCCCGGTTGGTGCCAATGTTTCTGCAGCGTTCATTGATATAAGAAGAACTTGTGATAGAAATGGTATTGATCTTGCAAACATAAATTCACCAAGGCAGGTTGTCATTTCAGGACCTGTTTCAACATTGCAAAAAGCGGCCGAGGAATGTGTTCAAATATTCTACGAAAATAATAAACCTGAAATAATTGACATCCCAGTCAGCGCACCTTTTCATTCAAGAGCAATGAAAGTGATCGAAGATGAATTTAAAACATTCATCAACGGATTTGATTTTAATTATGACAATGTAGATTCTGTTTATTCAAATAAAACAGGCGTTCTTCATGATAGAGTCAATTTTGTCAATAATTTAGTTTCTCAAATTAGTAGTTCTGTTTTATGGATTGATAATATGAATAATATTTGTGCAAACAACGGTGAAATAATTGAAATTGGTCCTGGTAAGCCTCTTTCAGGATTTTTTAAATCTTTAAACATTAACATAACAAGTGTTATGATTGTAAGACAGGCAGAAACATTTCTAAAAGGAAAAGGACTATAAAATGAATTTAAGTGAAGATCTAAAGGGTAAATGGGCATTAATTCTTGGTGGTTCATCAGGTTTTGGTTTAGCAACTGCAAAACGTTGCGTTGAAGTTGGTATGAATGTTGCCATCGTACATCGTGATCGTAAGGGCGCGATGGAGAAGATCAACCAAGAGTTCGATATAGTTCGTGGATATGGAACAAAAGTTTTAACATTTAACTGCGATGCTCTTGATAGGAAAGAAATTGAAATTGTAGTTCACTCACTTATTAAAAATGGTGTAACAGTTCATCTTCTTCTTCACTCAATTGCCTTTGGAAATCTTAAAGGTATAGTTCCAGGCGATGAAGCTTATCTTGAGGATGAAGATTTTGCTAGAACTATTTATTCAATGGGTACCAGCATGCTTACTTGGACCCAGACGCTATGGCAATCCAAGATTCTTGGTGAAGGTTCTCAGGTTATTGGACTTACCTCAGAGGGAAATGAGGTTGTTTGGCATGGTTATGCTGCTGTTTCATCTGCTAAGGTCGTATTAGAATCAATATCTAGATCAATTGCTGTTGAATTTGGTAAATATGGTATAAGATCAAATGTTATACAACCAGGTGTTACAGATACGCCCGCACAAAGATTAATACCTGGTTCTGAAGA
>SXGU01531444.1_pt1 | contig 14830 bp, 16 predicted proteins | sample 3174531 | NCBI WGS metagenome assembly SXGU01 (sample SAMN11356863, study PRJNA531348) | freshwater metagenome | isolation source: freshwater sample F1-140 | place: China: Fuxian Lake, Yuxi | collected 2017-12-25
CACTGTAATCTTCTGAGAAAGGTCACCCTTCGCAACCGCGGTCGTCACCTTGGCGATGTTTCGCACCTGAGCGGTCAGATTGTTCGCGAGACCGTTCACATTATCTGTCAGGTCCTTCCAAGTTCCGGAAACACCCTTCACTTCTGCTTGACCGCCTAGTTTACCCTCGGTACCCACTTCCTTCGCAACTCGCGTCACCTCAGCAGCGAATGAGTTCAGCTGGTCCACCATCACGTTGATCGTGTTCTTGAGCTCGTAGATCTCTCCCCGCGCATCCACCGTAATCTTCTGTGACAAGTCACCTTGTGCAACCGCTGTTGTCACCTTGGCGATGTTTCGTACCTGAGCAGTCAGGTTAGCAGCGAGACCGTTCACGTTGTCTGTTAGATCTTTCCATGTACCGGAAACACCCTTCACATCCGCTTGTCCGCCCAGTTTACCTTCTGTACCCACTTCCTTCGCCACTCGAGTCACCTCAGCAGCGAATGAGTTCAGCTGGTCCACCATCACGTTAATTGTATTCTTAAGTTCTAAGATCTCACCTTTTGCATCCACGGTGATCTTCTGTGACAAGTCGCCTTTCGCAACCGCTGTCGTCACCTTCGCGATGTTTCGCACCTGGTCTGTGAGGTTACCCGCAAGAACGTTCACGTTGTCTGTGAGGTTCTTCCACGTACCAGACACACCTTTCACATCCGCTTGTCCACCCAGCTTCCCTTCTGTACCCACTTCCTTCGCCACTCGAGTCACCTCGGCAGCGAATGAGTTCAGCTGGTCCACCATCACGTTGATCGTGTTCTTAAGTTCGAAGATCTCGCCCTTCGCATCCACCGTAATCTTCTGTGACAAGTCGCCTTTCGCAACCGCTGTTGTCACCTTCGCAATGTTTCGCACCTGAGCAGTTAGATTTCCTGCTAGTCCGTTCACGTTATCTGTCAAATCTTTCCAGGTACCAGACACACCTTTCACGTCTGCCTGACCACCAAGCTTACCTTCAGATCCCACTTCCTTCGCCACTCGAGTCACCTCAGCGGAGAATGATCGAAGGGTATCCACCATGGTGTTAATCGTATTCTTCAGCTCAAGGATCTCGCCTCGTGCATCCACCGTAATCTTCTGAGAAAGATCTCCGTTCGCAACCGCTGTCGTCACCTTTGCAATGTTTCGCACCTGAGCAGTCAGGTTGTTTGCTAGACCGTTCACGTTGTCCGTCAGATCTTTCCATGTACCGGAAACACCTTTCACGTCCGCCTGACCACCGAGTCGTCCTTCTGTACCCACTTCCTTCGCCACTCGAGTCACCTCGGCAGCGAATGATGAAAGCTGATCCACCATTACGTTAATTGTTGTTTTAAGTTCGTAAATCTCGCCTCGTGCATCCACCGTAATTTTCTGAGAAAGATCGCCTTTCGCAACCGCCGTCGTCACCTTCGCAATGTTTCGCACCTGCGCGGTCAGATTTCCCGCAAGGCTGTTCACGTTATCAGTCAGATCTTTCCACGTACCGGAAACACCTTTCACTTCCGCTTGTCCACCCAGCTTACCTTCCGTACCCACTTCCTTCGCCACTCGAGTCACCTCGGAAGCGAATGAGTTCAGCTGATCCACCATGGTGTTCACCGTCATACCGATTCGGGCGAACTCTCCTTTGAGTGGTGTGCCTTCGATTTCCAGTGTCATCTTCTGAGACAAGTCACCTTTCGCCACCGAGGTAATAACTCGGGCCGCTTCAGTGATCGGCTGAACCAAGTCGGTGATCAGAGTGTTAACCGAATCAACGTTTGTGAGCCACGCACCCTTCACGGATCCGATCCCCACACGCTCGGTCATCCGACCCTCCTTACCGACGATCCGTCCCACCCGGACGAACTCGTTGGCCATGTTCAGGTTGATCTCGTTGATGTCGTTCAACACCTCGGCGATGTCGCCGACGAGGGAGTCGTTGTCGAGGGTAAGCCGCATGCTGAAGTCTCCGCTTCGGATGGCCTTCACGAGCTGCAGCACTTGTCGGAGTTGTTCTTTCTCCTCATTGCCATTCATCTTTCCAGATGTCGCAACGATTCTTGATCTTGGGGTAGTGGTTTTTTTCTCAGGCAGGATGGTCGGCGTGACATTCTTCATTGTCTTAGCAGAAGGCGATTTCGTTTTCACGAAGGGGCTCCTTGAGATAATGGAATTCAACTCATTTGAAATTCCGAAATTTTTCTATTAACTTTTCATTCCGATTTTATGATCATTAAATATCTACTTGACTCGATATGAAAGAGCTAGAGGTCAAATATAAATATTGTTAGGTGTTAGGAGAAAATTGTTTGGATACCTCAGGCCTACCTTTAGAAATAACCAACTTTCTCACAGACTATGTGGAATCAATTGGTCATCTTGAGGTTATTTTGCTTTTGCACAGCTATCCTAATAAAGAATGGAATGCGGAAGACCTCAGTCGAGAACTTAGAAGCAATGTGACATCTGCGACGACGAAGCTGCAGCAATTACTCGCTAAAGGCTTAATTAACATTTCCAGTTCGAATAAATTCATCTATTCACCATCTGCAGAACTCGATTTGGTTATCACACGGCTCCAGGGGATCTACCTTGAACGGCCGGTTGCTGTGGTGACCTTTATCTACGAGAAGCCGGCGGACAAGCTCAAAGGCTTCGCGGACGCCTTCAAGTTTAAAAAGGATTAGCAATGGCTGGACCGGTATACATTCTGTGCGCACTCTTGAGTTTCACTTGTTCGGTGATGCTGTTCCGAGGATACACGCAGAATAAGTTTCGGCTCCTCCTCTGGAGCAGCATCGGCTTCCTGGGCTTCGCGCTTAACAATGTCCTACTCTTCGTTGACATGTTCGTGATCCAGAGCATGAGCCTTGCGATCATCCGCACGCTCCCGGCCCTGGCGGGGATGATCCTCCTCATCTACGGCCTCATCACGGATTCGGACTAAGGGGATTTATGGTTTACGAAATAATTTCCGGAGCGCTCATGATGGCCTGCCTGGTGGTGGGACTCTTCTTTATTAAATTCTGGAAACGATCCCGGGATCGGCTCTTCCTCATGTTCGGCGTCTCCTTCTTCCTCCTCTCCCTCGAGCGCCTCGTGCTCGGGTACCTGGGAGTGCAGAACGAACCGAGCCCGGCGATCTACCTCATCCGCCTCAGCGCCTTCGCCATCATCCTCGTCGCCATCATCAACAAGAACCGCGAGGGCCGGAGGTCCTAGTACTTCTGGAAGTACCTCGGCGGGTACCTCCCGGTGGTGTCGTCGAAGCCGGTTTCGTTCACGTTCTCTTCCACGTACTGGATCACCCGGGACGGCCGGTAGTTGAACCGGTACAGGGGGACCCGGGCGTGAACGCCGTCGGTCTTGAGCTTCTTGGCGACCTCGACGTACTTCGGAACGTTGACGAGGCTCTCGCTCGCGGCGTCGTAGAACTTCGCCGCGTACTTGTTCTTCAGGTAGAACTCGTGCTTCTGGTTCTCGACGAGGTACGGGGAGATGTCCAGGGTCTTCGGATCGACCTGCGACGGGATGTTGTAGTACTTCACGTCCACCGCTTCGAGCTTCCCGTCCTTGTTCCAGTCGACCACGTCGAAGTGGTTGAGGATGGTGATCTTGATCTGGCCCGCGGCCTTCCGGAGGTCCGTCGGGAAGAGGGACCGGAGCTCGAGGACGTCGCTGCTGTCCATCCGGTGGCACCCGTGGGAGACGTAGCCGCGCTTGAGGAACCAGACGTCGAGGGGGCCGTAGTTGGTGATGGGAGCGTGGAAGGCGACGCCGCTGTACTCGATGAGGAGGAAGGGCATGCCGGCGAACTCATCCTTCCAGAGGTTCGACCACCAGCGGGCCTCGATCGACTCCGCGGTCTTCATGTCGGTGATCATCTCCTTCGGCTGGTCGAAGGGACCCTTCACGGTCGCGGCGATGGGATAGACGAAGGTGAGGTAGCCCACGTAGCCGGCCCGGCCCGCGTCGGCGGTGAAGTTCGCTCCGAGCTTCTGGGCGAAGAGCCGGCGCGAGTTCGGGACGGAGAGGAGCTGGGTGAGCTTCTGGTTGTCGTTGACGACGAGCTCGGAGGGCTCCCGGGTCTGGAAGAGGAGGCGGAAGTAGGCCTCGGCGATGGTCTTCTTGTAGCTGTCCCGTTCCTGGTTACTGGAGAAGTTCTTCGCGTTCCTCTTCTGCGCGTGGACCGGGAGGCCCGTGGCCGCGAGGACGTGCTCCGAGTACTGGTCCGCGATCTTCGTCCAGGCCTTCACGGCGTCGGGCTTCCCCTCGGCGAGCTTCGAGAGGGTGACCAGGGGGTGCAGCGAGATCGCCGAGTCATTAAGGGCGTCGTTGAAGTTCTTCCAGCGCAGGTAGAGGTCGGAGGCGTAGGTGTCGATCCGCCGCTGGGTCACGTGGGCCGTGACCCGCGTGGTGAGGGACATCTTCGCGACGGTGAGCTCGAGGTCCTGGCCGTCGAACTTCGGCACGTCTCCGAGGTAGATGTAGCGCCCGGTGGTCGCGTTCTTGAGCTTCGGCGTGTCCGTCCGCTCGTGCGGGAACGGTCCGACCGGTTGTTCCGCCAATACACTAACGGACGAGGCAAGAGCAATGAAGGCAAACATAAGTTTCATGGGCGTCTCTCTTTTTGATAGAGCCTTTCACTTCAACCCGCATGCCAAGCGTAATAGAATCTAGCCGTAGCTGAGTGTCTAACTTTTTGACAGCTGACGAGTTTCTCGAAGGTTTTTATAGTTGTATAATCCGTAGAATATCTCAACGAAGGGAGTGAAAAATGGAAAGAGTTGAAATGGATTTAAAACGACTGGCGGAGATGATCAAGGACATAAAGTTCACCATGTTCACCACCGTGAACGATGACGGTTCGATGCATAGCCGGCCCATGGCGACCCAGGACTTCAGCAAGTCCGACTTCGACGGGACCCTGTGGTTCTTCTCTCGGAAGCACTCCCTGAAGAACCACTCCATCGAGATGGACCAGCACGTGAACCTCGCCTACGCCAACCCGGACAAGCAGCAGTACATCTCGATCTCGGGCCGGGCGACCATCACCGAAGACCGGGCGAAGATGGAGAAGCTCTGGAACCCGATCCTCAAGGCCTGGTTCCCGGAGGGTCTTGAGGATCCGGAACTCTCCCTCATCGGCGTGCAGATCGAAGCCGCGGAAATCTGGGACGCTCCTCCGAGCAAGGTCGTCCAGATGGTGGGCTTCGTGAAGTCCGTGGTGACCGGTGTGCCCTACGACCACAACAACCACTCGAAGCAGATCAACCTCGGGAACCACTAGGAGGTTTTGTATGAATCTATTTAAAATCGGAATCGCCGTGGCGGGAGTGATGAAGCTTTACGAGTACTGGACCTCTCGCAAGTCCAGCCTTCGCGCTCCGCGGAGAAGAGATGACCAACAGCATGTGATGTCCATGGAGGAGAAACTTGACCAGTCCCTCGAGGAGAGCTTCCCCGCGAGCGATCCCCCAGCCCATTTTATTAAAACCCCGGATGACATCAACCTGCACTAGACTTACCTTATTGTTTTTATTAGCCCCCTTTGGATAAAGGGGGCTATAAAAATCGTCATGATAGCTTGACTACCCATGTAATTTTGCTTCAAATACCCTCACTCTAAGAGTGAAGGTTTAAAATCCGTTCTGAGAGCCAGCCCCGGCCTGTAAGCCGGCTTTCTAGCGAGTCTACTATGACGATTAAGACACCAGGTCCCGTCTCCCAGTTCATGAACCACCACTACCGCCACTTCAACGCCGCCGCCATGATGGACGCCGTGAAGGGCTACGAAGCTCACCTCGCCGAAGGCGGGAAGATGATGGTCACCCTCGCCGGGGCCATGAGCACCGCGGAGCTGGGCCTCTCCCTCGCCGAGATGATTAGAAACGATAAGGTCCACGCCATCTCCTGCACCGGAGCGAACCTCGAAGAAGACATTTATAACCTCGTGGCCCACGACCACTACGAGCGGATCCCGAACTGGCGGGGCCTCACCACCCAGGACGAGCAGGACCTCTACGACCGGCACCTCAACCGCGTCACCGACACCTGCATCCCGGAGGAAGAGGCCATGCGGAAGATCTGGTCGATCATGGCCGACGAGTGGCAGGAAGCCGAAGCCAAGGGCGAGCGCTGCTTCCCGCACGAGTTCTTCTACCGGGCCCTCAAGAAAGGGAAGTTCACAAAGCACGCGCAGATCGACCTGAAGAACTCCTGGATGCTCGCCGCCGCCGAGAAGAACCTTCCGATGGTCGTGCCGGGCTGGGAGGACTCCACCCTCGGGAACATGTACGCCTCCTTCTGCATGAGGGGCGAAGTCAAGAACGTCCACACCGTGCGCACCGGGATCGAGTACATGACCAGCCTCGCCGAGTGGTACATGAAGACCGCGGAAACCAGCTCGATCGGTTTCTTCCAGATCGGCGGCGGGATCGCCGGCGACTTCCCGATCTGCGTGGTCCCGATGATCCGCCAGGACCTCGAGAAGACCGACATCCGCCTCTGGGGCTACTTCTGCCAGATCTCCGATTCCACGACGAGCTACGGAAGCTACTCCGGCGCCGTTCCGAACGAGAAGATCACCTGGGGGAAACTCTCCCAGACGACCCCGAGCTACATCGTCGAGTCGGACGCCACCATCGTGGCCCCGCTCATGTTCGCTCACATCCTGGGCTGGTAAGTAGACATGACAAAGTACTCAGACGCCTTCATCCGCGAGATGCCGAAGTCGGACCTCCACTTGCACCTCGACGGATCGATGCGGATCCCGTCGCTCATCGAGATGTCCCGGCGGCTCAAGATCGACCTCCCGTCGATGACGGAGGCGGGGCTGCGCGAGCTGGTCTTCAAGGAGAGCTACGCCAACCTCCCGGAGTACCTCCACGGCTTCCAGTACACCTGCAACGTCCTGCGGGACCTGGAGAACATCGAGCGCACCTCCTACGAGCTCGCCGTCGATAACCAGAACGAAGGGGTCAACTACATCGAAGCCCGCTTCGCGCCCCAGCTCCTGGTCGACATCGAGCGCGGGCTCACCATGGAGACGGTGCTGGACGCCTGCTACCGGGGCTTCGAGCGCGCGAAGAAGGAATACAACAACCGACCCGAGATCATAAGCGGCGACAAGCCGGAGTTCCACTACGGCATCATCTGCTGTGCCATGCGGAAGTTTGGCCCGAAGGGCTACTCCCCCTACTACACCCAGCTCTTCAAGATGATGGAGTACTCCAAGGAGATGGAGGTCATCACCGAAGCCGCTCTCCAGATGGTGAAGGCCGTGGTGAAGATCCGGGACGAGAAGGGCATCCCCATCGTCGGGATCGACCTCGCGGGCCAGGAGGAAGGGTACCCGCCGAACAAGTTCCGGGAAGTCTACGCCTACGCCCACAACCACTTCATGCACAAGACCGTCCACGCCGGGGAGGCCTACGGTGCGGAAAGCATCTTCCAGGGGATCACCGCCCTCCACGCGGACCGCCTGGGCCACGGGTACTACCTCTTCGACGCCGGGAAGATCACCGACCCGCGGATCACCAACCGGGAAGACTACATCGAGAAGCTCTCCTCCTTCATCGCCGACAAGCGGATCATGATCGAGGTCTGCCTGACCTCGAACCTGCAGACCAACCCGGAGATCCGGGAGTACAGGAACCACAAGTTCAAGAACATGCTGGACCACCGGATGGCCGTGACCATCTGTACGGACAACCGGCTCGTCTCGAACACCACGGTGTCGCGGGAGTTCCGCGTGGCCCTGGATAACTTCGACATCCCGATGAAGCGCCTGAAGGACATCCTCGCCTACGGCTTTAAGAAAAGTTTCTTCCCGGGCAGCTACGTTCAGAAACGGGACTACGCTAAACAATGTATGGTGTACTTCGACAAGATCGTCGCCAAGCACGGCGTGACGGACTAGCATTAACGTTAGTCGTCAACGACACAAGTTATTGACAATAGCCGGCCGATCACCGAAACTCAACAGACAAAATTCCATGGAGACGTGCCCGAGTGGTCCAAGGGAACGGTTTGCAAAACCGTAAAGCCAGCGGTTCAAATCCGCTCGTCTCCTCCACAGTTCTAAACCTCTGCAGGATAACAATTCTCAGAGGCTTTTTTATTTCTTTAAAATTAAACCCATAGGTTTCAATCAGATAGAATTTAGCTCTCGCTTCTTCTTGTCCCTAGTTGTCTCGGACTTTCCTCATTTGGCTTAATTGTGCTTGGTTTTGTGCTTACGAAGCATCAGGCCACATGCCTAAGCACAAAGCTTCTTTCGTCGTTACCACGCTACTGAGTATCTCTTGGAAATCAGGGGATACTCTTGCGTGGTCTCCGGACCACTCACCCCTTTCGATAGAAAGGAAATGAAGGAGTCTAATATGCCGAAACGAAGCCGAGTGAAACAAATGAGTAAGGAAGCTATCGCACTAAAGAGAATGCGTGTAGCGAGAGATCTATCTTTGAGAAAAGCATCAAAGGTTTTAGGAGTTTCTGCAACAAGTATAAATCATTGTGAGAATGGACGCGCTGTCATCAATGATAGCCACATAGAGAATTTTCTTAAGAGACTGAACTACTCTAGAGAAGATTGGAACTTATACTTGAAAGGCGATTCCAAATCTGAAGACCTACGAGGTAAATGCATCTTGCTTTTGAAAGGGGCTTCACCTAGCAATTTAGAATTCATCTTAAAGATGCTTCAAAACTTATGAGGTACATTATGAAAGGAAAGTCATGTATTCCGATTGAAAGGAACATTCTGCAATATTGTGACCTTGCATCAGATGAAGATATGAAAATGCGATTGGTTGCGGCTTTGCTTCTGCAAACCAAGTATGAGCTTGCTGTGGATAAAGTGATCGAGGTAGGTAAACTTCTAGATGATTACCTAAATAAGAAACTTGTTATAGATCATCATTTCTGGAAACGCTCCCTCGCATCTTCAACTTTATCTGTGCCTGAATTGAAGGCTGAACTTTCGAGGCTAATTATCATTTTACATGGAGATCAAAGATGAATAATGCCATTAAAATAGCAGCGTTCTTGGGCGTCCTGGCATTTTCTACAGGACAACTGCCAAGAGTCCTTAAAGCAGTTCGAATTCTTCAACTAGAACTGATTAAGGACTCGCAGGCTTCTAAGTGGGGTAAGGGCATGTCGCTAAAAAGGTAGAATTGGTTTTCTGACCGGCCTAGATCTGGGTCGGTCATTTTTAATTAAGAGCTTTGTCTTTCGCCCAGCCTTTAATTAATCCCAGCTCCTTTACCCTTCTATAGAATGTTGCTCTCGACATACCAAGAATCTTGGCAGCTTTGTCCCGGTCACCGAGGCTCTCAATCATCGCTGATTGGATACGGCTCCGCTCTTTGTTTAGAAGTGAGGCCCCGTACTTTCCAACCAGGACCTTGGAAACCTTATTTCCAAAGACGCTGGTGATCTGGGGAAGGACTTGGCAGATATCTCCCTCTCGAACGTATGGACCATTAACCATTCCCTTCAGGGACTCAATCGTTGCCTTTAATTGGCGAACATTTCCTGGCCAATGGAAAGACATAAGGAGTTCCATGGCATCAGAAGTCATTGAAACCTCCCCCTTTGGAAAGGTCTGGGCCATGAAGTGATGGACAAGCTCGGGGATATCTTCACGGCGATCCCGTAATGAAGGGATTTTGATCTTGGCCTTGGCGATACGGTAGTAGAGGTCCTGGCGGAAGGACTTTTTAATGACAGCCTCTTCCAAGTTCACATGGGTTGCCGAAATTGATCTGAAGTTAACCGGTCTCTCTTCAAGTGATCCTACCCGCTGGATTTTTCTTTCTTGAACTACTCGCAGAAGCTTCGCCTGGTGGTGCAGGGGCATATCTCCAATCTCATCAAAGAAAATGAATCCATCTCCTACGGATTCAAAAGCACTGATCCGATCCTTGTCGGCCCCGGTGAAGGCACCTTTGACGTGGCCAAAAAGCTCAGATTCTACGAGCCCATCACTTAAGGCTCCGCAATGGATTGGATTGAACTTTCCGGAAGTTTGAGCGGCCTTGAAAATGGTTCTGGCGACAACCTCTTTCCCGGAGCCCGTTTCACCCATAAGTAGGATGTCTTTTACTCCAGAGCGGATGACCTGGGCGATTTCTTGCCTCAGGCGCTGCATGGGGAGAGAATCGCCAATGAGAGAATTTTCACCATCTCCCAGTGACTTTTGTAAAGACCTCTGGCGGAGTTTCTTTGCTGAAAGGAGGACTTGGAGAGTTTCGCGAATTTGATTAGGAGTGGTAGGCTTCGGAAGGAAATTAGTCACCCCGGCCTTCATGACGTGGACGATCCTCTCGGGTCTTGTTTCACCGCTGATTACGACAACGTCGGCACCTCTATCTGTAGCCTGAATGACTCGGAATAAGTCGATCCCATCTCTTGGATCACCGTTAAAGTTCATGTCTAAAAGAATGGCATCGTATAACTGAGATTGGATCGCCTGGACTCCTTGGTCTATCGATGAAAAGCAGGTCACATCGCACTGATCCTCGAGGATCAAGGGCACTTGGCTAAGCCAGCTTACATCATCGTCGATGGCAAGGATCTTAGGTAAATTCACAGGAGTGCCCCCTCGGATGTAAACTTAGGAAGAAGCACGGTTAGCTTGGCTCCCCCTAAGGATGACTCATTAGATACTTTGATAAGTCCATTATGGGCCTCAACGATTTTCTTTGTAATGAGAAGACCAAGACCTGTACCTCTTACCTTAGAAGTTCTGAACGCTCGGAACAGCTTATCCTCAGGAACATTGATTCCCTTGCCTGAATCCTCAATGGTTATCTCGACAAACCGAGAATCTGAGCTCGTGACCGTTATCCGTGCCCCTGTCTTCTCTTTACCTGCCTCGGTAGAGGCATCAAGAGCGTTTTTGATGAGGTTGTTAAAAACTCGCATCATCTGCATCGGATCGTGCTGAACGACTACCTGGCCAGAAGATCGAAATTCGATTGATTTGAATCTTTTTTCAGAATAGTTTTGGGCGAGCTGAATAGACCTTTCGATGGTCTCATTCAAACAGGTAATCTTAGGATCAAGCCCTATCTGTCTATTACCATCAAGCGTTGTTTCGATGATTTCCCCTATTATAGGCAAGTTATGAGCACACATCTGATAAAGATTCTCTAGTCGCGAGCTTCTCTTTGGTGAATCCATCTCTTGTTCGGCCACCAGGTGCATGGCCGATACTATGGACTGAAGTGGAGTCCGGATGTCGTGCATGATTCCACTGGTCAGTTGCCCTATGATCGCCTGATCTCGGGATCGGTTGTGCCGGTCTAGAACCTCCGAAATTTTTAATTTAAGGTCTTCAAGCTCTTTAAACGGAAGATTAAAATCCGCTGGTCTATTTCCCTCGATGTCGGCTTCAATCCATTTCACGATCTGATCCAAGGAAACAGGCAGGGTCTTTGATAGAATTCTTGTTGCGAAAAGGTAGAAACAGATAAAGACAATGCTTAAGATGAAAAGGATAAGTCCCATAAGCTGCATAAGTTCTTGAAGTGAGCTAGAGGAGGAATTCTTCTTGGCCTTAACAAAATGGCCATAGGTGACTCCGGCTTCAGATAGCTCTGAGATTGCTACGGTTGAATTCAGTGAAGGCGCAGAGCAGATCGTAATGTTATCATCTTGAGGGCCACAACCGGAAAGGTCATACTCAAGATCTTCTATCGATTCCACGACATGAATTCCTTCCAGACCTTCATCGGCTTTTATCCTTTCTAAGAGAAGATCCATCCCAGCTCTTTGTTCTGGAAGAAGAAAAGAAGGGATAATCATCTCGATTTGATTTTTGATGTTAAGGGTGAGCTGCTGACCAATCTCTTTCTCTAAGATCTTTGACTTTCGCATGGAATAGATTGTGAAACTTGTCGTCATGATGATGACGGTCACAAGGAATGCCCCTATAGAAAGTTGAGAAACCCGATCCCGGAGGTTTGGCGTCTTGCTCACAAGGGAGCCTTTTCCCTCGCAGAGATTAAGCGGTCAACTTTGAAGCCATTATTTGTTGTTTTCAAAATGAGTATATCTTTCAGCGGGGCCTTGTTAGGAAACATGGAGTATTTTCCTGTAACACCTTCAAAACTTTTTATGGATGCCAGTGCCGCATCTACATCCTCGGGAGAAGGAGATTTTGCTTTCGCCAAAGCTTGAATTAATAGACTGATGGCATCGTATGTTAATGCAGAAGTATCATTTGGCATCTGAGAAAACTCTGCCTTATATGCTTCTACAAATTTTTTCGACTTAGCCGTTTCTAGGGAAGAGTGCCAGTGAGAGGTCGAGTAGCCTTCAAACTTTCTTCCCTTCAATATGCTGAAAAATTCCTTTCCCTCATTTCCCCAACCATCAGCACCAATGAAGGGTACATTCACTCCAGTATTGAGAAATGAAGAAATAATGCGCGCTGAAGTTAGTTCTTGATTGGGAACAAATACTGCATCGAAATTTAAATTCTTGGTCTCGGTAGCCACCTTGTCGAAGTTCTTGTCTCCCTGGAGCACAGATACTCTAGCGGTGACTGCTCCGCCTAGAAGCCTGACCTCAGATTCAAAGGAGTTCGCCAAGTCCATGCAATAAGCGCAATTTGCTGCTTGTATGATCAACACCTTCCTCTTGCCGAGCTCCTTTACTACGAGCTTGGCCAGAACCTTGGACATATAGGAATTATCAAAAGAGCCCAGATGAACATATTTTCCAAAAGTTCCCAGTCTGTTTGCAGAGGCAGAAGGGCTTAACATGGGGATTTTGTATTTAACATGAAGAGGGGCCGCTAGGAGAGCACTGGAAGAGTAACTATAGCCCACTACGGCCGATACCTTTTCACCAGAAGCCTTATGGACCTGCTTGGGCACATTAAGATCGTCAGCGCCATAGTCGTAATTTTGAAGAATAATGTTAATTCCCGCTTTCTTCATAAAGTCTTGATTGTCCTTCATGGCAATGGCGACAGCATCTTTAAAGTAACCTCCGAAAGGATTGAAGGTGAAGGTGTTGAGCTCTGAGAAGTTAGAGGCAAGTCCAATCTTGAAGTCTCGTGCGAGGACCGGAAAAGATATGATAAGAGTTAGGATTAGCAGTGGCCTTATCATTGTGCCACTTCAAATAGGGAAAAGTCAGGGTCAACCCCTATGGAGTTTCCGTCGAATCTCGAATTCAATCCACTAACTAAGATCGCCTCGGTATTAAGTATACCGAAGACTGGACGGATAAGCTGATCGACTGAGCTTGCTTTAGGTTGAAAGATGATTTTTGAATCAGGAACAAATTTAATGGTTCGTCGAGTGATCTCGTATTCTTCTTGAGTTTTCTCTGTAATAGCTACAGCATAATCAACTTTAATGCTCGACAAAAAGGACGCTATCGATAATAGCTCATCGAATTTTAGTCCATGCATTGAATCATATGAAACCTTAACGGTGACTGGAATTTTTTGAACTGCAGCGATAAGATTAGAGTAATCGGCACGATTCTTTTCAAGGAGCCATCTCCCATGTGTTTCGATGAAGACCTTCTTTGATATTTTTATAGCTTCGCTGATGAGCAAAGTAAGCTCAGGGTGAAGGCTTGGCTCTCCTCCACGCAATGCTACAGTCGAGAGGATTCCGTAGGGCCATGATTCGATAAAGTCAGAGAATTTTTTAACTGAAAGAAACAGGTCAGGTCTCTCTTCTAATAGTTGCAAGGGGGATTTTCCTGTTACCGTATTGGCCGCATAGCAACCACTACAAGAGCGGTTGCATGCCTCTGTGACTTCCACGATAAGGTCAGGCACGAAGTGAATCATTTTATGATCCTCTTTTGCTGCGAGAGCCAGACCCCCATCATAACCAAAACTGTCCCAGTCAAAACTTCTGCCGTGAGAACTTCATTGGCTATAAAAATCCCAATGAGAACGGCGGTCGGCGTCTTGATGTGCATTGAGGAGGCTATCTCTTGAGATGAAGATTTCGATAGGGCCATGTTCCATATCAAAAAGCAAAAGGCAGAGCAAACGATAGCGAGGAAGAAAAGTGAGATCCATGAAATCAAACTTGCTTTTGCAGTTAAGGAAGCAAGGATATTTTCCTCGAAAAAGAATGCAGCCAAGGAAAGTTCGGCAAAACCAATAGTCATAGACCAAAATGTAAGTGATGAGCTTGAGATATCAGCAGAAACTTTTCTGCTTGCGACGACTGAAATTGCAAGGAAAGCCGAAGAGCACAGGGTTAGAAAGGCTCCGAGCACGAAGTCTGATGATAACTCGAAGGCGGCCCCAGTCTTTGATGAGAATAGAAGCAAGATCCCACCTGTGATTCCAAAAAGGAGAGCAATCCATTTCATGACCGATAGCCTCTCCCCTAAGAATGCATTACCGAGGGCAAGTACTATAAGCGGAGAGGTCAACATAATGGCGGCAGATACACCCGATGGGATGTACTTAAGTCCTGCGAGCTGCATGGGAAAGAGAAGTCCAAACCCGGTAGTGCCGACGACAACAAGTCCTGTCCATTGTTTCAGACTACCAGGGATTTGAATCTGTTTTCCCAGGAACATGAGACAAAGATAAAGGCATAAGGACGCGATTCCAAATCTCAATGCTGAAGCCGTAAAGGGTCCCCATGCCATGAGGGTATGCTTGGAGGCCAAGAATGAAGCACCCCATAGGACGTTTGCGAGGATGGCCATTGCGAAGGCAGGGTTCGGAATGCTGGTGTCGCTAGCTCTTGGCATAAATGTAAGAATTCGATTCATTGGTCTCTCTTTTATTTGAGGTCATGAGAAATACTTTTAGAGCGATACATCGTCAAGC
>SXGU01518850.1_pt1 | contig 14829 bp, 22 predicted proteins | sample 3174531 | NCBI WGS metagenome assembly SXGU01 (sample SAMN11356863, study PRJNA531348) | freshwater metagenome | isolation source: freshwater sample F1-140 | place: China: Fuxian Lake, Yuxi | collected 2017-12-25
AAAATCCCAAGAAGAAATCAATAATGAAATTATTGATGTTGCTAAAATGCTAATGAGCATAGTCACACATTCAACAAGAGGTGACTTGAGCGGATGTTATCCTGAACTTGAACAAGTGAGCATGTAAAAATAATGTTATCTACTTCACAAAATCCAGTGAAGTAGATTTACATCTGATCAAAAAAGTATAAAATAGACACATATTCAAACAACTGATGAGGAAATAAAGATGAACAGATATCAAAAAGCACAAGCAGCAGCATCTAAAGCACGTAAAGATGCAAAGAAAGCAGCTAAACAAAATACAATTTTGGAAATGAAAGCAGACCAACTCACAATAGAGCAAATTGCAGAAAAGCTTCTCAATTTGAAAGACACAGCAATTGAGGGTGACTTTTTTCTGCATGGATATAAAATTGATTTTACTGTAAAAAAAGCTGAGTTGATGGGAAGAAAAGATGGAAGAGAAGGTGATGCTACTATTATTCCAACTTTTGAAGAGCTTCTTGACGTATGTATAAAGCATAATGCGGTAGGAACACGTTATGGCTTTGAATATAAAGGTTGTGGCATGGGCATTGAATTTTATTATAGAAAAATAGAATTCAAATTCTGTTCATGAAAGAAGTTTGATACCAACTTCACAAAATCCCAAGGACGGGATTTACATCTACCACAACCAGTATAAAATAGATACATATTCAAACAAACATAAAGGTGATTATCATGTTGAAAAATTTCAAAGTAAAAGAAACCACATCTGCTTCTTCTTTCCAAGTTATCACTGGAGACATTGGTGATTGGATGGAAAAAAAAGCAGCAAAAAGTAAAGTTGAATTTGAAGATGTATTTGATGAATGGTATAAAGCAAGAGGTAATGGTGAAGAAGCAAGAACATTACAAATGTTTATCAATATAGGTGATACTGAACGTGCTGCTACTTATATCCATGAAGAATACTATGGCAAGAAACTTGAAGTTATTCTTCATAAAATTAAAGAAGGCAAAGCAATTTATAAAAAATTTGGCCTTCTTGCAATCATAGAAGTAATATGGAATAACAAAGTATTGTACTTAGGTATTCAAGAAATGCACTTGAATAAAGAACAAACACATGACCATACTGGGAAGTACTATGATGTCACATTGAATGAACATATTGGTTTAGCACTTCAACTTGACCTTTCATTCAATAATGCATGGTTCCAAATGTGGAGAACTGTATGGTTTAGTGGTGAAATTTCAAATGTGAATGTTGCAAAAGTCTATAGAATTTTAGATTGATACCAACTTCACCATTTCAAGTGAAGTGCCATTACATCTACCACAACCAGTATAAAATAGGAGTATCCTAAATATGAAGTATAATCCGCAACAACGTCAAATTACAATGGGTGATTTGGCAGACTTAGCAAGTACATTTGATCCTAATTTGACGTTGTTATTTAGTACAGGAGAGGTAAATGAAGACGGTGATGGTGATCATAAGATCTATGGCTTCTATTTACCAGGTAACACACCATGGTGTCCTGCTACATCAAATCCTGATGATGTAGTAATCATCCATGACATGTGTCTTGACAGTGAATATGAACGTATAGGATGTGATGCATTTATTGTACATGGATCACCAGTGATCATGGAATTACATGAAAAGATGAAGTCTTGAGGAGCAAAATAATGAAGTATAAAGACATAAAGAAATTGCAAGATAAAGCACTGTCTCAAATGGAAGAAGTTTTAGCAAAACCAGAAAATGAAATTTCAAGAACTGATTTTGCTACATTGATGAGAGCTGGGTTGGTCATTAGCAATATCAATGATATCCTAATGAGAGGAATGAAGCCGGAAGATTTCAAATAATTGTAAGAAGGGCTTGAAGCACAAGAAATTCCTGCCAGGGTAAGTCAAGTCTCCAAGCCCTTCTTCTTTCTGATTTACAAGTTACAAGTTTTAGATTATAATATCTACTAAATACAGTAATAACATATTTGCAATGGTTCATGCAGCTTTGAAAGGCCGCCACTCCATTCAAAAAACCTGAAGACTAGCAATTAGTCTCTACTCTCTTTGTATTATCCTAAATGATGTCTATCCCCAAGTTATAAAATAGGTTGGTTGTATGGATCATTGCAAATATGTTATACTGTATCATCACAGTTCTTGGCGGCCCTGTGTAAGTAAATCCTATTTTATATCATCAAATGAAAGTAACACAATATCATCCAAACTTCAATGACCCACGTGTCATAAAGAAATGTCATAAAGTTTTGATATGGGCTAAAAGATACTTATTCCCACATCATCAAATGAGACATTCATCAAAAGTACTTATCAAAGTATTTGGCCCATCTTGTAATCAATTATCAAAGTATCTCAGAGCAAAGTTATTACATCAACTTGGAACATATAAAGTTGGTGAAGAATGTTATGCATATCTTTTGAATAAAGAAGGATATGATGAATTGGAAAATATGATTTCACAGACTTTTGATCCAGATACTGAAGTAAAGAAGAAAAGAAAAGAATTAAAAAAATCTATACAGAATACCATATTGTTGAATACAAGTGTCCATCAACATTTAGTTGATGAATTTCTTAGTCAAATTAAAACAGGATCTTTTGAATATAAAGAAAAAGCCAATAGATCATATCATCCATTACAAAATTTACCACGTAAAGATAAAGAAGAATTTTGGAAAGATTATCTTCCATATGATTATGATATTGAAGCATGTGCTCCTACTATCTTATATCAATATGCACAACAATGCGGATTACTTGATGTACTAAATCAATCATTGAAAGATTATTTAGAAGATAAGAATTCTCTAAGAAATCACATTTCAGACATATTAGATGTTGATAGTCACATTGCTAAAAAGATTATCAATGGATTATTCAATGGAGCAAAGTTATCATCAAGTATGATGTGGCAATGCTCAATATTCAAACTACTTGATCTTGATAAAGATAAGATGAATATTTTACAAGAAGATGAAGAAGTATGTGCATTGAGAAGAAATATCAAATATGTCTGGGATATGATAAAGAAGTTTGAGAAGGGAAGAACTACATCATGGAGTAAAGGTGATAAGTGGAAGATCTATTTTAGAGAAGAGAAGAAGATAATGAAAATCATTTATGATGTGTTGCATAAAGATAATGTCTTCTTCTTCAATGAACATGATGGATTTAGAACAAATAAAGAAATTGATATTAATAAAATGCAGACTTTAGTAAAAGAAATGATAGGATATGAAATAATTATAAAAACCAGTAGAGAGTAACCATATTGTTGAATACAAGTGTCCATTATGAAATTATTATACTGATGATCTTGAGACAAGCTCAAGCCATGAATGAAGTAATTCACAGACTTCTATGAAGATGTAATTATGAAATATGAAATAATTATAAAAACCAGTAAAGGTAACCATATTGTTGAATACAAGTGTCCATTTCAGTTATACAACATTATAATATGACTATATGGTCTATTTGCGGACTATAAAATACTTTTATAAATACTTCCGTTATATGGTAAAATCATTCATTTTAGATTATAATAGACCCGTTGTTGAAAGTCATATCAATAACATTATCTCATATCCACATATCATACATAGGAGTGGCATCTCATGACAATAGAATTATCATTCATTGAACAAAATATCCAATATTGGACTGATTTGAAAGCAAAACATCATTCAGTCAAATCAGTATTGATATTTGATCAACCACAACAATCAAACTATAAAGTAAAAGAATTACCTTTAGATCAAAAGATTGTCAATCATTTCAAAGATATTACTTTTAGCACTGAAAAAGATCCTGGTTATACTTGGCATACAAGACCACGTTTCAAAAAAGAATTCCCTTTGATTCATCAACTAAATGATGGCTTTTATTACAGAATTTGTAATAAAATGAAACAAACTCATCCTGAGCTTTCACGTAACAAAACACATAACTTCCCACCATTCTTTTATCAAGAATTGGAAAAGTTATTACAAGGACAGAATTTTCCAACTGAACCTCTAAAAGAAAAGTTCAAGGTAAGATATCAAACAAAATATCTTACCTACACTAAAGAGGAAATTGAATCTTATATAAAAAATCATCTTCCTCTAAATGAAATCTCTTCTTGGGATTTGAATGAAGGTTCTTATATGTTTATTCCTGAATTCATCAATGCAAATTATGATTATTTTGATAATCATGAAAGATGGCATATGAGAGAAGTAATTGCTATTTTTTGGTTTGATTGTTTAGGAAGAGCATCAATAAAGAAAGATCCATCAAATGGTCATAGAGCAAAGAATACTTATCCATTAATTTTGCTAAAAGCACTTTGTGAATCATTTCTTTCTAAAAGAGGATGATATGGAAGATCTCAAGTCAGCATTACTTAGAATTACTAATGAATTAATTGTTATAGCTAATAAGATTGAAGAAAGCAATTATCCATCAGAAATACATGTCAATAATAAAGAAATTGCTAAAAGAGTAATATCAAGAATTCTAAAAGAATATCCTGATTATCAATCAGATGAAGTATTCACTTATAAAGAATACTTTTCTTCTGAATCAAGAAAGATATATGATGAGCCAACTTGGACTACTCTATATGCAACAATGAACAAGATTCTTTCAAGACTTGGATATGAAAGAACATATAGATTCAGAACACTTCTGATTCCATATTCAATATTGAAAGTATGGGATGAAGAATATTTTTCTGAAAATCAGTCTAGATATTCAGCTAAATAGAATTATGGGTATAGGGATATTCATGTGATAATGTGAAAACATTGCATAAGTTAATAGGAGTTTGCTAATAATGCTAAGAGATAATGCGGTTAGCTTTGCCTGTGTTAGGACCAGTCCCTATACTCAAGAAACTATGCTGGTTCTAACACTCCTTGTTCAGTACATAGTTTGTTAGTTGTCTATGAAATAATTATCTTAACAACTAACTTTATTTTAACTTTTACTAATCAATATGCCATACTTACTATACTTTATTTGGGTTGTCATTACTATTCTATTATTGACAGCCCCATTCCCAGCTGATTCAAAGCAGCTTGTCATATATCCGGCAATCAATAGATATTCTAGTACTCACATAGAGTATAATAGAACTCTAATCTCAAAACAAAAAGTATCTATAAAGCCTATATGTCAAAACCAAAACCAAAAGTACTCACAAATGAATTGGCTTCAGTGCCTCCCGGCCTATGTCAGCAAATAATATCATGTCATCAGGCAATCAAGAAAAGATATAAAATTATTAATGCTATTCAAGAAAAGAAAGATATAGCTGAAGCAGATCTAAAATATGTTGATAATCCTTCAGGAGTAGCTCTCAGAGAAATAATATCATATCAAAAAAGAATTGATTCTCATAATGAAACACTTGAAATTCTTTTTGCTAAAAAGAAAAAACACATCATTCAATTAGATCTCCATGAACAGTCTAATAAAGAAAGACTTGGAGATTCATATCATCAACTTACTGGTCAAGAACTCTATAATATTATTATCTTTACATTTGATGGTAATATAAAGTTCTATAATAATACAATCCAATCCTATCTTGACTTCTTATTCAATGAAAAGAAGTTTCTTAAATCACAACTAAATCTTGTTCATTCAAATTTGACTTTATCTCATGAAATTGCAAACAGATTAGTCAATATTCAACAATCAATAAATAAATATATCAAAATTCAGATCTTTATTTCTCACTATAATAGAATTCCTAATAGAGAAGAAATAAATGAGTTAATTTAATACACGGAAAATGGAAAGATAATATGGCTGGTAATTCAAATTCTGGACAACATTTAATTGGTAATAAACCTCCTTCTTCTGGCAGACAAATGGGTCAGAAGAATTACAAAACAATTATGATGGATGAACTAATGACTATTACTGGATTCAAGGAGAAACTTGAAGACGGTACATTTGTTACTCCAGCAGTATTTTGGGCAACTATTATGAATGATCCTACTAAGGATGATAATATCAAACAAGAATGTGCTAAAGCAATGGCTCCATTCTTGTATAGAAAGCAACCTCAAGTATTAGAGAATATTCATTCAGTTGATGATAGTAATACAACTGGAATTACTATGACAGTTATTAAGAATGCAACGCAATCTTGAGATATTAGAACATCAATTTGAATTCATTGAAGATACTACTACAAGATTCTTAGCTTTAGTAGGAGGATATAGAAGCGGTAAGACATATGTTCTCTGTATCAAAGCTCTTCAATTAGCATTAGCTAATACTGAATTACCAGGAATATTATGTGAGCCAACTGGTGGTATGATAACCAGAACTCTAATTCCAACAATGAATTCTTTATTGAATAAGTTGCATATTCCATATAATCTAAATAAGAGTGAAGGTAGTTATGAAATAGATTTCAGAGATTCTTATGGACCAAGAAAGATTTGGCTATTATCTTCTGAGAACTATGAAAGAGCTGCTGGTATATCAGCTTCTTGGTTTGGAATGGATGAAGCTGATTTATCTAAACCTGAAGTAGCACAAGCATCATTCAATATGTTAGTATCCCGTCTCACAAGAGGGGAACAAATGCAAGGCTTAGCAGTATCTACTCCTGAAGGATTTGGATTCATGTATAATACTTGGGTTGAGAATGCTGGTTCTGATAGAAGATTAATAAGAGCAAGTACAAGAAACAATCCTTTTATTGATTCAAGTTACTTTGAGAATATGGCTAAGACCCATACTTCAAGACAACTTGAAGCATACTTAGAAGGATACTTTGTCAATCTATTAACAAGTAATGTCTATTATGCATTTGATAGAGAACTTAATAATACGGATCTCACCCTTAATTCTTGGCATTCAAGTTACCCTATATCTTGTGGTATTGACTTCAACGTTAATGTTATGGCTACTGCTGTTGGTATTGTGGAGCATAATAAATTCTATATTGTTGAAGAATTATCAGGGTCAAAGAATACTACTGCGTTAATCAAAACAATCAAAGAAAGATATCCAAATAGAATCATTCATGTCTATCCTGACTGTAGTGGTTCAGCTGACAAATCATCCGCATCCCAATCTGATATAGCATTACTTCAACAAGCTGGGTTTAAAGTATTTGCTAAAAGTAAGAATCCTCCTGTGAAAGATAGAATATCTTCTGTCAATTCATTATTTTGTAATTCTAATAATGAAAGAAGATGTTTTGTAAATATTAGACAATGTCCTCAAATAACTAAAGGTTTAGAACAACAAGGTTATGATAAGAATGGACTGCCAGACAAAAGCAGCGGATTAGATCACTTTATGGATTCAATTGGATATCCAATTCACTTCTTATTCCCAGTAACAGGTAAAGCTACTGCAACAATTTATTAAAGGAACAATATGACAACTAAATTCTCAGATTATCTTAGCACTAAAGTTGCAGAAGATGCAAGAAAGATTATTGATTATTATGATGGGAAACAAGATGAATATCTAATCAAGCAACTATCTGATACTAATGCAGGTAGAAAAGATTGGAAAGAAAGAGGACTAATCCCAAGAAAAAGAAATATTACTAAAATGATTATCAATAAGTCTGGGTTACTAACTTCAGATAAGTTGCCTAATATTGAAGTACATAATGCTAATGGAGAAATGGATGAAGATGCAACTAATATCCTATCTCAATTACTAATGAAAGCAGATTATGAAGATACTGTTAGAAATATAGATCCTATTATTAGAGCTTTAGCTACTGCAAGGTGGTTAGTTCAATGGGACCCAACTAAACAGAAATTTGTATTTGATATTCTAGGATTACATAATAGTGCTACTGTGATTGATGAATATAAGAATCTAATTACTCTAATCTATAGAACAAGTCAAGGTGAAAAAACTGCTACTTATAGAGTATTCACTGATCAATTGATTCAAGATATTGAAGTAAGAGAAGATGGTATTGAAGTTATTACTAAATCAGTTCCAAATCCATATGAGATGATTCCACTTGCTACATTTCATGATACTTGCAAACCAAGAATGGGTGATTATAATATACCACCTACTGATATTGTTCAATTAAATGAGATATACAATCTTCATATTACTGATTCTGAATATGCAATCAAATATATGAAGTATGGTACTTGGGTTACTAATTGTGCAGTAGAAGGTACATCACCTACTTCAGTAACAGTTCCAAGTGAAGCATATAATAGATCATTGCCATTCCAAGCTCCATCAAGTACTACTACTGAAATTATTATTGGCCCTTCTCAAATAGTGCATTTGAATACTATGGGAGTTGATTCAGTCTATTTTGAATGGAAATCTCCAGATATTCAATTACAACCACTTGATGATATTATTACGTCATGGGTTCATTCATATGCTAATGATTGGTCTGTGAATATCAAAACAGCAGGACAAGCAAGTGCTACTTCTGGATTCCAATTAGTAGTTGAAGAAATTGATAATCTTGAATTGAAGAAACAAAGATCAAAACAATTTACTGCTGGTTTAGAATCAGTTTGTGATTTGATTATGACAATCTATAATATGATTGTTCCAGGTACATTCAATGAAGAACTAAAACCAATAGTAGTATTCAGTAATCCAATATTGCCAGTTGATGAAGCACAAGAAGAATCAGTTTGGTCATTAAGATTACGTGAAGGAAGAGCTTCAAGAGTAGAATATTTTATGACTAAATTTGATTTGACAAAAGAACAAGCTAAAGAAAGAATATCTGAAATTGATGAAGAAAGAAATAATTCTCAAGTAGCTACATTATCTCAAATGAAGAATGTACCTAATGCACCAAATGTTCAGAAATTTGCAGTTGGTAACTAATGTCAGGCGTTCATATTACTATTACTAATTTCTGGGATTTAGATAAGAAATCATTCTGGGACATAGTTAGTAGAATTTATGACAGACTAATAATCAGAACTCCATATGATACTGGTGAATGTACTAATGCATGGGAAATTGATTATATTTCCAGAGATGAAGTAGAAATATGGAATGATACTGAATATATTTCTTATCTTGAAGATGGTCATTCTAAACAAGCACCTAATGGCTGGATAGAAAGAACTCTAAATGAATATAGAGAAATCATGTATGATTATATCAATACCTGATAAATAGAATTGCATAAGTCTGAAATCTAATATCCATATACCAATCATTTCCTGTAGGAGAACCATTCTGTATGACAACAGAAAATAATACTAATGAGAAATCCACTCAAACCTCTGTAGAGGAACCAAAGGATGCTGCAACTAAAACTTATACTGAAGAAGCATATTTGAAAGTATTATCTGAGAAAGATCAGATTAAGAATAAGTTGCGCAAATTGGAAGCAGATACTCAATCTTTTGCTGATATTCAATCAAAGTATGATTCTCTATTATTAGAGAAAAGTAAATTATTTGATGATTTGACTCAAGCAAGAAAAGAAAAAGTAGATGCAGTAAATGAATATAGAAACTTTAAATTAGATGCAGTATTATCTACCGCCCTGGATGCTGCTGGAGCTAAATCTAAAAGTACTGTATTGAAGTTACTTGATAAGAATCTAATCCAATTTGATGAAAACGGAGAAGTTGTAACTGATTCCGTTGTAGCTGCAATTCAAGAGATTCAAAAGTCTGATAGTATCTTATTTGGAGATATCTCTGGCCCAAAGTCATCAAATTCTGGGACGGAAGCCCCTGGGAAGAACTTCTCAGATATAGATGCAAAACGTGCGGGTCAAGGTGATACTAAATCTGCATATATGACAGAACTTGCTGCAGCTAAAACAAAAGAAGAATACATGGCCGTTGCTGAAAAGTACGGTATCATTTCATAAATTATTTTTGAGGTAATTCAAAATGGCTTTTACTACAAACCTTTCAGGTACTGCTCAAGTTGATGACAGTATCATTGCTCTATATGACAAAGCATTCATCACTGAAGTTGGACAGAATGATGTTGTTGATCCATTTGTCACAGTAAGAAAACAAATCAATGCTAAGTCTATTCAATTTCCACGTTATGGCCAATTGTCATTAGCAACCACTCCGCTTACTGAAACAGAAGATGTTACTTCAGAAGCACTTGGTGACTCTGCTATTCAATTGATTCCAGTTGAATATGGTAAAGTTGTAACTACTACTCAACTTGCTTCATTGCAAACCGGTGGTGTTGTTGATCTTGCTGCTGCTCAATTAGTTGGTCAAAACTTGGCTGCTACTTCAAATGCGCTTGCTGCTACTGCTCTACTTGCTTCTAGCAATACATTGACAGTAGATGGTGGTTCAGCTGACAGCTTTACATCTGGTGATGTTGTAACCCCTTCCTTCTTGAACAAATTGTATAACAAATTGTCACGTAAAGGCAATGGGGCTCCTACTTTTGGTGGCTTATATGTGTTGATGGCTCATGATGACGTGATCAATGATCTACGTGAAGGTGTTGATGCAGGTTCTTGGTATGACGTATCTAAGTATCAAAACTCTCAAGCTATCTACAACAATGAAGTAGGTACATTCAAAGGCTTCCGTATCATCCGTAACAACTACTTAGCAGGTGTTGATCAAACGGGTGCAGGTACTGTTGATGTTTATCCAATTGTAGCATTTGGTTCAAATGCTCTTGGTAAAGCTATCTCTAAAGTTCCTGGCATGGTTGCAACTGGCCCATTTGACAAATTAGCACGTTTTGCAAATTTAGGTTGGCATGGTGTGTTCAAATATGGTATTATTGAACAAGACAACCTTTGGGTTGGCTATGTTGCTTCTTCAGTAGGCAACAACGCAGCTTAATTGCTATAAAGATATAGGAGAGATATTAGTAATAGTATCTCTCCTTTCTTATAAGGAGTAATTATGGCACGCAAATCAAAAAAGATTTCAGATGTTCCTGGAATCAAAACAAAAGAATTCAAAGTTATTGCTCCTATTAAAGGAAGATTCAATAACAGACATTTAGATTACAAAATAGGAGATATTGTTGAACTATCTCTATTTGAAAAGTATATCTACAGAAACTATATAGAGGAACTATAATGGCAATTGATTCAACTACTGGAAGTACTACAGCTAATAGCTATGTAAGTTATGCTGAATCATTAGCCTATATGGCAACCCGTTCTGGTGCAAGTAAGTGGGTAGATCTTGATCAAGCAGAAGCAGAAGCCTATCTAATAACTGCTGCAAGACAAATTGAATTGAGTATATGGAATGGATTCAAAGTTTCTAAAACTCAATCATTGAATTGGCCAAGAACTCAAGTATATGATTATGAGAATAATCCAATTGAGAATATTCCAGTCAAACTAAAAGATGCACAATGTGAATTAGCTTTTTGGTATTTTACTGAAGGTGATAGATTCTTGAGTGATACTGATTTGACTCAAATTGAATCATTGAAAGCTGGTCCATTAGATATCAAAGTCAATGGGAAACCTCAATTATATCCAGCAATAGTAGATCAAATTCTAAATGCAATTGGACCAGGTTTATTACTAAAGTCTGCTAATAGTAGTTCATTTACACCAGTTAGATTTGTAATATGACAACAAGTGTTCAGTTATTTGAATCAGTCAATGGAGTAATTACTGAAGTTAATAATGTTAATTTCAAGAATACCTCTAATGATGCACATGAGTATTATTTGTATCCGTTGAGAAGACCTTCAACAGCTCATACTGATCTAACTTATAGCTATGTAAAACCAATCTTTTTCAAATTCCAAAGTACAGGTCAAATAAAGAATTACGTAATAGAAATTAGTCTTGGTGAAGCAGGAGAATCAGATTCTCAATTATTCTATAGATTTCATAATAATGATTCTGCAACTAATGCCGCTAATCATACTATGTCTTATATGGAAAATAGAACAATGAATCTATTTCCATTTGTATCTACAGTATCTCCAGCAAGTGCAACAACAAGACCAAGTGTATTATCTCCTAATGTGTATTATTATACAAATTACTTGAAGTTACAAACAAGAGTAATGTATAAAGACAATAGTGCTGGGAATGGTGATAGTATTGGAATTAAATTCAAATTTGATACTTTCTAATAGGGAGCTAATATGCCAGCAGGACAAGCAAATATACTAATTGAGAAAGGTGCTGATTTTATTAGATCTTTCACAATGAGAACAAAATCAACAGGTACTCCAACTAATCTAACAGGTTCATCTATTACATTTGAAGTAGCAGGTAAGCAAGGTGGAGAAACTATATTCAGTATCCCGGTTGTACTAATGTCAGCAGTTAATGGTACATTTGAAGCAAGATATTCAAAATCATTAGTTGATGCAATTACTTTGAAAGAAGGTTGGTTTGTCATAAATATAGTCTGGAGCAATGGTATTACTGAACGTCTTGTTGAAGGCAGAGTAGTTATCAGCAAAGGAGTATTATGAGCACAAATACAATTGAAGTTATTGTTACTGAAGGCAATAACTATATCATAGAAGTTGGGATTCAAGGCCCACCTGGTACTGGAGGTTCTGGATCAGGAGGTGGAGCTATTATCCAAGATAGTCAGCCACTAACAGGAACTGAAGGACAACTTTGGTTTAATGATTCCACGGATATTTTAAAAGTATATGCCAATGGTGTTTGGCAAACTCAAACAATGGATGATGAATATTTCTAATTAGGAGAAAATAAATGGCAATGAGAATTAAAAGAAGTTCTGGTAATGCTGCACCAAGTTCATTAGCAAGTGGGCAGTTAGCATATACTGAAGGAACTAATAATACACTTTACATAGGAAAAATAGATGGCACTGTTATTCCAATTGGTGGTAATGCAGACCATACTAAATTGGCTGGTATTGAAGCTGGTGCTCAAGTTAATACAGTTACTTCTGTAGCTGGTCAAACTGGTGCAGTTACTTTAGCTACTACTGATATTAGTGGATTCAATACTGCAGTAGATGGAAGAATTGGTGTTGCTAATATTACTGATTTAGCAGATGTAGTTATTACTACTCCATCTAATGGCCAACAATTAACTTATGATAATGCTACAAGTAAATGGATCAATACTGCTCCTGGAACTGGTGTTACTGCTTTTACTCAATTGAATGATGTACCAAGTTCTTATAGCGGTCAAGATTTGAAATTTGTACGTGTAAATTCAGGTGCTACTGCTTTAGAATTTGTTGCAGATATTGATGATGGAGTTTTTTGATTTAGATGTTTTACGTTTATACTTACTTTATTAATGATAAACCAATATATGTTGGTAAAGGTAAGAAAGGAAGATATCTTGATCATTGGAATAAAATAATAAATGGTAAATCAATTAGAAATAAAAGTTTTAATTCAAGATTGAAACGTCTATTTGAACTAAATGAAGAACCTATTATTAAAAAGATTGATTGTGATTCTGAAGAACATGCATTTGAATTGGAAGAATTTTTAATTACTGAAATAGGAAGATTAGATTTAGGAAATGGTTCTTTATCTAATCTAACTAATGGTGGTGAAGGAAGAGCTGGATCTATTATATCTGAATCTCATAGAGAAGCAGTTAGAATATCTAATTCTACAAGAGAAGTATCTGATTTAGTAAAAAATAATTTTTGTAAATGGAATATTGGTAATCATCATTCAGAAGAAATGAAGCAACAATTATCTAATTCAAATAAAGGTAAGAAAAGAACTCCTGAGCAATGTGAAAATTATAAACGTGCGGCTCTAAATAGAACTCAAGAGCATAAAGATAATATCTCTAAAGCTCTAAAGCAAAAATATTCTTTAGCCTAATCCTAATAGGAAATTCAATTCATGGCAATAAAACAAAAACGTACAAGTACAAGTAACTATGCTTGGCAATCATCTGATTTAGCTGAAGGGCAAATTGGATTGAATATTGCAGATGGTACTTTGCATTTCAAGAAAACTAATAATTCAATAGTCAATCTTTCAACTGGAACTCTTCCATCTCAAACTGGTCAAGCAGGCCAATATCTTCAAACTAATGGAACTTCTACTGATTGGGTAGCTCCTGGTAATGAAGTATCTTTTACTACTGCAGCCGGTGCTTCTAAACCAATCCCATTAGTTGGAGTATCAAGTGGAGATTCATTATCTCTTGCTACTTCATTAACTTTTGGTACTTCAGCAGAGATATTCACTGGTTCTAATAATATTGGTTGGAGAGATATTACTTCAGATATTAATGTCAAAGGAACTGGTTCTAATAACCCAAGTTGGGCAACTATTAGAAATGGAATATCAGCTTATTCTTTTTCAGCAACAGTTATGCAAGAAGCATGGGTTAATTTCCATATTAACCATGATTATGCACTTGGAACTCCAGTATATCTTCATGTACATTGGGTAAATCCTGGAACTAATACTGGAACAGTAAGATGGGGATTTGAATATAGTTATGCAAAAGGACACGGTCAAGAAGCATTTCCTGCTTCTCAAACAGTATATGTTGAGCAAGCAGCTTCTCAATATACTCATATGATTGCTGAAATTTCTACTGGAATATTAGATACTGTATTAGAACCTGATGGAATTATTATGGTAAGAGTATTCAGAGATGCTACTCATGCAAATGATACTTGTACAGATGCAGTAGCATTAGTTATGAGTGATGTCCATTATCAAGCAAGTAAATGGGCTACTAAGAATAAAGCTCCTAACTTCAACTTATAAGGGATACTCATATGACAACTCAAATACCACTAAAAGCAGTATATGATGGAAATGGTAATGCTACAGGATTAGCTGAATTTGTTACAGGAGATACTATTGAATGGAATAAAGTAACTCATACTTTAATTCAAACTC
>SXGU01013448.1_pt1 | contig 14828 bp, 14 predicted proteins | sample 3174531 | NCBI WGS metagenome assembly SXGU01 (sample SAMN11356863, study PRJNA531348) | freshwater metagenome | isolation source: freshwater sample F1-140 | place: China: Fuxian Lake, Yuxi | collected 2017-12-25
AGGGCCAAGAGGGGTTACGCAGCTTTCTCGAAAAGCGCACGCCGAACTGGCGCGTGAATTAATGGATATTAAGGAATTTTAGAGTCATGAGCCCAAAAAAGAAGATCAATAAACTGGCAATCGCAAATCGTGGCGAGGTCGCTGTTCGTATTATTAACGCCTGCCAGGAGTTGGGTATTCGAACCGTGCTCCTGCACTCAGAGGCGGATGTTCGCACACGCGCCTTTCGCATGGCCGACGAGACCGTATGTATCGGGCCGGCGCCGACGACAGAGAGCTATCTGCAGATCGATCGCAACGTTGAAGCAGCTGTCAAAGCGGGGGCTGAGGCGGTTCATCCTGGTTTTGGTTTTCTGAGCGAAAATGCTGATTTCGCACATGCTTGCAGTGCCGCCGGTTTGATCTTTGTCGGCCCTCGGTCAGAGACGATTCGTGCTCTTGGTGATAAGATTTCCGCTAAAAAATTGATCGAACGAGCGAAGGTTCCGACTGTTCCCGGCTATATGGGCGATGATCAGTCATTGGCCACATTGATCAAAAAGGCTGAGGAGATCGGATTTCCGGTAATCGTGAAAGCGGCAGCGGGCGGTGGTGGCCGCGGGATGAAGGTGATTCACGCAAGTGCTGAGGCTGAAGAATTGATTGCTTCGGCAAGTCGTGAAGCCTTGAGTGCATTCGGGTCGGCGACAGTGTTTTTAGAGAAATATTTGGATCGGGCAAAACACATTGAGTTTCAAATTTTCGGAGATTCGCACGGTAAATGTGTTTATCTATTTGAACGCGAATGCTCGGTACAGCGTCGTCATCAAAAAATCGTCGAAGAAGCTCTTTCACCATCACTTACAGATGAACTGCGCGAGCAAATGGCCAAAGCGGCGGTGACTCTCGCGGAGGCTGCACAATACAATGGCGCCGGAACGGTGGAGTTTCTTGTCCAGGACGGAAAGTTTTATTTTCTCGAAATGAATACCCGTCTGCAGGTAGAGCATCCGGTGACCGAGATGGTGCTCGGAGTAGATTTGGTAAAGGCACAAATTCTGACGGCGATGGGAAATTTTACGCTCTGGCCTCAAACTGATCTACGGCCGCGCGGGCATGCAATTGAATGCCGAATGTACGCTGAAGATTCCTACAATCGTGGACTTCCATCGACGGGTTTGTTGCTCGGACTTGAGTGGCCCGAGGGGCCTGGGCGAAGGTTCGAAGTCGGATTCGAGGCGGGCGACGAAGTGACGGCATTCTATGATCCGATGATCGCCAAGATCATCGTTTTGGATGAAGACCGGCCGCGGGCGATTCGCAAAATGTTGCGCGTTCTCGACGACACCGTGGTCTTTGGCGTACGCACCAACATTCCCTTTCTCAAGGCCATACTGTCGCATGCTGATTTCGTTGCCGGCACAATGACCACGCAGTTTATTCAAAACTATTTTCCAGAAGGCCTGGAGGCCAAACCTCTTAGTACTAAACAAAAGGTCTTTGCAGCAAAAGCGTTGCCGTTGGTGCGAAACAGTGGCGGATCAGGGGTGCCTGCGGGAGTAGCTTCACTCAATGCCTTAGCACTACCCTGGGGCGGAGCTTGGAGGAACGTATGAAACGTTTGAGTTTGGAAATCGAAGGCAAGAGTACTGAGGGGCGTGCTGTCTTTAGTAAGGGTGCACTCTGGGTTCATTTAGATGGTGAAACGTACGTTTACGAGGATGAGAGCACGCAGCCGCGTAGTCGTCGTGGCGGTGTGGGTAAGGCTGTGCATGCAGGAGAAGTCTTGGCGCCGATGCCAGGTAAAATCATTAAGGTCATGGCCAAGCAAAACGAGGTTGTTGCCGAAGGAAGAGTCTTGGTGGTCATGGAGGCCATGAAAATGGAGTACACCCTCAAGGCTCAGGCTCCTGGTCGGGTCTCCGATATCAAGGCTCAGACCGGAGATCAGGTAGTTCTGGGGCAGGTTTTACTTAAACTTGACGTGGATTCGGCGAAAACATGAGCAAGGTAACGATTGTTGAAGTCGGTGCGCGCGATGGATTGCAAAACGAAAAGGTTTTGCTCAGTCCTGAGATTCGCCTCGAGTTTGCGGAGAAGTTGGCAGGTGCCGGCATTCGCAAGATTGAGCTTGGCGCCTTCGTTTCGCCTCAATGGGTGCCGCAAATGCGGGGTTCAACTGAGCTCATGAAAATGGCGCTAGCACGAAAAACTTCAGGCAAATCTTCCTTGAAGGATTCTGAGTTGTCGGCGTTGGTACCCAATCTGCGCGGTATGCAAGACGCGATAGATGCGGGCGTAAAAGATGTAGCGATTTTCGCGTCGGCAAGTGAGGCCTTCGCTAAGAAAAACATCAACTGTTCCATTGAAGAGAGTTTTGGACGTTTTGCCAAAGTCATGGAGCTCGCAAAGAGTAACGGTAGCCGTGTGCGTGGCTATCTGAGTATGTGCTTTGGTTGTCCTTTCGAGGGAGAGGTTCCCGAGGGACGCGTGGTCCGTTTGGTGAAACGTCTGCGCGATCTTGGCGTCTATGAGGTTTCGATTGGCGATACCATCGGCGTTGCCAACCCGATGCAAGTTCACCGTCTCGTATCCAAGTTGATTGATGCTGTCGGTGAGGATTTCTTAGCTATGCATTTTCACGATACTCGTGGCACGGCTCTGGCCAATATACATAGCAGCTTGCAGTTGGGCATTCGAGTGTTTGATTCGAGTCTTGGCGGTCTCGGCGGCTGCCCCTACGCTCCGGCGGCGACCGGCAATGTCGCGACTGAAGACGTTGTTTATATGTTGCACGGCATGGGATACAAAACCGGTATTGATCTTGCGCAGTTGATTGCGATTAATCAGTGGATCACGGAAAAAGTTCAGCATGAACTTCCTTCGCGCGTCGGTCGCGCAGGCTTGCCGAAGCTACTGCCGATTGGCACCTAAGTTGCTACCAAAACCGCAGTACTTGTGAGTGGCCTTTGAAAAGCTACACGTTCGTTCATGTGAGCGAGCCCACGAGTAACTGTTCGACAGTTATGTAGCTCTTACAGGCGGTCACCTTTTGGTAACTGAGATCTTGCCCTTGCGAAAAGCTGAGCGTTGGGTGCTAGCGATCACGATTGTGGTGGTGATCGCTTATGCGTGGTTGATCGCTCGGGGGCTTGAGCCAAAGCTGATCCCACCCGTAGAGGTGGTGGAGCAGGTAGTCTGGCTCAAAGAGGGCAAAGTCGTTGAAGGTACGTTGACTGAGGTTCGTCATTCCGCGCCGGCTAGAATTCTCCGGCGTGAGTTGTTTTGGATGCAAAGGGCTCTTGACCTGATCGGACCCTTTCGTGAGGCGCCGACGCTCGCCATCCACCTCGACGACAACGACTTTTATCGCATCACTGATGAACGTATCGAACTCGGGCTGAACATCGCAACGACGGAGGGCCAAGTCTTTAAGACTTTGCTCAAGGCTTGGCTTTATCAGCATGCCTCGACCCGAGTGATCGGTTCACTTCTCCGTGTCGAGGTGGTCTCGGATTTTTTGAGTGCCGTCGTTCGTGGGCAACCACGATTTTCCAATCCGTTTTCAGGTAGGGTCGATGAGATTCCGCGGGTCGACTCCTGGCCTTCGTTTGCTTCGTCATACGATTCAGCACGCAAAGGCAAGTTTGCCAACGCCTGGATCAGTGCCGAATTACAGCGCTACAGTGGTCATTCGACGGCCATGAACCTATTAGGATTTCGGCCACTATTGTTGGCGATGTTGTGGGAGCTCTATCAACAAACACCGCCCCTGGCGCGTTACCAGTTGGTTCGACAGTGGATCGACACACTCACTCTGAATCTGCCGGGCGAACCTCTACAACTGGCTTTACCCGAAGAACTGAGCGAGTGGCGACAATGGCTTAAGGGCGAGTTTGATGCTTTGATGCCGGCAGGTGGACCATTGGAGCGTTTCGACAGACTTTCAGAGCGTCGAACGGTCGTAATGAATAAATCTGGTTTATTAGGTAACAGCTTGTTGAGTGTACCTCTCTGGCTTTTTCGCGACAAAGGCAATGTTAGTGTAGAACGCCTGGCGGAAGTTAATACCGGTCAGGTGGTGATCGAACTTGGTGACGGTACGCTTTGGTTATTGTCGTTTGAAAGATCGAGCGGCAAACGCGGCTGGGTGCAGCTGAGTGCACGTGATCGCTCGCAAATTCGCCCAGAACAGTTCGTTTGGGAAACCTGTTTGCCCGTCAATGTTGGTGAGCTCTTGCACCAATCGGCAGACGCGGAACATCTGCTTTTCATAGGTGCCTGTGATGAACTCTACCGAACCGAGATAGGCTGGAATGCGTTTCTAGCCGGCGGCCTCAGGGCATTCGCGCGAGAGCGTCCCGAAGTGCCGTTTGTGCAACTCAAACGATCGGCATTGGAAGTAGCTCTTCGCCAGGGCAAACTCTCGCTTGGTGATCGCGTCGGGCGCATCCTTGGTTTAAAGCTTGATCCGGTCTTTGGTCTCGAATCCGCGGAATGGAGTCGCGACTTACACGCATATCGGGTGCTTGGTGCGATCGAGGCGATTGAGTGGATTCGGGGTTCTCCGCTTGTGGAGCCAATGTGATCTTCTGACTCAATTTACTGCCAGTGCCGGTGTTGGACCTTGGTCTAACTCGTGTGACGTGACTTGTTTGCGTTTGAGGCGACTGTTATCCTGATTTTCAGAGGCAACAAAAATCCCAAAAATTTAGGATCTTATGAAATCAATCAATCGTATTTATGCTAGCGCCGCATTGATTGCGGTGGTGGCAACATCAGCCATCATCTTCGGCATGTTGACGTCTTGTTCGAGCGTGCCTAAAGAAGCTGGCGGGTCGTCCATGGCTTCATTGGAAATGAGCGAAATTCAACGGAACATCGCCGGAAACGGCCGCGCTTATCCCGAGGTTCAGGTTGATCCCGATTTTGAGAAAACAGTTTATGTAGAGCAAAACTGGTCACCTGGTGAGCGTGAGGCGTTCTATCGAACCGCACAGGGCTCTCACATCATGCCGTTGAAGTTCGCACTCGCACTTGAAAAATCCGATTCGAAGGAACGGTTTTTTGGAAACAAAAACTTAACCAATTATGGCTTCGTTCTTCAACGAGCCAATTCGCATACCAACCCCTACGGCTTGCCGGTCGGATTCACGATTGATGGAGCGATGCGCTTTAGCTTCAATCCGCTTGTTCGACACTCCGTCGAAGACGAGACTAAGCCTAGAATGTTGGGCGTGAACTGCGCCCTTTGCCATACCACCAACCTTCACTTTAAAGGTCAGGCGATTCGAATCGATGGTGGTCAGACTTTAGTACACTTCCAAAAGTTTATCCGCGATATGGATTTCGCGCTTAAGGCCAACTTCGAGGATAAAGAGAAACTCGAGCGTTTTCTCAACCGTGTCATGGATCTTAAGCTGCCACGTGAGCCCTTTGTTACCGATCGAAGTCAGTTGGTCAAAGAACTCGAAGAGGCGCTCAGAGTCCGCGCTGACTGGACGAATTTGAACGACGAAAAGACCAAGTATGGTCATGGCTACAACGATACTAAGTTTCCCCATGGACCAGGACGGATTGACGCTTTCGCGGCGATCTTCAACGAGGTGTTAGCGCGTGACCTCGGTGTTCCGGAAAACGCGGGTGAGCCGGATGCTCCTGTCAGTGCGCCGGTGATTTGGGATGCGCCTCACCACGACCGGGTTCAGTGGAATGGTCTGGCCAGTAACGATCCCAATAATGGTGGACCGCTCGCGCGGAATCTCGGTCAGGTATTGGGAGTGTTCGGCAGGGTGTTCCCACATGAGCAAAAAACCGTGGTCGCTGGTAAGGGCCTGGAAGGCTATTGCTCAACGGTACGTCGCAAAGGCCTTGATGATCTAGAGGAATGGGTTAGTCATTTATGGTCGCCTTTGTGGCCAGAGGAGAATCTCGGTTACCTTGACCAAGCCAAAGTGGCACAAGGCCGAAAAGTATTCGAGCAAAAGTGTCTTTCCTGCCATCACGATATCAACCGTAAAGATCCTAACCGTAAGGTCATTGCGCAAATGATCCCGATGGCAAAGGTGGGAACGGAAACGAAATTCAACGACAATGCGTTGAGCCGCAAAGCCGTTATCACTCAGCTCAAAGGGCGATTGACGCGAGTGAAAGAGGGGCGCCCTCTTGAAGAGAACGAACCGGCCGCGACGGCACTCAAGCATATAGTAGCGGGTTCTATGGCCGGTACAATCAGCGTTATGTCTTGTATCGACACCGTTGACGTTGAGAGTGCGAAAGTTCTGGAACGTCTGGTGGGCATAGCCGGCAAAGCCTTCTCGGCAAAAGAGGCCAAGAAAGACGATGACCCGAATCCGGATAAACGGGTAGCTGCGCTGGTTGACGAGCTGGCACGCTACAAAGCTCGGCCGTTGAACGGCATCTGGGCGTCGCCGCCGTTCTTGCATAACGGCTCGGTCAATAGCTTGTATGAGATTCTTCTGCCGCCAAGTGAGCGCAAGAACTTCTATCTAGGCTGCGATGAGTATGATCCGATCCGCGCTGGTCTTGCTTGTACCGAGGCCAATGGTGGATTCCTCTTCGACACTTCCCTCGTTGGCAACAAACCTGTGGGTCACGACTATGGCCCGAAAGGACCAAATGCCGAAGAAGATCGCATGGCATTGGTTGAGTATTTGAAGAGCATCTGAAGAATATTTCAAAACCGACAAGAGCTTTTAAGCCAGGGCGATCAAAATTTGATCGCCCTTTTCATTGGTGCGCCAGGCAGGGCGCACACCATGGCCTGTTCAATAACGATTCTTTAACTGTTTAATCTGGTTCTTCTCATCGACAAACACCAAACGTGGTTGATGGGTATTGGCTTCCGTTTCGGTTACGGTCGCATAGGCTGCGATGATCACCAGATCGCCGCGATGAACGAGACGTGCGGCAGCGCCGTTGAGGCAGACCTCGCCGGTTTTGCCGAAAATTACATAGGTCGCGAAGCGTTGTCCATTATTGCAGTTGTAGATTTCGACCTTCTCAAACTCGCGTAGACCTGCGGCATCAACCAACGCCGGATCGATCGAGACTGATCCTTCGTAGTTCAGGTCAGCATCGGTAACGGTGGCGCGATGAATTTTGCATTTAAGCATCGTGATTTGCATAATTTCATTTCCTCTCAATAATCCATCTTCAGTTCATCTTTAGCGCGAGATTGAGACCCTTTAATACCAAGTCGGGAATAATGGCATCAAAAAGTCCGGTTCTTTCAAAAAGTCCCGAAAAGCCACCGGTCGCGATGACCATCGGCTTACCTTGGCCCTTAGGATCTTCGAAACACTCTTCGGTAAGGCGTTCTTTAAGTTCCTTGATCATGCCAACGGTGCCGAAGTAAAGGCCCGATTGAATGCTCTCGATCGTTGAACGACCAAGAATATTCTTCGGATCAACGCGGACAATCTCCACCTGCGGCAATTTCGCAGTTCGAGTGCCTAGCGCCTCCATGGAAATGCGCATTCCGGCCAGAATGACTCCGCCAAGGTACTCGCGATCGCGGGTCACCATCTCAATTGTTGTTGCCGTGCCGAAATCAACGATGACCAAATTTCGATCTGGATAGAGATGTGTTGCCGCGATGGCATCGGCAATTCGGTCTGCGCCGACTTCAAGTGGGTTGCGATACTTGATCTTGAGTCCCGTCTTCACGCCGGCCTGAAGAAGAAACGGCGTTACCTCGAAGTATTTTTGGCAGGCACCTCTCAATGAGTGAATCGCATCAGGCACGACACAACAAATTGCGATTTGATGAACGTCTGCGGGATTCTCGCCATTTTCGCGAATCACCGTACGCAAAAAAACGCCGAGTTCATCACTTGAGGAATGCGAGTCCGAGGTTCGACGGAATTGAAACTTGAGTTCGTCGCCGTCAAACAAACCGCCGTGAACCGATGTATTGCCAACGTCAAGACTGAGAAGCATAGTCGTCCCCTCTCAAAATTCGTTCAAGGGTATCCGCAAGAAGCTCTTTATTTTCAGCGACGGCAATCTCACGAAGTTCATCGGGGTTACGTGTTGCGAAAATATGAGCACGGTGAGCCGTACCAGGGGCATCGCCCTCTTTGATCTCACTCAGGTCATTGTGGACAATGTAATCAGGCCTGGCTTGTACAGCCAAGCGATGTACCGCCTCGCGCCGTTCATCGGGTAGTGCAGTATTAGTCAATTTAAAGGCGATAACCTTGATTCGCGGATTCAGCGAAAAACCGCGAAGTGAGTCAACGAGCTTAGGGTTCGGCCGCAGCGTGAGCACGACGTCGCCCTTTGACTCGATCTTACCTTTGCGCTCTGCCCCCTGGCCCGAAATCGAAGCTATAGAGAAGTCGCTTACTGCGGCCGCGTGATAAACGGCATCGTACTCATGCCGTGATAGCTCCTCTTGCAGGGCCATCTCGAGATCACTAAAAGTAATGAATGTACGCTCTCGAAGTCCCTCTCGATTTTTTGTGGGGCGAACGGCATCTTTGGAGCGCAGTAGTGTTACTTGGTGACCTTCGGCGGCGAGACGTTCGGCGATACCAGAGCCCGTGCGCCCTGTGCTGAAATTAGTAATCGCACGAACTCCATCAATAGGCTCGCGAGTACCACCGGCTGTCACCAGCACGCGCAGCGGAAGCTTCGACGCGCAAGCGCTTCGGCGCTCGCAGACAGTTTGAATTTCATTGAAAATTCTCGCGGGATCCAGAAGGCGACCACTACCTATCTCGCCGCAGGCGAGTGCCCCGGATTCTGTCGGCAGAATTCTGATTCCCCATGCAGCTAGAGTTCGGAGCGAAGTTTGCGTAGCTGGATGCATGAGCATCTTATCATTCATCGCCGGAGCGATGAAGTAAGGTTTTTGAAAGTCATGGGCAAGGAACAAAGTGCTGATCAGATCATCGCCGATACCGGCGGCTAGTTTGTTAATGCTGTTCGCAGTAGCTGGGCACAAGACCACGACATCTGCCCATCGTGCCAGATGAATATGGTTCATATATTCACTTTTGGCGAAAACCTCACTATGTACTGGTCGACCCGTCAGCCCTTCGAGCGTAGCTTCACCGACAAAAGCGAGAGCCGCCTTTGAGGCAGCGATCTCTACTTCGTAGCCGGATTGCACCAGCAGCGATAGAACCTGGCAGGCTTTGAAGCACGCGATCGAACCGGTCAGTTGGAAAAGAATTTTACCTTTCGACATTGTCAATTAACCTTACGCCACCGATTTTAACCGCACCGTAACGGCGGTTATCGATGTCTTCAATGTAGTCGATCGAAAATCCTTCAAGGGTCAAAATTTCTTCAGCTTCCGCGGTCGTAGGTGCCGTTTTGAGCGCTTGATAAAAAAGTGGCGCGAGACCGCGAGCGTCGACGGGCAGGTTGATATTACGTGAACTCATCGCTAAACCGTCGATCTCGCGAACCGTGGGAACCGCAACGATTTCGGTATCGATAAAGAAAGCCTCAGCCATACCCGCGACCAAGCGCAGTTGTTGAAAATCTTTCTCGCCAAAATAGGCCCGGTTCGCCTGTGCTAGGTTCAGCAACTTTAGCACCACGGTGAGAACACCATCAAAGTGTCCAGGACGATGTGCGCCGCAGAGTTTTTCCGAGAGATCGGTTTCGGTAATTTTGTAGCGATAACCATCAGGATAAATCTGTTCGAAGGTCGGCAGAAGTACGAAACTGACACCGGCCTCTTTGGCGATTTCGAGATCGTGCTCGATGGTGGCGGGGTATTTTTTGAGATCGTCTTTGTTATCAAACTGCGTTGGGTTGATGTAGATCGACAGAACCGTGACGTCATTCTCCTCGCTACTGCGTTTAAGCAAGGACAAGTGTCCGGCGTGAAGAGCACCCATCGTCGGAACAAAGCCGATGGAAACACCTGCGGCACGAAGGGCTCGACGTTGGCGAAGCCAAGAATTCAAATCAGTAAAGAGCTCGTGGTGTGTGACCATTAGTAACTCTCCTCCTGGGCAGGGAAATTGCCTTCCTTCACATCGGCATTAAAACTATCAAAAGCTTCTTTAAACAAACCAAATGCATCAGAATAGCGGCGAACGAACTTAGGCTTGAACTCGATGTTCAAGCCGAGCAGGTCCTGCATGACTAAAACCTGGCCTGAGCACTCGCGACCCGCGCCAATTCCAATCGTCGGGACTTCAAGATGCCGAGTCACGTGTGCGGCGATTTCAGCAGGTACGCATTCGAGTACCAGGGCGAAAGCGCCACATTCTTCAAGGCGGCGCGCCTGGCTCAATAACATTTCCGCAGCGTGCTCACCTGTGCCCTGTACCTTAAATCCACCGAACTGGTGGATCGACTGCGGTGTCAAACCAAGGTGCCCCATAACCGGAACACCGGATTGTACGATGTGGCGAATGGTATCCTCAGAGCCATCGATGCCCTCGATCTTTACCGCTTGGGCGCCGGCCTTCATGATGATCCTAACAGCTTCCATCGTGCGCTCCAGACCGGCGCGATGAGCGAGAAACGGCATGTCGCCGACGATGAATTTATTGGCGGCACCCTTGCGAACAGCTTCAACATGTAATGCCATCAACTCGGGAGTTGCCGCTAAGGTGGTCTCATGACCGTGCATGGTCATCGCCAGACTATCGCCGACAAGAATACAGTCGACATCCGAGGCAGCGACAATGCGTGCGCTCGTGTAGTCGTAGCAAGTCACCATTGAGATTCGGCTACCTTGTGACTTCATTTTGTGAAAGTCGAGCACTGACTTCATCGTGGACCTCCCTTTGAAAAGCATGGGTGAATGCAAGATAGACTTCGTGGTAAGGATCGTTTTCCAGTACCTTCAAGTGTTTGTTGATCGTGGAAAAATCGGCTCGCGCGAGCGGACCTGTGAGAACACTATCACCCGCTGTCGATGACGCCAAATTTTTTACCGTTTGCATGAGATAGGGGATGAGGACGTCTTTCGGCAAGTCAAATTTGCCAGCGAATTCTCGAAAGGCCTTTTCCCAAAGTAAGACCGTGAAGTTTCCAGCAAGTACACAAAGCGCGTGATACAAAACTCGATGTTCGGTGGACAATCCGAAACAAGGGTTGCGAAGACCTGGAAGAAATCTCTGAAGGGCGTTGTTTTCATTGGCGTCGCGCTCAATGACAAAGGGAATCTGTCGATAGAACTCGAGCTCGTAGAGAGTATCGCTAAAAGTCATGAGTGGATGAACGCTTGTGGCTCCGCCGACCGAGAGGGCGCCGGACATGTGCACGCAAATCTTGTCCAGTAGGTAGGGGTTTTCGTGAAGAAATGGCTCGATCGCACGGTCACTGATCAATAGCAAAACGTGGCTGACGTGTTCAGACAAATTAACTAGTTCGTTTTTAGTATTTTGTCGCCGAGACCATGGGTAAAAGGGTAGCGCTTCGAACTCGAAGTAGCGCCGAAAGTGGCGTGCCACTCGGCCGTCGCCGATGACGAGATATGACGTGAAGGCAGGTACCTGTCCCATGGATCAAGTCCTTATTTTGCCGGCAACCTAACGCAATTTTCTGATCACTACAAATGATTTCGGCAAGCCAGCTTGACGCTGACGAGCTACTTGGTTAACAGAGGAGCAGTTAATTCAGCGCTCCATAGAAGAAAAAGAGGCAGTTTGTGGGAAACCGGATCTACATTTTCCTGATTTCGATGACCGTAGCTGCAGGCGTTGCGATTCTTTTTATGGTGGGGCGTGAACCGCAGACCACGCTTGTGATGAGTCCAACAATGTTTGATGGCCCAGCTCAGATTGGCTCTGCCGTTCTGCGCCAGTTCCAGCAGCAGATCGCCACTGAAAAGGTTGTCGCCTTTGGTGTCCCTACCCAGCCTGATTGGCACCGGTCTATCGTTCTCGGTTTTCTGACCGCCGCCGCCACGGAGAAGATACCGTTTGATATTCTCATCGTCGAACAGAGGATGCCGGAACTTGATCTCAGTGGATTCTCGGGGCTTGAAGTGTATTCGATTGCAACGAATACCAAAACTCAAAGTGACCTAGTCGAACGACTTCAGGCGGCACGCTCCTCGGGAAAGCGAGTGCTGATTTACACCGCCAGTGTCTTCACCACTCATCTCATCAGTGGGAATTCGATCAGCCGCTATGAAAAACTGACGGGCGAACAATTATTGACGATCAGTAGCGGATCTCTGGCCTTGCGCTCGAATCAAGAATTTCTTATCGACCCGCCTTGTCTTGGAAGCGAACGTGACCAAAACGGTACATCCCCATTGGGTTGTGGCCTGTTGCATGCCAGTCGACAAGTCTATCGTAAACATCTGGCGAATGACCGTCATGTGGCGATCATGAATTCACCTCGACCCAATGATTACCTTTTGTTGGTTTCAGCTCCGGGCCAAGGGGCAAAGGGCACGGGCAACTAACGTTGCGCTTTGCGATCAGCGTACTTTGATCATTTTTGTTTTAGACGAGTAATCTTGCATTTCGATTTCGCTCTCTTCAGTGACCTCACGAATCTTCTTAACGATGCCGGCGATTCTCCACAGTGAAGCGAGAAGCTTTTCTTGATTTGCGGGATTTTTGCTCAATCCCTCGTCTTCGGCACATGAAATAGCGATAGCGAGAGGATTGTTGATCTCGTGATTGTAAGTCGCAATCATAGCTTCAAGAGCTGCGTGTTCACGAAGTCGCGCCATTTCGCGAGAGAGTTCGGCGAGCCGCAAATGTGTCGTGATTCGGGTTATGGCAACGTCGAAATTAAATGGCTTCACGATGTAGTCATTGGCGCCACTCTGCAGGCAGTGAATCACTTCGGCATCCTCGGATTTCGAAGTGACCATGATTATCGGTAGATCAATGGGATTTGTTTTTTCACGAATTTTTTTTAGTGCGTCGGTGCCGTTCACATCTGGCATCAAAATATCCATGAGTACCAGATCAACTGATTCGCGATCGAGGATCTCGTAGCACTTAGCGGCGCTGTCAGCCTCGAAGGTTTTCACGCCGAAACGCTTCATGAAAACTCTCGTCAAGAGTTCACGATCAAAGGCATTGTCATCAACGATCAGAAAGGTCTTGTTTTTCACTCAAAGTGTTCTCAACAATTGTGAACAGCTATGCCATTCACGTGTCATATCGGCACTTAACTCTGAATGCTGAAATAGACCTAAGTCTGATCTAACCGATGCCGAGAGCGAGTTCGTGCGCCAAAGGACGCCGTCCGGCGCGGAAATAGGTTCGAGGCGACATCTCGAGAAGGTCGCCGAGCTTCGCCATATAAATACAGGCAAAGCGGTCGACCTGGTGCGCGAAATAACTTTCCTCGTTGCCAGCGCGCATGATTTCACCCCAGTGGCTGTTGAAGTGCGACTGCTGTTTCTTGATTAACTGGCTGATGGCTTTGTCGATGTCAGTGATTTGATTCTGCAGATCGGCAACATCAGCTTCGTCGGCTTCTTTTCCGGTCTCAACTTTAACGGAGATAATATCCACTAACGCGCGCTCTAAGGGCTCCTTGCGCTCCATCAGCGTACGAATCTCGGCGGAAAAAGGCTGGACCTTCTTGTAACACTCGTTCTCATGGCCCAGCTCTTCAACGACCAGAGCTGTGCGCCAGTTGCAATCTTTCTTCAATCGCAAGATATCACCGTAAATATGGTCGCCGATGTAGAGAATGTCGTCGCCCTCGATGCCGAGATCGCGCGTGAATTTCGCGGCATCGCCCGACTGATAGATACCTCGCTTAAGTACCTCATCAAAGTTGGTCATTGTTCCGTTGTTCGGATTGACTTCAAGAAAACGCAGATTGTCGTAGAAAAACCGAGGCTTCTGCGCAAGCGTGATCACGTACTCGAACAAATCAGCCCATGATTTGTGGTTTTTCAAATAGGGATTAATCGCGTAGTCCAAAAGCAGTTTGGTGTAGGCGTAATCCGAATTGGTAAGGATGAAGATTTTTTTGTCGTGCTGACGATAACGTTCGAGTCCGGCTACGACTGAGGGATCGCGAATAATAAATTTATCGAGGTTTTTGGCCACCTCACCCTTGAGGCTGCCATCGCGATGGGCCATATCCAGCGTCCAGATGACGTCCTGGGCGATGGTGTCATAATCGGGCATGGTTTCTTTGCCGTCACCGTCTTTGATATCAATGAGCTGCGCGAAAAGAGTGGCGACCGAAATCGAAAAAGCCGTATCGATCGACACATAATTATGAGTGTCGGAGAGATCGATATAGGTCGACTTGTACAATTTTTGTTGAGCTGCGAAGTCAATAGTCTTGGTGCCGTGGCTGCTGGCGCGAATGGCGCCGTGACGACTCACCTTAAGAAGGTTGCCATTTTTCTTGTCGATCACAAGACCGCGAATCGCAAGATCAAAATCAAATTTCAAACCACGGACACCTTCTGGATAGCCTTTCACGGTTACCAGGCGCTGGCACATTGTGTGATGCGCGAGCTCTTCGAAAGCCTGGCAGTCATACCTTACCAAGGTATGATCCATGTCGAGACCGAGGTATTTGATTTTCCGCATATTCAGGGTGCGATTGACGAATACTTTTTGTGGCATTCCTTAATGAGACCCAACTTTCGGCTTCGTGGCAACTGGGCCTTTGGAGGGGGCGGCAACAAGCTGCTTTAATCGCGAGGTCAGTGCTTCAATCTTGAAGCGACCATACCACTTTTCGACGAGAACACCCTTTTCGTTGAAAAGGAGCGTGGTAGGAATCAAGGTCGGCCAATCTTCGACAAACTCCTTCATGAAAATATCGACTGGTTCCGAGAGGCGATAGACTGGGAACTTCACCTTGAGTTTGCCAAGGAACGCAGCGGCCTCTTCTAGGTCGCTTTCGGTGTCACTGGC
>SXGU01258571.1_pt1 | contig 14826 bp, 15 predicted proteins | sample 3174531 | NCBI WGS metagenome assembly SXGU01 (sample SAMN11356863, study PRJNA531348) | freshwater metagenome | isolation source: freshwater sample F1-140 | place: China: Fuxian Lake, Yuxi | collected 2017-12-25
AGGGAGCGTTCTTGTCTAAATTTAACCAGTGTGCGTAACATAAGTTTTACAGTCATGAATGCGCAAAAATATCCTCATTCTCCCAACCAGCAAGGTCTAGCTCGGCGCGGAACGGCAAGAAATCAAACGCCGCTTTCACCAGCTCCGCCCGCCCTTCGCGTGCTAACATATCGTCCAGCTTGGCGCGGAGTTTATGCAGATGCAGAACATCCGACGCGGCGTAATTAATCTGATCTTCGCTGAGCGACTCCGCCCCCCAATATGAGCTTTGCTGTTGCTTGGACACATCAACGCCGAGCAATTCCTTGCAAATATCTTTATAGCCGTGCTTGTCGCTATAGGTGCGGGCAAGGCGCGAGGCGGTGCGCGTGCAATAGATATTTTCAAGGCGAATGCCCAAATAATGGCGCATGATGGCAAGGTCAAAACGGGCAAAATGAAACAGCTTGGTACGCTTCGGGTCGCCAAGGAGTTTCAACAAATTCGGCGCGTTATATTCGCCGTTTGCAAATTTCACCAGATGGGCATCGCCGCCGCCGTCCGACAGCTGCACAACACACAGGCGGTCGCGCTTGTTATTAAGCCCCATCGCCTCGGTATCCACCGCTATATCGCCATTGAATATCAACCCACTCGGCAAATCGCCATTATGCAAAAAATTTGTAATAATAATTCTCCATCAAATTTGTTTATTTTTCTTCTCTGGCAACTGCAAGCCTCACCACGAATTTTGCACCTGTTTTATATTGTTCGTCAAGTTCTATATTGGCGTTCAATAAGTTGGCGAGTTTGGCAACAATCGCAAGCCCCAGCCCCCTGCCCTCTGCTTTTGATGATAAGAATGGCTCGAATATTTTAGCCCGCATATCGGCTGGAATTCCCGAGCCATTATCGACTATATCAACATTAATTGGCAAAGAAATTGCGCCAATGCGATAGCCCGTTTGGTAATAGGTGGAAATGGTGATGGTGGGATTTTGCGCTGTGATGGTCGCCTCAGCAGCATTTTTTATCAGATTGAGGAAAAGCTGCACCAATAAATCGCGGTTAGAAAAAACCATCGGCAGCGACGGGTCATACAGCTCGCGGAAACTAGCGTGAGCGGCAAAACCAGCACGGGCTATGGAAATTGCATATTGTAAAACCTCATGAATATTTACCGCGGTTAGCTCAGGATTGCCTGCGCTGAAAATCTCCACACGATTTATCAAATCGCGGATACGGTCGGTTTCATTGCAAATTAATTCCGCGAGTGCCTGCTGTTCTTGCGCTACTTCAGCTTGCAAAAGCTGTGCTGCACCGCGAATGCCTGACAATGGGTTTTTCACCTCATGCGCGAGCATGGCAACCATCATTCCTGATGCCCGCATTACTTCATTTTTAGCCGCCTGTGCCGCCAGTTTTTGTGCGCCGTCTTGCCGCTCGATAGTTATTAGCACTCCGCCAGCAGCGATGCTCGCAATATGAACGCTAACCACAATTGTTTCGTGGAATAATTCTAGTTTTTCTTCTAGCAAGCGCACCGACTCGCCAGAGTTTATAACGCGCCGTGCTTGCTCGCACCAATCCGCGCCGAATGCTGGCAATTCCGCTAGATTTTTTCCGAGCAAATGCGCCGCCCCCTGCCCCAATAAATCCTCTGCGGCTGGGTTTAGATATGATATTTCAAGGTCAGCGGAAAGCGCGAGCAGAGCAATCGGCAAAGCAGCAAGAATATCGTTATCAAAGCTGGAAGACATGTTCCGTTATGAAGCCAAAGCCTCTAGCTCCATAGCCTCTTTTGCCACCGCTGGCTGTGCGCCAGTATCAGCATCGTCATCATCCGTTTTTTCTTCGTCAATTTTTTGTTTATTGCTGCGCTCGTCAATCAAAGCAATACGAAGAGTTTTCAGCAAATCGCGCACTTCCTGCCGCGCTGCAACATGCGACAGCGAAAGCCCCGCGCCGTTATTCATCTCCATAATGTCAAGCACCGTAAGCCCTTGCAGGAACATTTCGCGGAAAATTACGCGCTCTGAAAATCCCGGTGCAACGCGAAAGCCAATGCGCCGCGCTAGTTCAGTCGTCGCTTGTGTCATAAAGCGTTTATTTTTCGCGTCAATATTGCTCAAGCGATTACGCATCACAATCCACTCAATTGAGCCGCCATTTGCCTTGGCGCGGGCGAGTTTTTGCTCCCACACCATTTCGCTATAGATACTCGGCTTGATGATTTTCATCGTCTGTCCGTCCACATTCGCCAAAACATCCAAATCCACAAAGCTGTCGTTAATCGGCGTGATAATCGTGTCGGCATGGGCATGTGCCACGCGGGAAAGATAGGTGTCACTACCCGGACTATCCACCACCACAAAATCATTATTTTCAGCGAGGCGGTCAAGGGCGGCGGTGAAGCGTTCGCGGTCGTCAGCTTCCGCTTCCTGCACTGTGCCAAGTGGGCTGCGCTGCACCACAACATGTTGCGGCTGTGGCAGCGGAACATTTTCCTTCAGCACAGTCTGACGGCGGTTTTCCAGATAGCGCGACAGCGAGCGTTGGCGCGAATCAATATCAATCGTCCCCACCGAAAAACCAAGGCGCAACAACGCCACGATCAAATGCATACAGGTGGTGGTTTTGCCAGAGCCACCTTTTTCATTCCCTAAAACGATGATATGCGCTTTTTTTGCTGTTGCTAATGCTGGTTCGCTCATATTTCCTACTCCCTATCTTTTTTATTTATTTGGCGATTATAAACAGCTATACAAGCTACTCAAGATATATTTTTATAATTCTCTATTCGGTACTCGGTTATGCGTACTCGGCTTGTTACGAGCAGATGCCAACCAATTTACCGAGTACCGAGTACCGAGTACGAAACTATGACAAAAAACCCTATAATTTGCGCCATTGACACAGTGAATGTGCAGGACGCAAAAAAACTATCAACACAGCTTCGTCCGCATGTCGGCGCGGTGAAGCTTGGGCTAGAATTTTTTACCGCCAATGGCGCAGTTGGTGTTGCGGAAGTTGCGGGCGATGCACCGCTGTTTTTGGATCTCAAATTTCATGATATACCCAACACCGTGGCAGGAGCAATCCGCGCCACTGCGGGCATAAACAGCTTCATGATGACGGTGCATACGGCGGGTGGCGAGGCGATGCTCAAAGCGGCAGTGGCAGCGGCGAAAGACTTGCCAAACAAACCCCAAAAAAGACCACTGATTATTGGGGTTACAGTTCTGACCAGCCTTGATGGCAAAGATTTGGAAGCCATTGGCGTTGCGAGCGATGTCGCAGCGCAAGTGTCACGCCTTGCCGATCTGGCGCAGAAATCAGGGCTGGACGGCGTGGTTTGCTCGCCGCACGAAATAACCATGTTGCGGGCGCAGTGTGGCGCGGATTTCAAGCTGATAGTTCCGGGAATTCGCCCAGAAGGCAGCGCAGCGTCTGACCAAAAACGCACGATGACACCAAAACAAGCACTGGAAAATGGCGCGGATTATCTGGTTATCGGTCGCCCAATCACCGAGTCAGAAAATCCTGCACAAACAGCGCGAGATATATTAGCTAGCTGTATAAAATAATTTTTGCGTTGAACTTCTAAGCATTATAGGGTACTCGGTGTTGCGTACTCGGTACTCGATTGAGATAGGAAAATGAGTGTAAAAAATTATAGAGATTTAGATGTGTGGAAAATTGCTATGGAATTTGTAAAAGATATTTACAAAATTACGGGAAAATTTCCTAAAGAAGAGACTTACGGCTTAACTCAACAGTTAAGAAGAGCCGCAATTTCAGTTCCGTCAAATATCGCCGAAGGCAGCGGACGACGCAGCACACAAGAGTTTGCAAGATTCACTAACATAGCCTCGGGGTCAGTTTGTGAAGTAGAAACGCAAATTCTATTGGCAGTTGACCTTTCTTATATTACGGATAAAGAATGTGACCTATTAATTCAAAAAGCAGATAGAATAAGTAAAATGTTATATGCCTTACACAAGTCTTTAAGTTCAAAATAAAATCAACCGAGTACCGAGTCACCGAGTACGCCTTAAAGTACCGAGTACCGAGTACGCAACACCGAGTAAAAAAAATGTTTGAAAAAATTCTTATTGCTAATCGTGGTGAAATTGCTGTTCGCATCATGCAGACTTGCCGCAAGATGGGCATAAAAACCGTTGCCGTTTATTCGGAAGCGGACACCAGTGCGCTGCATGTGCGCGAAGCGGATGAGGCGATTTATATCGGCGCGTCGCCGTCTATGAAAAGCTATTTGAACATTGACAGCATCCTCAGCGCAGTTGATCAAAGCGGCGCACAAGCGGTTCATCCAGGGTATGGCTTTCTTTCAGAAAATGCCGAATTTGCCAGCCGTTTGCGTGACGCTGGCGTTACGCTGATTGGCCCTAGCCCTGATGCGATTAAGCGCATGGGCGATAAAATTGAGTCTAAAAAAGTGGCTCTAAAAGCTGGAGTTTCCAGCGTTCCGGGGTCTTTGGATGTAGTAACTTCCGACGCGGAAGCGAAAAAAATCGTGGCGGAAATCGGCTATCCTGTGATGATTAAAGCGGCGGCTGGCGGCGGTGGCAAAGGGATGCGCGTTGCCAGAAACGACAAAGAACTGCATGACGGCTTGCTATCATCCGCCAGCGAAGCCACCAGCAGCTTTAAGGACGGGCGCGTATTTATTGAGCGGTTTTTTGACAATCCGCGCCATATTGAAATTCAGATTTTGGCGGATCAGCATGGGAATACCCTATGGCTGGGTGAGCGCGAATGCTCCATCCAACGCCGCCATCAAAAGGTGATTGAGGAAGCTCCGAGCAGCTTTTTAAGCGAGGAAACGCGCAGGGCAATGGGCGAGCAGTCTGTGGCTCTTGCCAAGGAAGTTGGCTATTTTTCAGCGGGAACTGTTGAGTTTATCATGGACGCGCAAGGAAAATTTTACTTCCTTGAGATGAACACGCGCTTGCAGGTTGAGCATCGCGTAACCGAGCTGATTACGGGCATTGACCTTGTCGAGCAGATGATTCGCATCGCCGCTGGCGAAAAATTATCATTCACGCAGGATGAGGTGAAATTTGACGGCTGGGCGTTTGAAGCGCGGCTTTACGCGGAAGATCCAAAACGCGGGTTTTTGCCGTCAACAGGGCGTATCACCCGCTATATTGAGCCAGAAAATGTTGAAAATGTGCTGATTGACACAGGCATTTACGAGGGCGGCGAAGTCAGCATGTTCTACGACCCGATGGTGGCGAAGGTGTGCAGTTACGGCGATGACAGAAAATCAGCAATCGACACTTTGAAAACCGCGCTTTCCGCGTTTATCATTGAGGGAATTTCCCATAACGGCAGTTTCCTTGAGGCAATTCTTTCCAATCCACGCTTTGAATCTGGCGATATTTCCACCAATTTCATTGAACAGGAATATCCAGAAGGCTTCATCGGCGCGGAGCTTACCTCGGAAACCACCAAGGTTTTCCTTGGTGCAGCGGTTACTGTCTTCCTGCGGGATGCTGAGCGGGCGGCAAAAATCAGCGGGCAAACTCCGGGGCGCGAGCGAGCCATTGGCGCACGGTGGGTGGTCAATGTTGACGGTGAGGATTTCACGATTTATGTGCGCCCTGACCAAGACCAAGGCTACTTCATCACCCATAACCGTCGCTTGATTGCGGTTAAAACCCAGTGGAAACTTGGTCGCCGCCTATTCCAAGCCACCATTAATGGCAAGCCTGTTGCCGTGCAGATTAAACATCTTGCCGAGGGCTATATCCTGACTTATGGCGGCGCGGATGTGGTGGTGAAAGTGCGCTCGCCGCGGGTTGCCGAGCTGGCGCAATTCATGCCAAAATCGCAGGATAAAAACAAAAAAGATCAGCTCTGCGCTCCGATTTCTGGCTTGGTTTTGAGCGTAAAAGTGAAAGAGGGTGAAACTGTGCGGGCGGGGCAAGAATTATTGGTTATTGAGGCGATGAAGATGGAAAATGTGATTTACGCCGATCACGCCACCACCATCACTAAAATCAGTGTTTCCGAGCGCGAAACTGTGTCGGTGGATCAGGTGATGATTCAGTTTGCTGCTTAAGCTGTCATACCGCTGTAGAGCGGTATCCATGCCTAACAACAAGCGTTATAGCCAGTTGTATGGCATAGATTCCGCCCAAAAAACAAACATTGGGGCGGAATGACGAAGACGAAGCAAGCTTCGGTGAATTAAAACCCCGAAGAGATTAAAATGCCTTGGGAGGACTTGCGTATATTGCTAAAATACGCTAGTTTCCTATCATATGACGCAAAATAACATCAAATTTTCGAGCATTATCCTTGCCGCGGGCAAGGGAACGCGCATGAAATCCGCCCTGCCCAAGGTGATGCACAGGCTGGCGGGTGCGCCGCTGATTTCGCATGTCCTTGCCGCAGTTTCTCCCCTATCGCCAGAAAAAATCATTGCAGTGATTGCGCCAGATATGGATATGGTGACGGATAGCGTTCGTAAAACAACGGAAAATGCTAGTTTTATAATGCAAAATCAGCAACTTGGCACTGGTCACGCCGTTGCCTGCGCGAAGCATGAACTAGCTGGCTATCACGAAAAAATTCTTATTTTATATGGCGATACGCCGCTGATTACCACTGGCACGCTGGAAAAAATGCTGGAAGCGGCGCAGTATTCGGAAATTGTGGTGCTGGGGATGAATATAGAAAACCCAACAGGTTACGGGCGGCTTATCGTGGATGACAGCGAAAGGCTGGAGGAAATAATTGAGGAAAAAGACGCCTCCGCCGAGCAAAAACAAATTACCCTGTGCAATTCTGGGGTGATGGCGGTTAGCGGGAAATATTTGTTTGAATTGCTGGAAAAACTAACGCCAAACAACCAAGCTGGCGAATATTACCTGACCGATATTGTGGCGATTGCTGGCGATATGGGCTTGCATTCGCGCGTAGTGGTGGCGGATGCTGGCGAGCTGGCGGGCATCAACACCCGCGCCCAACTGGCGGCGGCGGAACAGGTTTTGCAGGATAAACTGCGGGCAACAGCCATGGAAAACGGGGCAACGATGATTGACCCGAAAAGCGTTTTTCTGCAAGTTGATACGCGTATTGCCAGCGATGTTATCATTCATCCGAATGTTATTTTCGGCGCGGGCGTAGTGGTTGAAAGCGGCGTTGAAATCCGCGCTTTTTCACATATTGAAGGGGCGCATATTAAATCTGGCGCGATTATTGGACCATTCGCCCGCCTTCGGGTTGGCAGCGTTGTCGGCGAAAACGCGCATGTCGGCAATTTTGTGGAGCTAAAAAACACTAATCTTGGTGACGGCGCGAAGGCAAACCATTTAAGCTATGTCGGCGACGCAGTGGTGGGTGCTGGCGCGAATATCGGCGCGGGAACGATAACCTGTAATTATGACGGTAAGAATAAACATAAAACCACCATTGGCGCGGGCGCGTTCATCGGCTCAAATTCCGCGCTGGTCGCACCCGTTACCATCGGAAAAAATGCAGTTGTGGGTGCGGGCAGCGTAATAACGCAGGATGTCCCAGATAATATGCTGGCAATTGAGCGCGGTCTACAAATAAACAAGGCAAGAAAATGACAATATACATAGATAATATCGCGGTTGAAGATCCCGTCTGGCTTGCGCCGATGACGGGAGTGTCTGACTTGCCATTTCGCAAACTGGTTAAAAAATTCGGCGTAGGGCTGGTGGTGTCGGAAATGATTGCCAGCCGCGCTATGATTCTGGAAACGAAAAACACTCTGCGGATGGCGAGTTTTTCGCCTGAGGAGTTTCCCTTTGCCATTCAGCTGGCTGGTTGCGACCCAGAGGTGATGGGCGAAGCGGCGAAACTAAATGAAGATCGCGGCGCACAGATGATTGATATAAATTTTGGCTGCCCTGTAAAAAAAGTGGTGGGCGGTAATGCTGGCTCAGCTTTGATGCGCGATGAGAAACTGGCGGGAAAAATTCTGGAAGCGGTGGTAAAAGCCGTAAAAATCCCCGTGACGCTTAAAATGCGTACAGGTTGGGATGATGAAAATCGTAATGCGCCGAATATGGCGCGGATTGCCGAAAATGCGGGCATAAAACTACTGACAGTCCATGGACGAACCCGCTGCCAGATGTATAAAGGGCATGCGGACTGGGGCTTTGTTCGCCGCGTGAAAGAGGCGGTGCGCCTGCCTGTGGTGGTAAATGGTGATATAAATAATTTTGCCGATGTAAGCAATGCTTTGGAGCAGTCGGGCGCGGACGGGCTGATGATTGGGCGCGGCAGCTATGGTCGCCCGTGGTTTCCTGCGCAAGTCTGTCATTACTTAAAAACTGGTGAAAAAATCGCCGCACCAACACTTCATGAACAGCGCGAGGTTGTGCTAAATCATTACGATGAAATGCTCTCGCATTATGGCGCGGAAAACGGCGTGATGATCGCCCGCAAACATCTTGGCTGGTATTCCAGCGGTCTATTTGGCTCGGCGGAATATCGCCAAAAAATCAACACCATGCATAATCCAGTTGAGATTAAGAAAACGGTGATTGATTTTTATGAAAAAACGCTGGATGCCACACAAGAAACATATACCGAACTGGCGGCATAGCTACTTATGATGTCATTCCTGCGTAGGCAGGAATCTCTTTAACAAATTGCGCTAGCGGGTAGAGAGATCCCCGCCTGCGCGGGGATGACAGGAAGTCATGCGCTGGAATTCCCCTTAAATCTACGCTAAGAGAACTACTGCATAGCGAGCTTTATCTCATCTTTTTTATCACCATTATTTTGTAGCAATTCGGCAACGCGCTTTTTGTCTTTCCCGTAAATATCTGGATAGAAATTCGGCTGTTTGCTATCCTCGTCCACCCAGCTTGTCCAATAGGCGAGATAAACCTGAACTGGCTTCACCGCCACAATTTTTGAGCTACTGCCCTCATACGCCTTGGTGATGCGTGTTTCGTTCCATTCTGCCATACCGTTCATCACAAAATATGCCAGCTCTAAAATTTTCTCCACACGGATACAACCATGACTGAGTGCTCGTTCTGCCTTGGCAAAAAGTTTTGGGCCACCTGTGGAATGCAGATAAATATTATCAGTATCGGGCAAGTTGAATTTTAATTTTCCCAGCGCGTTAGTGCTGCCCGCCCGCTGCGTAAAGCGATATGGCATACCGCTTTGATTTTCCCAATCAATGCTTGCGGCGTCAACCTGTTCGCCGTCGTGATTGGTCACAATATAATTTCCCTTGCTTAAATAGCTTGGGTCTTTCCGTAGTTTGCTGGCAAATTCCGTCCGCGCAATTCGTTCGGGAACATGCCACTGCGGATTAAAACTAACATCTGTAATCGGACGCGCAAAAAGCGGGGTGGCGTTGCGCGGATTACCAACAATAATGCGCGAGGTCAGCGCGGTTTTATTGTTTTCCACCGCCTGCAAATAATAACCCGCAACATTCACCAGAATATAGCGTTCTCCAAGGTCGGGCATCTCGCGCATTCGCGCTAGCGTTGTTTCCATTTGTGCAATCCGCGTTTCTATCGGGATAGCCAGTGCAGCTTGCGTTTTCGCGCCGATTGCGCCGTCTTGGTCTAAGCCATGGCGAGCTTGAAAATGCTTCACTGCCTGCGCGAGGGAATCATCCAAAACATCGCTGCCCGCCCCCTCATCTCGATAATCCCCCATCACCGAAAGAATATGCCGAATGGTTGGAATGCGTGTATCTTTCGCGCCGATTTTGATGGTTTTTCCGATGGTGAATTTATCCCACCCACCATTCGCCGAAAGCTGTTTATAATCGCTAATTGCCTTTTCCAGCGCGGAAATTTGTTGATTGCTGGTTAGCTCACTTCTAGTTTCTGGCGGCAGATTTTCCGCAAGCACCGCCGTATTGGAAATAATAAAAACTGCCATTGGTAAGAAAAAATACTGTATCCACCATTTAGAAACTGCTAGAAACTTCATATATATAACTCCAAGAAAATAATTAACCCGAAGCCATAGATTACCCTATGATTGTTAATCTTTAGTTAGAAATAGTTAAAATTTTAACCATTAATTTTATGAAGGAAAGCTATGCTCAAAACAGCCTGCATCCAACTGACCAGTGGCGACAACATGGCAGAAAACATAGAAAAAATAGAAGCCATGGTGGCGAGTGCGGCAAAAAATGGGGCGCAATTTGTCGCCACTCCAGAAAATGTTTTTTTGATGGAAAATCCAAAATCAGAAAAAATATTATATAAGGTGGAGGAACATCCTGCCGTACAAGCCGCCGCGAAAATGGCGAAGGAAAATAAAATATGGCTGCTGGTGGGCAGCGTTGCCGTAGCGTCTGGCGATGAAAATAAATCTTATAATCGCTCTATATTATTCAACCCAAACGGCGAGATAGTGGCACAATATGACAAAATCCACCTATTTGATGTCGAGGTGGACGATGGTCAGGTTTATAAAGAATCCGCGAAAATAAAGGCGGGAAACAAAGCCGTTGCCGTGGAAACACCGCTATGCAAACTAGGCATGACCATCTGTTATGACCTGAGGTTTCCTCATCTATACCGCGCACTCGCCAAGGCAGGCGCAAATATAATCGCCGTTCCCGCCGCTTTTACGCAAAAAACTGGCGAGGCGCATTGGCATATATTACTCCGAGCAAGAGCAATTGAAACTGGCTGCTTCATCATCGCGCCAGCGCAAACAGGAACGCACGCGAATGGCAGGCAAACTTTCGGGCATTCGCTAATCGTCGACCCATGGGGTGTAATTATTGCCGATGCGGGGACGAATGAGGGAATAATTTACGCCGATATTGATTTCTCAAAAGTGAGAAAAACCCGAAACGACATTCCCAGTTTGCAACACGACCGAGATTTTTCGTTTTAGAACCTCGTAAATACCCCCATTATTTCAGCGTTTATTTGGCGTTTTTTGTCCCTAAATGCCCCGTTTTTTACTTTAACTTCTTGAAATAATCACTTGATATTTCTGCATTCACCAGCAAAACCGCTGCTAATTTTTTGCATTTCACCTTTTTTATTTTTCCACTTCCAGAGCAATTTTGCCTGTTATATTATGGGGATATAAAGCAAACAGTTTGATTTCATCATTACCCCTCTACTCGTCATTGCGAACGACGTGAAGCAATCCAGAAACTATCAACATGCTGGATTGCCGCGCTCACTCGTGGGTGATGAAAATGAGAAAATATAAAAATGAGAAAGTTATTTTTTTGCATGCAATTGATAACCATTATCAACCGACCTCACAAGCGCAGCGAAGCACTCATCACCTCGGGCGGAAGTTTGAAGCGGGTGTTTTCGGCAATCCCCGCCAGTTGTTCGCGCTCAATTTTGCGCAGCTTGCCGATGGCTTCCACCACGCCTTCTACCAAATGTTCAGGCGCGGAAGCACCAGCCGTTATGCCAACCGAGCGTATCCCGTCAAACCATTGCGGATTCAAGCTTTTTGCGTCATCTATCAGGTGTGATTTTACCCCCATCTCCTCCGCCAAATCGCGCAGGCGGTTAGAGTTAGAGCTATTCGCCGAGCCAACCACCAAAACTAAATCCACACACCCAGCCAAATCGCGCACAGCATTCTGGCGGTTTTGCGTGGCGTAACATATATCGCGCAGCTCTGGCCCTGCGATGCTCGGAAAACGCGATTTCAGCGCGACTATTATATCCTTGGTGTCATCAACACTCAGCGTAGTCTGCGTTACATAAGCCAGCATTTCTGGGTTTTGCACCTGTAAATCAGCCACATCCGACGCTTTTTGCACCAGCAACACGCCGCCTTGCACGCGCCCGCTTGTCCCCTCCACTTCGGGATGACCAGCATGTCCAATCAGTATTATCTGCCGCCCTTCCGCCTCATATCTCTGCGCCTCTTTATGCACCTTGGTAACTAGCGGACAGGTGGCGTCAATAATCGGTAAGTCGCGGAATTTCGCTGAATTTTCCACCTTTTCGGAAATGCCATGCGCGGAAAAAACGGTGATCGCGCCATCGGGAATTTCGTCCACCTCCTGCACAAAAACCACACCTTTCGCCCGCAAATCCTCCACCACCCAGCGGTTATGCACGATTTCATGGCGAACAAACACAGGCGCACCGTAAAGCGCGAGAGCGCGTTCCACAATCTCAATAGCGCGGTCAACCCCAGCGCAAAAACCACGCGGTTCAGCAAGGATTATTTTTAGTGGCTCAGTCATGAAAAATTAGACCTCTTTAGAAACTCATTTTAACAAAAAAGCGCGAAGCAATGAAAGCCAAGCGAAATGAGGTTATACTGTATAACTGACATGAGCGAGGAAGTTTCATTGCAAGCAGATTTGAAGTTAAAATGGGTTTATAGAGAGGTCTATTATAAAGAATAGTCAACAACACTAACATATTCAACGCTAGATGGGTCAACAAACGGCTGAACGCGAACAATATTATTATCAATATTCGTCACCACCCCAACAGCAATCCCTTTCGGGAAAACGCCGCCATCACCAGAAGTTATAATCCGTTCGCCAACTTTAAGCGAGCTATTCGCCGCCACATACGAAAGCGTTGGCTGCTCACCATTATTGCCAACCAGTATAGTTTTTTCGCGGCTTTCCTCGCCAATAACTGGCACACGAGAATTTATATCCGACAACAACAACACCCGTGAACTGCCACTGCCAACATCCACCACGCGCCCAACCAATCCGCGCTCATTAATCACCGCTTGGTCTTTTTTTATGCCGTCCTCCCCCCCACCACTAAGCAGAGCCGAACGCACAAACGGCCCGCCCATATCCGACACGATACGCGCCGTTATATAATGGCTTTTTTTGCTCGCAACAACATTCATCAGCGAGCGCAAACTAGCGTTTTCCGCCTCCATATCCTTCGCCCGCGCTTGCCATTGTAAAAGCTGAATATTGGCGTTTTTAAGTGCGATATTATCCGCCCGCAAACGCGCCATATCCCTAAACCAGTCGCCAATATCAGCAACGGCGTTCAGCGGCGCACTCGCCACCACCACTACAGGCGCAAGAATATCAAGAAGAGAGGAGCGCAAACGCGAAGTCGCTGGGCTACCAACACTGGTCATCACCACCAATGACAAGGAAACCGCCACCAACAGAAGGACAGAGGCACGCGCCGCCATCTGCCGAGGAGGCATAGCAACAAGCTGTGGTGCGCGAATCTTCTTATTTGCCATAATGTTCCTACCGATTAACTGCCACTAGTTTGTACCTTTATAAATAAATTCGCAACCAAAAAATAGTTTCTTTTTGCTTAACGATTTTTGCCCGCTTGCCACAACACATCCGCCTTTCCATTATCATTTTCAGCGCGAGCAAGCACAAAAAGAAAATCCGAAAGGCGGTTGAGATATTTTATAGCCTCAGGGTTAATTTTCTCATGCGCCGCCAATTCACAGGTTATCCGTTCGGCACGGCGAGCAATAGTGCGGGCAAGATGCAAAAACGCAGCGGCTGGACTGCCGCCCGCCAACACGAAAGAATTAAGCGGCGCGATATTTTCGTTAAGCGCGTCAATCTCCGCCTCTAACCGCAAGGTTTGCGTGTCAATAATCCGCAGAGCATTATCATCGCCATTTTCCGAATATGGCATTGATAAATCAGCACCTAAATCAAATAAATCATGCTGCACACGCATTAACATCTCGTCATTCGCACCCTTTGTGTGCAACCGCGCCAAGCCAATTGCCGCCCCCGCCTCGTCCACCGTGCCATACGCCGTCACGCGCAAATCATATTTCTGCCTACGGCTGCCGTCAGTCAGCCCCGTATCACCCGCATCGCCCGTTTTTGTATAAATTTTATTGAGTTTTACCATTAGACTTCCTTCTAAACTCATTTTAACTTCAAATCTGCTTGCAATGAACCTTCCTCGCTCATGTCAGTTATACAGAATAACCTCATTTCGCTCGGCTTTCATTGCTTCGCGCTTTTTTGTTAAAATGAGTTTCTAAGGAAGTCTATTCTATTTTTCCTACCTATTTACCAATATTCCCCGCAAAAAACATCAAAATCAACCCAATAACAATCAATCCCTGCAAGCAAACTCGCGCAATCATCAATTTATTGGCATATTTATTATTCGCCTTGCCGCCAACACCCATCAAAAAAATTCCAGACACAAGTACGATTACCAGCGCAACTATTAATAAAACCACCAAAACACTAATGGGAAACATATAAATAACCTTTATTCGTCGACGTTTTTCTTGTTGCTATGGCGCGGCGTTGTCCAGAATTTCTCCATGGTCAGGAAGGTGAAAGACACCGTCCAGCCAATCATCACCAAGCCGTTTAACACCTCAGCGGCAAGAAGCATCCTTAAATCATGCGTTGGAATTAAATCACCAAGACCGAGCGAGGTATAGGTGACAGAAGAAAAATGGAGGCAATCCAAAAAACTTTCAAAATTAAGCCCATATACTCGCCCCTGCCCTACGATTTTTCCTAGGCTGGTGAAATTTTCTACCAGAAAATACACTAGAGCATAAACCCATATACTGATAATATGTGCGGCGAAAATCGGAATTCCAATTAACATAACCTTGAGACGCGGACGAACACTAAGTCTTGGCAAAAAATTCCAGACTTTTCCAAGAATTTCATACATAATTAGCCAAGTAGTAAAAATGACTATTATGCTGATGAGTGATATTGCGATAAAATTCATCGTGCGAGCATATTATAGTGACTTTATTTAACAATTATACATTTTGATGATTTGTTCTAGCGTGGTATTTTGTGGTGCAAAGATGCGCCTTTTTTTGATGTTAGCGAAATCTTGTTCTATGGGGTTATAATCTGGAGAATAAGGTGGTAGA
>SXGU01123514.1_pt1 | contig 14824 bp, 28 predicted proteins | sample 3174531 | NCBI WGS metagenome assembly SXGU01 (sample SAMN11356863, study PRJNA531348) | freshwater metagenome | isolation source: freshwater sample F1-140 | place: China: Fuxian Lake, Yuxi | collected 2017-12-25
AGCGCGTCTTTTAAATAAACAGTCAACAATTTGTAAAGTATAGCTGAGCACAATAGCACCAAAACATTTTGGTGCTTGGCAGGTCTAGGCTGGCTGACAAATGAAAACGCCCCAATCTTTCGAGAGGGGCGTTTTGTTTGGAAAGAGTCCCCCGAACAAATGCCTGTAAACAAATATATAAAAGGGTTTTAATATTTAACTTATTTAAGTTACCCCGCAAAGTTACCCCAATAAAATTAAATTTAGTATCTTTAAGGTTTTTTGCATGCAAATAAAGCTATATCGCTTTTGCTAGAGCCAGCGACCAATTTGTACCATTTGGATGGATATCCATTTGATGCCTTGCCATTAATTGTATCTAGATTATTTTCACTATAACCCAAATCTCTAACCATCATGGTCGTGCAATTAACCTCTGTTTTAGTGAAGCCTACTTCACTAACGCCTATCCGTTTATTAACTATCGTGACAATGTTACCTTCCCATTGTTTGTTTAAAAGAAAATATTTACCCTTATCTCCAGGCATGCTTCTTGGTATTGGGATATCTAGATTTGCTGAATAAATAGAAAATGAGGTAATTAAGAAAATTGCTGTTAGTAATGCTGTGATTAGTTTTTTCATTTTAAATCTCGTTTAATAAGCATTAATTTACGGTGCTTCTTTATAATAAATTCCACAATCCACTCGTTCCCACTTATCTTTAGCCTTAGATTCTTCCTCTGTCTGCCATTGCATATTCTCAGGACTATCTGCGCCACCACAAGCCAAGGGAATAATGTGGTCAATGATGAAGCCTTCACATCGCCCTTTAGTTGCTCCATTGGCTGGGCAGGGATGTTGTTGCTTAAACTCTACTTTAGCTTGGTAGCTTCTATGTTGCTTAGCTTCTGCCGAGATGCCAAATAAAAGCAATAAGATTAATAACAATCGCATCATTAAATTCAAGTCGCCTATTCAGTAAGTCTTCAAAACTATAATGAGGCTGGCTCTTTTTTTACTTTAGGTTTGGGTGTTTTCTTCTTTAAAGAAGGCTTCGCCTCCTCCTTAGGTGATGGAAACATTTCTTCAAAAGTGAATGAATATTCAACAGTTTCAACCATTTTTTTGTCGTCACTAAGGCTTACTGTTATACCCTTTGATAGCCATGAGCAGTAAGGTTTAAAAGTGCTTGGGTCATAGTCACATTTTTCTGCTTTTCCGTAACGGCTTACTAATCTCTCGTACGGAATCTCTACTGTTGGAACAAACCTTACCCATTCAAGTTTGAGCCTTTCTTCTAATGGCAATGAAAGCTCTGCTTTGTAATAATCAATCATTAATTGGTCAGATTTTGTTTTTTCCAGATTATCATTTGAATTACTTGCTTCATATTCAGCTAGTTTTTGAGAATTATATTTATCAGATTTAGAAAATTTAAGAACAATAGTTCCAGCCAGTCCCTCACCCCTCATGGCAAATAAAGCGTCATCTTCACTTGCCCAGGCAGGCTTAGCATCTTCAAATTTTGCATTCGGATAATTTAATTTAACCTGCTTTAGAGTTATGAATGGGACAAAGTCTTTGTATATTTCAGCTTGTAATACATTGCTAAATAATACGATTACACTTGTGCTTAGTGCTAATATTAATTTTTTCATAACCCATTCCTACGTTTATATTGTTTAACCATTTGTGAAGTGATATCCGTGTCATAACACAATGGGGCATAGCCACCAGGCTTTGTATAAGCACTCCTACGACCACAGCGACTTCCATTGCTTGCGGTATTGTAAGGGCAAGGGCAGCTGCCTGAATATGATGCTATTGATTGGTTAATCATCTGCTGCTTCACTTGGGCGTCAGTCAGGTTACTTTTAGCTGATGCAGAAAACGAAAGGAATATTGATAGGATTAATATGATTTTTTTCATTTTTTCTTTCCGTTTTTCATGGAATTAAGCTCATTTTTGGTTAATTCTAAACTTTCAATTACACATCCAAGAAACCCCATAATTTCTCTTTCGGACTTATCTTTGCTAACAATCTTGGACAAATTAAATGTTGAATCTATACCGTCTTTTGCTAGCGAAAACTTAACGTCTAAATCTTTTAAGCTATTTCTAAATATAGCGTTAGATAAAGACATTTTTGAATCAGAGTAGCCGATACACTTTCCTTTTAGCTCACAATCAAAATCCACTACTTTGTACTCTGCCATACTTCTTCCATCAATAAATAAATCAACATAGTGAGGGGTCATTGATGCCCATTGGCCAGTTTCAGGATTGACTACATTTGGGACTATTTTGAATGAGTAAGAAACAGCTTTACCTTTGAAGTACTGGTTGGAAAAGTTACCAACCAGCACGACAACAGCGCCTTTTTTTGCATGAAAATCTCTGTAGCTGTACGTGTAATTAAGGCTGCAAGATGATAGTTTTCCTTGAGACGTATTTTTTGCAAATTGCATGGAATCTTGAGTTGAGATTTTCTCGTAAACTCCTGCATTAATCTGGTTTATATCATCAACTGATAATGCCGCTAAAGTATCCGCACAGATTAATAGCGAAGCTATTATTAGCAACGACGAATTAAAATTTCTCACAGAATTCTCCAAGAACTGTTAGTTACCATATACCTGCAACGGCGCTAATTCTTGCTGCTGCACTGGGGAGTACCCATATTGATTGTTGGGTTCTGGATTCTTTGTCCCTTCTTTTCCCGTATATGGATTGACGTTGCCTTTGGTGCTGTAATTATCGGTAGTGGTGCTATTAGGCGAACTTCTGTAGTGGGGTTCAACATAAGTGCCATTTTTCTTGTAATAGCCTCTGACATGCGTATCAGCAAGAACGGCTGTTGATAATAATAGGGCGAGTACTGCTAGTAATAGTTTCATGGTTTTGCTCCTAAACTAGATGCATCAGCGTACATCGTGCGCTTAATTAATTGCATTGACAATGATATACATCAATACATATTTAATTGAGCTTAAATACCACAGGCTACAAGTGCTTCATGGGCGAGGGTGTTCCATTTCATTAGACCATTACACTACTGAGGCATCCACTCCTCATATTTACTTGCTATCTTGTTCTAAACACACCTTAATGCTATCAAAAATTATTTCTAAAGAATCACGATTAACGATGCAATAACCTGATTCAGATAGCTGCACATGAAGTTCTTTTTTTGCTAACTTTTCTGCAGCTTCTTTATCTATGCAATACCCAACATACCAGCATCTATAATCAACAATTGCATACCAATGTTTAAATGGATGATTTGCCATATTCTCCTCGTTGCAATTTTGACAATCTGTCTTTTAATCTAACCCACTCATTCACAGCGGATTGGATTGGCGGGTAAATCCTAGCCCTTCTTTTAATTGCCCTAATTTCCCTCATAAGCTCCATCACGTTATTGACGTTTTTTATGACCCCCTTTCTTTAAACTCAGCATATTATTGTCCCTTTCGTCCATCAACTTCTTGTGCCACCGCTTGAACTGAGCATATTTGTTCCATTTTTGGTATTCGCCTTCTTTGTATTCACCCCCAACAAATCGTGCGATTTGTTTAATGTGTTCTTCAGTTAAATTTGGGTCTATATATTTAAATTTATCTGCCATTATTGCGCTCCTTTTTTAAGTCAAGCATACTTGGTATTCATAGAGGGATTGTTGTCTAAAACCGGTCTGACGGGACTAAATTAAGCCACGACCTAACGTATTTATCGTTTTCTACAATGTAGTTTTTATCTGAATCATCCAGCGATTCGTATAAAATCTTGCCTTTAATATCCCTGCAAAGCCTGTATCTCTTTTGCAATGAAGACGAGTATTTGATTGCCTCCCTTGCACTTTGATAGTTATTGACGATGCTGACGTATTCACAGGCAAGATTGACTAACGGTGGGATTTCAACCTCCCCATTTTCATACCCCTTAACTAACAATGTGGATATGCCAAAAAGTTCGGCAATATCATCCGTTGTAAAATAACAGTTGTCTTTCCATTTATTAAATTTAGTTGCGTTCATGTTCTTGCTCCTCATGAAAAGGTACAAGCCTTGTTTAGCAGTATTCATTTAACGTCCCCCGCAAGTAAGGCTAAATCGGGACGTGGATTCAAATTAGCGTGGTGACTCAAAAGACCTTAAATATCTCTGATGCTCGCTCCAAACATTACGAACTTCGGCTTGCTGTTCTGCGTGTTCTGGAGTATCGCAATAAAAAATAATCCATTCGTCATTTGGGGGAACACGTCTGATAACAGCGTATCCCTCTTTCTCTATATATTTTGTATAGAATTCTTTCATTTCTACCCCCAATTTTGCGTCCGATTTAGATGCTCTCTGACGAGCCTATCTATCTCTGGAGGAAGTGGGTTAAGCGTTTGCCCAAAGCGCCTTGCATAGCCCCTATCCGAAATAATCGTTTGGATATCTATTGCTGGACTCTTTTTAAGCTCTTTGGCAGCACGGCTTTCTTCACGAAGTAATGCCATGTTTTGACGCACGCAGTCTGCATAAATAATCAGGGCTGGTGGAATTGGTTTTCTACTCATCTGTAATTCTCCTATTTAGCTCGTTGTGACCAAATGTCAAGGTGAGCAAGTTGGATTAAATCCCCTTAGCGTTTAGCGACCGCCAGTCGTACAAAACAAAAAACCCGCATTAGCAGAAAGCTAAAACGGGTTAGTCTCCGAATTTAGCGAGTATTTATTAATCGCCCTGCAATCAGATTCAAATCGGCGATATGAAAACTATATTCCTATTTTTATTTAATAGCAATAGCCATGTATCCCCTATCGTATTGCCCTGTTCTTACACACACCAGCCGAATGAGCTTACTCCTATACACGCTAAGATGACCTCTGCGATTAAGAGGTACATTGTAAAAACAGGATGAGCCAATTATAGATAGGTGGTATTTATCAAGATGCCCTCTAAAGTAGATGTGTTCATTTTTTTCTAGCAGTTCAACCAAGCTGTTATATATGGCTCGTTTGGCTTTTGTCCATGTTTGAATTTTATGCATTGCGTTCATTAAGTGACCAGCCTCGTCGTTGCATGGGTCTTCAATCATGTCATCTTTAGTAAACGCCATTTTTAAAATAAATCTAATAAGAAACTAGCTTTGATGATAAAACTTCATAAGTATTATAAACGCGCTCTCCTGAAGTTCCTTCAATAAACATCAACGTGTTAGATTTAAAACGAACTATTGCGAAGTCATATGGGTTTTTTGGTAAACGGTGAAGTGATACCTTCGTCCCAACATTTTTATCGCAAGAATTCTTGCCTGTGTCAAATTCGGTATTAGGTTCAAAACGATAAGAGATACATATAGCTTTAATTTCAGTTTTTGTTTTTTCGTATATATTATTTCTCAAAATCGTCCAGACGCCTGTTGAGTTGTCATATGCCGTAAAAATGAAAACATCTCTATCTTCCAATGGATTTGGAGTGGCTGGTTTAGAGCATGCTATTGAACAGATGGCTATTAAAATGATTAAAATTATGCTTCTCATACATTCTCCTACCTTTATGGTATATCCGCTTCATCTAGCTTGGTCTCAATTAATTCATTTAGATGACAGCGCAAGCAGATTAAATAATTTAAGTATTTGCAAAATACTTTTCAAAAGATGGCTTATTTTCTTCTAAAAAAGAGTTGAATCCTTCAAGTTCGTTTGGATGCAATTTCTTTAAGCCTTCTGATATGTATTGAATGAAATCATCAAAATTACTTCGGTCAGTCCTAACGTCTTTAAGCTTTTCATAGACCTGGTGAGGCATGTTGTCGGTCTGACGCCATATTTCAGACGGTAAATAGAATGAATCGTCATGTACCTGTGAAAAGTCATTAGAATCTGGCGGGGTTACCCCAGTTGCAATCATCAATACCAAACCAGCCGGATGCCAATTCATAAATCTACGATAACGCCCAGCCCCACCCATTCGTCCAAAATAATCATTTGCATAATTAGTGAAAACTGACTTTAATGGATTCATCTTAGCAACACCAGTCTCGGAATAGTATCTTCGCCGCACCATACGATGGCGTTCTGTCCATATGCAGACCCTAACTCTTTAGCGCCATCAAGACTAATCCCTAGAACTAGAAAGCTGTCTTCTGATTCGCATTCGCCCTCTGGGTTTTTACCCACTCCATCAATCCGCCTAAATCCAAGCTTCTTGATATCGGCCTTAAGTTTATTATTTCTTGATGCATTTTCTTTGGCTGTTAACGGTTGGCTGTGTGGGTTGTGTGCGGTAATAAAAGCTGCTGAGGTAGCATCCCAATTCTTGAATAATCTATTTAAGCTTCCGCAATACCGATTAACGGTTAAAAAGAATGGCGGCGTGGCTTTTACATGGAACTCCGTCGCTTCATACGCCTTGATTAATTCAGGACTTATATCTGACTCTATAGAACCGATTGCAGGCGAATAAATGTCTCCAAAAGACGACCAAGACCGTAATTCATGCTCAGCATTTTGAAGTTTATTTAAGGCGGATAGATAATGGTTAGGGATTGAGCCTTCTTCACCATTGCTTTCCTCAATCCTTTTGATTGCACCCTTGATAAGGTTTTCTATCATTAGAAGTTCATTGTCAGTCAAAACAACGGTATGTGAATAAGTTGTCATTTATTGACCTATTTTGCAGCTTTCCCAATCCTTATAAACCTTCCCGTTTGCAGGTGAGACAAAAGCAAAATCAAATGGATTCTTAGTAGTGTTTTTAATGCCCGTTTTTACGATGACGCAGCCATGGAGAATTCCGAACGTGCCGTAATATTTCCCATTGAAATTAGATTTTATAAACGTCACCCCAGCATCTGATTGACCAATACCAGCAATGCTTAAATGAAAATCATCACCTATTTTGTAATCGCAATCTAATTGTTGATTTAACCCTTCTTTACATTGTTTTCCTTTAAGAGTTAAGTCATAAGTTGATACGTCAGCTATAGCTTTGGCACTTACAATTAATAAGATTGCCATTAATAGATATTTCATGGACTTTCCCTTAGCTCTTAGAGGTTTCTAAACCTATGATTAAAAATCATTAAGCAGTCTATGTTTTTCCATATTTCTGCCATCCTCAACCAATACGCAGATATAACTTCTATCATTCCACTCCTCGCCAATTTGAATGGAATGGCTAACTGCCATATTTTTACAATCAATCAATCCTTTGACTTGTCCGATTAACTTCTCGTCTTCTGCGTTGCCTTCAGATACGTTTCGCCAATAGTAGACGTCATAACTAGCATTCTCTTTGACGTAATTACAGGAGTAATTTGATGCATATTCATCACAACTGCAAGAAGTTAACAAAGCTGCCAAAGTACAAAAAACAATTTGTTTATGCATATACCCTCCCTAACTTTTAGGTCTATCGGCTTTAACTAAATTAGGCTTAATTCATTCATTCGCCTAACTTACTAAAGTTTAGATACTCACAGTCACCTCGCATTAATGTTGCTTTAGCAATCATGACTTCAGAACCACCGCGGCTAGTTATTTGTATGTACTCTGATTTTCCTGATTTATTGATTAAAAAAGTGTAAATTTCAGCAGTTTTTCCCGGATAAATAACTAGAAATGATACTGAGGTGGCGCCTCTATTTAGCATCATTACAATTCCACCATCTTCAACTGAAGAAATCATTCGTTTTGTTGCATCAACAAAAGTTATCTCAAACTCATCTTTACCTGTTTTTGTTAGCTTCACTATGCCGCCTGTTATTGCATCATCTCCCCAGCCACTCTTATTTTTAGGAACAATTCCAAGCTCTGGAAAATAAGATTTACCTGAAGGGCTTGAGCATTGGGCTATGTCTATGGCATAGACGTTAAAACTTATTACCATTAAGAATCCAACCAAAAGTTTCTTCATAGTCCGTTCCTACGTTTATATTGTGTAAGCATCTGTGAAGTTATATCCGTGTCATAACACAAGGGCGCATATCCTCCAGGCTTTGTATAAGCACTCCTGCGACCACAGCGACTACCGTTACTTGTAGTATTGTATGGACAAGGACAGCTGCCTGAATATGATGCTATTGATTGGTTAATCATCTGCTGCTTCACTTGGGCGTCAGTCAGGTTGCTTTTAGCTGATGCAGAAAACGAAAGGAATATTGATAGGATTAATATAAATTTCTTCATTTATCACCCCTTTCTAGATTCAAGTTCAACATGTAGAACCCCACGACTAAATCAATCACCACCCAAACCATTTTTGAAAGATAGATTGGTGAGAACGGATTAAATAGAAGCGCAATAACAATTAATATTGCCTTTGTTAACCCTTCTAGATTTGCCCAGCTACTTATCAGCATGAAAATGATGCCTAGGCATACTACTACTCGCAAAATCTCGTAGTACATGTAGGGTAACGGCAGGATTGCTATGAATACCATTGTGGCAAGTATCTTATTCATAGTAATTAGCTCATTTTATCTTTTAACTGCCAATGATATCTGAGTGAATTTTAAATCGTGAATCCTCACGTAACCAAGCTTCTTATCTGAAAGGCCTTCTAATATTATTTCCTCCTTATTCCAAAATCCATTTTTTAAAGCATTATTTAGTGAGACCTCTTTAGTTTTCTCGGAATCTTCTTTAATTGATGCATCTTGATTTAATTCACCATAATCAATCTTAAATTTCACACCAAGTAAATCCGCATTTAAGGGGTTTCCGAAAATCAGTTTAATCTTACTTCCATTAGCAAATGGTTTTATATCTGCAATATTGACTGTTATTACTCCAATATCAGTTTTTATTGCTGAGAACGCTGTTGTTCCAACTTCAAGATAAGCTACGGCCTCAATATTTGATACAAGTGAGCGTATTGCATTAGCACTTTTAAGTGAATCCACTTCTACTTTCAATCCCGTAACTTCCACTTTTAAATCCGCAACCGTTTTTTCTAGGTTGGATTGTTTTAAATCAGGCTCTTTCTTCGTACACCCAAAAATAAAAATTACAATTAGTAAAACAGATATTACTTTACGCATATATCCTCCTGAAAGACTGTTAGTTACCATATACCTGCAACGGCGCTAATTCTTGCTGCTGCACTGGGGAGTACCCATATTGATTGTTGGGTTCTGGATTCTTTGTCCCTTCTTTTCCCGTATATGGATTGACGTTGCCTTTGGTGCTGTAGTTATCGGTAGTGGTGCTATTAGGCGAACTTCTGTAGTGGGGTTCAACATAAGTACCATTCTTCTTGTAATAGCCTCTGACATGCGTATCAGCAAGAACAGCTGTTGATAATAATAGGGCGAGTACTGCTAGTAATAGTTTCATGGTATTGCTCCTAAACTAGTTGCATCAGCGTAAATCTTGCGCTTAATTAATTGCATTGACAATGATATACATCAATACATATAAACATAATTGAGCTTGAATAACATAACCTAATAAGACATTTACCTTTGTCATTTTGAAGAGCATACTTTTCTGTGTATATAGGCAATATCAACAGGAGGAGTAAATCATGAAAAATTTAATTCTTATTGGTCTCTTAGCATTCTCTAGTACTTCTTTCGCCGCCTGCTATGGCTCGGACAATTTTTACAGCTGCAATGACGCCTCAGGGAACAGTTATACGGTTAATAAATTTGGAAATATGACGACAGTAAATGGCTCAAACTCAAGGACTGGCTCATCTTGGAATCAGAATAGTCAACGCTTTGGCGACACTACGTACATTAACGGAAATACAAACGGCAAAGCATGGAATGAAACCATTACTCCATATTCAACAACTGGGACAGACTCAAGGGGGCGTTATTATAGTTATCCCAATCGTTAAGTTGATGAGAGACTTCCATTACTATATTAAATGCTACTCACAATATAAATTTTAGAAGGCTTTTTTATGTTTGGAATGCTTGATTACAGAGCTAACAAGCTCTTTACATTATTATTTGGTTTGCCATTGCTGCTGCTAAGGTGGTCGTACACTTTTGGCGCCCCATTCCTTTATTATGCCCTCGGATTAATGATGGCTGAGAATCGGATTCTTCAGATATTAATTTCAATCCTTGCACTTTTTGTGTTTGAGATTTTCTGGGCATTACTTTTCCCACAAATCAATAAATTCTTAATGTTTGTTTTTAATCTAATCGTAGACGTTATACCTGCAGATGGAAGGACAAGTGAAGAAGCTAAGACGATTGTTGTTGGAGGTAGCCAAGTCCTTTTTCTTTGGGAATTCAATAAAAAATCTCCTCATGATTGGACTGACGATGATATTTCAATTTTTTCTGGAGGGTTCTTCAAATTTTTCTTTAAAGATAAGATTGAAGAAAGAATTCGTAGAATAAGAAGGCATTACATTGACAACCCAGAACTTACCCCAAGCGAATGGAATACCAAAAAGTACCTAGAGTCTTCTGGTCTTAAATCAAGCATATTTGAAGACATAGTAACAAACCCAATATTGAGAGCTTGGACTACTTCAGCCGTGATATTTATTTTACTTATGATTTTTGGGTAACATCAATCATCTACCATCAATTCCCCAGCGTTTAATTGTTTAATCCATTGATTTTTATGAATTAATGAAAAGCCTGCCAACCTAGCTAATATTTGATTATATATTTATGCAAGCAATTGATTAAAATAAATTAATTTTTGATTGATTTGATTGTTTATCAAACTCATTACTCTAATGATAGTTCCCATATATATCTATAGCGACTTGCTTTAAGACCAGTCCCTTTGCTAATCAACTGCAATATTCCATCTGTAACCATAGCGGCAAGAATCTTTGATGTACCTGTAAAATGATAATCAACTAATTCTCCTGCTGTTCTTGCGGAAAGGAAAAATGGGTTGTCCCCACTTATAATTTGTAACTGGCGACATACTAATAAAAGCTTAAACGAACGATTGTCATAGCCCATTTTTACTAAGTGTTTAGGTATTGGCATATCCATATCAATATTCTCAACAACTGAATTAATTGATTGCCCGTAGGGTACTTTTACTTTATCCCATCCTCTAGTGAAATCAGTCCAAGATTCTAAGAAACTAAACGTTCCAATTACTTTAATGTGTTGACTATGCCACCAAATAACATATTGCTTCATCTCAGTAGCATTTGCTTGTGGGTATTTAGCCTTTAAAAATCTAGCTAACTGGAATAAGCATTGATTGCGTTGTCCCTCTGCATTAGGTAAGCATGATGCTGGTATGGCTTTTATGTCTAATACAACTATAGCCTCTATGACTTCAGTACTCTCAGTACTCTTCAGTAATCCTCTGTAATCATCTGTTCTCTCTGTAGATAACTCAGATGCAAGATAATCATTCCAACTTACTAGGGGGTCAAAGAATAAACCGTCACGATGACTAAGAGATTTATAGTAATCAATACGATTAGGTAGATAACATAGCTGGGCATACCTTTCATTTGCTTTATCAGGGGCTATTCCGTGTTGGCTAAGCAATTTATTTAGCCTTCGCTGATAAGATACCCAATCATGGGGTAATAAAGGGTTTGCCAGCGGTATTAAGATGCGAGACTTAGGATTTTCTTGAGTAGCCGAACTTGTTGTATAGATTTCAAAGTCACCATCCACTATGGTCTCTAGTACTTCATTAACGTTGTTAATTGGCTTTGGATTTTCGTCTAAATCAGCCCAAAGAAATTGATATAACCCATCTTTAGCCTGTTCATCAAAGATTCTACTGGGATGTGACGAAGGAATAATCCATTGCGCTAAGCGTTTGCTTGTAGACCTTGGATTATCTACCAACATCCTTATGCCAACTAAATCTATCGTCTGGTAGGGCTTCAACGGTCTATTGGGCTTATTGGGGTCAATCTCATTGGTATGATACTGCCCAAAGCCTGTTATGACTTTATGCATAATATTCAACCTTGCCTTACTCTGACATGCTTGTGAGATTTAAATCAGTTTGCCAACCATCTAGATGGCTTGCTGAGGAAGCTAAAGACCTTTTGGTATGGCGTTTTTCATGATAGAAACGACACCATTCGCTTTGGTATTTCAACTTGTAGCCTATTGCAATTAGTTGATTATCTAATTTCTTTGCATCGTTATATAGACGTGCTTCGCTATGGTCTTTATCCGATTGACGTTTGATTGAAAGTTCACGCCTCAATTTACGTCTGCATTGGTCAAATGAAAGTGTTGGATTTTTCATTTAGCCACCGCCTTTGCAGCTAAATCTGCACGTACGACTCCAACATTCCAAGCTGTGGTGCGTTCAGTTAGTTTGCATGGTTTTGGGATTGAGCCTTTTTTTACGCCCCGCCAACAAGAGGCAGAAGAGATGCCATACAGAGCCTTTAATACCGGTAAACGGATGAATCCGCTATTGGGAAGTTGGTCAAAGTTAGCTAAGGCTTCAGGGATTACTTTAGTTGTTTCTGATTTGAGTGTCATCGTTATCACCAATTAAGTTATGAGGTGATAAGAACTGTATCTGCCACTACTAGTGGGCAGTCAATGAGGGCAGGTAGGCTATTAAGTGGGCAGTTATTTCCGCTTAATGCCTCTTGATATTGGTGAATACTTATTACTATCTAGTAGCTTAAATAAGCCTTTTGCAGCTCCAGCTTTCCATGCATGTTCAAATCCATCTGGTGTAAATAATTGCGATTGTTTTAAGCAAATATCTTTGATAACCTTTTTACCGCCTGTAGGTATCTCTAATGGCGTATAGCCTAATTTACAGATAACATTCAGTATCATTTGATGCTGCCTCTCCCGCCTTCCTATAAACGCTTCATCAACATCCTCACCACCAACTTTCAACGAATTAGTCACAACATTCAATGCCGCTAAGTATTTTTCTATAGAAAGCTGCGTTATTACAATATCGTTTTTTTGTATTTCAATTTCTTCATTAAGACTAAATTCATAGGTGTCTGAAAATACAATCTCTTCTTCGCCATTAAAAATAGTTATTTCAATTGGTTCAAGCAAAGGTAGATACGCATACTTTATTAAACTGGAACCTTTTGCAGCTACTTTGCAAGCATCACTACTCCGCATCAAATAAGTATGGCTAGCTATCATGCTGTACAAATGCTCCCCACCAAATGTTGCTTGAGCGATTGCTTTTCTAAAACTCGCACCAATTTTTTCAAATTCTATTAAATGCCATAAATCAATAACACTTATCCCTAATACATTAGCGGCTTCCTCAACCTCATAAAACTCTCGTTTAATGGCAATCATAATCGCCCCGTTTTTTCACTAAGTGAAATAAGAAATCGCACTAGCCATACAGGGTGCCTGTGTTTACTCATGCTAGGTGCGGCTAAACTGTTACGCTTGTTTAAATGGTATTACCTTTGCACCAGCTTTGAGTTCGTCTAAGTAATCTGCCCATGATTGCATCATAGTTGTACGTTGCTCAATAAACTTGGTGCGGTTATACGCTGCACCTAATGTGTCGGGTACTTTATGGGCTAATTGATGCTCAATTATAGCTGGGTCAATGTTTAATCGTTCATGCAGAATAGTTCTAGCCATCGCCCTAAATCCATGCCCTGTTATATCTTTCTGAGTATCGTAACCCATGCGTTTCAATGCAGCGTTAATTGCGCTTTCGCTCATTGGTTTTAATGGTGAATGGCCGCCTTGAAATACGTATTCACCATGACCCGATACGGGATGAATTTCGCTAAGTATTTCTATGGCTTGTGTGGATAGCGGGACAATGTGGTCTGTTTTTGTTTTGCTGACTAGGTATTGCCAAGTTCCTGCTTCTAAATCAATATCTGACCATTTAGCCATTCTTAACTCGCTGGGACGGACAAAAACAAGCGGAGCCAACTTAATAGCGCATTGAACTGTAAGTGTTCCATTAAAGGCGTCTAAAGCACGCAATAGCTCAGCAACATCCTTTGGTTCAGTAAAAGCCGCCATATGCTTAACTGTTGTGGCTGGCAATGCTCCTTTAAGGTCTGCCGTTACGTCACGCACGGCACGTCCTGTTTGAACTGCGTATCTAAAAACCTGCCCAGCCGTTTGTAAAGTTCTATGTGCGGTTTCTACTTTGTTTTGTTTTTCAATGCGCCTCAAAGTTTCAAGCATTTGGGGTGCGGTTATTGAAGATATTGGCTTTTTGCCAATCCAAGGAAATAGGTAAAGCTCAAAACGTCTAATAACCTTTTCTTTATGACTTTCAGCCTTATTTTTCATATGGGATTGCCACCATTCCCGTGCAACAAGCTCAAAACTATTCTCTGTATTTAGTTTGTTGTCAGCCTTGGCCTGTTTGCGGTTTTCACTCGGGTCAATGTCAATCGCCAGTAGTTTTTTGGCGTCTTCTCGTTTTTGGCGTGCCTGAGATAGAGAAATGTCGGGGTAAGTACCAAGGGATAGCAGCTTTTCTTTGCCATCAAAGCGATACTTTAGGCGCCACCACTTGCCACCCTGAGGGGTAACTTGCAGGAATAAGCCATCTGTATCGTACAGTTTATATGGCTTGTCAGCGGTTTTGGCGTTGATTATTGCGGTATTTGATAGTGCCATTTTGGGGTAACTCCAGCATTAAAAATGCAGTTAATTAAGTGTTACCCCACTAAGTTACCCCTAATAAATGGGGTATGTCAAGAAATTAGATGCGACGGTGTGATGCAAAGAAAAAGCCCCAAAGCTATTAACTTCGGGGCTTTTGATGGGTTACGATGCTTTGTGAAACCCTATTTTGGTGGTGAAAGAGGGACTTGAACCCTCGACCCCAGGATTATGAATCCTGTGCTCTAACCAGCTGAGCTACATCACCAGGTAAACCGGTTGTTGTTTTTTATTGCTTAAAACGCAAACAAGGGCG
>SXGU01179737.1_pt1 | contig 14824 bp, 17 predicted proteins | sample 3174531 | NCBI WGS metagenome assembly SXGU01 (sample SAMN11356863, study PRJNA531348) | freshwater metagenome | isolation source: freshwater sample F1-140 | place: China: Fuxian Lake, Yuxi | collected 2017-12-25
CAGAAATACTCCTTCTTCTTCCGCAAAGATCTCCGACATGAGCATTGCTTCCGCATCGGCGGAGGCATCGGCGATCAGCACGATTTTCTTTCTGAAGACAACCACCGGATGCAGGGAAGAAACCTGCTCGGTTTTTCCGCTAAGATCCGTACTTTTCACGGTCAGACGAAATGTGAATGTACCGGTTTTCTCCGGGGTGAAAATTGCTTCCACATTTCTTCCGATCACCTGTTTCGTCTCTTCGATCGTCCAGACGTACTGTGTTCTTTCGCCGGCCGAATGACTTGCCGAGGCGTCCAGAATGATGGTGCGTCCGACAGCGATATCGTCGGGTGCGCTGATGACCGCAGTTGTTTTTCCAGTGGGAATCCCCTCTCCGTTTTCCGGCACCGAAGCGGCAAAAGAGACGCAGGGAACTGAGATTGCGACCATCAATGTACCGAGGGTCAGTGACACCTGCTTCAGCATGACCGAAGTATACACCCTTGCAGCCTGTGGCACTCGTCTCGAAAGGTAGGGTATTCTTGGGACATGCCATCCATAGTTTTTCTCGATATGGAAGAGCAGGACCGGACCTTTGTCCGTGCAGAGCTCCCCGATGCCGTATTTCTCTCCTGCAAAAAACCTGCGGACGTCATCGCGCAGTGCGCAGATGCGGAAGTAATTTCGACGTTCATTACGACTCCGTTCCCTCGGGATGTTCTCTCGAAACTTCCGAAGCTTCGCCTGCTGTCGACGAGATCGGTCGGCTACGACCATATCGATGCCGAGGCCTGCAAGGAGCTCGGGGTCCTCCTCTGCAATGTGCCCGATTATGGATCACACGTCATTGCCGAGCATGTGTTTGCGCTGCTCCTGTCCACCCTCCGTCACATTCGCGAGGGCGAAGACCGAGTGGAGAGTGGCACCTTCGATTATCACGGACTCAGGGGCATTTCGATGAAGGATAAGACGATCGGCATCCTCGGGACTGGAAAAATCGGGCGGAGAGTCGCAAGAATTGCTCACGGATTCGACATGAAGATCCTTGCAACGGATCAGTGCAGAACGTTGGAGCTCGAGTCTCTGTATGGAGTTCGGTACGTCGCACTTCCGGAGCTTCTTGCTTCGAGCGACATCCTCACCCTTCACATTCCGGCGCTGCCGGGGACGGAGCATCTTCTTGACTCGAAGGCATTTGCATCGATGAAAGACGGCTCCGTACTGGTGAATACCGCGCGAGGATCGCTGATCGACTCCAAGGCGTTGCTCACAGCCCTCGACAGCGGCAAGGTTTCCCATGCGCTTCTCGACGTACTTGAGCATGAGCAGAATTTTGAGGAAAACAAGAAGCTCATTCGTCATCCTCGCGTTGTTGCGACTCCGCACATAGCTTTCTACGCTGATGACAGCATGAGGAACATGTGTACCGATTCTATACAGAGCATACTTCAGTGGAAATCCGGCAAGACGCCGGACCATGTCGTGCATCCGCTGAACGTCGTGTGCGATCTCCCTCCGGTCAAGAGGTGAGACGACTTCAGGTCTGAGACATCGCTTCCTGAATGAGATGTGCGATATGGTTCGGACGAGGAACCAAATGTATTGTTGCTTTGTTCGTTTCGAACATCAGCGTTCCGTAGTGCAGGACATTTTGCAGAATGCCCCGTTTCTCGGAATCGACGGTCTTCATTTTCTCGAACGACACTTCGAGGAAGTCTTCATGGAAGATCAGTCTGCATTTCGTGCGAATCAACCGCTTGTTCGTGATGACGATGCCGTCGAGCGCCTCCCCAAGCAGCGTCAGGAAGAACCAGTGGTGTGTGAAGAGCAAAAGTCCCATGCCCGCGATGAACGACGTGTGCGATACCCACATTTCATGAATCGCACTCAGTCCCGCCAGAAAGAGAAGAAAACCTGCAATGAAAAATAGACAGATCGCGATCGTCACCGGCAGCACGTACTTGATCCAGTGTTCACCGGTCACTTTGATCAGCCGTTCGCTCTGATTAATCGCAGTCATGCTAGAGGAGGTGCGGTTGGAAGATGAACACGAACAGCGACACAAGTGTGATCGCAACAGTCAGCACGATGTAGCAAGGCAGCAGGATTTTCCCCGGCGTTCCCCATGCTTCCGCATTGCCGAGATTGCCGACGAGTCTTCTGTACTTGTTTCGCTGTGACCGAAAGAAATGAACGATGATTAGCATCATCAGAAGGGACAGAATTTCCAGAATGACGACGGCTGAAAGCGCCGTGTTCATGCCGGATGATGCAATCGTTTCCATGCAGTGTCAGTATACGCGTTTTGCGGAAACACAGCCGAAGAATTTTCTGGTATCATTGCGCGTACGTTGGGGAGTCGCCAAGCGGTAAGGCAGGGGCCTTTGAAGCCCCCATTCCATGGTTCGAATCCATGCTCCCCAGCCATCCACTCCCCTCAACGCTTCTTGCATGGCAGGACCAAGTGTTGTCTTTTTTTAGGAACATTCTGCTAGCCTATTGATACTACTTCTTTCCACTTCATCTATGTTTCCCTCCATGATGAACGGTATCGGTCTCGGTTCGGGATTCGCCACCTTTTTCGTTCTGCATATTCTTTCCGTTCTGGTTTTTTCTTTCGGAATTCTGTTTCTCGTTTTCTGGTCCTTCAAGTCGCTCTCGGTACAGGACCTATGGAAATGGGGATGGATCTTCGTGGTCACTGCCATCACTCTCTGTATTCTCTCCTTAATTGTTTCCCCGGTTCGCTCGCTTGGTTTTCGTCGCGGATTTGATGGAATGAATATGAAATGGAGCACTGGATATCCGATGAATTCTTTTGGCCGAGGAATGGGTGAGGCAGAAGAGCAGGCGTTGATGAAGGATTTATCCGCCGGTAAGGATCTTTACGAGAGAGTCTCTTCGAAGGCAATGAAGTGCGCGGGATTGAAAGACGAAGATTTCGAGCTGATCGGCGAGTATCGAATGAGCGAGGTTGCGGGAGCGGATCATCTTCGAATGAACATGATGATGGAGCAGGGAATGGGAGAAGAATTTGAGGAGCAAATCCACGCCATGATGGGGAGAAGTTCCGTGAATTGTCCGCAGGGAACCGCCAAGTAAATTTCGCTCATGCCTTCCTCCATTCATTTCATCTACGCTTCCACAAGCGGAAATACGGAGTTTGTGGTCGATGAAGTCGTCAAGCAGCTTTCTTCGAAACTCCCCGATGTTTCCGTGGAGTGTCAGCGAGCGGAAGCGGCGTCGCCTGAAGATCTCCTTCGCGGCGACGTTCTGATTCTCGGCTCAGGCACATGGAACACGGGTGGGACCGAAGGTCAGCTCAATATGCATATGGATGCGTGTCTCAAGGAGCGTGCGAAGGACATCGATCTCCGTGGAAAGAAGATCAGTTTCATCAGCCTTGGAGACGAACGGTACTATTTTCGAACGCGTTGCACCGAACATTTTCTTCGTTTTCAACGTGAGCACGGCGGTGCACTGCTGCTCTCCCCGCTCGTTATCGTGAACGAGCCGTTCGAGCAGGTTGATAAGATCCGCATCTGGGCTGATAAACTGATTTCTGCGATCCGAGCGAATGACAATCCTGCCCTTTCTTTATAGTTTTTATTTCTTTCCGCACCCCTATGAAAAAATCTTGTTGTTCCACACTTTTACTGATTCTGATTGCCGCCGCTTCGGGCTATGCAGGGGGATATCTTGGTGCGAAGAATGTCGTTCCCGGAAGCGACGATCTTATTCGGGATTTCTATGCCACCGAGAACGCGGTGCATGTCAGTCCGCACAGTCTCAGAAAGAAAATCCAGAAAGGGACGTCCGACTTCATCCTCGTGGATCTTCGCAGCGCCGAGGAGTACGCCAAGGAGCACATTGTCGGAGCCGTGAATATTCCCGCATACAAAGACAAGGACACGTCCGACTACGGGGCCGTTGACCGCATCGTCGGTGCGTTTCTGAATTTGCAGACTGACAAGCACATCATTGTTTATTGTTATTCGATTCCCTGCATGACGGGAAGGAAGGTTGGACAAATGCTTTCTGAGCACGGCATCTATGTGCAGCATCTCGGTATCGGATGGAATGAGTGGCGTCATTTCTGGACGCTGTGGAACCATGAGCACGAGTGGAAGGCGACCGACGTGACTGACTATGTCGCGGTCGGCATCGAGCCGGGATCGTTTCAGGGAACTCCGTCCATCGAGCCTTGTACTGCCGGTCAGTTCGGCTGCTAAGATCGTTTCCTATTTCCTTATTATTCCCCACTTATCGTTATGAAGAAATTTCTTTCAGTTTGTTCACTCGTTTCCATTCTCCTTCTTTCCGCTTGCGCTTCACAGCCTGCTGATGAGGGCACTTCCGTCGACAGTACCATGCCCGCCATCGATTCTGACGTTGACGAAATGATGGTCGAAGATGATGAAGAAGAAGCAATGATGAATTCCGATGATGCGATGATGCCCTCCAGTTCGGCGATGATGAAGAAGGAGGACGGCGCAATGATGCGATCGGAGACGAAAGTCGTCACCGTCACTGCAACAAACTTCGCCTTCACTCCGAACATGATTCGCGTAAAGAAGGGAGAGAAGGTTCAGTTGAATTTTGCGAGTGCCGAGGGATCGCATGGCGTTGCGATCAAGGATCTTGGAATCAATGTCTCGTTTGCAGCAGGACAGACGAAGTCGATCGATCTTCCCACCGATCAAACGGGAACATTCGCTTTCAAGTGTTCCGTTCCCTGCGGATCCGGACACAAGGACATGATCGGAACAATCGTCGTTGAGTAGTTCGCAATTAATTCCTCGCTTCGATGATCTCCTTCATCGCAGCAGTGACGTACTGAAAGCAGGGCTGAAGCTTCTTCAGCTCTTCTTTCGTCATGGAGGAAAGCACCCATGTTGCAAGATCCATTCCTTCCGGTTGCGACCCCAGGCCTACCCTGAGCCTCGGAAAGTTTTCTCCAAACGTATCGACGATCGACTTGAGTCCGTTGTGCGTTCCGGGTCCTCCGGTCATTCTCAGTCGATGAGTGCCGAGTGGAAGATCGATGTCGTCGCAGCAGACTAAGATCTGCGTGGCGGGATTCAGTTGATAGAAATCCGTCAGCTTTCGGATCGCTTCTCCCGATCTGTTCATGTACGTCAGCGGCTTCACAAGAAGGCAAGGGACTTCCTCGCATGTCGCTTCCGAGAGCAAGCTGAGAAATTTCGGCTTCTCTCTCCATTCCCCTGCTTCCAGTGCCGGCGCTGCGGCATCGACCGCCATCCAACCGACATTGTGTCTCGTCTTCGCGTACTGCGTTCCGGGATTCCCAAGGCCGATGAGAAGAAATTGCGGTTTCATTGTTTTTTGTTCTTGGCTTTCGCCTGGGACTGTGCGTGTTGCTTCTGCAATGTGCCGGCGACGAATTCGGCGAGAATCTCCTGCACTGCCGTCGCATCCTTCAGGTTTTTCGTATGCATGTATGCTTCCATGTTTTCGAGGATGACGCACTCCACCGCTTTCGGATTTTTCACGAAGTCCATTCCCATCGTCGTTCCGGTGGAAATCTTTTCGATGTCCATGTGACCATAACCGAACATGGTGCCGATAATGCCGTTGATTTCGTAACTGACACCCTGCAGGTCGCTGAAGAGCACCCGTGTCGATGTCCGATGAAACCAGCCGTGCCACTCCAGATCGATGATGCCGCGATTCGTGATGATCCACGCATCCAGATAGTAATCCATAAAATTTCGGATCCACCAGATCAGCACGAACAGGTCGGCAAGTGCGACTCCATAGAAAATCGGACGGCTTGGTGAAAAAGCCACAATGCTCCAGATGCCGAGAAAAAGTAACGAGGGCCAGAACAGCGACCGAAGTCCCATCAGCCAATGCTTGTGGACGACCATCGAGATTTCCTCCTCATCGTCGAGATGCCGTGAAAAGAAGAAGGATTCGAGCACACGGGAGAGTGTACAACAACTTCGATATGCCATACACTGCTCTTCCGTATGGCTGCATCCGTAAAGCGATCTCTCTGGTTTCACCTCTTCGACGTCACGCTCAATATCGTGATCATCGTTGCGATTGTCGCGATCATCAGGACGTTTGTCGTTTCTCCGTTTCAGATTGAAGGTAACTCGATGATCGAGACTCTCGAGCACAAGGAATACATCGTGATCAACAAGTTCCGTTACCTGTTCACCGCACCTGAGCGAGGAGACATCGTTGTCTTTCGGCCGCCGACGGATCCGGGAAAGTACTACGTGAAGCGCGTGATCGGTCTTCCGGGAGATACGATCGTTATCCGTGACGGATACACCTTTGTTCGTGATGAGAACAAGGGCGATATCAAGCTTGACGAATCGTATCTCGGCTCGCTGAACTCGGGGAAGACCTATCGGTACCCCGTGAACAGCGGAGATACGAGCGAGGAGGTTTTTTCGGTTCCTGATGGAGAGTACTTCCTCCTCGGCGACAACCGGCAGGGCAGTCTGGATTCCAGGAGCTTTGGCCATCTTGGAACTGAAGAAAGAACGTTTGTTCCTCAGCCGAATATCAAGGGAAGCGTTTGGTTCGTTGCATTGCCCATTACGAAAATTCACGCTTTCGAGGCTCCGAATTATAATTTATAGGTCATGGTTCGAGACGCTCTGCGGAGCTCCTCACCATGACAAATAATTTGAACTGTCATGCTGAGGAGCGCGAGCATCAGCGAGTGCGTCCCGAAGCATGAATCGCCTTGCCTCGCAACACCGTTTCCAGTACTATTGTTTCAGCCGACCGCTTTTTTTGGCGTAAGCCGGCACTTGTATGAAAGCCTTTCTCACCTACCTCCGCGGAAGTCTCGAGGAACTCCACCTCGTTCGTTGGCCGACGCAACAGCAGGCAACAAAGCTCACGATCATCGTGATCGGCTTTATTGCAGTCACCGCCGCATTCTTCGGGATTGTCGATGCTTTCCTTGTTGAAATCATTCGCATTACACTCAGGCCCTAAACATCCGATTCCCTTCTACGTATGGCTAAACAAGACCCATCAGCAGGACGAAATTGGTACGTCATTCATACGTACTCCGGCTATGAAGACAGTGTGAAGAAATCCATCGAGCAACGATCGGAAACCTTTGGCATGAAGGAGTATATTTTCTCCGTGGTTGTTCCGAAGGAGAAGCAAATCGTCTTTAAGAAAGGAGAGCCAATCGAGGAGGAGCGAAAGCTGTTTCCGGGATACGTGTTGATCGACATGGTCGTGACGGATGACAGCTGGTACATGGTCAGAAACACCCCGAACGTCACCGGTTTCGTCGGCTCCGGAAACATTCCCGTTCCCGTGACGCCGGAGGAATTCGGCGTGGTGGAGAGACGCATGGGTGAGGAGACCGCGAAGTTCAAGAGCGACTTCCAGGTCGGCGATCTCATTGTCATCATCGACGGACCGTTTAAGAACTACGAGGGAACGGTCGATGCCGTGGACGTCGACAAGGGCAAGCTGACTGTGCTCGTGCTCATCTTCGATCGCGATACACCTGTCGAGCTCGATTTCACGCAGGTCAGGAAAAAGTAGGTTATCTTGCTTAGCGGTACACGGCGACCCGGATCTTTTCGCAATCTTTGACATTGTGTTGTCGAGGAACAAGAATGGATATGATTTCTTCTCCAATTCCCCATGCGCATTTCCCGCCTTCTCCTTCTTTCTTTTTCCGCTGTGATTTTCTTACCCGTAACTTCCTTCGCCCTTGAAGGTATCGGTCCCAGAGTCAGCGTAACGGGCACCGTCGTCGAGGTGAGGATGACGGAGAAGCAGCGTTTTGATCAGATCGGCGGTGAACTGATCATCAAGGCGACGAACGGGCAGATCGTCACAGCGACGATTCAGGATACGGCGCGAATCATTTCCGAGGGTCGTCTCAGCAGGAAGTCTTTGATCACAGCAAACGTACAGGCCGGCATGCTTGTGAGAGTCGTCGGCTGGAGAGTCGACAGCAAGACCGTCTCGGCTTCGATGGTGATCATTCAGAACATCGAGCTGAACCCCGTTCTCAGTCTCAGTGGCATACTGCAGTCGATCGATGGAAAATCGATTACGGTACTCACAAGCGACGGGAAAACACGCACCTTCGCTGTCACGAATGAGACGACCGTGAGCATCAGCTACGAGCTCTCGGGTGCGGAGGCACTTTCGCTTTTGCAAAAACAGGTACTCCTGACCCTTAACCCGAATAATTCTTCCTCGGTTCGCATCCTGCGCATTACAGGAAAGAGTGGGGTTACTTTGCAGAGGTAGAAGAACTTGTTTAGATTTTCTTTCTCAACAGGATAAGCAGCGAACTTCCGAGGAAAGCGGTTTGCGATATCTGAGCGACAACGTATGCAATTGCAAGTGCGAATAGACCGTAATGATCGAGGAGCATCGTTCCTGCAGCCACCGCAATCGCGCAGCTGATGATGCTGCTGAGCGCAGGGAACAATGTGTTTTTGAAGGCATAGAACGATCGAAGGATGATGTGATTGGTGCTCTCGAACGGTATTGCAATGCAGTAGATGAGAAGAGCGCGCGTGAAGAGGGGTGTGGTCGATGGGCTGAGCTGCAAAATCCATGCTGCGAGGCCCGCAAGCAGCGCAAGCGCGATTGCTCCCGGCAGTGCCAGCGCAAGATTGAACATCATCCCCTGTCGAATGGCTCGGCGCACGGATGCATGATCCCCTTTTGCAACGGACTGACTGAGCATCGAGAATGCGGATTGCGCAATCGAAATGCCGACGATGCCGGGAATTACGGACTCGAAATTGCTTGCGAATTGATTCAGCGCGACCATGCCGGAACCAAGACCGGACGCGAGACGGTCAAGCAGCAGCAGTTGCAGTTGCAGTGCGCCGAGGGCTGCCATTCTCGGAAGAATCAGAAGTCCCATGTGCTTCAGTTCGCCGTGCAGCATTCCGTCGGTTCCGAGTGAGAAACGGAATCCCGACTTGCTGGCAGCGACAAACCGGATCACGGTGTAGACCATCGTTCCTATGACTGTTCCGACCATCGGTCCCATCGGTCCGATCAGCGGAGTCAGCACGTACGTTCCTCCGATTGTTCCGAGTGCCCAGAGAACGGGCGTCATGCCGTAGAGCCAGTATCGCTGAATTGTGATGAGATACTGTCCGAGCGCATTGCCAAAGACGAACAAGAAGTTGGTGAACAGTGCGATTCTTCCAAAACGAATGTATAGGTCGAGACTTTCGCCTTCGAACTTCACGAGGTGTGGCGCAAGCAATGGGAAAAATATCGCCGCCAGCAGTGCGATCAGGCCGAAAGCGACGCCAAACACAAGCATCGTACTCGATGCGATGTGGTTCATCTCTTTTTGTCTGCCGTGCGCAAGATGGGAAGCGAGGAAAGGTACCAGCACAACGCTCAAGCAGGACATGACGAAGATCTGGAAGAGCAGGTCACTCGGCCGGAAGGCCGCAATGTACACCGAAGCAACTCCGATCGGATCGTTATCCAGCGGGAACATGATCGAGAACGCCTGATCCCTCAGAAAACCGCAGCCGGAAGAGATCAATTGTGTCAGTGCAAGTACGGCTGCACCGCCTGCGATACGCTTTTGGTTCAGAAGGGATACAAAAATTCTTTTCATCAGTACGGCGGAATTGAGAATGCAGAATGTAGAATGTAGAATTGCGACGGTAACAATCCGGACGAATCTGTGTCATTCTACATTCTCAATTCTACATTCTGCATTCGTTATGTCCCAGACGACTCTCCCCTTCTCCGACATGACCGATCAGGAGGTAAAGTCGTGTTTGCAGAAGCATCAGATCGGACTGACCGTCGAGGAAGCGAGGAAAATTCAGGAGATGCTTGGGCGCGCACCGACTGTCACAGAAGCAACGATTTGGGGCATCCAGGGAAGCGAGCACTGCAGCTACAAATCCAGCCGCAGATTCTTAAAAACTTTTCCGACGACAGGCAAGCATGTCATTTTGGGGCCGAAGGAAGACAGCGGCATCGTTGCGATCACCGACGGGCCAAAGGGCAAAAGGTGGGGACTGGTTGTCAGTCATGAATCTCATAATCATCCCTCGCAGATCGTTCCCTACGAGGGTGCGGCAACGGGAGTGGGCGGCTGTGTGCGAGACGTCTTGTGCATGGGTGCCAGAGTCATCGGCTCGCTCGATTCCCTTCGACTTGGGGATCTGAAAACGGATGAGAGTCGTGCGATTGCCACCGAAGTGATTCGCGGAGTCGCAGGCTACGGCAATGCACTCGGCATCCCGAATCTTGGTGGCGATACCGTTTTCGATGCCGCGTACAACAACAATTGTCTTGTGAACGTCGTTTCCGTCGGCATTCTCCGTGAAGACGAGATCATCCATAGTTACGTTCAGAAAGAGGCGGGCAAGGTCGGCTATGACATCATCATCGTCGGAAAGCCCACGGACAGAAGCGGGTTCGGCGGAGCATCGTTTGCGAGCCTTACAATCGCAGACGATGACAAGGAGAAGAATTCAGGAGCTGTTCAGGAGCCCAATCCTTTCCTCGAGAGACATCTTCTGGCGTCTACGTATGCACTGTTTGATTGGCTAGTCCGCGAAAAGAAGATGGATAAAGTCAGCTTTAAGGATCTCGGTGCGGGAGGCAACGTTTGTGCTTCCGTCGAGCAGGTCGCTCCTCTCGGCATGGGTGCCGAGCTCGACCTCAATGCGATTCATACCGCTCTCTCCGGTCTTCCTTCTCAGGTGATTGCTTGCAGTGAAACTCAAGAGCGTTTTTGTTGGATCTGCCATCCGGAACTGACGCAGCACATCCTCCAGCATTACAACACGAGGTGGGATTTGCCGAGCATCGCGAAAGGCGCCGGAGCTTCCGTCGTAGGAAAGGTGAATGAGAGCGGAATGTATACGCTCAAGCACGGCGGAGTAGTCGTTTGCTCCGCGTCGTCGGAGGACATCACCTCAGGTCTTCAGTACGTTCGACCGACCAAGGCGCCGATGACTTTATTCGTTGAACCGAATATTTCGTGTGACAACGCAACCGTGAGTGTCTCTGGTGCGAGTTTCAGCCTCGATGAGGTTTTCCTTGCGCTCCTCTCTTCTCCAAGCCACGCGAGCAAGGCACGCGTATTCAGGCACTACGACAAGAATATTCTCGGCAATACCGTTATCGAACCCGGTGAGGCCGATGCAAGCGTGATCATGCCCTTGTCCGATCTGCAGAGTTACGAAATCGACGGAACACATCCGGATTGGGAAGAAGCGCTTCAACCTTCCGATCGATTTGTCGGAGTCGCACTCGCATCGGGTGGCAACGGTCGTTACGGTCGTATCTCACCGTACCTGCAGGGAGTGAATGCCGTCGTGGAAAATGTCTGCAATATCGCGGCAGTCGGTGCCCTTCCGAGAGCGATCACCGATTGTCTGAATTACGGAAATCCGGAGATTCCCGAGCAGCTCTGGGCACTCGAGCAAGGAGTCGCAGGCATCACAGCCGCCTCCAAGGGTATTGCGATAGAGGACGACTCCATCCCGGTCATCAGCGGCAATGTCAGTCTCTACAATGCAACGAGTGAAGGGCCCATCGATCCGACTGCCGTCGTGTGCATCGTCGGGGTTATGCCCGATGCGCGGAAAGCGATTTCCATGCAACTCAAATCCTCGGACTCCCTCCTGTTTCTCGTGGGAGACAGAAAGGACGAGTGTGGTGGCAGCGCGTACTATTCGATTCTTGAGGATCTGACAAAGTCTCCGCTGAATGCATTCCTTGGCTCCAATGTTCCAAATCCGGACTACAAAAAATTGCAGAGCGCAATCACATTCCTTTCCTCCGCCATCGGAAGCAAGCTGGTTCTCTCTTGTCATGACATCAGCGAGGGGGGTCTTGCTCTCGCGCTATTCGAGATGACCCGTCCTTCCAGAATGCAGGGCGGTCTGGTGGGAGTTTCTGCAGATCTTTCGTCAGTCGGGGAGAATCTACGAAATGATACGGTGTTGTTTTCGGAGACAAGCGGTTTCATCCTGGAGATTTCAAAAGCCAGTCTTCCATCTCTACAGGATCTCGCAGAAAAGCATTCTTGCACGCTGTTGCCAATCGGCAGGACAAGTACGGAGCCTATATTGACGGTCAGCCGCAACGAATCTGTTCTTCTTTCGCAAACTCTTTCGACATTGAATGCTCCGTACGAGCAGACGCTCAGCCGCATTCTCGCTTCAGAGTAAAATATGACCATTTCCCCTCTCCCTCTGGGAGAGGGAAGAGCGAGCTTCAGCGAGCGAGGGTGAGGCATTTGCAAGCCAAAATGCTTGTCGGAACCGAATCTCCTTGGTTGAATAACAGCATGAAATTGCATCGCGTCGCATCACTCGTGGGTATCGCAGCAGTGCTCTGCTTCTTCTCGGTCACCCAAGGTTTTTCAGCGGTACAGGCGAGCGTCACCATCGAACAGCTCTCAGGCGGAGCCGTCGGATCGTGGACGCTTCTTTCGAGTAATGGCGGCTCGACATACAAAAGCACTGATACGGGTGTCGACAGAAGACGTGCCTCGCTTGGTCTTGCCGAATTCGGTCCAACGACTCTGAGCGTAAGCATTCCTCAGGGAATGTCGGTGAAAATTTCCGTGTACCGTGGCGGAACGCTGGTGGAAAGTGTGGCGACTCCTCAGTATTCGTTCACTCTTCTGCCAAACGATTCCTACCGATTCATCGTGCAATATTCACTTAGCAGATTGGGGTCGCTTGGTGTCACCAGCCTTCCATCCGGTGTTCGCTTTCGCCTCAAAGGCGAGTCCGGCAGAACGCGAACGGCGACGACTCCCTTCACATTCACCAGTCTTCCAGCCGGTCAGTATTCCGTTCAAATGAGTCCGCTGAGGGATTGCCTTCGGCCCGCCCCCCAATCGGCACTTGTGATGCCCGAGGAGCGAGGAACGATTCACGTAACGATGAATTGCGACAAGGACGAATCTTCTTCGACAGCGGCAACGGTGCGGGGTCCAAGCAAGAGGTCACTTGTGGAGTACGCGCGCAAAAGAGAGTTCAATCGAAGGGGTGAAAGAAAGTAGTCTTCAGACGTTTGCGATTACAGCTTCTTCAGCAGAGCATCGCTGAGTTTGGTGCAGTCCCCTGCCCCCATAACGACGATGACATCGCCTGTCGTCGCAACATGAGAGCTGAGCTCCTGTGCTGCATTTGGAATGGAGCCAAGGACAGTGCAATTTTTCCCGGTGCTCTTCGCAATGTCTGTGGCCAGCGCGACAACGTCGGCTTTCTCCACGCTCTTCTCCGCTCTTGCACCGTAGATATCCATCAGCATGACTTCATCGGCATCTCCGAATGCGTGTGTAAAATCGTCCCATAATTTCAGAGTCCTGCTGTGCGTATGTGGCTGGAAAACCGCAAGAATTCTTCTGTTTTGATACTCAGCTTTCATCGCGGCAAGAGTCGCTCTGATTTCAAGGGGATGGTGAGCATAGTCGTCGATTACCGTGATGCCGCGAATCGTTCCCCGTACCTCCATCCTCCTCCATGAACCTGCGTAGGATTTCAACGCGCCGATCGCAACGGATTCGGGAATGTCCATCTGATTGGCCAGTGCCAGAACCAGCTGAGCATTTTTTTTCATATGCTCGCCGGGAACGGAGAGGGTTGGCATCGAGTGAAGGTCTGCATCAAGAAACTTCCGCTCTGCTTGCCGTACGATTGCCATCGACTGATCGTCCTTGCCATGTGCAATGATCGTTCCTGCTTCCGGCAGACCCGAAACAAATTCTACGAACGCATTGCGATAGTCTTTCGCATCTGCAAAGTAATCGAAGTGATCTCCGTCAGCATTTGTCAGCAGGATTGTTTTTGGCTTCAAGTGAAGAAAAGACCGCCGGTATTCGCAGGCTTCTACAAGCCACAGATCGCTCATTCCCTTTCTCCAATTTTGCCCTTCCAAAAGAGGAAGCTTGGTACCGACAATGATATTCGGGTCCAGGCCAGCTGCAACCAGTACGGAAGCTGCCATCGCCGTCGTGCTCGATTTTCCGTGCGTGCCGCAGACAGCGATCAGATTCTTGCCCGACGTCAGTTCTCCGATTGCCTGAAAATAAGAGATCTGGCGAATTTTTCTTCTCCCGGCCACCGTTCGTTCCGGAGATTTCTCCGGGATTGCTTCCGAGTAGACGAAGAGCTCTGCATCTTCGGGGATACTCGAACCGTCTTGCGTCAGGGAACTGTCGATGCCCTTCGATCGCAACACATCAAGGAGTACGGAGTCTGCCGCATCCGATCCGGATACGTCGTGTCCACGCTCGTGCATATGGGACGCATACGCCGACAGGCCGATGCCTCCGATCCCGGAACAGAAGATTTTCATGCCTGAAGAATATATACTCGTTCCATGCAGTACAACGACATCACGCCGATTCCGAAGCGCATGGTGATCATCACCGGCTTGTTCGTCGTAGGTCTGATGGCGTTCGGATTGGCGCTCTCGTACTACAAAAACATCCTCTTCGACCGTCAGCTGATTGTCATGCAACAACGTAACGCAAAGCTTAGAGAAGAAGTTCTTCGAAGCTACATGGAGCTTCGCTATCGCCAGTCAACTCAGTACAAGGATAAGTACGCGAAGGAATATTTCAATCTCCTTAAGCCGGGAGAAAAAGTTTTATATGTCAGGATGCCGCCTCAGCAGATTCTCGAGACGCCGATTCACGACCGCACACCCGAGGAGATTGAGGCGTTGTATGAGGAAAATCTTCGGAGCATTCGCGTCATCGATCATTGGAATTTGTATATTTTTCATCGCGACAAAATCGACGCATTGAAGACAGGCGCCTCATAATATTGGTTGCGGGGGCAGGATTTGAACCTGCGACCTCAAG
>SXGU01541409.1_pt1 | contig 14808 bp, 12 predicted proteins | sample 3174531 | NCBI WGS metagenome assembly SXGU01 (sample SAMN11356863, study PRJNA531348) | freshwater metagenome | isolation source: freshwater sample F1-140 | place: China: Fuxian Lake, Yuxi | collected 2017-12-25
CAAAACGAACACGTCTTTACCGCGGACGTTTTCGTTAATCTCCACCATGACTTCGCCGTCGGAGAATTTGGACACAACGGCTTTGCCCAGCGGGATGCCAAGCTGCTTGGCGACCCCGGCGGCCAGCTTCGGGTTTGCGTTGCCGGTAAAGACCATCAGGTTTTCAAGCGCCATTGGACACCTAAAGCAATCGGGTTAAAAGGTTGAAAAGCCGCCAAAACTTGACTTGTCGTCTTGCGTTGGCGGCTTATCGGATTCTTCTTTTATTTTAATGGCAGGGGAAGAAGGATTCGAACATTCGAATGCCGGAATCAAAATCCGGTGCCTTAACCAACTTGGCGATTCCCCTACACAACCGGCTGTCTGCCGTTACACTGATTTATGCAACGTCAAACGAATTCTTGAGCGACAGCTTCAGCTGTCTTGCAGCAATCGCGAGAGCGGATGACGCTCGATCGCTTTGGCTTTCCAAGCTTTCCAGTGCGCGGATCCGGTCTTGCGTACTGCTTGCAGTACTTCATCTGCTTGCTGCTCTTGCGAAAACATGCAGAACACACAAGCGCCAGAACCAGTCATCCTCGCATCTCCATATTGCCGCAGCCATTCAATGGCTTCTGCAATAGGCGGAAATAATTTAGTCGCCACGACTTGCAAGTCGTTTTTCCCGAAGCCGATGGATGCTTTGGAAAAGTCCGTTATTCTGACGGGTTTCGTGTTTCTTGTCAAACCCGGATCGGAAAATATTGCCGCGGTCGGGGTCGACACCCCGGGCTCGATCACGACATACCAGCAATCGGGCGTTGCAACCGGCACCAGTGCTTCGCCGACGCCTTCGGCAAACGCATTGCAACCGAAGATAAAAAACGGGACGTCGGCACCCAATTGCAGTCCCAATGCCATCAGTTCAGAACGCGTCAAGCCGGTTTGCCACAAATGATTCAACACGATCAAGGTGGTTGCGGCATCGGATGATCCCCCGCCCAGTCCGCCGCCCATCGGTAGCTGTTTTTGAACGGCAATGTTGGCGCCGAGATGCTCCGCCGGCTTGTTTCGGACTGCCGATTTCAATAACTGCGCTGCGCGCACGATCAGATCGGAGGCTTCCGGTACCCCTGTAATTTCGGTGGTGCGTCGAATCAGGCCGTCGTCACGCACCTCAAAATGCAGCAGATCGCCATGGTCAAGCAATTGGAATACCGTCTGCAGCAGATGATAGCCATCGTGACGTCGGCCTGTAACGTGCAGAAAAAGGTTGAGCTTGGCCGGAGCCGGGCAGTTGTTCAGTGTACTTGCCATGAGTCGATGACGATGCGAATGGAGACGTCGCCAGCCTGCTCGGTGAAGCGTGCGAGGTCGATGCGTTTCGGACGGTTTTGAAAAACTGGCATAGATTCATCTTGCCAGTTGGCGTAGTGAATACGCCAACCATCGCGCGTGGAGACATTTGAGGCTTCGGGTGCGGCGATAAAACGCCGACCGCTCGCATCCAATGCAAAACCTTGCAGCCAGTCGCGCAAGCCGGCAACCGGCAATGGCCAGCCTAGGGTTTCCGCAGTCAGCGCATCGACATCGGACGCGCGTCGAATGGGTTGTCCACCCTGGATGAAGGTCGCGCCTTCAGGTGTGACGTCGATGACCGCGATGGTTTGACCAAGCGGGGACAGCAGCGTCACCGTGGTTTGCGTCGGTTTCTGCGCCCATAAGAAGCTGCCATGCAAAGCTTCTTCGTTACGCGGACCTTGGTAACGCACGGAAAGCCGACCAGCGAGATCAATGGTGGCGTGGAAGGGGCGTGATGCGGCATCGAGGGCAGGACTGGCGGGCGCTTCCTTATTGAACACTGTCGGTGTTGGCAGGCTTGCGCATCCAGCCAGCATCAACGGCAGCGCCACAACAAGCGAACGCCGGACGATGTGGACATTCATAGATTCACATTGAGTCGTGCCAGCGTGCTCTTGAGCGTATCGTTCTGCGGATCCTTGACTTGCGCATCGCGCCATAGCTTTTGCGCATCGTCTTTCTGACCCTTCACCCACAAAACTTCTCCCAGATGTGCGGCAATCTCGACATCGGGGCGCAGTTCATAGGCGCGCCGCAGCAGACTTTCCGCCTCTTTCAGTTTTCCGAGCCTGAACTGTACCCAGCCCATGCTATCCATGATGAACGGATCGTCCGGCGCCAGTTTCAAAGCCTTTTCGATCAAGTTAAAAGCCTCGTCCAGGCGGATATTGCGTTCTGCCAATGAATAACCGAGCGCATTATAGGCATGCTGGTTATTCGGCGCGAGTTCAATGATCTTGCGCAAGGTGCTTTCCATGACTTCCCATTGACTGCTCTTTTCCGATGCCATGGCATAGTCGTACAGCAGATCGGTGTTGTCGGGGAAGCGTTTCAAGCCTGCCTTGAGCAAGTCCATCGACTCCTGGAGCTGGTGTGCGTCACGCAGCAATTGTGCTTCAGCAAGAATGATTTGCGATTGCTCACGCTCACTGGAGGCATTGATTCCATGCAGCAGATTGCGAGCCGCCGCCAGATCGCCGCGTTTGGCAATCACTTGCGCCCGCTTGAGCTGGGCATTCAAATAGGCTTCGCCCGGCTCGATTTGCGACAACCACTTGAGTGCCCCTTCGGAATCGTTGCGTTCCTCTGCAATTTGCGCCAGCAACAGCAAGGCTTGGGTCGGATCGCGCTCGTCCTCCGGCTTGGCCGACAGGGAACTCAAATAAGCAGTCAGATATTTTTCGGCGGCTTTCAAATCATTGGTTTGCACGCCCAAAACACCGAGTGCATACAGCGAGGTCAAGTCTTGCGGCTGGTCGTTGAGTAGGGTTTCAAACTCGCGACGGGCTTTGCCGTACTGTTTTTGTTCTACCAGCATGCGCGCATATGCCATGCGGACATCGCGCGCTTTCGGATATTTGGCGACGAAATTCCCTAACAGCATCAATGCTTCCGCCTTGTCCGTGACGACTTGCGCCAGCGCCAGGATGGCAAGCTCCGAGTCGGGTTTAATTCTCAGAGCGGTTTGCATTTCTTGCCGCGCGCGCTCGGCATCCCCTTTGGCAAATGCGCCTTGTGCTAGCGCCAAGCGCGCTTCGGGAAGATCGAGATAGGGCGCAAGTACTTCCTCCAGCATGGAAAATGCCATAGCCTTGTCTTTGGCGCGAACCAGCAAGCGCTGTATCTGAAAGGCCAGCAGGCCGCGTGTCTGCGGGCGCGCTTCTTTGAGGCGTTGCGCAAGAATTGGTTTAGCCTCGGCAAGGTTGTCGCTCAATATGACGAAGCTCAAGTAGTATTGAGCCGCCTCATCGGAATTGGGAGCCAGCGTACGCCACAGGCGAACTGCACTGAGCGCTTCATCGGCCTGCTTGGCGGATAGCGCAATCTCTGCCGCACGTCGCGCGATACGCGGATCGCGGGTTTGTTGTGCAATGGACAGCATGGTGACATAAGCGGTTTGCCAGTCGCCGCGTTGAGCGGCAATCTCTGAACTTAACAGCTTGTAAAGCAGTTCCTCGTTTAGTTCGATGATCGGCAGTGGGTCTTCCGCCTTGGTTTCGCTCGATATGGCGGCGGACTTGTGTGGCGCTGAATGGATCTTGGGCGAAAGCTCTTCACTGTCAGCAGACGAAGCGGACGTATCGGCAATCGGCGGGATGGACGGAGAGGGCCAAGTTGCGCACGCCGACAACGCGATCGAGAGAGTTACAATAAGAAGAGTGTTTTTCAAGGAAGATTCCCAACTAATCGAGCAAAGTGAATTTTACGCCCAACGGTGCGGTATGCGCACGGGCTCAAAACCTCATTTTACAAATAGCTATTCTGTGTAGGTTCACTGACGCAACTATTTGTAAAACAAAACGAGTTCCAGTCATATCATGTCAGTTGTGCCTGAAATTTGTCTTTGTGCAAAGAGTTTGCTCTAACAATGCCTGAATTGCCAGAAGTAGAAGTCACCAGACGCGGTGTTGCACCGCATCTGGAAGGGCGGGTCGTCACCGCAGTCATCTTGCGTCATAGCGGCTTGCGCTGGCCGTTTCCGGTCGATTTGGCGGAGAAGTTGTGTGGTCGCCGGATCGGCGTTACCGGACGGCGTGGCAAATATCTATTGATCGGGTTCGATCATGGGACCTTGATTGTGCATCTGGGAATGTCTGGGCACTTGCGAATGTTGCCGTGCGTCACACCACCGCAGAAGCACGATCACTTTGACCTGGTGGTCGGCGATCAGGTTTTGCGCATGACTGATCCGCGCCGTTTCGGTGCGGTACTGTGGCATGGCCATGATGAGGGGGCGATCAGCGAGCATCTATTGTTACGCGGCTTGGGTGTAGAACCTCTCGAAGAATCTTTTTCCGCACAACTGTTGTATCGTCATACGCGCAATCGCAGCGCAGCAATCAAACAAGTGTTGTTGGCCGGAGACATCGTGGTTGGTGTTGGCAATATCTATGCATCGGAGAGTTTGTTCAAGGCCGGCATTAATCCAAAGACTGCAGCCTATCGCATCGGCCTTGCTCGCTATGAAAAATTGGCGCTGGCGATTCGTGAAATCTTGGCTGCGGCGATTGAGCAGGGCGGCAGTACCTTGCGTGATTTCATGGCAGCCGATGGTCAGCCGGGCTACTTTCAACAAAATTATTTTGTCTATGACCGTGCGGAACAGCCATGCCGTATTTGCGGCATGGCGGTGCGGCAGCTTAAGCAGGGCCAACGCTCGACCTTCTATTGCCCAAATTGTCAAAAATGAGTACGGGTATGCTAGATTCGGGGTTATGAGCTGATAAGTCGGAGAGAACGTGAGTAATCTGGTCCAAAAGTTCCAGGAATACAGCAATTGGCGTAGCGGCGTATCGTCTACGCTTGAGCGTTATCGCGCATGTGTCGGCGCATCGGATCTGGCCGATTCTGCAAGTGATCAGCGTTTCTCACGTTTGCAAGCAAGGCTGACGGATGACAAATTATCGATTGCCTTTGTTGCCGAATTTTCACGGGGTAAATCCGAACTGATCAATGCGATTTTTTTCGCGGATTACGGTCAGCGTATCCTGCCGTCATCCGCCGGGCGCACCACCATGTGCCCGACCGAACTGCTTTACGACGAAACTTTCCCACCTTCGATTCGTTTGTTGCCGATCGAAACGCGTGCCGAATCGGCATCCACCAGTGATTACAGAAGTCAAAATCAAGTCTGGACCGTGCTGCCGCTTGATATTACGTCAGGCGAAGGCATGCTTGAGGCATTCAAGCAAGTCAGCTTGACCAAGCGCGTCTCGATTGAAGATGCCAAGCGTTACGGCTTGTACCATGAAGACGACCCTGACGCGGCTCTCACGGTGGACCAAGATGGCTTGATCGAAATTTCGCAGTGGCGACATGCAATCGTTAATTTTCCACACCCGTTGCTGAAACAGGGGCTAGTCATCATCGATACACCGGGCCTGAATGCGATCGGTACCGAGCCGGAGCTGACGCTGAACCTGATTCCGAATGCGCATGCGGTGCTGTTCATCCTGGCGGCTGATACTGGAGTGACCAAGAGCGATATCGAAGTCTGGCGCGACCACATTGGCGCTGGCCCGGCGCGTATGGTGGTGTTGAATAAAATTGATAGCATGTGGGACGAGTTGCGCACCGCCGAAGAAGTCGAGCAGCAGATCGAAAAACAGGTGGCGAGTGTTGCGCATACGCTGAATCTGTCTGAGCAACAGGTATTTCCGATTTCTGCCCAGAAGGGATTGGTCGGAAAAGTTAATCATGACCCGGCATTGTTGATCAAGAGCCGCTTGCCGGCCTTGGAAAACGCGCTGTCCAGCGAATTAATTCCGAGCAAACAGCAAATCGTGCGCGGTCAGCTGATAAATGAAGTCAACGAACTGACTTCATCGAAGCAGCAACTACTGGCATCGCGCACCCGTAATGTGATCGAACAACTGGTGGAACTCAAAAGTCTGCGTGGCAAGAACCAGAACATCATCGAACACATGATGAAACGTGTCGAACTTGAAAAGAAAGAGTTCGATGCCAGCCTGTTGAAACTGCAAGGCACCCGTGCGGTATTTACCCGCTTGTCGACGGAAGTATTTACCAGCCTTGGAATGGATATCTTGAAGGAAGAAATCCGCCAGACGCGCGACGCTATGGACAAGAGCAAATTTTCGTCCGGCTTGCGCGCTGCGGTAAAAACCTTCTTCGCCCAAATACAGAATAATCTCGCTCTTTCTGGTCAAAAGACCGAGGAAATCACTGAAATGATGACAGTGATGTATCGTAAATTTTCTACTGAGCATGGTCTTGCACTATCGTCGCCGATGCCTTTTTCGTTGGAGAAGTACCGTAAGGAACTCGAAATGATTGAAGGCGTGTATCACAAGCAGTTTGGCACGGCCGCAATCATGACTACGCCGCAGGTGGTGTTGATGGGCAAGTTCTTCGACTCAATCGCGTCGCGTGTCAAACAAAGCTTCCTGCAAGCCAATCGCGATGTGGAAGCATGGCTAAAGGTAGTGATGGCGCCGCTGGAAGCGCAGATCTGGGAACATCGTTCGCAATTGAAAAAGCGCAAGCAGTCGATTGAGCGCATTCACTTGGCAACCGACAGCTTGGAAGAAAAGCTTGAAACACTAGAAAAAATGCAGGCGGAGCTGGAAGAACAGCACAAGACACTGCTGATGTTGGAAGGCGAACTCAAGCAGGCCATTTCAGCCGAACTGGTTACGCTCAGGGCCGCAGCCTAAGATTCACGACATGAAGCGAGTAGCACAGGCGCCGGCTGCATTCGCGGATGGCGCTGGAAAATTTTCCGATCCTTCTTTTTCCGATGCGGTCATTTATTGGCAAAAACAGTACGGCCGGCACGCGCTGCCGTGGCAAAACACGCGCGACGCTTATCGCATCTGGCTGTCGGAAATCATGCTGCAACAGACTCAGGTGGTTGCCGTCATTCCGTACTACCAGCGATTCTTGGCGCGTTTTCCCGATATTGCCTCGCTGGCGGCGGCAAGTTCCGAGGAAGTAATGGCGTACTGGAGCGGACTTGGTTATTACACGCGTGCCCGTAACCTGCATCGCTGCGCGCAACGCATCGTCGCCGAGTTCGATGGAGTCTTTCCGAACGATCCAGCATTGCTGATTGGATTGCCGGGTATCGGGCGTTCGACCGCGGCGGCGATTGCCGCGTTTGCCTACGGTACACGAGCCGCTATCCTTGACGGCAACGTCAAGCGCGTGTTTTGCCGGGTGTTTGGCATCGAGGGTTTTCCCGGCGCTAAACCGATCGAAGAAAACTTGTGGCAGCGCGCGGTCGATCTGCTGCCGCAACAAGATGTCGAGGCGTACATACAAGGTTTGATGGATTTGGGTGCGACGGTTTGCACGCGCAGCAGGCCGGCGTGCTCGACATGTCCGCTTGCACGGCGTTGTGTGGCTTTGGCGAGTGAGCGCGTGCATTTGCTGCCGACGCGCAAACCGAAAAAACCAATTCCGGAAAAAATCACGGCGATGCTGGTAATCGTCGATCGGGATCATGTATTGCTAGAGCAGCGGCCTGACAGCGGCATCTGGGGCGGCTTGTTGTCGCTGCCGGAAGTGGATGGCCCGGCAGGTGAAGAGCCTGAGGATCAGCGCCGGTTTGAAGAAGCCGCGTCCCGTGCCGCGGCACCTTTCGGCACACTTGTTTCATGTGATCGACTGCAGCCGTTTTCCCATACGTTTACTCACTTCAAGCTGCACGTGTCACCGTATCACGTCAAACTGGCGAGCCGTCTGCAGATGGTGGCGCAAGGTAGTCATGTCTGGTATCCGGTTGGACGGCTGACCGATGCGCCGCTGCCGGCCCCGATCAAGAAGCTGCTGCGGGCAATCTTCAGCAAAGACGATTTATTGTCTGCCTAGCATCCGCTTTCCGCGCCGCTCCACTCGACACGGTTGCGTCCGAGCTGTTTTGCCTGATATAGCGCCGAGTCCGCGCGTGAAATCAAATCAACGATTTTTTCGCCGCGGCGATATTGCGCCACGCCGATCGACAGCGATATATGTTTTTGCGCCAGGATTTTTTGAAATTCCAGAAAGTGGGTATACACGCGCAAGCGCTCCGCATGCATGACTGCGCCTTTCAAGTCGGTATCAGGCAGGATCTGCATGAATTCGTCGCCGCCATACCGCCCCAGGATGTCGGTATCGCGGATGCTGTCGCGTGCGACCCGGGAAAATTCCTTCAGAATCGTGTCTCCGGCCAGGTGACCGTTGTTATCGTTGATTTCCTTGAAACGGTCGATATCGATCAGGCAGATCGAGAACGGCACTGACAGCGTGTCAGCCTGCAGTTTTGCTTGCTCCAGTTCGGCTTGAATCTGGCGACGGTTATAGAGGCCGGTCAATTCATCGCGCGCGGATTTTTCCTCATAGTGTTCGAGCTGATAGCGGGTTGCCCTGAGCAACTGACGCAATGACTGAATCTGTTTGCCGACCAGGATCATCCCCGGCAAGGTTAACGCGAGTACGAACCATTGCACCAGATCGGCGCGAAATGCATCGGAATAGCCTTCCGCGTAGCCGCGCATCGTGATGATGCCGAAATAGGTGCTCACGCAGCCGATCGACAGCAGGACGAGCGATGCGGTCGACAGTCGGAAGATCCCAAACGAGAAGGCAATCAGAATGAAGGGTGCCAATGCTATCTGGGTAGCGCGTTCGATGTACGCAACCACTAGCATGATCAGCAAGGAAGTGACCAATTGCGGCAGCGTCAGGCTGGGCTCATAGAAATGCGTATTGAGGCCGAGTCTGAACACAATGTAAAACAGGCCCACGCAACATAGGACGACTGCCGCGACGCTGACGAAGGTCACGCCGCTAATGAAGCCTTGCCGATAAAAGATGAAAAGGCTCAGTGCGTACACGAGCGATATCAGGCTAATGGGTGAAATTTGAGATGCGCGCACAGGTTGCATAGTCTTGCGGCGATTGATGGAATCTGACCACATGGTCTCGCGTGCGTCATCCATTAACATACGATTAGTATTCAATGTAGTGCCAGATAAATGCCTGCACGGCAGGAAGCAAGAGGGAGTGTCTATAAAGGATTGCCCCGGCGGGGAGCATTCAAGGCTTGTACGTCAAAAGCAACCGCACAGACACATGTCTATCGCCGCAAGGACCCGCTATGCTGCGTCCTTGCGCCTTTTCTGTACCTTCTTATGGCGCACAATTCGTCGACACTTCCCGCAGGGAGCGGCCCGAACTTGAACAATAAGCCGACTCAGCATTTATCCTACGAATGTCGAGGGGCGAACTTGCGCGGTAACAAACAGACTGTAAAAAATACCGAGGCGGATGAGGCCGATGCCTCGATTCTCGAAGAAGTTACATTGAAGGACGGGGGATGAAGATGTTTCGTTGTCTTTTATTTAACGGCGTGCACAGTCTGGCCGTTAAAGCTGTAACTGAACACTCAAAGAATCTTATGCTGCTGTAGATATTCGTGAATGATGGTCAGGCGGCTTTGTACATCATCGAGCTCCAGTAGCTTCTGGCGCGCTTTTAGCGGGATCGGGAGAATCTCGCACCAGCGGTTGGCAACCCAGCTTGCGCTCTCAAGCTGAATCGGTTGGGAAAACGGAATGGTGAAGGTATCGCCTTGTTCGGCACGACCCTTGGCAACGATATCGTCAATCACAATCTTCAGCGTCCTGGCGCAGCGGACATGGATATCGCTCACCGGAATCGCGTCGTCCGCGGCAATCATCTCGACGCGCGCTTCAAGCCGCTGGTCGGCCAGTACTCGGGTTTCCAGAATGCGGAAGCGTTCACCACCCAGTGTACGCAGCATCAGTACGCCGAGGTTTTGCATATCCCAGTCGGAAATATGTGCCAGGCATCCGACGGCCTCCGGTTCGGCGGCGCCGCCGACTTCCTGTCCGGCCTTGATCAGCACCACGCCGAAAGGCGCATTGCGGCGCAGGCATTCTCGCACCATGTCGATATAGCGTGTCTCAAATACTTTCAACGGCAGTATCCCTTCAGGGAAAAGAACCGTCTTCAGCGGAAATAGCGGAAGCCAGGAGTCGTGTGGCAGCATCGTTGTAACAGGCAATCAGGTGAGGATTGGTATTAGGTCAGTTCGCGGTGCCGTAACAGCACGTGTTCAGTCGAGCGGAAGTGGGCTGCCAGTTGTTCGGCCATGTAAACCGAGCGGTGTTGTCCGCCAGTACAACCGATGGCTATTGTGAGGTAGCTGCGGTTGTCATTTTTGAAGGCGGGCAGCCATTTTTCGACGAAGGTACGTATGTCGAACAGTAGTTCGGCCGCATGCGCCTGCCCATTCAGGAACGCGATTACTGGCTCATCACGCCCGGTGTAGGGGCGCAGGTTGATGTCGTAATACGGATTGGGAAGCACGCGCACGTCGAATACCAGGTCCGCATCCAGCGGTACGCCGAATTTGAAGGCGAAGGATTCGAACAGCAGCGTCAGCGGTGTGCGCTCGGTCTCCACCAAGTCTTTGATCCAGCCGCGCAATTTGTTGGCGGACAGGCCAGAAGTATCGATCACATGGCCTATGCCTTCGATGGGCGAGAGCATCTCGCGTTCGCGCAGGATGCATTCGGTCAGCGTCGGTTGGTCGGCTGCACTTTGGTTTGGGCGAACCCGGTGTGACAGCGGATGGCTGCGCCGGGTTTCGGAAAAACGCGCAATCAGCGATTCCGTCTTGGCTGTCAGGAACAGCACCTTGACGTCGTGACCTTCCTCCTTGAGCAGTTGTATGTCTGCTGGCAGGCCTGCCAGAGAATCGGCGCTGCGCGCATCCATTGCCACCGCCAGTGTCTGCGCGCCTTCCTCCAGACGGGTAGCGACCAGCTGGCGCAACAGTTTAGGCGGCAGGTTATCGACGCAAAAGTAACCTGCGTCTTCGAGTGCATTCAGTCCGACCGATTTTCCCGATCCGGAAATGCCAGTGATGAGGATAATACGCATAGGCGGTAATCATACCGCAAGGGAGATAGGCTGGTGGACTAGTGGGTCGCATGGCAACGGAATGCACATAAAAGCGCGTCTTTTTGTGCCAGGCGTCGTTGCGCATCCCGTTGCCATGTGACCCACTAGTCGTTGCCCATTGCCTTTTGCTGTCGCTCCATGAATTCCTTGAGCGTGTCAATGCCGCGCAATTGCAAAATTGTATTGCGCACTGCGGCTTCCAGCAAAACAGCGAGATTGCGGCCGGCTTCGACCGGGATCACCACCTTGCGGATCGGCAGACCGAGCACTTCCTGGGTTTGTGAGTGCAGCGGCAGGCGCTCATAGTTTTCTTCGAGCGTACTGCGGCGCACCAGGTGCACGATCAGCTTCAGACGCATTTTTCGGCGTACCGCGGTTTCGCCGAAAATGGTCTTGATATCCAACAGGCCCAGGCCGCGGACTTCCAGCAGGTTTTGCAGTAGCGGCGGGCAGCGCCCTTCAATCATGTTGGGCGCAATCCGCGCAAACTCGACTGCATCATCGGCCACCAGGCCGTGATTGCGCGAAATCAGTTCCAGGCCAAGTTCGCTCTTGCCCAAGCCGGATTCACCGGTAATCAATACACCGACACCCAGTACGTCCATGAATACACCGTGCATCGTGACGCGCTGCGCCAGTTCCTTGGACAGGTACACGCGCAGGTAATCGATTACTTGTGCGGCCGGCAGCGGCGTGGAAAACAGTGGAATATTCTTTTCGTCGCAAATCGTCAGGATATACGGTGGCGTTTCCAATCCCTGCGCGATGATGAATGCTGGCGGTTGGCCAGTCACCAGTTCTTCAGTGTGGTATTTGCGCGTGGCGGGGGACAGGTTGTTGTAATACTGTATCTCTTGATGGCCGAATACCTGGATACGTCCCGGGTGAATCAAGTTCAGGTGGCCGACCTGGTCGGCAGCGGAACTGGCATCGCCTGAAATGCGGCGCTCGCCACCCGGAAATCCCGCAAACCATCCCAATTGCAGCGATTCACGCGTATCGTCGTAGAGTTGCTGGATCGATAAATGGGTGGTTGCTGGCATGATTACAGACGTTTATGCATGCACGCTGGGTTGCCATGCAAGAATGCGCGCATACACCGACGCCGCATCCGAATCGTTCGCAAGCTGGTTGCGGAACGCTTCATCCGAAAACATTTCAGCGATCTCGGAAAGGATCTCAAGGTGCTGCTGCGTTACATGATCCGGGATCAGCAGAAACACCAACAGCTTGACCGGCTGCCCGTCAGGTGACTCGAACGGGATCGCTTCCTTCAATCTCACAAATGCTGCCAGCGGCGCCTTTAAACCTTTGATGCGACCATGTGGCACTGCAACCCCATGCCCCAATCCGGTCGAGCCAAGACGCTCGCGCGCGAACAGATTTTCCGACACAACCGAGCGGGCAATGCCACAGTTGTTTTCAAAAATTAATCCGGCCTGCTCGAACGTGCGCTTCTTGCTCGATACTTCAAGATCAAGCACGACATTGTTAGCCGACAGAATTTTGGCAAGAGTGGTCATGTCACGAAAAAATATGGTGCATCGCACAAAATGAGCATTCGAGACGCATTATATGCCTCTTTATGGGATGTGCAATGAGAAAGCATATGGTGGAATCAGGAAATGATATTGATTGTAAGCAGGGAACTGACAGGAAATATTCGACAAATTATTCGTTGGCATATCAACTGAGTTTTCTGCAGGGATACTTGATCTTTATAGTATGGTTCGGACCATGGAAGGTGCAAAAGGTTTCCATCAAGAATTTATTTTGACGACGCCACAATACGACATGTATTGTTCATTTAACTATAGTCGTTTTTCTGTGGATCGTATTTTTTACTGCCGGGCATTGCGCAAGTTGGAAGGTCGTTGTCCGGTGGTGAAATTACTGCGCCAAGGATTGATGTCTAGGCCGCCGCGACGCGTATAGCGCGCATAGACTGCCAGCTTTTCCGGTCGGCATTGTCGCAGGAAGTCCATGAAAATGCGTTCCACTCACTGCTCTTGGAATTCGTTATGGTTACGAAAACCGATTAGATATTGCAACAGCCCTTCCTGGTCAATCTGAGCCCCGACATAGCGGATTTGCACGCTGCCCCAGTCGGGTTGGCCGGTCACCAGGCAATTCGATTTCAGCAAGTGCGAAACCAGGGTTTCATCAACAATCGCTTCAGCATGGTTTGCCTTTAGCAGCGAAGGATCGGGCGTGTACTTGCTGATTTCGATGTCGAGCCGATCCAGCAACAATCCTTCAAGCTCGCCCATTTGTAATGTTGAAAATACCTCCGGCATTGTCAGCTTGACCTGAACCGGTGCGCCGAATCCATCCGACAAATCGGTGCGCAGTACCTCCGTCAAGGCTTCAGGAGAAGCGAGCCTGGTTTGATTGAAGGAGTTGAGGTAGAGCTTGAAGGATTTCGATTCGATGATGTTGGGTGAATCCGCCGGCACGCTAAACGCAGCGATCGCAATTTGCGGCTTGCCGCGCAAGTTCAGCCATGACAATTCATAGGCATTCCAGATATCGACGCCGAAAAACGGCAAGGTACCGCTAATGCCGATTTCTTCCCGCTTCTGCTGGCGCGCGATTGGGAACAGCAGCGAAGGCGCGTATTCGGCCTGGTAAGTTGTCGGTTTGCCGAGTGGCGAAGCGTGCGGAAGATTAGAGTCGGACATGAGTGAAATGGTAATGGCAAGATTCTCGGACAGGCGCTATATCCGTATATATATGACAGCAGGCGCCATGGCCGGTTCGCTGGCCATGGCGCCTGCTGTTGCCTCTTACAAAAATAGCTTGTACGCCGGGTTTTCGGTCTCATCCCAATGGCGATAACCCAGGGTTGCCAGGAATTCACGGAAAGTCTTCATTTCCTTCTTCGGTACTTGCAGGCCAACCACGATGCGGCCCACGTCGCCACCTTGATTACGGTAATGGAACAGGCTGATATTCCAGTTCGGCGCCATGCTGTCGAGGAAGCGCATCAATGCGCCCGGCCGCTCCGGGAATTCGAAGCGGTACAGCAATTCATTATGCGCAAGCGGACTCTTGCCGCCGACCAGATGGCGGATGTGCAGCTTCGCCAGATCGTCGTGCGTGAGGTCGATGGTCTTGAAGCCGTGTTTCTCGAAATTCTTGGTGATCTTGCCGGATTCGTCACGGTTCGAAATTTGTATGCCGACGAACACATGCGCGACGTTTTCGTCACTGATGCGGTAGTTGAATTCGGTGACGTTGCGCGGTCCGATCAGTTCGCAGAAACGTTTGAAGCTGCCGCGTTCTTCCGGAATCGTCACCGCGAAAATCGCTTCGCGCGCTTCGCCCACCTCGGCCATTTCGGCGACGAAGCGCAGGCGGTCGAAGTTCATGTTGGCGCCGCTGGTCACGGTGACCAGGACTTCGTTGGTGAGCGGTTTTTTACCTGCTTTTGCTCGTTCGACATACGCCTTCGCCCCGGCAACGGCCAATGCACCCGCGGGTTCGAGAATGCTGCGCGTGTCCTGGAAAACATCCTTGATCGCCGCGCAGACTTCATCGGTGTCGACCAGGATCACCTCGTCCACGTAGTGCTTGGCCAGGCGGAAGGTTTCCTCGCCGGCCAGTTTGACCGCGGTACCGTCCGAGAACAACCCGACGTCGGTGAGCGTCACGCGGCGTCCCGCCTTCAGGCTGCGGGCCATGGCGTCGGAGTCGGTGGTTTGCACGCCGATCACCTTGATATCGGGACGCACCGCTTTCACGTAGGCGGCAACCCCGGCGATCAATCCGCCACCCCCAATCGCGCAAAAAATAGCGTGAATAGGCTCGGAA
>SXGU01069530.1_pt1 | contig 14805 bp, 11 predicted proteins | sample 3174531 | NCBI WGS metagenome assembly SXGU01 (sample SAMN11356863, study PRJNA531348) | freshwater metagenome | isolation source: freshwater sample F1-140 | place: China: Fuxian Lake, Yuxi | collected 2017-12-25
CTCACGCAAGCATCCTCTTGTGATGAGCACACCTTCGATACTCGACTTCGACGACTACCGAGCGTTTCTGAAAGCCACGCTCGAGGAGAAGGCGCGAAAAAACCCCACGTTTTCGCTGCGTGCCTTCGCGCGTCTCGCGAATATGAGTCCCTCTCATCTTTCGCGCGCGTTAAGTGGTCAAAAAAAACTATCTGCGGCGAGCGCGCACCAAATCTCGCGCGCTCTCGGGCACAACGCACGTGAATCCACTCATCTCCTCAATTTAATTGAACTTGAAAAAGCGACCGACGAGGTCAAACGCGGCCGGATCTTAAGTCGCCTCGCAGCGCCGAATAAGAAAACGCGAATTCTCCCCATCGAGACATTCAAGGTCATTTCGGACTGGTACCATTTCGCGATCCTCTCGCTCATGAACACGCGGGGCTTTCATGACAATGCGGCCTGGATCGCGAGGCGCCTCGGCATCAAGCCGCTGGAGGCTCGTTTCGCCATCGATCGTCTTGCGAATCTCGGCCTGATCGAACGGACCACGAAGGGCCTTAAACTCTGCGAGGACGCCAACATCACGACCACCGATGATATTCCGAGCGCCGCGATCAACGAGAATCATCGGCAACATCTCCATTTAGCGGAACGAGCGTTGACCGAGGTCGAAACGGAACTACGCGAGTTCAACAACCTCGCCCTCTCCATGCGGCTCTCCGATGTTCCGAAGGCCAAGCGCCTCATTCGAGCTTTTCTCGAGCAGTGCAATCAGGAACTTGAGACCACCTCGAACGCCGACGAAGTTTACCAAATCAATGTTCAGTTTTATCCGCTCTCGAAGCGCGAGAAGGGACTCACGTGAAATCAACTCTGATCCTTGCAGCGAGTTTACTGATTCAAGGGCTCTCCGTCTCTACCGCCGCGGCCGGCGGCCCACGCGTGGGTAACGGCGGCGGCGCATGGGTCTGCCAAGATCGCGAGACGAAAGCTTACCGTTGGATGCGCGTCGTGGACCTCTTCGAAGCCGAAAACGAATTCGGCCTCAGCATTCGCGAATCACGCGAGTTCGATCCTTGGGTTCTGCTCGAGGAGAGACTAAAAGAAGTGCGAGAGAACGTTCCCGAGCTCAAAGGTATTTTGACCACGAACGCGAATCAACTTAAACGCGCACTCAAAATTTTGCCCGAGGGTACGACACTCACGCGAATCGACGACGGCGTGATTCGTGTTCTTCCCTCCCCTTCTACATGTTCAGGGGGCTATCTTTACTACGGCCAACTCGCTAATTTCACCGATGATGGACGACTCCTGGTCGACGGAGACTTGTGGGCGGAGCGCGCGCTCACCCCGCTCGATCGCGCCGCTCTCCTCCTTCACGAGATGATTTACAAGTCCCTTCGTGACAGAAAGGGCGAAACCAATTCTTCCCGCACCCGCGAGATCGTGGGTTATCTCTTTTCGACTCTCGATTCCCGAGAGATTCGAGCGCGCGTGGTGCAAGCCCTCGCGCGGCCGGCCCCCAAGGAGGACGGATCGGAAGTCGTTCTCGACGCGTTCGAAATTCATTGTCGCGCCACTTTTGCGACGAACGAGCGTGTCGATTACAGTCAGTATGTTTTCCCATCACCGCTTCCGCCCGGCCAAGCCTATCAGGCTCGCCTCGATGAGTTCGAGTTTCACGTCGAGACGGACGCGAGAACCGGACTCCTCTCGAAGCTCGCAATTTTCGATCGACGCTCCAACGTGAGCACGTCACTTTCGGGCCACGCACTCGAGGCCGTTCTTCTCAAAAACAAAGAGGTGGGCATCGCCTTGGAGCGCGGCGCGCGCGGTGAATCCGCCATCTTGTCCTGCGAACTCAAGATCAACAAACCCCAGCGCGGCTGAGGTTCTCAAGGCAGAGTCGCGAATCGGGGCTTACCTCAAGGAGCGGAACGAGAATTTCCGCAACCGTCGGTGGGCCCGCTTGCGAGGTGATCTGACTTGCATGCGCCATTGCGGCGTGCTCCTGAAATTCACCATACGTCATACCGATCTTTCGCGAGTAGCGATCGATCGCAAATTCGATCTGGCCCTCGACGTCCGGAAACGCATCATCGGGATACCACTCCCGCTCCGCCGCCCCGTAAACTCCTTTGAGTGAACTCCCGAGTCTTCCTCTTTGCGCGAGTTCCAAAACCAATCGCGCGGCCCTTTGATGTTGAGGATCAATCAACGGATGAGAAGGCAGAAGAGTGAGAACGACTTCCGGCTGAAACTTTTGGGCGATAGCCTCGAGAGCGCTTGTGATCCGCGCCTGGTTCCAATCTCCATCCACGTGGAGCGACGAGAGGTCAGGCTCATCCAAGATGAGGACTTCACGAATGCCGAGGCGCCGTGCGGCTTCTTGAAGTTCGTTTGTTCGTCTCTCGGCAAGTTCGCTCAAATCATGCGTGACGAGATTGATCGGGCTCCCCTCGCCCCTCGTGATAGAAAGACAAACCATCTGCGTCCCGCTTTCATAGAGACGCCCGAGAACGCCACCGAAGTAGGATTCATTTTCTGGTCGGGCGATGACGATCAAAACGCGTTCCATGCAATAAGAGGCTACATCGGATCCCGCGTGTCCTGCTACTGGATACTCACCTTGACGTCGCGGGGTTCGGTTGAGTCATCTTTGATCACTTCAAAGTTAATCCGACCGACCTCACGCCCGTCGGTGGTCTCGACCTGAACTCGCCACACCCCGGGTTTGTAGTTGCTCTTCTTCGTCACTCCACGGTATCCCGCATCGCGCCCGCCAACGATCGGCAGCGGAATCGCGTCGTGCGACTGCCAGCCGTGCTTCGGGTCTTTGAAGAGCCAGCGCACTTGAAGCTCATCCTTGAAGCGCGCGGGCGCGAAGATGCGCACGAAGCAGTAAATCGTATCGCCCGGCCGAGCGTAGAAGGTTTGATCTCCGCGCTGCCAGAAGAGGTGATCAGGGCGCGTATAGGTGAGAGCATATTCGCCCGAAGCTTTCTGCACGTCATGATAGATCCCCATGTAGCTCGCAGACAGCGGCACGGGCGGCAGGACGCGAAGAATGTAGAGCAAAACAAAAACAGTTTGGACCGTCGCAAAGGGAATCAGCACGTGACTTCGCATCACGCTTAAATTCACCTGCATCTTGGGTTTCAGCCAGCGCTGGTAGAGCACCATCAAACACCACGCGATCAGATTCGCGCAGAGAAACGGAATGAGGCCAATGTAACCGATGACGATGGGACAAACGATTCCGAGAAACGAAATCAAACAAAGGCTCAAGATGCCGACGTGAACGTGCGTCTGGTACTTCCCGAATTTTTTGAATTCGTTTGCCGTGATGATCACGACCATCACGAGAATGAAGGCGATCGAAGTGAACGCCGAAGCACTCTTGAAGTAAAAGATCGTGTAGACGTTCAGGAGACTACCGAAGAGAAATTGAAGAAGGAGCTCGCGATGCGGCCAAAATTTCGCGAGCCCTCTCGGCGGCACCACTTCTTTTTGCGTTTCCACGAGTTCCGTCGCGATCACGAGGGCGGTCACGACGAGGTAGAGCGCCTGTTGCACGATCCCGAAAAAGTCATCCACGCGTTGAATCGCGACGATGTCGAAGATGAAACCGAAGACGAAAAACGCCACGGGAAAATAGCGTCCGTACTTTTCGTTGATCGCGTTGAATTTATTTTTCGTGCGCTCGATCACTCGCGCCTCCAGCCCTTCGTCGGGGTCTCCCGAATTTGTAGTTGTATGAAGAGCATGTTAGCCTCAATGCATGTCTATGCAAATCAAACTTTGGGGAGTTCGCGGCTCTCTTCCCTCGCCGATGATGCCCTCGGAAATCGAGGGACGTGTTCGCGAATGCATCACCGAGTTCCTCCGCCGCGGCAACAAGTCTCCAGATCAGGTGGACGAATTTCTTCGCTCTCTCACCCCCGAAAAATGGGGCGGCTACGGCGGAAATACCGCTTGCATTCAGGTGTCGACTCCCAAAGAAACCGTATTGATCGATGGTGGCTCGGGCCTGAGAAGAGCCGGCGAAGCGCTCAGCGACGGTCCTCTCGGCCGCGGTCAGGGCGAGGCCCACCTCTTCTTTACGCACTTTCACTGGGACCACTTGATCGGGCTTCCCTTTTTTACGCCGCTCTTTATTCCGGGAAATCAAATTCACTTCTACGCGGTTCAAGATGATCTCGAACAGGCGATCCGCACTTTGTTCAAGAAGCCTTACTTCCCCGTTCCGTTTGAACGCCTCGGAGCGGAGCTCTTTTTTCATAAGCTTGAACCGAGAACGCCTCGCCGTTTGGGAACGCTCTCCTTGACCCCTTATTGGCTTGATCACCCGGATCCGTGTTGGGGTTACAAGATCCAAAGCGAAAACAAAACTTTTTCCTACTGCGTGGACACAGAGTGCACACGTTCATCGGCCGCCGACCTCGGAGCCGACCTCCCTCTCTATCAAGGCGTTGACCTCATGGTCTTCGATGCGCAGTACACGATTCTCGATGCTGCTGAACGCGTGAACTGGGGCCATGCGGCTGCCGCCTTCGGACTCGACATCGCCATGCGCGAGGGGATTAAACGAGTCTACTTCGTTCACCATGATCCAGCTGCGAGCGACGCCCGTATCGCGGAGGCCGAAACGCAAGCGCGCGATTACTACCTCTCGCAGGTACAAACATCGAAATCGACGGGACGAAAACTTCACGAAGTCGAATGGTCGTTCGCCCAAGAGGGAGCACTCCTCAAATTATGAAATCACTCCTCATCGCCCCCCTCTCTCTTGCGATTTCGATTTCGATTTCGATGCCGGCTTTCGCTTTCGTCGGCTGGACGGGCGAATGGGGCAATTGGAAGTCGGCAGCGGATGGTACGGGCATTTCCGTCGCCTCTTGCCAGGAGAAGACCTGTCAGATTCGGATCGCGACGGGCGATCCGAAATGTCGCCTCGAAGGAGTTCTCGCCACTGAAGAGTCCGAGGCATCGGTCAAATTCAAAACTTGCGAGGTGAAACTCTCACCCGCGGGCGACCGTCTTCAGATCAAGATCAACGGCGACTGCAAAAAGGTTTGCGCCACTCTTCAGCCCACGGAACTTTCACGGCTGAATGAGTCGCCGTACACCACCGCTTTTCCGTGGCCTCAGTGTCAGTCGGAATCCCGGCGTGTTGCCCAAACACTCTGCACGGACGCAAAATTAGCAGAGCACCTCCAGTCGCTCACGAAAAACGAGGCCAGGGCGCGCGAACTCCAATCCAAGTTTTACGTGCCTCGAGATCTGATGCTCGCTGACGTTCCCGACATCCTCAAGGAATGCGAGGCCAAACAAGATCCGAAGAGTTGTCTTGAGACCACCCTACCCGATCGCGCAAGCCTCATGGCGGCCAAGGCATCGCAGCTGAAGAGCCTTAAAATGAAACATGAATCCGACCTGAAATCGACGGCGCCCGCTCCCGCGGCCCGCTCCTCTCTCGAGAGCCTCAAAGGAACTTACAAACGAAAATTCAAAAGCGGTACGAGCGATGGTGATAAGTTCGAGGTGACCGACGACCTAAAAATTGCGAGCGAGGAGAACGATCTCGCCTTTGACGTTCTCCTGAACTTCTTTGATGAACGAGAATGCACCTTAAACGGAACGGCCAAGGCACTCAAGAGCGGCCGTTGGTATTATAAGAACAAGGGGTGCGGAATTTTGATCTTCAAGGAAGGTGCGGATCTCGTCCTCACGGATGATCCACCCCAGAGTTGCCAGCAGCACTGCGGTAAAAAACCGGGAAAGGGGACGCCCACGTTCTTCAACGCGCGTTTTCCCCTCTCGTCACGAACAACCAAGTAATTAGTTTTTCGAGTACTTCACCTTGATCGAGAACGACACCGGCTTATGTTGGCAATCCACTTGCGGATCGTTATCGCCCGTCGTGATGAACTTGAACACGTGCTCGGTACGGCCAAGGTTTTTCGCGGTGATGCCCTGGAACACGGCCGGATTAAACGTCATCGAGATCTGACCGTTAGCCTGTGTCTCGGGCCACGAGCAGTTCGCGTGGCCACTCTCCTGACCCAAGCAGTAAACTTGTGAACCATTGTTCCCCTGCGGCCAAGCCGTGCCCTTCAGTCGCTCCCAATCGTACGTCATGATGCCATCGTATGTTGCAAGTCGGCCGTCGTTGATCGGGTAAGAAGTTGCGAGCATCGCCTCATCGAACGCGAGGAAGAACCAGTCATCATAATGGATGTCTTGCGTGGGGAAGTTAAAATCAACCGAGCAAATCTTGGATCCCGCGGGAAGCGAGAACTTAAAGTCTTGCTCAACGCGCGCCATGAAATGGTCATTCACGCCGCTCGAAACGCCATTGACACCGAAGCCGCAAGTGTTGGCCCGATCAGCCGCGCTGTCGATGGGATTGGCATAAACGATGTCATGCGTAACTTCCTCGATCACGCCGTTTTTGCACGCCTCTTTTACGGGATCAACTTGAGGATTGTCATGACCCGGTGGCTTCGGGGTGGGCACGGGTGTGGGTCCGCCGGGATTGGGATCGATGGGATTACCGGCTGGCTTGTTGTCGCTCGCCGCCACTCCTTCGAATTTCGTCGGTGCGCAGTTTGAGAAAGCAAAGTTCAACATGAACGCCGCCATCGCGAATCCGACGAAGCGCATGGTAACTCCGGTTGAGTGATCGACTTGTTTTCGCATCCGCATTCCCCCGCTCGAGGACGAAGCGCCCTCAAACAAAAGAACTTCAATGCGCATGCCTGATCGCGGGTCTGCAGAGCCTCCCAATTCGATCTCATCGTTTCAGGTTGGGACGCTTCCACCGTCAGTGTCACGACGGATGACAAGTCACATGAGCTAATGCTCATAAGTTGCCGATATGGTGCACCAAAATACAACCGACGAAGTCTTGGCCATTTTTGGCAGGTTCGCCGGCCTGTCGACGTGCGAAAGCGTCGCGATTTGCCGCATTCTGACATTGGTTTGCCCTATACAGCCCAAGGTCGGTGATTGAAGACTGGACCTTTAAATAGTTCCGCCTCTATGATCGAAGCCAACATTCTCAATAAGACACAACTTCAAGGACTGAGCATGAAGCTGATCCGTTCCCTCGTCTTCCCATGGTTCGTCTACTTCGCGGCAACACTCGCGGCGATGTTTGTGATCTACGTTAAGGTTCCGAAGCTGCAGACAACTCCCGAATCGGCCCTCCTCGCGGCCCTCGGCCTCGGAGCCCTTCTCTGCCTGATGGCGAACTTGCGCTCGTTCGGAAACGTCGGAATTTGGATGTCAGAGTCATTGCCCGAATCCCTCCGTTACGGAGGCTCCTTTCGGTGGATCTTCCGCGCGGTTCAATTCGGCGTCATCGCGGCGGCGTTTTGGGGAGTTGGACAATTCTCTTGGGTACCGCTCATCTGGCACGCCGTCGTCATCCCGACGATCTTTACGATTTGCCTTTTCGTTGCGGTCTTTAGTCTCCTGGGACCCATTCTGAAGTGGTCATCGAATCTCGCCTGGAGCCGGGCGTTCAGCCTCATCTTAAGCCTCCCCGTTTTCGCGGCCGTTCCCGCGACGGCGGTCTTCGTCGGCCAAACGATCGTCGATGCCTATCGCGCGAGCCACGCGGATTTGGCGATCGCCGCCGAGCAAGCCTTGGTGAACGCGGGCAAGGAAGATCCAGCTAAACCGATTTCATTTAAAGCTCGCGTTCTCGCGATCACACCGACCGAAATGAAGGTCTCCGGTGAATGGCCCGTCGGCTCCGGCAAAAAAACAACGATCGCGATCGATCTCAAACAACTCTCACCGAAGGTGGCCGCGGGTCTTCCGAAAGCCACAACACCGAAAGAAGTTCCGCTCACCATCGAGCCGCGGGCCGTAAAGGCAAATGCGGAGCAACCGCAGGTCGCTCTCACGGACAAAGATATCCGTGCCGCGATCACTTCCACCCGCGCAGAAAAGAAAGCCGCCGGCTTCCGTGAGCTCTATGAAAATGCCAAGGGCCTCTGCCCGGAATACAGCAAAGAAATTATCGCGGCCCTTGATCCCAAGGGAAATAAAGACGTCGTCTTCTGGGCCGTAAAAGACATCGAATGCGCCGAAGTTCGGTCGGCCGTGGGCCTTCCGAAACTCGCCTCCATCATGCTCGAGCACTCGGATCCTCTAGTGAGAGCCGCGGCCATCAAGGGCCTTCGCAAATACGGAGACGAGAACGTGAGACAAATCTCTTACCTCCTCGTAAAACGCCTCGCCGAACGCGAGCCCGCGGAAGTCGTCGAAGCGACCGCATCCGTCCTCGCCCCCTTAGGCGGCGACACGCTCAGATGGTCGACGAACAAATTGAAAACTCTCCTCGACGCCAATCCGGTGAGCCAAGCCGCGGCCAAATCGCTCATCCAGTACTACGGAAGAGACGATCTCGTCGCCGATTACGTCGCGCAAAACCTCACGCAAGAACCCGAAGCACGAGGACGCGCGGTTGCGATGGTCTGCCTTCTCCCGAAGGCGAAGCGCTCGATCGCCGAACCCCACGTCAGTGGAATCGTGGGCTCCATCAAGACGGCCGACCAAACCGATCCCGGCATTCGGGCTCTCGACTGCTTGGGTAAACCTGGCTTCCAAGCCATTCGCCAAGAGGTTAACCAACCAAAGCAGCTCGATCGCGCCGTGGCCGCGCGGGCCCTCGCTGAATTTAACGTGAAGGAAGAAATCGACGAAGCTCTCGAGACGGCCGAGAAATGCGCGCGTGATGAGAACGCGCAGGTGCGCCAGTGGTGCAGTCAAACTCTCGGTCGCATCGGCGTTCCCGCGCTTCCGAAGATCCTTGAACTCCTGAACTCCGGAGATTCGAACTTAAAAGAATCGGGCCGCATCGCTCTTTCCTATTTTGATGATCCGAGCGGTAAGCCTGCACTTCAAAAAGTCATGCAAGACAACTCCGGTTGGATGGCGAACACGAGAAAGCTTCAGATCGCAAAGGCCGTCGGCACGGCTCTCGTCAAAATCGATAATGAACAGAAAGCGCAGGCGACGCGTGCGAGCGCCAGCAGCGCCGAGGCCCAGCCCACGACTTCAAAGCAGTAAGACCGTTTCGTTTTGAATCGATCCGGCGGTATTTGTCAGAATCCTTCCATGGCTCGCACTTGTAATCTGTGAGCCATGGGAGGTCCTATGAAGTACCTAAAACTCGCTCTTCTCTGCCTCATCCCGATTCTTCAAAACTGCGGCGCCAAGGCTACATTCTCTTCTGCCTCTTCGACCGAGGAGATCCGCAATCTCGATCTTCCTGAGGTTCCCGCAGCCACTCCCGGTGAAAAGCTCTCAAGCCTCTCCCACTCGCCGAATGCCAAACAATTTTCGGTTTCTTGGTCGGGAGTCAGCGGCGACTCCAATTGCGTTATTCAGGTGAAAGTCGGCGATTGGGTGAACTTGGAAACCGTGGGATGCGAAAGCGGCACAAGATCAATTGAGCTTCCGTCCCACCCTGGGCTTTGGAGCGAAGGTCGCGTTCGCCTCGCGAGCCTGAGCGGAGAAGAGATTCTCATTTTCTCCGAATCGCTCTCTTGCGTGAGCCGCGAAGGCTCGGCATCGCCCACGCCTTCTCTTGACGAAAACTGTGATGGTCGCTTCGACGACTCACAGACGGGATTCAATATCTGCGGTCCTCCGCAAATCACGGGACAATTCTTAGCCGGTCAATCCTATAGCGTGCCGCCTACGATGCCATGCCAGGGCCACACGGCAACGCTTGAATCTATTTACTTCGGTATCGAAAACAACGAGGGCCTCCGCTTTAAAGATAGCCAATGTCAAATCGTTGAAGACATCTACATGGGTCACGGCGTTTACATCGGGCTTCACGGAGATGTCAGCCCTTCGGGCACGGTCCCGCAGGACACCTACGGCAACATCAACTCGGCAGGTTGCCAAGCCGAGGGTCCGGGCGGCCCCCGACACGTGAAGTACAATCAAGCGGGTTGGACGGTCATGAAGATTCATTACAAGTTTAACGGCACCGTTTATTTTTGAACTCCACCAAAATCGGTTCAAGGCGAGACAGGTCGGGTGAGAAATGTCAGTCCGATTTGTCTTCGGGAGACTCTCAGCTGAGAATGGTTATTCTGAGGGAGTCAAAATGAACGAACGGGTTAAAAGGGTCGGCGCAGCGCTCGTCCTCGTCATTTCGGCTCTCCCGTTCTTTCAGAACTGTGCTCCAACCGCAGCTCCTTCATTCTCCGCAGCCAGTCGGTCGTCTCAGGAAGAAACGCAACACTCCGGCAGCGGGAATGGGAACGGTTACGACGGAAAGGTGTACGTCCACCTGCTCGCGAGCGGGGTCTGCGCGGATGGCTCACCGGTTCAGACACGTTTTGAAATGAAGGCTCAAGTCGCGACTCTCCTCCGTGAGAATTGCGAAGACCTCGCACCCGAGAAAAGGCGCGTGATCGCCGTCAGCGTAAGTTCCTCAGGCCTCCTCGTCTACGAGGGTGTCGAATTCACCGTCGAACAAGCGGCGCCACCTCAGCCGACTCTCCACCTCAGCCACGTCGCCAATCAAAAAACCATTGAAGTCTCCTGGTCCGGTATCAACGACCAAGAAAACTGCGTTCTTCAAAATGAAACTTCAGCCGGTTGGGCGACGATTGCCGCGGTTCCTTGCGAAGCTCAAGCGCGCACAACCTTCACTCTCCAAAACTTGACCGCAAACTGGAACGGTCAACGCGTGCGGCTTGCGGGCTCCGCCGGCCTCTTCGCGATCGCTGATTTTCCCACGACGCTTACCTGCACTTCACGCGCGGAAGGGTCGCCCACCCCAACTCCACTCGTCGATGAAGACTGCGATGGTAACTTCGATAACTCCAAGGCGGGAGAATCCTTCTGCTCGACAGGTTGGGTTCAAGCCCCGTTTCTCGCCGGGAGCACGTACTCTTTACCGGCGACACGCGATTGCAATGGATCCGTCGCTACGTTTGATTTTGTTTGGTTCAACGTCTCCAATAATGAAGGGTCGCGCTACTCGGATGCGAGCTGCACCATCTTCCTTGATATTTACATGGGTCATTCATCCATTCAGATGAAGACACCTTCAGGCACGGTTCCAAATTCCACGAACGATATCAACTCAACCACCTGCCAAGCTGAAACGCCGGGAGGCCCGCGCTGGGTCCGTTACAATCAAGCTGGTTGGACGAGCTACGCCGCCTATTATAGATACACCGCCGTCAGCTATCACTGAGAACGACAAAGGATCAACCGTCGATGAAACGCCACGATCAACTCCTGGCTCAATGCGAAGAAGCCCTTCGCTCAGGTCAGATCCAAAAAACGGCCAAGCTCCTCTCGGAGATCGCAATCCCGCAGATCCATCGAGACTCGCGACTCGCTCTCGCCAATCTCTGCCGTCGAGCAGGGTTGGTGAGTCTCGGCCTCCGCATTCTCTCGCCCGTGATTCATGAACAGATCGGGATCGCGAAGCAGGCGTCCCCCGACGAGTGGGCGGAATACGCCGTCCTCCTCCAAAGAAGCGGCGTGGTCGGAGAAGCCCTGCAAATTCTCTCCCGACCCGAAATGATGAAAGTCGGCTCCACGCACCTCTACCGAGCCTTCTGCCACTTCAACCGTTGGGAATACGCCGAAGCCGTACCGAGTCTTGAGACCTACTTAGATACCGATCTCCCCGACTACTCTCGACTCGTCGGTAAAACGAATCTCGCCGCAGCCCTCATCGCTCTCAAACGAGACGACGAAGCACTCCCTCTCATCGAGATGAATCTCGAACAAGCGCGCGAGGGCCAGTTCAAGCGCATTCTTGGAAACAACCTGGAACTTCGGGCGATCGCGCACGTCGACGCCCGTCGCTTTTCCCAAGCGAAAACCGATCTCGCCGACGCCGTCACGATCATCGGATCATCGCAAACGTTGGATCAACTCTTCGTCCGCAAATGGATGGCCGCGATCGAAGGCTTCGAAACCGGCAAAACAACCGCGATCGAGAACTTTCGCAAGGAAGCCCTCGCCCGTCGCGATTACGAGAGCGTCAGGGAAGCGGACCTCCTGAGCCTGCAAATCCGATTTTCAAACCGCGATTTCGAATACCTCTACTTCGGCACTCCCTTCGCGCCTTACAAGGGACGAATCCGCGAAGCCCTCGGCCAGAGCCCTCCCTCGAAGGAGTTCCGCTTGGGCTTAAGCGACATCGGTCCGCTCCTCGACATTCAAACGGGCGTTGCCCAAGGCTATTCCTCACTCGAGCCGGGAAGTAAGGGCCATCAACTTCTCGAAATTCTTTTCCGCGACTTCTACAAACCTTTGAGTGTTGGTGGGCTCTTTTCTGAACTCTTCGGAGGCGAACGATTTCACATCGAATCCTCGCCAGATCGCGTGCACCAGATCTTACGGCGAACACGGCGCTGGCTTGCGGCGAACGGCTACCCGCTCGAGATTGAAGAGCGCGGCCAACTTTATTCCGCGCGGCTCACCGGATCTCTCAGCGTCCTTATTCCCCTTGAGAGGGCCCCAGCGCAGTGGGAAACCATCCAACTCAAAAAACTTGATGGCTGGATTGCGACGGATGGAACCTTCACCGCACAGGAAGCTCGCAAGATGTTGGGCCTGTCCACCGCGAGCTTCAAGCGATTCGCTTCGTGGGGAATCGAGACCGGCATCATCGAAAAATTCGGCGCAGGCTCGGCAACCGTTTACCAACGTCAGCCTATGAGGAAAGCCGCGTGAGCTCATCAGGTCAAGGTAACGACAAGAGTCTCGCCCTCGTGATGGGCCTCATCATTCTCGGGCTTTTCTTTTTGTATTTGAAGAAATCAGGCGGCGTTCAGCAAATCAAAGACGCGGTCTCCGTTTTAAACGGCGGAGCCCCGCGATCTTCCGAATGACTATTGCTGCATGAAGCGAAAGCGATGCGCGATCATCAAGATCTCATGGTCGGGCATGAGAGCGATTTTTAGAAGCTCCTCGTAGGGGTCTCCCTTGATATCAAACGTCTCGGCAAAGGCGGGTTCCGTTTTCATTCCCGTCTGCTTCAAAAGTCGAATCTTCTCCTTCGCCTCTTTCGGAGCGAACGTGAGAAGCCGCGCCTCGATCAACATATGAACCACGGCGGGTTGAGTGAAAACACTCGGCCCCTGCGCAAAGATCTCGATCGGAAATCCCTGCGCGCGGAACCTCGCAACGACCGCGGGCTGCCCGCGAAAGAGTTTGTGGTGAAGATCAAAGCCTTCAAGATCACCGAATTTGTCTTTGAGTTCCATCGCGAACGTCTCGAGATTTCGCGTGGAACAAATGATGTCGAGGTCACTCGACGGAATGTCCACATCGATCGGGATCGTACCGGCTAAGACCGGCGTTGATTCTTTGAGTTTCTCAAAAAGCTGAATCGATTTTAAAGCCTCGTAGGCCGCTCGCTGACGTTCGTTGCCCTTCGCCATTGTTTCGATATCGAGAAGTTTCATGTGCATGGGTAAGAGCTTTAGCAAGCTTACACGCAAGCTTCAAGTCGCGACCTTCGGCCGCTTGCGACGTCAAACCGAAAGTTGAATGGGAACGAGTGGTGCCAGCCCCTTCGGTAAGAGCTTAAGTCCGAGGACCTTCGCCCGATTTTGGATGTGCTGCTCTTCAATGCGAGAGCTCACGAGAATCGTGTTGCGGCCGATGCCGAGTCGCTCGATCGTCTCAAGACCGTTTCCAGCCTGACCGATGAACTCGTAATCCACGAGGTAGACGACCGGAGTCGCGTCGCGCTTTCGCTGCCATTCCTCGAAGACAGCGAGCGAGGAAAACGAGAGGTGATCCAGCTGGCACTCCGTGTGGACGGCCGACTTTAAGCGCCCCGCCCAGATTTGGTGGATCGTTTGATCGTCATCCACCGAAACGATTCGTGTTCCGGCAGGAATTTCGACGCGCTCCACGAACCAGTCTGGAGGCGTTGCAACGGGAAGTCGCAAGAAGACAGACGTTCCCTGCCCCTCGCGCGACTTTACGCTGAGGCTTCCGCCGACGGCCTCAACCGCGAGCTTGGCTTGATGAACACCGATTCCGTTTCCACCAGCTCCGCCCGCCTTACCGAACGTGACGCCCGCTTGGCCCAGTTTCGGGAGCAGATCTTCGGGGATCCCCTTGCCGTTGTCGCAGATTTCGATTTCATTAAAATCCCCATCACAACGAATTGAGAGATAAATGCGCCCCGTCCCTTCCTCCAAGGCTTCAACCGAGTTGTTGATGATGTTCGAAATCGCGCGACTGAGATCGATCGCGTGGACCTTCGAGAAGAGACCGTAGCTCTCCCGAAAATCCGCCTCGATATCAACGCCAAGTTTTTCGCGGTACTGCGTGCGTTTCTCACTCACGATCGAGTCGACGAGGAGCGAGAGCATGACCGTTTCGGGTCTCTCCTGATCCCGGCCCGATACCGACTGAGCCGATGATGACTGCGCGGCCATCGTCGCCTTTCCTCGCTCAAGAAGGTTATTGGCAATATCGTTGATTCGCTGGGCGGAGCTGCGAATGATCAGCCGCTTGTCCTCAGAAATATTCTGGAGAGTTCCCGTGACCATGTTGAGCGCGGCGAGCGGAGATCGAATGTCGTGGGCGACCTGGGACGCGACTTTCACGAGAGTTTCGTTTTCGGCCTGGCTCTTCAGCTTCGCGCTCATCAGGTGAAGGCTGCGATTGAGCAAAACGATCTCGGTGAGTTCGCGACCGGTGAGTTCCACCTTCGAAATTTCACCGAGCGCCACCTTTTCGGAAATCTGACCCAACGGCCGAAAGACTCGCGTGAGAAGCTGCTGGCCCAAGAGCATAAACCCGATA
>SXGU01313290.1_pt1 | contig 14803 bp, 14 predicted proteins | sample 3174531 | NCBI WGS metagenome assembly SXGU01 (sample SAMN11356863, study PRJNA531348) | freshwater metagenome | isolation source: freshwater sample F1-140 | place: China: Fuxian Lake, Yuxi | collected 2017-12-25
GGCGCGCCCGCGCGTGAGGTGGGCCTCGTCCCCCGTCGCGCGGAACGACGGGCACATGGTGCCGGCGTCGAACTTGCGGCAGTGGCCGGTGTTGTTGCACATCTCCACGGCCTTGTCGTAGCCGCCGTGCTCGCTCCAGTCGAGCACGGCGACCGGAAAGGCGATTCGGTAGCCCGGCTTGAATCGGAAAAGGCTCGCGTCGTCCATCTTCGGCGGGTTGACGATCTTCCCCGGGTTCATGAGGCCCTTGGGGTCGATCCAGGACTTGATCTCGGCGAGGCACGCCGTGAGCCGCGGGCCGAAGAACGGTGCGATCCACTCCGAACGTACCAGTCCGTCGCCGTGCTCCCCGGAGTACGCACCCTTGTACTGTTTCACCATGGCCGCGGCCTCCTCGGCGATGGCGCGCATCTTCGCTGCCCCGCCCTCCGGTCCGCTGCGCCGCATGTCGAGGATCGGCCGCACGTGCAGCGTGCCCACCGAGGCGTGCGCGTACCAGGTGCCGCGGGTGCCGTGCTTCTCGAAGACCTGCGTCAGCCGGTCGGTGTATTCGGCCAGGTGTTCGAGCGGCACCGCGCAGTCCTCGATGAAGGACACCGGTTTCCCGTCGCCCTTCATCGACCTCATGATGTTGAGTCCCGCCTTGCGCACTTCCCAGATTTCCCGCTGCCGCTTCGCGTCGATGACCTCGGTCACGCTGCGCGGCAGGCCAAGGTCGCCAAGGAGCTGCACCAGCTGCGCGAGCTTGCTCCGCTGTTCGGCTGCGTCCTCGCCGGAAAATTCCACCAGCAGGATCGCGTCCGGCTTGCCGCGGATCACCGCATCCACCGTCTGGCGGAACGCCGGGATGTCGCGAGCAAGGCCGATCATGGTGCGATCCACAAGCTCGACCGCGGACGGCCCGAGCTTGACGATATGCTGCGTCAGCTCCATGGCGGTATGGAACTTCGGGAAGTGGCACACGCCCAGCGTGCGCGCCGCGGGCAGCGGCGAGAGCCGCAGGTGGAGCCGCTCCGAATAGGCCAGCGTGCCCTCCGAGCCGACCAGCAGGTGCGCGCTGTTCTCGAACGGCGGGCCGAGATGGTCGAGGTTGTAGCCGGCGACCCTGCGCAGCACCTTGGGAAAGCGCGCCGCGATCTCGTCCTTTTCACGCGCGTGGAGCGCGCGCAGCTTGCGCGTCAGTTCGGACTCGTCGGTCATGGGACCGAATCGGCGCCGCTGGCCATCGCTGCCCACCGCATCGATCGCAAGCACGTTGTGCACCATGTTGCCGTACGCGATCGAGCGCGAGCCGCAGGAGTTGTTGCCCGCCATGCCGCCGAGCGTCGCCTGGGCACTGGTGGAGACATCGACGGGGTACCACAGCCCGTGGCGGCGCAGTTCCGCATTCAGGCGGTCGAGGACGATGCCGGGCTGGACCACGGCGAGCTTGCCTGCGGGATCGCATTCGAGCAGCCGGTTGAGGTACTTGGAATCGTCGATGACGAGCGCTGCGCCGACCGCCTGGCCGCACTGCGAACTGCCCGCGCCGCGCGGAAGGATCGGCACGCCCTCGGCGGCCGCGACCGCGATGGCGTTCCGCGCCGCCTCCTCGGTCCGCGGGACCACCACGCCGACCGGCTCCACCTGGTAGATCGACGCGTCGGTCGAGTAACGGCCGCGCGAGGCCGCATCGAACAGCACCTCGCCATCGACTTCCTTTCGCAGCCGCTCGGCCAGCGAACTCATGCCAGGGCGTCCATCACCGATGCGAGCTTGTGCGCCAGGTGGTCGGTGAGCAGCAGTTTGAGCCTCGGCGCATCGCGCGCGAGGAGCGCCTGCAGGATGGCTTCATGCTCGCGTACCGCGGCGTCCCAACGCTGCCGCGAAAGGTTCGCCATGTAACGTGCGCGGCGCACACTGGCATTCAACTGGCGGTAGGCCTGCGCGAGCACCGGGTTGCCCGATGCCTCGACGAGCTTCAGGTGGATCAGCTGGTTGCAACGGAAGTACGCTGCCAGGTCGCTGCGCGCATGGGTGGCCAGCATTTCGAAGTGCAAGGCACGCAGTTCGGCGATCGAAGCATCGCTTGCGTGCGTGCAAGCCAGCTCGCCGGCCAGGGCTTCGAGCGCGCCCATGACGGCCAGCGTCTGCGACAACCGCACCGCATCCAGCCTGGCGACGATTGCGCCGCGATTAGGCAGCAACTCGACCAGGCCCTCGGTGGCCAGCAGCTTGAGCGCTTCCCGAAGAGGGGTGCGCGATATCGCCAGCTGCTCGCAGAGCACCCGCTCGTTCAGGCGGCTTGCGGGGGCCAGTTCCCCGTGTACGATCATGGCGCGCAACTGTTCGACCGCGTCCTCATGCAAGGGGCGCCGGGCGATCCGGGTAGCCGAGGGTGTAGTGGCTTGCATGAAGTCCATTTTGCATACAGAATACGATATAGCGCGGCAATTGGCAACGATTAGCCCTTATGCTGCGCAACATGAGGATTTTTGCATGCAATACAGGAGGCCGCATGGCTAGACCCGCCGGACGTCATTTCCTGCAAATTCCCGGACCCACCAATGGTCCGGATCGAGTTCTCCGCGCGATCGACTTCCCGACCATGGACCACCGCGGTCCCGAATTCGGCGAACTGGGCAAGGCCGTCCTCGCCGGCATGAAACGGGTGTTCCGCACCGAGGCCGACGTCGTGATCTACCCGGCATCGGGCACGGGCGCCTGGGAGGCGGCGCTGGTGAACACGCTTTCGCCGGGTGACGCGGCGCTGATGTACGAGACCGGCCACTTCGCCGCCCTCTGGCAGAAGCTTGCGGTGCGCCTCGGCCTCGCGCCGGAGTTCATCGCGGGCGACTGGCGCACCGGCGCGGATCCGGACGCCATCGGCAAGCGCCTGCGCGAGGACGGCGCTCACCGCATCAAGGCGGTCTGCGTGGTCCACAACGAAACCTCCACCGGCGTGACCTCGCGCATCCCTGCCGTAAGGGCCGCCATCGATGCCGCAAAGCATCCGGCGCTGCTCATGGTGGACACCATCTCTTCCCTCGCCTCGATTGACTACCGCCACGACGCATGGGGCGTGGACGTCACGGTGGCGGGTTCGCAGAAGGGGCTGATGCTGCCGCCGGGGCTGTCGTTCAATGCCATCTCCGCCAAGGCCCTCGCGGCGTCGAAAACCGCCCGGATGCCGCGCGCGTACTGGAACTGGGAGGAAATGCTTGCGTCCGGCAAGAGCGGCTATTTCCCCTACACCCCTGCAACCAACCTGCTTTACGGGCTGCGCGAAGCGCTCGGCATGCTGCTCGACGAACAGGGTCTCGAAGACGTTTTCGCGCGCCACCAGCGCCATGCGGAAGCCACGCGCCGGGCTGTGCGCGCCTGGGGCCTCGAAGTGCTGGCGACCAATCCGGCCGAATACAGCGGCGCGCTCACCGCGGTCTTGCTCGCACCGGGCGACGATGCCGACAAGGTCCGCAAGGTGATCCTCGAGCAGTTCGACATGTCGCTCGGCACCGGGCTGGGCAGGCTTGCCGGCAAGGTTTTCCGCATCGGCCACCTGGGCGACTTCAACGACCTTACGCTGATGGGTACGCTCGCAGGCGTCGAGATGGGCTTGCAGCTCGCCGGCGTGAAGATCCAGCCAGCGGGCGTGCAAGCCGCGATGGAGTATCTTGCCGCCTGGCACGCGCAGCCCGTGCGCGCTGCCGCCTAACGGGAGAAATCATGCAACTCCGAATCCTGATTGCCGCCCTTGCCGCGGCGGTGATGGCGCCATGCGCGCTGGCGCAGTCGTATCCGACGAAATCGGTGAAGATGATCGTCGGCTTTCCGCCGGGCGGCGGCACGGACGTCGTCGCGCGCGTCATTTCGCAGAAGCTTACCGAGTGGTACGGGCAGGGCGTGGTGGTGGAGAACCGCGCCGGCGCCACCGGCACCATCGGCGCCGACGTACTCGCCAAGAGCCCGGCCGACGGCTACACGCTGATGATGGGCCATGCCAATTCCCACGCCATCGCGCCCAACCTGATGGCCAGGCTGCCGTACGACCCGCTGAAGGATTTCGCGCCGGTGTCATACGTCGGCTACGTGCCAAACGTCCTGTCCCTGCACCCGTCGGTACCGGCGAAAAGCGTGAAGGAACTGGTCGCGCTGCTGAAAGCTCATCCCGGCAAGTACACGTACGCGTCCTCCGGGAACGGCAGCTCCCAGCACCTGTCCGGGGAGATGTTCAAGCTGCTGACCGGGGTAAACGTGGTCCACGTCCCCTACAAGGGCAGCGGCGACGCCATCCGCGACCTGCTCGGCGGCGTGGTATCGATGAACTTCGACACCATGCCGCCCGTATTGCCGCATATCAAGGACGGCAAGCTGAAGGGCCTGGGTATCTCCACTCCCCGGCGCCTTGCGCAGCTGCCGGATGTGCCGACCTTTGCCGAGGAGGGGCTCACCGGCTTCGAGATCCTCAACTGGTACGGCGTCATGGCGCCGGCGGCGACGCCGCGCGACATCGTCGCCAAGTTGAACGCGGACATCAACAAGGCGATGCGCGAACCCGATGTACGCACGCGCCTCGAGCAGGTCGGCACGCAGCTACGCGAATTGTCGCCCGAGGAGTTTGCCGCGTTCATGCGTGCGGAGCTCGCCAAGTACGGCAAGCTGGTCAAGGACGCCAACATCCGGCTCGAATAGGGGGTGCCATGGGCAGCGTAGAACTGCGCCGCGACGGCGCGATCGCCACCGTGGTGCTTTCCAATCCCGGCAAGCTGAACGCGCTCTCAAAGCCGATGTGGATGCGGGTCGGCGAGCTGATGCGGGAAGTCTCGGCCGACCATTCGCTGCGCTGCGTGGTGCTGAAGGGCGAGGGCGGCAAGGCCTTTGCCGCCGGCGCCGACATCTCCGAGTTCGACACCGAGCGCGCCGACGCGGCGCAGGCCAAGCGCTACGGCGAGGACATCGCGGGGTCGATGCGTGCGGTGGCAGAGTGCCTGCACCCGACGCTCGCGGTGATCGAGGGCGCCTGCGTCGGCGGCGGGCTGGAACTCGCGTCGCAGTGCGACCTGCGCATCTGCGGCGAGTCCGCCCGCTTCGGCGTGCCGATCAAGAACCTCGGCCTGGTGGTCGCGTACGACGAAATGGCGGGCCTGATGGCGCTGGCCGGGCGCACGGTGGCGCTCGAAATCCTGCTCGAAGGCCGCATCTTCGGCGCCCGCGAAGCGTACGACAAGGGCCTGGTCAACCGCGTGGTCGCCGACGACCGGGTGATCGAGGAAGGCCATGCCATGGCGCAGCGCATTGCCGACGGCGCACCGCTGGTGGCGCGCTGGCACAAGAAATTCGCGCGCCGACTGGCTGATCCGCGCCCGCTCACCGCAGCCGAGTACGACGAGAGCTACGCCTGCTTCGACACCGAGGACTTTCGCGCCGGCTACCGGGCGTTTCTGGACAAGCGCAAGCCGGTTTTCCGCGGGCAATAGCGCCGCGCAGTGCTATGATTCCTCGAGGGGGAACCATGCAACCATCCGTGATGAAACTTGCCGCTGCGGGCCTTGCGCTCGCATTCGCCGCGTCTGCTGCCAACGCCCAGTCCTGGCCCGCCAAGCCGGTCACGTTCGTCAACCCGTTCCCGCCGGGCGGCGGAACGGACGTCTTTGCGCGGCCGATCGCCGCCAAGCTCTCGCAACAACTCGGCCAGCAGGTGGTGGTCGAAAACCAGGGCGGCGCCGGCGGCACGGTCGGTGCATCGAACGTCGCCAAGCGCGCCCCGGACGGCTACAACTGGTTCTTCGGCGCGGTGCACCACACCATCGCCGAGAGCTTGTACAAGACCCTGCCCTACGGGCTGGAGAAGGACTTCGAGCCCGTCACCGTCGCCGCGTTCGTGCCCAACGTCGTCGTCATCCACCCCAAGCACGCCGACAAGCTGAAGTCGCTGAAGGACCTGATCGATTTTGCACGCGCCAATCCCGGCAAGCTCAACTACGGCTCGGCCGGCAGCGGCACCACGCACCACCTCTCGGTGGAGTTGTTCAAGACCATGACCCGGACCTTCATGGTGCACATCCCGTACCGTGGCGCAGGGCCATTGATGCCCGACCTGCTGGCGGGCCAGGTCGATCTCGCCTTCGACGGGCTCGGCACCTCGGCGCCGCAAATCCGAGGCGGCAAGCTGGTACCGCTTGCGGTCACCAGCACGGTGCGCAATCCGACGCTGCCCAACGTGCCCACCGTCGCCGAGGCGGGTGTGCCGGGTTACGAAGTGCGCACCTGGTACGCGCTCTGGGCGCTCAAAGGCACGCCGAAGGACATCCGCGACCGCATGTACAGGGAAGTCGTCATCGCCATGAACCAGCCCGACCTGAAGAAGATCTGGTCGGAACAGGGCGCCGACGTCGGCGGCATGCCCCCGGAGGAGTTCGCGCGCCTGATTCGCAGCGAAATCACGAAATGGGCCAAGGTCGTCAAGGACTCCGGGGCCCAGGTCGACAATTAAGCCTGCTTTCCTGCGCGGCGCGCGGGAGGCGGCGGGCGTACCCGTAGCCACGCTGGCTGCGGGCTACGTCGGTTTCGGCGCGCTCGCCGCCGGGTACGGCCTCCCCCTCTCCGGCACGGTGCTCTCGACGCTGGTGATGTGGGCGATGCCGGCGCAACTCATACTGGTCGAGATGCATTCTGCCGGCGCCGCGCTGGCGGCGCTGCTCATCTCGGTCGTGCTGTCCTCCGCGCGGTTCCTGCCGATGACGGTCACGCTGATCCCCCACGTGGTGCACGAACGCCATCCGCGCTGGCACTACTACGCAGCCGCCCATCTGCTGTCGATTACCGGCTGGACCATGGCGATGGTGCGCTTTCCGGCGATCGCGCCCGCGCAGCGCCTGCCGTGGCTGTTCGGCTTCACCTCGGTGTGCATGGTCGGCGCCGTGGGCGCCACCGCGCTGGGCTATCTGGTTGCCGACGGCCTTGCGCCCCTGGTCAAGCTCGGCCTCGTGTTCCTCGCGCCGATGTACTACCTGCTCGTCATGCTGTCCGGCGCACGGGAACGCCTGGCCGCGCTCTCGCTGGCAGGCGGCGCGGCTTGCGGGCCGATCGCGTGGACGCTCTCGCCCGACTGGAGCGTGCTCGCGGCCGGCCTCGCGGGCGGGACGCTTGCGTACGCCGCAGACCGCCTGTTGCGGGCCCGTGCCTGAGTTCACCGCGCTGGTCCTCGTCTGCGGCGCGGCCAGCTACCTGTGGCGCGGCGGCGGCGTATGGCTGGCGAAGGGGCTGAACGTCGAGAGCGAACTGTTTCGCTGGGTATCCTGCGTGGCGTTCGCGATGATCGCGGGCCTGATGTCCCGCATCATCCTGATGCCGACCGGGGTGCTCGCGGCGACCGGCCTCGCCGAGCGGCTGGCGGCGACAGCATGCGCCCTCGCAGCGTACTACCTCGCAACGCGCCGCAACCTGTTCGCGGGGGTCACCGCGGGGGCGATCGCCATGGTGCTGCTGCAACTGCTGATGCGCTAGGAGACACACGAGGAGGGATTACCGCCTCGTACCTAGATTGCGCCGGCGGCACGCAGCGCGGCGACCTCCGCTTCGCTCATCTCCAGGAGTCCGCGCAGTACGTCCTCGGTGTGCTGGCCGAGTACCGGTGGCGCCAGCCTGTGCTCCAGCGGCGTCGCGGAGAAACGCATGGGGCTGGCGACGCCCGGCAGACTTCCGGCCGCCGCGTGCTCCAGGTCGACGCGGATGCCGCGCGCCTTGACCTGCGGCTCTTCGAACACCTGCGCCACGTTGTTGATCGGGCCGTTGGGCACGCCGGCAGCCTCCAGCAGCTCGACCCACGCACGCGTGCTGCGCTTGCCGAACACGGCCTGCAGCAACCGCGTCAGCTCCGCGCGGTTCTCGACGCGCTTGCCGTTGGTGGCGAAGCGCGGATCGCTGGCCAATTCGGCGCAGCCCGCCGCGTCGCAGAATTTGCGATAGAGGTTGTCGTTGCCGCAGGCGAGGATGACGTCGCCATCGCTGGTGCGGAACGGCTGGTACGGCACGATGTTGGGGTGCAGGTTGCCGATGCGCGCCGGAGGTTTCCCCGTGGCGAAATAATTGGTGTTCTGGTAGGCGAGCAGCGCGATCTGCGAATCGAGCAGCGCGAGATCCAGGTGCTGGCCGATGCCGGTCTCGGCGCGGTGCGCGATCGCCGCGCAGATGGCGATCGACGCGTACATGCCGGTGATGATGTCGGCCACCGGCACCCCGGCGCGCTGCGGCCCGCCACCGGGCGCGCCATCGGGCTCCCCGGTGACGCTCATCATGCCGCCCATGCCCGGGATCATGAAATCGTAGCCCGGATGCTCCCGGTACGGGCCGGTCTGGCCGAACCCGGTGACCGAGCAGTAGATGAGTCGCGGGTTCACCGCCTTCAGATCCTCGTAGCCCAGGCCGTAGCGCGCCAGGTCGCCGAACTTGTAGTTTTCGATCAGCACGTCGCACAGCGCGGCGAGCCTGCGCACCACCTGCTGCCCCTCGGGCTTGGCGATGTTCAGCGTCACGGATTTCTTGCCGCGGTTGGCCGAAGTGAAATACGCCGAGTCGGTGGTGTCGCGCCCGTCGCGGTCCTTCACCCAGGGCGGACCGAACGCGCGCGAGTCGTCGCCGATTTTCGGCCGCTCGAGCTTGATGACTTCGGCGCCGAGGTCGGCGAGGTTCTGCCCGGCCCAGGGGCCGGCGAGCACGCGGGAAAGATCGAGAACACGGATGTGCGAGAGGGGTCCGGGCATCGACCGATGATACTTCAGCGATCGACGGCGGCTGCGAACCGGCTACCAGATCCGTGCCAGCATCGCGCCCGCAAGCGCGAACATCATCAGGCCGAACACCTGACGCAGGCGGCGCACCGGCACGCGCTGCGTATTGCGTGCACCGAGCGGTGCAGTGAAGACGCTGGTGGCGACGATCAGCCCCAGCGCCGGCAGGTAGATGTAGCCGAGGCTGTACTCGGGCAAACCGGCGAGCCCGCTGCCGGCATGGGCGTAGCCGACGGACGACGCCAGCGCGAGCGGGAAGCCGATCCCCGCCGCCGTGCCGATGGCGCGGCGCAGCGGCACGTTGCACCACGTCATGTAGGGCACCGTCATGAACGCCGCGCCGGCGGCAAGGAAGCTCGAGAGGAAGGCAATCGCCGCGCCGACCGCGGCCAACCCCCCACGCCCCGGCAACGTACGGCTCGCCTTCGGCTTGGAATCCCGGAACATGTTGATTCCCGAATAGAAGACGAACGCGGTGAAAAACATCGCCAGCGGGCGACCGGGAACCATGCCCGCCGCCAGCGCCCCCAGCGCCGCCCCGGCGGCGAGCCCGGGGAGCATGCCGGTGACGATCGACCAGTCGACGCCGCCGTGCTCGTGGTGGGCACGCACGCTCGCTGCCGAGGTGAACGGGATCGTCGCCATCGACGTGGCAAGCGCCATGTGCATCAGGTGTTCCGCCGGAAACGATTTGGCGGTGAAGACGAAGACCAGCATCGGCACCATGGTCATGCCGCCGCCGATGCCGAGCAGGCCCGCCATGAAACCGACGAACGCGCCGATCGCCAGATAGACCGGCCACCAGTCCACCTCAGCGCCTCGAAAGCAGGTGGTCGGCGAGTTCCGCGAAGCCGGCGCCGGAATGCGCCAGGGTGACGAACCCGGGATCGCACCCCAATCGGCCGGCGAAGCGCATGACGTTGGCCACGCCGACCGACAGCTCGAAGAAGCCGAACATCGGCGCGTCGTTAGGCGAGTCGCCAGCGAAGACGAATTCGCGCTGCGCAGCATCGAGCTCGATGCCGAACCGCTCCCGGGCGAGCAGGCGCGTCGTGGAGAGCTTGTCGGAGCCGCCGAACCAGCCATTGACGTGGATCGAGCTGATTTTCGCGGTCAGGCCGGATTCGCGCATCAGCGTCGCTATGCGTTCCGCGGCTGCCAACGGCAAAGCCGGCACGTCCTCGCAGAAATCGATGGCCAGGTCGGCTTCGCGATAGGCCTGGTCCGACGCCAGCGCACAGCCGGGAACCACGGCAAGAATGCGCTCGCCGATGCCGGCGAGACGCGAGCGGCGGGCCGCGCGGGTGGCTGCGTCGTCCACGTAGCGCCTGCCCAGCCGGCCCTCGCCGTGCCAGAAGTAGAAAGCGCCGTTCTCTCCCACCACCGCGTCGACTGGCCACATGCGGGCGATGTGGTCGCACCAGCCGGCGGGCCTGCCGGTGATGGGCACGACCAACAGGCCGGCGTTCTTCAGCCGCTCCATCGCCGCATACGCCTGCGCCGTAAGCCTGCCCTCGGTGGTGAGCGTCTCGTCGATGTCGAAGAAGATGCCGCGCACCCCCTGCGCGGGCAGTTCGGCCAGCGGCCTCATCGGCCGAGGACGCTGGCGACGCGCTCGCGCTGCTGCGGGCTCATGTGCAGGCCGCACTTGGAGCGGCGCCACAACACGTCTTCCGCCGACGCTGCCCACTCCCGCTCGACGAAATAGCGCAGTTCGCGTTCGTGCAACCCGGCGCCGAAGTGCTCGCCGAGATTGCCGTCGCCGACGACCTCGGCCGCGCGCGAGCCATGCCGGCGGAAGATGCCGCGCAGCGTGTCTCGGTCGATCGACGGGTGGCGGGCGAAGAACTCGTCGCGCGCACGCTCGCGCGCGGCCGCGCGGAAATCGCTTCCGGGCAGCGGCGCCGTCGCGGTCCACGGCGGCTTCATCCCCGGGAAATAGGGAGCCAGCTTCAGCATCACGTGCTCGGCAAGGCAGCGGTAGGTGGTGATCTTGCCGCCGAACACCGACAGCACGGGGGACAGGCCGGCTTCGTCGTCCACGCGCAGCGTGTAGTCGCGCGTGATGGCGGAAGGGTCCGAGGTGCCGTCGTCATACAACGGCCGCACGCCGGCGTAGCGCCAGATCACGTCCTTCGCCATCAGCGGCCTGGCGAGGTAGCGGTTCACCGCTCGGCAAAGGTAGTCGACCTCGGGGTCGGTGGCCGCCGGCTGAATGTCCTCCTTTTCGGGCGTGTCGGTCGTGCCGACCAGCGTGTAGCGGCCCTCGTAGGGAATCATGAATACCACGCGCCGGTCGTCGTTCTGCAGGATGAAGGCATGCTCGCCCTCGTAGAGGCGCGGCACCACGATATGGCTGCCCTTGACCAGCCGTACCGCGTCGCGTGACGGCTGTGCCAGCCGCTCGTTGAGCACGCGCTTGACCCACGGACCGGCGGTGTTGACGATCACGCGCGCCGCGACTTCGCTCGCGCCGGCGCCGCCCCGCAGCGTGACGCGCCAGGCGCCCGCCTCGCGGCGGGCGCCCATGCACTCGGTCCGCGTCAGGATGGTCGCGCCGTGGTCGCGCGCGCACATGGCGGTCGACAGCACCAGGCGCGAATCGTCCACCCTGCAGTCGGAGTAGATGAAGCCGTGCACAAGATTCGGGCGCAGGCCGGAGTTGTATGGCGGCGCATCCAGCCGCACCGCGGTCGATCCCGGCAACGAAGCGCGCCCCGAAAGATGGTCGTAGAGGAACAGTCCGGCCCGGATCATCCAGCGCGGACGCAGTTCGGGCACATGCGGCATGATGAAGCGCGAGGGCCAGACCAGGTGGCGCGCGGTCGCCAGCAGCACCTCCCGCTCGGCCAGCGATTCCGCCACCAGGCGGAATTCGTAGTGTTCGAGGTCGCGCTCGCGAGGTCGTCCTTCTCCACCAGCAGCACAGAGAGGCCGCGGCCGGCGGCATCTCGGGCGACGCCGGCGCCGTTGACGCCGCCGCCCACCACGAGCAGGTCGAAGGCCTTGCCTTGGGGGGAATCGGAGGGTTGCAAGCCTGCAATTATAAGGCGGGCTTCAACTGTGCCTCGAAAAAGACGCCGCGCGCGTCGGCAAGATTCTCCGCTTTCAGCGTGCCGCCGTGGAACTCGGCAATCAGCCGCGCGACGTAGAGGCCGAGGCCGAGGTGCGGCGCGCCACCCGCGCGCTCGGCGCGCTGCGACACCATCGACTCGAACAGCGATTCGCGGATGGCTTCCGGCAGCGCGGGCCCCGAGTTCTCGACGCGCAGCCGGCCCGCCGTATCCAGCGCGACGCGAACCGGCGTGCCGGCGGCATGAAAATCCACCGCGTTCTCGACCAGCTTGTCGAGCATCTGGGCGAGGAGGTCGGCGTTGCCCTCCAGCACCACCGGATCAGAGGGAACGTCGACCACGAACATCGTTTGCGGGTAGGCCAGCCGGTAGCCCTCCACACAGCCGCTGACCACCGGGACGGCGTCATAGCGTTCGCGAATCGAGGTGGAGAGGCCCTGCTCCAGCCGGCTCGCCTCGCCCATGCGCGAGAGGATGGCCGAGAGTCGCGCGAGCCCTTCTTCCGCGCGCGCCACGTAGGTGCGGGATTCTTCCTCGCTGCGCGCCGCGTGCAGGTTCTCCAGCGACGAGCGCACGACGGCGATCGGCGTGCGCAGTTCGTGGGAAAGGCGGCCGGCCATGCCCTCGAGGTAGGCGTTGTAGCGCCCCAGGCGGCGCAGCACGGTGGTAAAGCTGCGCGACAGGTCGCCGATCTCGTCCCCGGTGTCGGATGCCGTCAGCAGGCGCGTGACGCGGCCGCGCGCGTCGATCGCGGCCTCGGCCTCGTCGCGCAGCCGGCGGATGCGGTTCGAGATGCGCGTGGCGAACCAGAACAGCACCGCGGCGACCATCGCGAACGCCGCCAGCGTGACCACCACCAGCCGCTCCAGCGCCCGGCTGCGCAGCGAGGCGATGCGATTGGTGGTCTCCTCCACCACCACGGCGCCGTGCACTTCGTTGCCGACCCAGATCGGCTGTGCGGCAGAAACCACCACCGCCCGCCCGTCCTGCGTGGCGCGCGTCCGGGTGCCGGCAGCGCCCTGCAACGCCGAGGTCACGCCGCGGCTCGCCGCCACGGCATCTTCCGCGATGGCGTCGTCGAACTCCTCGGTAGGCGGCGAGATCAACCCTGCGAGCAGCCGCTGCACGGTTCCGGGCGGCTCCACGCCATCGCGTTTGAGCGAGCCGACCAGCGCGAGAACCCGGTACTCGCGGCTGACCACCCAGACCCGCGAGCTCGAGCGCTCGATGCCCTTGAGGATCGCGGCGATCTCCTCGCTGCCGCCGGTGCGCGCAACGGCTTCGCGCGCGAGCACCGGCGCTTGGGTGGTGGCCCGGCCCTCGCTCAGGCGGCGCAGTTCCTCCTCGGCCTCGCGCCGTAGCGCCGATTCGTCCCCTGGCCGATAGGCGAGCAGTTGCGGCCGGTCGTGCAGCGCGGTTGCCACCGCACGCGCGGTAGCCGAAAGCGCCTCCTCCTGCGCCGCCAGCAGGAAGCGCTCCATCTCCCGCACGTAGAGGTGTCCGGCGATGGGAAGCACGAGCAGCACGAGCGCGAGCAGCGCAAGCTTTGCGCGCAGGGGAAATCGGCGCATCAACTAGGCTTTCCAGCGATAACCGAGACCGTATGCGGTCTCGACGCCGTCGAAGGCCGGATCGACAGCGAGGAATTTGGCTCGCACGCGCTTCACGTGGGAGGTGATGGTGGCGTCGTCCACCACCAGCTCGGCGTCGCGCATCAGCTGGTCGCGGCTCTTGACGTGGCCGGGATGCCGGGCGAGCGAATGCACGATCCAGAACTCCGTCAGCGTGAGCTCGACGGGCTTGCCGGACCAGCGCACCTCGAAGCGCTTCAGGTCGAGTTCCAGGGCACCGCGCACGACGCGCTCTTCGACGGGTTTGTCCTCGGCGAGCGCCTCCACCCGCCTGAACAGCGCCGCGATGCGGGCCATCAGGTGCGGCAGGCTCACGCCCTTGGTCAGGTAGTCGTCGGCGCCCAGCCGCAGACCGGAAACCACGTCGAAGTCGGAATCGCGGGCCGTGAGGAACACGATCGGCAACTGCGCGGACATGGCCCGCAGGTCGCGGCACAGCGCGAAACCGCCGTCGGTCTCGTCGCCGAGGCCGATGTCGATGATGGCGAGATCCGGCAGGCGCGTGCGCAAGGCCTCGGTCGCCTCCTTGCGCGCCGCATAGGCGCTCACCTCGTAGCCGTGCCGCCTGAGCGCCTCGGCGTAGTTGGCGCGGATGGCGGGATCGTCCTCGACGATGGCGATGCGGCGGGGCATGACGAACGAATATACCGCCTTCCCGGCACCCACCGGCCCTCCGCCACGGGTTCGCCAGAATTGATGTGCAGTCTGCCACGCGACTCGCCTGCGAGGCGCAGCCGGGAACGCTTCAATGGCAGCCATGAACGACAAACCTCTTACCCGACTGTTCGTCGTCGACCTTCTGGCGCAGGCGCTGCTGGCCCTGTGCATCGGCCTGGCGGCCGGCATCGTGTTCGCCGGGACTGCGCTGCTGCTCGCGACCGGATCGTGAACATCGACGACTACCGCGGGGTCGCGCTGGGCGTGGAATGCGCCCTGCCGGCCGGCTACACGGACCACGGCAGCGGGCGCGCCGGATGTACGGGAACGCACTCGTGCGTTGGAAAGGAGGCTGGACCGGCCTCCGGCGCTGCCCCGCTGCTTTGGCAGCGGCGGTTTCCCGGTCTCAGTACACCACCACGCTACGGATCGACTCTCCTGCGTGCATCAGGTCGAATGCCTTGTTGATGTCGGCGAGCGGCATGGTGTGGGTGATCAAGTCATCGATGTTGATCTTTCCGTCCATGTACCAGTCGACGATGCGCGGCACGTCCGTCCTGCCTCTCGCCCCGCCGAATGCCGTTCCCTTCCACACCCGGCCGGGTACCAGCTGGAACGGCCGCGTCCGGATCTCCCGCCCCGCGCCGGCCACGCCGATGATCACCGACACGCC
>SXGU01436143.1_pt1 | contig 14803 bp, 14 predicted proteins | sample 3174531 | NCBI WGS metagenome assembly SXGU01 (sample SAMN11356863, study PRJNA531348) | freshwater metagenome | isolation source: freshwater sample F1-140 | place: China: Fuxian Lake, Yuxi | collected 2017-12-25
ATCCAGAATGGCATCACCGATGACGAGTACCTTCAGTTTTCTCATCTTCTCAAACACCTTCTCGAAATCATCCTCACCATACTCTGCACGTATGTTCGCAACGATCGCCTGTACCGAATCCGGCAGAGCGGAAAAATGATCGTTGAGAAGTGCCGAAGAGCTGAATACCACCGGGTCATGCGTGAAATGCATGCGACCCCCGAATTTCTCCACAAGCTTCTTCTCCTTCGCCGTCGGATGATTCTCTTCATTCTCTCTTCCGTCATAATCACCCCCTTTGGCAAACACTCCGGGCTTGATGGCCTCAATGGCCTCGGCTGCGGTCTCATGCGGATCGACGGCAACGGCATCGACGCAGGAGAGTGCGGCAATGGACTCCGCTCGCAGCTTGTCGATGAAAATCGGTCGTCCGATCCCCTTCTTCACAAACGTGTCCGATGTAATCGTGACCATCAGAATGTCCCCCAAACGTTTCGCCGCCTCGAAGTACTTGATGTGCCCCGGATGCATAAGGTCGAACGTGCCGTGACAGTGAACCACGGTCTTGCCCTGAGCTTTGAACTTCTTCGACAACATGCCGAGAGTGTCTAAAGATTGGATTTTCACTGACATAGAAAACAGGCGTGTACGCTCTAGAGGATAACGCATACGGAACGAAATTTGAACTCCATCACTCATACTTTCAAGTGCGATAGAAATCACGCACGCTTTGCACCACTGCATCTCTTTCCTCCTCTGTCAGATTCGGACGTACCGGAAGGCTGACGATGCTATCGGAAAGCATCTCGGTCACCGGAAAATCGCCTTTCTTGTACTTCAGATACGCAGCCGCTTTCTGCAGATGAATGGGAATAGGATAGTGAATAGGTGCCTCGATACCGCGCTTCTTGAGGAACGCGCATAAATCATCTCTGCGCTTCGTCTGCACCATGAACGTCTGGTAGACGGAATACAGGTGATCGGGTTCGTCCGGAACGATGACGACGTCTTTCAGTGCCTCACGGTAGAAGGTGGCATTCTTGCGCCTTGCTTCGCTCCACTCTTTTAAAAACGGCAACTCTGCTCCAAGAATTGCCGCCTGCAAAGAATCCAGACGAGCATTGACTGTCCAAAACTCGCACTCGTTTCTGTTCTTCAAACCGTGGTTTCGTGCAAGAAGAAGATATTGGTAGAGCTTCTCATCGTTCGTCGTCACCATGCCTCCATCCCCGCATGCAGGTAGATTCTTGAGTGGATGCAGACTGAAGCAACCCGCATGCCCCATCGAACCTGCCATGTGTCCGCGGTAGCGCGCATCGACTGCTTGGGCCGCATCTTCGATCACGAAAAGATTATGTTTCTTCGCAATCGAAAGGATCGCATCCATATCGGCCATCCTCCCGGTGAGGTGCACGGGGATGATCGCTTTCGTGCAAGGTGTTATGACAGCTTCGATCTTCTCCGGATCGATGAGGTAGTCCATGCCTACATCGGCAAAGACAGGAGTGGCACCAATGAGGGCAACCGATGAAGCGGATGCAAGAAAAGAGTTAGGTGCAGTAATGACCTCATCACCCTTTCCAATGCCAAGACCCTTCATCGCAAGACAGAGTGCACTGGTGCCGTTATCGACGCCGACTGCGAAGCGCGTTCCGCAGAGTTTCGCAAACTCCTGCTCAAAACTCTCGACCTCGGGTCCGAGGATGAAGTGTCCGCTGTCAAATACCCGCTCCACTGCTGCAAGCACTGCTTTTCTCACACGAGGATCCTGAAGCCGCAGATCGATATAGGGAACGTTCATCGTAGATTACTGCAAATTCGTCTCCTGCATCCGCTTGATATTGAAATAACGAGAATCAGTCATCGCATCGGGGAGAAGGCCTTGTTCAAAAGCTCTAACCAAATCTCTGACAGCATCGGCAATCGTGCGCTTGCAGCGGAAACCAAGCTCACGCTCGATGAGTGCCGAGCTCATATGGTACGAGCGATGATCGGGCGTCGGTACCATCTCCAATTTCACATCCGGTCCGACAATGCCCTGCACCATCTGAGCAATCTCCAGCACAGTCTGATTGTCGCAACCGACATTGAAAACTCTGTCAGCGATTTTTGCTGATGGCAGGGAAAGCATGAAAAGATATGCATCGACAACATCGGCAATATGAATATTGGGGCGTTTCTGGTCACCGCCGAAGACTTTGATGATGCGATTATGATAGGCGTGATTGGTAAGAATGTTCACGATCACATCCAGCCGCTGTCTTGGTCCGTAGCCGCAGACCGTCGCCGGCCGGAGAGTCACGGCCGTAAAGTTCGGTGACGAAGGATACTCGCGAAGAATCACCTCGCAGTCAGCCTTGTACCGTGCATAATCCGTAATCGGCATCACCGGCGATTCCTCGGTCACAGCATCGACATCCTGTACTCCATACACACTCGGAGACGATGCGTAGATAAACCGCTGCACGCCGCTGGATCGAGAAATCTCAACGAGAGGACGAAATGCATCCAGATTAATGGAGCAACCGAGCACTGGATTGAGCTCGAAACTTGGATCATTGGAAATACACGCAAGGTGAATGACGCTGTCACATCCCTGCAGGGATTTCTTGAGGAGTTCCTGATCGCGAATATCACCTTGAATCTCCGTAAGATCGGGATTTCCCCGAATGCCGTCAAAAACTTCCCTGCCGTACAGGTACAAATCCAATACTTTCACAGCGTATCCTACTCGCAGAAGTGCGGGAACAAGGACACTTCCGACATAACCGGCTCCGCCTGTGACGAGAACGGTTTTCTTCATGGCGCGATTTAGAAAGGCATCAATCTTTTCAGACGGACAAGCATTTGTTTGAGGGAAAACGTCCGTTTCTTCCACGTCGTAAAGAGGAAACCGCAATACTGCGTATTACGCTTATTCAAATACTTCGGCATATACCGATAGAGACGAGGGCTGCCGCTGATATTCTCAGTATCGGCTAGTGTCCATGATTGGAAAACCGGAAGAAATCCATTCAGAATAAATTGTTTCTCCATACGCATGCCGTGACTGTGGGGCTCGTCGCGCAAATAGACGTATCCACCCTCCCGAAGTTTTTTGATGCAAGTCTTGATAGCATGCGCCGAAGCCGCCTCCGACATTTCGGAAAAGCTCCAGATAAACATCACGAGATCAAGCGAACGATCGGGAATCAGATCATTCTGCCACGTGGGAAGATGAACAACTTTCGATTCTTTTTTTGCAAGAAATTCCTGCAGCGTCGACGGTTGATCGAAATAGTCCCACAATGGAAAACCAAGTGTCTTCAGAACCCAGTGCTGCGAGAAGTATGACGTTTCAACCGCATCATTTTCAAAAACGGTCACCCCCGGAATACGTGAGAATAGAAATGATTGGCGAGCATGTCCCGCACCGTAGTCGAGAACAGATCGAATATGCGGAAGCAGTGTGCAAATCTGAAAATCAAACGCATTCTGCAAATTAAGAGAATGAACATCAAACCGTTGTCCAAGACTCTGGAAGATTTTCTCGTAACACGCATTGCTTTCATCGAGAAGTGACTGCTCCAATCGCACGCTCGACTGCATCAAGCGACAGGCCCCCATCACCTTGATCCAATCTAATAGCGACTGCTTCCCATTCCATTGGAAAAGCTTGTTCTGCTCGTCAGTATCTCTTGCATGATGGACGTACTGCCAATTGACAAGATCAGGGCTTGCACTCTTGCGCTCTTGCCGAAAAGCTTCAACAGGAACACTGAATGAACTATCCGAAAAAATAGAAGGAGATGATTTCGATACCGTAGAAGATTGATTCATTGCAGATGATCGTAAAGAGATAGTACAAATTTTGACCTATAGCGTAGCATCCTCTTCGGAAATCAGCACCTTGTAATGCACGTCACCGGTATAACCCACCTCAGCGAGAAGTGCATCCCACTCCTTCGGTGTCCGAAAAATCCGGTGTGTCGCATCCCATCTGCGCATATAGTCCAATTCCCGTGGAGTTCTACCGCACTGAATTTCAAAAAAAACGGGGCCTTTTGACACACGCATGCATTCTCGGATGGCATCACGAACACGATCCTCAGGCACATGCGGAAGCATTTCTTTACTGAAAACAAAATCGAATGCCTGATCAGAGAACGGCAACGAACAAACATCACCAACCTGCAGAGAATGACGGATCTCTGGATGACCATGAGCAACTGCATACTCACTGACATCCACACCATCTACCTGCATTCCCTGCTTGAAAAATTCAACGAGCGCGTACCCTTTCGCACAACCGACCTCCAACACTCGATGATTGGGCTTCAGATGATAGTGCGCTGACATTGCAGCCGCTGCTTGGGCAAAACGGCCGTCATAACTGTAGTGACCGTACCCGACTCCAATCGATGGATTATCAAAATAATCATGACCAAATATTCGATAGTCATCTGTAATCGTATCATGTGCTAATGCTTGATCTGCTTTTTTGCGTCTTTCTTTGCCACCGCGAACTGATGAGGGGAAAAAATCGATGTGTACCATAGAAAAATATATCTATTGACCCTTGATGGGAGATTTTCTCGGTCCGGCGCAAACATTCATAAGATAATGGCACATCTTGCCATAGCCCGTGTGGAGCACTCCGTCATTGATGCCGAACGTAAATACATTATGGAAATACTTCTTCAGAGTTTTCGCCAGTTGGTCTGAGGACTGGCAATTAATGTGAGAGAACTTATTTTCTTCCGAGGCATAAACCTGTGATTCGAGCGACGGCATCCCAACAACAAACACACCGTGCTCCTTCAGCGTTCTTACCACGTTGGTAAGAAAAAGCGGCTCCTGAGCAGGGTCGATATGTTCCAATACGTCGAGTGCAAAACATCCATCGTACCGATTATCAGTAGGCTCATCCAAAAAATCACACCCAAGAAACTCAACATTCTTCAGTTCGGGAGCAGCATGTTGCTTTGCCTGAGCCACATGTTCCTCAAAAAAATCTATAGCTGTTAGCTCCTTTACAAAACTGCTGACAATCGCGCTTCCAAACCCATCCATGCATCCGATTTCCAATACACGATCAAACCCGTTCAGCATCTTACCCACAAACGTGTGTTTTGCAGCAATAAAGCCAATCTGCTTTGGGTCAGAACGAAACACCTGCGACATATTAAAACCCAACTGCACATTTCGTTGCTCCTGATGATGGCTCACCGGTACATATCTCTCTTTTGCGAGAGCGGAACTTTTTGTACCAAAAAACTTCATAGACAAAAAAGGGGGGATAAAACACTGGAAACATATACTATTCCATCGATCGAAACAACGAAAAGATGATGGTCTATAGCATATGAAAATCTTTGCAAAATGAGAATTTGGCTAGTAAAGTGTCACGGTTTTCTTGTAAATTGGAGGTCTATGCTTCGACAGATGATAAAAACACACGGACTGATCAATGGTGCACGACGTTTCTCTGAAGAAATTGTCGAAAATCGAATGTTCGATATCTTCAATAAAGTTGAAACATCTGGAGTGGTTACTCATGCGGAGTTTTATAAACTAGTCGGACAAGACCCCAAGAAGGGCGCTATGTGGTATCAACCGACGTACACAAGCCCTCTTGTAAAAACATTCCGCTATCTGAAGAAGCATGAACTTCGCAAAGCGGCAAAGACCTTATTCATTGACCTGGGAACAGGAAAGGGGAAACCCTGCATCATCGCTTCAAAATATCTGAAAGGTTGTACGTTAATAGGTATTGATTTATCGCAGGAACTTCTCGATGTGTGCAAGAAAAATTTAACAGTATGCGGTGCTGATTTCACGCTCACCAGGCAAAATGTTCTTGATACTGATTTCACGCATCTTTTCAGAGGCTACGATACCGTCATCATTCATAATAAAAATTCATTTGATAAAAGTATTACAGACAAGGTTTTACAAAATATTGAAGCGGCAAAGAACGATAAAACTGTTTTTTATATCTACAATAATCCGATATACAAGGAACTTTTTGAGGACAAAGAGCTCCTATTCTGCTTAAAGGGATGGCATAAGAACAAGATGCTCAATTTGTATCGATTGTAGAGAGAAATTTCTAGGCGTGCGTGCCTACCGGGCGTGTCCCTGCCGATACATATTTACAAGCTCAGGCGGAATACCCCAATCTTTCGCACCGATTTTGTCATGAAGTGCTTCGATATCTTTCCGATACGTATCCCGTACCTGAGCATTCATCAGTACATTCGACGGCATGTACCCATGCTGGTACTGCTCGCTCATCAGACTCGCAACGATCATCTCGATGGCATCCTCACGCGGGATATCATGAACGACCGATCGCTCCGGAGTAAACATGTCAAACCGTGCATCGACACTCTCTCCCGTCAGAATGGACGCCATCATCGTCGAGAGCACCGGAGACAAATGGAAGCCGTCACGCTTGGTACCGGTGGCAATGGAAAAATTTGCGATGGAAGTCTTTCCAAGAAGCGGATACGTATCCTGTGTCGTGGGACGCCATCCCACATTCACGCGCACCAGTTCTGCAGCATAGAAATACTCGTTGATTTCATGAATGGCACTACGGAGCAAATGTTCGATGCTGCCAAGTCTGCCAAAATCCGTCGGATCATTGACCACACGATTGCTGGCACCGATTACAATATGATCATCCGGCCCATCCGGCCCGAGGAACAACGGTGCGGTGTAAATCCCACAGGCACCGCCACGATTCGTCGTACGAACGCACTTCGTATGGGGATGACCCTTGGCTTCAATCTCAAGAGATACTCCGATACCGTAAAACACAGGCTGAACCTTGATACCCAATGAACTCTGATCCAGAAGCACGCTTGCAGTCGCTCCGGTTGCCAATAAAAATACATCCCCCTCCACGATCTTGCCGCTCTCAATCTCCACTCCCGAAATCGTTGTCCCATTCTTGAGAAAACGACGGGCTTTTTCATCGATCCTCGTGACACAGTCGGTATGATCGAGTATCGCATCGAGTGTTGCCAGAACACGACGGGGATTCAGCCAACCCTCGTTTCGAATATAGAGGCCACGAGTTGCACGCAAGGGTTGCGCCGGAAGATAGTTCGGAATATCAATCGGAGACACATCATCGAAAGGCTCACTAAAATCCTGCAACGCTCTTTTCATGGCATCGAAATTTCTATCATCCCATTCATCCGCCGCCGTGTTATTGATAATGTAGGTTCCCCTGTCACGTGCACCTCGACTGATGGCACCAACGATCGGTGATGGTGTCGGACGAACGGCGTTCGCTGCATCAACAAGCTCTTTTTCAAAATCAGGCCACTGATGCGCCGCCTCTCGACTCAACTCAAAATGATACCGATCGAAATCCGATTGCAATGAGTAGGCGCTGATTTCGGCGAAAGAATTCAGCATTGCTGCCGCAGCCGGTGTCGCAGCACCCACACGATCTCGGGGGCCAATGATGGTGATCGTATCCGAACTCTTCAAGCGCTGGGTAAGCCGAAAAGCCGTTGAAAGCGCAAGAATGCCGTTGCCAACAATGACAGTGTTCATCGAAGGTTATCGTAGTTCAACGTGCAAATAGTGTACAGCCGTGTTTCACCAGACGATATTCTGCAAGTAACTGAGTGCAGGACGGGATGGAGTTTGAAAAGCAACGGATTCTTTCGGAAGAAGATGGCGAAAACGATCGTAGAGAAATTGGTGTTCCGGTAGCACTATTTCCTTGCCCATAATATAACGCTGTATCATCTCTTCGAGCGCATCCGCAATCTCTTCCCGTGTGTTATCGATGTGCAAAAGTCCGGCACGCTGAAACTCCCTGCCATTGCGAAAGGCAACGATGGGCAGAGAAAATATTTCATGCGCGGACAGCACTCTTCCTGTTTTGGAATCTTGAAGTTTCTTATAGAGCACAATTTGGTTTTCACGAGCACCAGAGTAGTAATACGTCGCGGTACTGCTAATCAGAGTGGGAATATGAAAACTGATGGCGATAGCAACAGGACCACTCGGTGCCCCAATAAGGAAACGGCATTGCGTTAGAAAATAGAAATCCGTCAGAGATCGATCACAGGAAAAATCCTTGTAACCAAGCACATTTGGCATGTCAGGGAAGAGTTGGTGAGGATCACAATCGCCACCGCAGAAAACAAAACCCCCAAGTTCTCCGATACGCTCTACGACAACCTTATAGGGAGCTGGATCCGTGTCGCGAAAGTCGACCACGTCGGGAATCTTGCTACGGAAGTAGAGAGAAACAAACCACTTGTCGGAGAGTGAAGGGTACGTCTCCGTAAGAATTTTGTGAAATCGCTCAATAGGTTCAGGTGACGGAACAATATTCATGTCAGCATTCTCTTGAAAAAGCCTTAAACGTTCAGTAAGAAAAACCCCCTCAAGCGCACTCCCCTCAGATTCGTAATATTCAGGCAACAACACTGCTTTGCTCCTGATAACACATAAATACAACCGGAGAAGGGCGAACTTCAACCTTCGAACTTTCAGTACCTTCAAGAGAGTACAGGCTTTCCTCATGCATAACGAATGTCGAAGGAAGCAGATGTCGATGTGCTCGCGAAAGGAATTAATGATGTGAGGATTGAAGTTCTGATAATCACTGAGAAGAACGAGAATTTTCTTCCCGCGAAAGCGCATCGAAAGCATATGTAAATCTGCAGCCTGATGACCAAAACTCCAGAACCAAAGGGGATACACATACTCCGCCCCGCGAAGAGCACGAGCCTGACATGCAATAAGGAAGAGATACTCCACTCCACAGTAAACAAACGCAATCGGTCGGATAACTATAAACCAAAGTTCTTTCATTGCCTTCTTCCATTGACCAATAGTGAACCACGCCCTCAGCCCACGATCTGCTTTCAAAAGTGAAATCATTGCTGCTTCGGCACGCAAATAAACGATTGCGCCATATTGGTCGAGACAAACGGCTCGAAATTCCACGACGGATTTTTTGCCTGAAACTCATGAAAAGCTCGACGCTCCCCTTTCTGTGGATCTCCCCAAAAGGCATTCCATTCATCGAATACGATCACCGTGCCCTTCTGAAGAAGGGGGATGATGAACTCTAAGACAGGAACTGTAGAAGCATATAAATCACAATCGACGTAGACCACAGCTGCTTTGGTTGGCAGAAGCTTCCGCTGCAACTCCGGTGTCAACGTTGTATCGTAGAACCCTTTTACAGTCTGAAACTTCTCCCTTGGGACTCCGTGATCTGCAAGGCAATCAATAAACTTTCCCTCATCCATGCTCGATTTTCCTTTCTGCCAGATTTCTTGTCTATCAATCTCCTGAATATCAGGAAAACCTTCGAAGGAATCGAATGCAACAAACTTCCACGAAGGAAAAATCCAATGAAAGTTATCCCAGGCAAGACGCATTGTCACGGCGCTACAGCAACCGAACTCCAAATAATAGCCATCGATCGGTCTGTTGACGAACGCATAATTGGCAATGCTCAGCATCAACATCTCATGATTTTTGATATGAAAGTCCCAATACTTCTGCCGCTGAACACGTTGCCTCTTTTCATCGCGAAAAGAAATCCCCTTCCGCTTCGCAACAAGCCAAATCCTCACATCTTCCGGTATGAAAGAAGCTAACAGCTGCAGAAGTTTCTTTAGAAAAGGAATCATAAGGAAGGTAAAAAAACTTTATCTTTTTTATCACCAAGAAAGGGTCCTTGTTTGACGCTGATGCACTGCATGTCTTCGAGGACACGTACTGAATGTGCGCCGTGAACGAGAAGAATAGCATCGCCTGCATGGAGAATGACTTCATGAAATTTTTCTCCTGTCTCGGTGAAGAAGCCAACCGCAACGACCCCTCGCTGCATAACAAACATTTGCTGCATATCAGTGACTGTACGGTCATGAAAGTGGTGCGTATGAGCAGGCTCGACAAAACCGGCCTTATGCGCCAGAAGACCAAATTGCATGGACGATGATTCTGGAGAGAAGAAAGTAGTCTTCTCAACGGATGTCCCTACCCACAGAATTTCTGCATAGCGTACGCCGTTTTTTTCGATAATTTCAAAAGCCATTGCAGAAAGTATAACGAAGTCAATCACGGAAAGGTACTTCGAACAATGTGACTATTTTTTCACGGAAAAAATTGCCATCAGATTCCAGTTTTTTGGCGGGACGGATGATGGGATCGGCTGTTCCCAGCCGGGAGGAAGATCGTGAGCAAAGAAAACATGACCTACGTGAGGCTGAAAATTATTCAGCAGCTCAGTCAACGTCTGCATTGATCGTATAGGAGAGCCATCTTTATCTTTTTCCGCCCTCTCTTTTATCATCGAGGAAATACCGACGGCGATGAGACCGCCATCACGAACCACCCGTACTGCCTCTAGAGCCGCTTTTCGCTGCTCGGTACTATACGCAAGACACCATCCCATGATGACAGCAGCGAACGCATTATCCTGATAGGGCATGGCGTGCATATCTCCAATATCAACCCATGGCGAATAAGAGATAAGATCCAGCGCTCGAATATTATGAAAACCCAATCCCATCATATTCAAGATCTCCCCCTCCGATCGTGGTCCGATTGAGAGCACCGGATCTGATTTTCTCATCCTGATGACCGATAAAGGATAAAGCAGAAAATTCGAACGGTAGACGGAAAAGCCTCGAATGCTCTTCATTACTTCCTCATTATGTGAAACCGTCGAGGGAATTCCTGTCTTGGTATCCATTGTTCTGAGACGCCTAAGAAGAACCGCAAAATAGAAATAGCGCAGTACTGCCACAGCAGCACGAATAGCATCCACGCGAAGAAATTGGTACAGAAATTCTCGTAGCGAGAAAGCAAATTCTGCAAGATGTAATTTTCGTAAACAGCGAACAAGGAAACTCTGGTTTCCAATCGATTTCACGGCATTGGTAGATGTTTCCATGAGAGCAATATGAACAAAAAGTAGAAAGACTATAAGTTATCGAAATATCCAATGCAATGAAATGTATGCTTAAGAGTGCCCAATAGTTTCCTTCAAAATTTTCTCGAGCTTACCCCCCACGATCGCAGGTGTGAAGTTGTGCTCGTACGTTTCCCGGCCTGCATACCGCAATGCTGTATTCAGTGCTGCATCCACTGCCGCCCGCGCCAAAAGTATCCCCGCCTCTTTGGGATGATCGACAAGTACGCAATTGCGCATATGCTCTAGCTCCGGAATCGCTTCCTTGCTTCTTTGGTGAGCGACAAGGCAAAGACCGGACGCCCATGCAACGAGATGTCTTGTATTCGCTGCCCTGAGCGGTCCTGCATTATTGAACAGACAGAAAAGATCCGCGCAGCGAAGCTCACTTTCGAGATCTGCAATGAAACCATGCCTCACAATGTTCGGCTGCTGAAGTAAACGCTTGATCTCCGGAAACGGCTCCCCACCGCCGATAATATGTACTTCAAACGGTCTACTGGCCATCGCCTGTCGTAACGACGGCATCACGTCTCTCAGAAGATAGCGAAGTCCGTATGTACTGCCTGTGCGATCCAGATAGCCTACATGTCCGATTATTTTTATGGGACCGCTGCTGCGCTCCTTCTGCATTGGTTTTCCCGAATCCACCCAGGTATTCCCGACATAGAACGAATGAGTGTGTCCGTGAGCACGGTAAAAATCGCTATTGCGAGCGGTAATGTTCGCAATCGCATCAACGCCCTGCATGAGCCTGAGGTGCGCTCTCCGAAATAGTGCAATGCGCAACATCCGATCCAATCGACCGAAAAGAGTAAAAATACCTGCAGATTTGGCAGCGTGAAAAAGTGCGTAATCCTTCACCGAGCGAGCAAGTGACGGCTCGTAATCGATGTCGCCATGATACGCAACACGGGGTGCTGCCTTGCATCCATGGGTTGCAGCGACGCCTTGCGTACACCAAAGAGGCAGAATGACATCGGGTGCTGCTGCTTGGATATGCGAACAGACTTCGGAACGTAAGAGTGATCCGGGATAGAAATATTCAAGTGCATACTTCGGATTCATCAGCAGTCGCAGAGACCGAAATCTCTTGGTGTCACGCTGAAGGTGACCGGCAACGAAAAGGGGTGGCTGTACATCGATGCCGCTCTCTCGAAGTTGCTTGGTTTCCGCTTCCTCTGAAGCACTCAACTGCAAGACAGTGCGTGACTGATCGAAGAGGTACTGAAGAACTATCGTATGCCCACGCGACCGGAGTTCCTCAAGGAGTGCACGAGTCACGACATGCAGAGCGGTGACGCCGGGTGCGCCATGCGACCGGAACGGAACAGCGCTGGTCAGAAGAAAAATCTTCATAGGAGTGAAGCAGGAATATCGATCCATTGTTTCTTTGCTGCCGAAGCATAGACAGCGTCGAGCAAGAGCTGCGCACGCAGACCATCCGCAAACGATGGACGAACGGAGGTATCGTTCTCCTCAACCGCTCGAATGAAACGCGATGCAAGAGACAGAAACGCAGGGATGCGACCGTCCGCATATTGTTTATCTGACGATAGTGGAACTTCGATGATGTGATGCCTTCCATCGCGAAGCTCTGTCAGTGTAAATGTCTCCCATTCACCGGGTCGATTTCCATTCTTCAAAATCAGAGTTCCTCGCTCAGAATCAAACGTGATGACATGACCCTTGCCATCCTCCGCAACATTGCTGATAGCGACCTTTGCAAATACTCCGTCTTGTAAACGCAACTCGAGATCTGCGGTGTTCTCTCCGGTGATGTCCCTCATCGCACCGGTTGCATCGGGACGCTTCGAGATACTGACGGCAAGTTCTGCCGTAAGCGACCGCACAGGCCCGCAAAACCATTCGAGGTAATGCAAAGCATGAATGCCAAGTGCTCGCATCACGCCACCCTGTTCTCTATCGCAATTCCATGTCCATGCCCGTTTAGGGTCAGCCCACGAAGCTGACATCCACTCGACGGAGACGGATCGCAACGCGCCAAGCTTACCTTTATCAAGAATTTCCTTCGCCTTCTGCCAAGCGGGAAATTCAGGAAATTCAAAGTCAACCATGGCAACAACGCCTGCTTCTTTCGCTGCCTGCACCATGCGCTGACCTGCAGCCGCATCAAGAGCAAGAGGCTTCTCGCAAAGCACGGATTTTCCTCTCGCAATTGCAGCCAGTACGACCTCCGGCTGAATTCCTGCGGGCAATGCAACACTCACGACATCTATATCCGGAGACTCGATCAGCTCCCGCCAGGATGAGAATGCACGTATACCAAACTTTTCCGCAGCAATGTTCGCATGAACCGGATCTCGCGAAGCAATCCCTATCACTGTCGCTCCGACAATCTCTCTGAATGCGGGTACGTGAACGAGTGCTCCAAATCCTGCACCGATAACGCCGATACGAATCATGGATGCACACGTGAAAACGTATTCTTCTCAGCTTCAGACATGAGCCGGACAAGTTCCTTGAATTTCACCTTCGGTTCCCATCCAAGTTCCTTCTTTGCTTTCGATGCATCACCGAGCAAGTCATTTACCTCCGTCGGACGGAAATAACGAGGATCGATACGAATAAGCGTGCGATTCGACTTCCGATCTTTGCCTATCTCCTCCACTCCCTGACCTTCCCAGATCAAATCAAATCCAAAGTACACACATGCTTCAGCAATGAATTCTCGTACGGAATGGGCTTCTCCCGTTGCAAGAATATAATCACCCGGAATCTTGGCTTGCAGCATGCGCCACATTCCTTCGACGTATTCGGGTGCATATCCCCAGTCCCGCTTCGCATCCAGATTCCCTAGAAACAAAATTTCATCGTGACCCGCAGAAAGTTTAGCGAGTCCGCGAACGATCTTACGGGTTACGAACGTTTCCCCCCGTCTCGGCGACTCATGATTGAATAAAATGCCGTTCACGGCAAAAAGATTGTACGATTCCCGGTAATTCACCGTCATCCAGTACGAGAAAAGTTTTGCACAAGCATACGGCGAGGACGGACGGAATATTGTGCTCTCGGTAATGGGCAACAGTGGAGCATTCCCGAACATCTCGCTGCTTGCTGCATTATAAAATTTCGTCGGAATTTTCGCATCACGGATGGCTTCGAGGAGTCGCAGCGTTCCGACTCCGGTGACATCCGCCGTATATTCGGGAATTTCAAAACTGACACGTACATGACTCTGCGCACCTAGATGATAAATTTCATCCGGCTGGATCTCCGTGAGCAGCCTATTAAGATTGCTCCCGTCGGAGAGGTCACCGTAATGCCGGAAAAGCCGTGCTCCGCGAGTATGAGGATCCTGATACAGGTGCTCGATTCTCGACTGCACCACGGAACTTGTGCGTCTGATAATGCCATGGACCTCGTAGCCCTTCGACAAGAGAAGCTCCGCAAGATAAGAACCATCCTGCCCGCTGATGCCGGTGATGAGAGCTCGGGGAGCGGCTGAAGAAGACATTTCCTGAATACTGTATCGTATGAAGAAACAATAGAAAACGCTCTTACGTGAAAACCTGCTCCTGCCACAATCTATAGAACAAACCTTCCTTCTTCAGGAGCTCTTCATGTGTGCCTTCCTCGACGCACGTGCCCTGGTCGATCACAACGATCTTGTTTGCATTCTTAATCGTGGAGAGCCGATGCGCGATGACGATCGCTGTCTTCCCGCGAATCACCTCGTCGATCGCCTCCTGCACGAGCTTCTCCGTCTCGGAATCGAGGGAGCTCGTCGCTTCGTCGAGGATCAGGATATCCGCCTTCTTCAAAAGTGCCCGTGCAATGGACACACGCTGTTTCTCTCCTCCCGACAGCTTCACACCCCTATCGCCAACGAGCGTCTCAAGTCCTTGAGGGAGAACATCG
>SXGU01445981.1_pt1 | contig 14803 bp, 13 predicted proteins | sample 3174531 | NCBI WGS metagenome assembly SXGU01 (sample SAMN11356863, study PRJNA531348) | freshwater metagenome | isolation source: freshwater sample F1-140 | place: China: Fuxian Lake, Yuxi | collected 2017-12-25
CACTGGTTATGTGCATCTGCGAATAGGTAATCATGAACAGACATTTTTTCAACTAGGCGGTAACCGTTTTCATTCAAATAGGCACTCATCCGATCGACATCACGGCACTCGACCAAGATGTATTTGAATCGAAATGTCTCGTGATTCACACCCTGTAAAACTTCTTGCTCAAATCCCTCCACATCGAGTGACAGAAAGTCGATCTGATTAGGGGCTGAAACCTCAAGCAATAAGGAGTTGAGCGTGCGCGCGATTGCCCCGAATTCAAAATTTATCTCACCCTTTGAGAGATATTGGCTACCTAGTTGTGCGTGCGCTCTAGGATCGTTGATATCCGACTTAGAATTGATCGGAGCTGTCATTAAATCGGAGTAGGCCATGCGGACGAATTCCTGATCGTAATCAAATGACACACAGGCGGCGCAGTAGACAGCGCTACGCCGTGCTCGATTTTGTCGACATCTCAAGAAATTTTGCGGCGTTGCTTCAATTAGCAACCCACGCCACCCTCGATATTTTTCGAAATACAGGCTATTTGACTGCTTAACCCCGTCATTAGCACCGAGCTCTACAAAATACCCATTGTTGTAATCGACATATTTTTCCAGCTTTCGATCCAACTGATTAAGGCCGGAATATTTTCCGTTTAGCAATCGCTTGATTGCAGACTTAAGGTATTTCCCCATATTTAGAATTACTTTCATGCCAATATCATGTTTGGCAAATGGTTGCCAATGGCACAGCATATTTCACGATGAACTCTGCACCCTCGGTATGCGGCCAGTCGAAAGTCATGCGTTCGTCACGCTTAATGACTCTGAAGCGCCAACAGGTAGTGAACTACGTTGCTGAGCGAGATACATGTCTTTGTACAAAGGGCAGTGCTCAAGTAGGGTCATATGTCTTCCACTGCCGACGACACGCCCATGATCCAGCACATAGATTTCGTCGCAGTCTTGTACCGCCGCGATCTTGTGAGACACCGACAACATCGTGATACGCCCCTTAAGAGCGGCCAACTCATTAGCTATTTCACGCTCACTTATCGGGTCTAGGGCACTGGTAGCTTCGTCAAGTATGAGGATCTTCGGTTGTCGATAAAGAGCTCGGGCTAGGGCCACTCTTTGGCGTTGACCACCCGAAATCCGGGAGCCCTTTTCTCCGAGTGATTCCTGCACTCCAGCGGGAAGAGTCTCTACCAGACTGTGGAGATTTGCCATGCGAATCACGGCCTCTAACCGTGGGAAATCTGGTTGATGATCAAAGGCGATATTGAAAGCCAAGGACTCATCAACCAATGTAATGTCTTGAGGTACATACCCGATCAGTTTGGCAAGAGAACCGCTCGTGTAGGGATCGAATGGCTTGCCGTCACACAGAAACCGTCCAGTTTCTGCTGGCTGCAGCCCAGATAAAAGATCAAGTAATGTTGATTTGCCGGATCCTGAAGGACCAACGATGCCGTAGCTCTTGCCAGACTCAATCTGGAATGAAATATCTTTAAGTATGAGTTTGTCCCCGTGGCTGAAACATACTTGGTTCAGTTCAATTGTTTTATTGAAATCCAATTCATCGGCCGATCGAATCTGTCGTCCCTTGATCAGATTCGCACGCATTGTGTGAAGCCGCTTGACTGATTCGTTATAAAAACGCAGAGAATTGAGCGCCATGAACAATCTCGCAATTGCCGGCACAAGGCGTACAGCTGCTACTGCAACGAGACCAAGAGCTGGGAGAATCTCAGTGATGTTGACTCCCGATATGACGACTCCCATCACAACACCAACGACACTCATCATCACGACGGCTTCGATGATTGATAGCGGGAGGGCATGATTGAAGTTGTACCGCCAAGCCACGCCCTCAAGCTCATGGGAAACTTCCCGATTAAACGTTTCAAACAAACGCGCCAAGCCCATGATCTTGATCTCACGGAATGCATTGATCATTGAAAAAATGAGTCGATAACGAGTGTTCTCGGCTTCGCTTTGACGTTTTCCGAGTTTTGCAGTGTTGCGGATAACCAATAAGTACAGAAAAATACCGACTGTCCCCAGCGCCCCAAAAGCCACCAAAGTTGGCAACGGCTTGACCACCAGAAAAGCAACAAACAGTGCCATCATGAAGGTCAGTTCGCTGGCAATCTGAAGCATGGCCCGATAGGCCAAGGTGAAATGGATTGGACTCGCATACACGGTGGCGCCGACCTCAGTCCCTGCCAACGCGAGAAACAGGCCGTAGCGAACGTTGAGCATGTGCTCAACAGTGTCATCCGTCAGACGCGTCGTCAGACTGGCGAGCTGTCTGCTCTGATATCGCATAAGCATGACTTGGCATGCACTTTTGACGAAATAAACCAGAAGCAAAAGAATGCTCATGAGAAGCAACAAAGTGTCAGCTGACAACCCCCGAAAGTACTGTGGCAAGCGGGCGGTAACGTTTGCCAGGGCCTGGGGATCGGTGACCAGGCCCAGATACGGAAAAATCACCGCAATACCCAGCAAGTCAAGGACAGACGACGCGAGAATGACAAGCAGAAGTTTCGCTGACAAGCGCCGACCTGCGAAATTGAGTACAAGCCTTAGCCCTTCAAACTTGCCCCCCTGAGTTGACTTAGACACAGTCAAACAACACCCGTGGCTGCACGCAATGAATCAATGTTGGTGCTAGCTCCAACTGGAACCTGCCCATAGAGAGACTGGACGATATGTTTCATTTCTTGACGTATCAAACGATCTTCTTGGGTAGCATCAAGACGGCCTTGTTGGGCAATATTCAAATCGATCAGCGATGCATCATCCAAGATAACCTTAGCGAAGCTTTTGCCATGCCTCATTGGGATATTCAGGCGAGAGGCTTCAAAACGATAGGCAAAGGTGCGGCGCAATTTTCCAATAGCGCGTCGAAACAAGGAACGAGCCCCTTCTTTGTAGGTAAATCGATCGCTAATATCGATAGTACCTAGTGTGTATTCAACCGCGAGCCAGCGGAAAACTTGGCGGATTCGATCAAAGGACCACCCATCTTCCAAGGCTTGATCAATACGACGGAAATAGTCTTCATGATCACTGGCAAGGCTATTCAGACTTGATGGATAAAACAGAATATCGCCCGTAAATAAAACTACGGGAATACCCATCAAGGCTAATTCTTTTCCAGTACTCGACCAGCCGTTCAAGCCAACGTCCACTTGAGGCAAAAGGTCATAAAGAGAGATCCCTTCCTGTGGCCAGTTGATCCGCACATTGGGAGGAAGCTTCACAAGAACTTCGGCTAATTTTTTGGCGTGATTAGAGTGCAGTTTGTCACGCAAATTTGGCAGTTCCCTTGGGTGTACTCGTATCAGAAGAAATAGATCTGGGCGCCCCGCCACATGCTTGATAAGTGACTGCATCCATTCCACTTGCGTCGGGAACATCAGCTGTGGCTCATCCATAATCCCAAGGGTTTGACTTGAGAAAAGCTCATCGTAACTACTCAGGGTCGCGAGCAACACCTTCTGATTTGAAGAAATGCCGTAATGAATGCGGACATCAAAATAGGCCTTCTGTTTAGGAGCCGAATAGACCCATAAGGTTTTGCCCGAGGTAAGTGCAGTGAAATGGAGGGCGGCATCACGTATGCCGGCCGACGTTGTAGGCTGCCTCGCCCACTCATGTTCGAAGCGTGATATCCAACTCTTGTATAGCCTTACCATATCTTGCCTATACACATAAAGGCTTGATAAGCGCTTGGCCATATTGCCACCAGCATGCAATCCGTATGTGGGCACCCCCTCACGCTCCGCGACCAACATCATGATGTGATTGCTGGACAGATTAGTGTTGTAATTCAAAATGCGCGCTGGTGAGAGTTTCTTAATCAACGCCTGCGTTACTTTCAGAGCAAGTAGTACATGAAGCAATTTGACTCGGAATTCCATCAAAGCTTCCGTACTCGCCTCTTCTAAGGCCGTCAGCTTAAAGTGGATGATCGTTTCATGCATGGCTATTCGGCCAACCTTAAAACCATCGACTTCCAGATCCATGATGTCAGAGATATTGATAGCAGCAACAAAGGCAGTCATCTCCTCTTTCACACCCGCTGGCAGCAGACTATCCATGGTGATGACTTTGACCCCAAGCCCACTGGCTAAAGCATCACGCCGCTTTCGATACATACTGCACAGCTCTGTCCTTGCTTCTACAGGACTCAGATGATTGATGTTGTATGCTGACATGGCAGCGCAGCCTTCTTCCATCATGCCGTCACAGGGGACGTATATAACTTGGGAGCCAGCCTGCTTCACCGCGGATGCTACCAAGGCCTCGGGTAAGGCATGGGACCATATTGCAGAGTATGGAGCGAACACAACCACAGGACTATTGCGCATAAATTTACCCTTTAGGTCAGATCGGGCACTTCTAAAGCGAAACGCCATTGATTGGACGGTAGCAATTTAATTTCCAGCTAGACTACCGCACGACCCAACATGAATGCCTCGGCTGCATGAACCCCTGCTGACGCTCCTCTCCAGCAAGCTAAATGGTTGATTGCAGCTAACGAACGCGAATGTGGGAATTCCCGCATTTCAGTTGCGTAGGCTTTCAGCGCCTCTCGCTTTCTTTCTATTGTGGTGTCTATAGAAACGAACCAATTAGGCGCAAAGACCTCGCCGCTCGTTGCTGGCTGCCATTCCGTGCTGGAAGGTGTCTCAAAAAACAATAGGCTACGAACACACTGCCCCGGCACCGGTCTACAGGCTGTTACTGCCGCCTGATGGACAATTCGATGATCGATATTTACATCGCCCGAATGATGGGTATATATCCGCTCAGGACGAATCTCGGCGATCAACCTTTCTATCGACTTAACAACATCAAGCAAATCTACTGAATCCATGCGGTTATCGGGATAGCTGTCGAAGCTGATCGACGCCCCTAAGATATTCGCAGCCTTACGAGCCGAGCACCGTAGGCCCTCTAGCTCCGAGGCCATTGCAACACGATCTGGCACATTTGTACGACTGGTCGCGCCTTCAGCCATCAAGTGAATGGCCACATCATGGCCCTGATCGGCATGCCAAGCGATAGTGCCACCACATCCTAGTACCTCATCATCAGGATGAGCTGCTAGCACAAGAACCCTCAACTGAAGTCTCCCTGTCGTAGCAACTCATTCGCGTCAAGATCGCGAGTGGCCCGTTTGCCGATGATGTCATCGAGTTGAACTGTCGCAATGCCCGTGCCAGGTCGTTTGCAGGACAAATTTTTGGCCGATAATTCTTCGCCACGAGCAATCGGTACTTCGGCAACAATGCTCCTGTAGTAGTCGGCAGACATCCTCAGGTCGGCATCTGAAGGGAAAATGCCGTTGCGCCCCATCGCCTTCTCTGCTCTACGGACCCGACTCACCCAGTCCTTAAGTTCACCAGGCTCAAGTGATTCGTCGGCATGGAAAGCTTTTAGCGACCTGCTTAGAATAAGCCTCTTTTCCAAATAGTATGCATTTAGTCCGAGGGCAAGAAAATCCAGATCATCATTTCGCCCGGGAGAGGAGAAGCCGGCTGGCCAACTATACTTGGTATTAAGGTAGTCAATTGTGCGCATGTTCATCTGCGCTGGATCCTGAGTATGGAAATCGTGCATAAACAGGACTGTTTTGCCGCCAAATTTTAGGAAAGTAGCCACTAAATCATCTACTTCCTGCTCGGTGGCTGGCCCTAAGTCTACGAAGAGCGGCTTTCCAGTCTCTGCGATCTTCTTCACTAGCGGCATATAGGTAACGTCCCACGCCCCCATTTTGTGAACTAAAACATTGAGATCCTCAAGCAGGTCGACTCCACCCGGGTAGTCTACTGTAGCGAAGAACAGCATACCGTGAGCATTACAAGCGTCGCGGATAGCTGCCCACTGTTCAGGGTCGAACTGCAATCTACCAAACATCTCCTTCATGTTTGCTCGGTGAATTTCACCATTGGCAGAGAACTGGTATTCCACCTTGGTATCAGAGAGCTGTTCCGGATCGATGACCTGAAATTTCATCGCATCGACCCCGGCGGCAGCACCCGCCTCGATCAGCTTTAGGGCGTTGTCCAAGTCGCCGAGACAGGTGGTACCAACCTCCACGACAAGAAAACATGGTTGGCCTGGTCCGATCAACCGTTCACCAATTTGAATAGTCTGCATTTTCACTTTCTTCCCCTTTAACAATTCGTTAATTTGATCTTTGAAATATTTCCAGCCATTAGGATGGAGTAACTGTCTTCGCCACAGTTGAACAACAGATCAACAATGCTCATGTATGGCGTGAACGCACCGTGCAGTTGCGTATATTCCGGATGGATGTATTCTTGAAAGTGTGTTGTCACCCCCTTGTTTTTGAAGGCGCTCACATCCGCATAGTCACGCCCCTGCGCACCGAAAATATAATCACTTGCACCAACTTGAACGCACATATCCAGGACAAGCTCACTTTTCGCTCCAGCGAAGTCCCAATCTGCCGCTGAACGCACCGGGACTTTGATGCCAAGAATATCCAAGAACCCGCGAAGCATCGTCTCGTTGAGATCCACCAAGCACTCCCAGCGTCGCGAATAAATATCGGCAAAGAAATCGGCGTAAAGCTTGAAGTAAGGTGCTTTTGAGTATGCAATCTGGATTGATTTCCAGTGCTTATGGGCCCAAGGTTGACTGTTGTTGATTTCGATATCGCTGATGGTCCTATCAAGATAGCCCTTACGTAAAACTGGCACAGAGAGCCAGATTGGCCCAGAGTGGGTCTTGATCTGGTTGCGATTGTTCCAATCCTTGGGCTGGTACTGCACTTGATTGAACGAAATGAACATATCCGCCAATGCAATCTTGTGAAACAACCCCAACCAAGGGAGATAAACGGGTTGGTGAGCAGTCAATATCATGGTCTGAATAAGTTTAAGGTGTTTGCAATGTAGAAGATTTCTTTGTCGGTCAGGCAAAGATGTATCGGCAAAGACAGCGTCGTGTCTACCAGGCGTTCTGCCACCGGGAAATGGGCCGTATCTAAATTCAGGTAGCGGTGCAATAACTCATAGCGCTCAATTGGAACGGCGCATCTGATGCCTGCCTGTTCCATGTGCTGGTGCAGGGCGTCGCGGGTCGCCAGATCCGGCGCAAGCACGACGAAGCGATAGGCCATGCGTCCCTCACCGGCCAAATTGGATTGGGCTGAGAGACCGGCTGGTAGAGCAGCAAGATAGGCGTGGGCGATCGACTGACGTCGGGCACGAATCGCGCTAAGCCGGCTCATCTGGCTATTAATCATCGCCGCCTGAATATCAGTCATTTGTAGATTGAACCGCGGCATATAGCTTTCCCGGCAATCAAACTGGCGGTAATCCACCACCCTTTCCACGATCTCACTGTTAGCAGACCAGACCAAGCCACCTTGACCGCCAGTGATGACCTTAGTCGCATAAAAGGAGAAAACCGCGGCATCGCCAGCTTGACCCAGTAACCCGGCCCGCCCACTGCTACCTGGGGCGTGGCAACAGTCTTCTATCACCACATTCGCTGACATTTTCAGCGCTTCAATGTCAGCCTCCGCGCCATAGGTATGCACGGCAATGGCACAGGCCACAGCGGGCGTTTGCTGGGCCAGAACGGCAGGATCTAAGCAGAAACTGTCGTGCAGGACATCAAGCACGACTGGGCTCGCACCGGCCAGATAGACCGCATTGAGCAAAGCGGAACAGGCATAGGTCGGCACCGCCACCTTGGCACCCGCACCAATATTCAGCGCTTTCAAGGCTAGGAACAAGGCCGCAGTACCGCTGGAGACGGCGCAGGATCCGCCCCCGTAACGTTGAACGAAATCAGCCTCTAAGGCCTCGACTTGTGGGCCCTGGGCAATCCAGCCGGAACCCAACACTGCATCTACCGCTACATGGTCTTCAGCCGTAATCAGCGGACGGTTATGCGGGATCATCGCCTTGCCATGTGCCATGCTTGGCCTCGTATTCGGCGCGGTAATAACCAGACTTTATCTCGTCGCCCAACACCAGAGAAAACGGCGGAATCACCCCCGCCCGCACCACCGTGCCGGCGGCAACCACGGAATGGTGGCCGATCACCGCCCCGCCGAGGATGACGCAGTGAGAACCAATGAAGACGCAATCGCCAATGTGGAGGTCCCGGCAGTCGTTCGCATCGGCCAGACCGATGCAACGACGGTGCGAATCCGCCACATTTATCGAAACGAAGGAGGAGATGTCGCAATCGCGGCCGATGGCGAGCCGCGCGCCCTTAGCGTTCACTTCGGAGAAACCTCCGATATAGGTGCCCGGCCCGATCTCGGGCTCGCCGTTGATCCAGACCAGCGGATGGTAGGGGTTGTCCCGGTTATGGACCGTCTTCAGGAAAAGCTGCTTGAACGCGTTCTCGTCCATCGTCGCTCTACAGTTCTATCGGATCGCCCGAGCGGTAGGTTCGCGGTGCCGGTCGGTCAAGCAAATATTCGAGAAAACCAGGCGAGAGACCCTTGCCCCCAGCTACACGGCGCAGGGTGATCGCCTGTTCGGTCATGAGTTCCCCCACAGCGATGTCGCGCGCCGCCACCAGGCGGCGCTGGTAGTCCCGCGTGTGTCCGCGCTCGACCATTGTTGGCCGCACAAGCGGATTACCCAACATTCGATGCGCCGTACGAATACCCACGACCCACTCGGTCAGCCCGCTCGGGTCTTCCGAGAACCAGTGATCCGGCCCAGGAAGCTCACGGCTCAGGGTGAAATGCTTTTCTAAGAAGACCGCACCCAGGGCCACCGCCAAGGCCGAGGCCAGGGCGCCTCTGGTGTGATCGGAGAAACCGATCGGCACCGGGGGAAAGGCGCAGCGCAATGTGGTAATGCGCGCCAGATTGGCATCGTCCGGCGGTGTCGGATACTGCGAAGTGCAAACCAGCAGAATCACCGGGTAACCGTCGAGAGCACCCACCGCCTCCAACGCCTGATGCGCCTCGGCCAGATCGGACATGCCGGTCGAAAGAATAAGCGGCAGACCAGACTTGGCATAACTCTTGAGCAACGGCAGATTGGTGAAATCATCCGAGCCAACCTTGACAGCCGGCACCCCCACCCCGAGGAGGATGTCGAGGTCGGAGCGATTTTGCGGCGTCGAAAAGAACATGATCCCCGCCTTGGCACATTCCGCTTTAATCACCGGCCAGGCGTTTTCCGGCAACTCATAACGCCGGAACATGGCCAACATAGACTCGGTGATTTCCTTGCCCTGCGAGCGGTAGGTGAACATCTGCGAGGGGTCGTTGACAAATTCATTGGCCTTAAAGGTCTGGAACTTCACGGCATCGCAACCGGCCAACTTGGCGACATGAATCATCTCCAATGCGCGCTCCAATTCGCCGTTGTGATTAATACCGACCTCGGCCACGACAAAGGGCTCAGCGCCGACACCGACGGCACGCTCGCCGATTATGACTTGGGGATTCACGCCTCTCTCCTCACTTGGCCTTGTCTAAGACCAGATCAAACATATAAAAATGTTGCCAGATGCGCGCGTCGATCGGCTCGATTCGGGCGTTCAGACCGGCGGCCGCTGCCAGCTCGAGCAGTCGCGGTCCAGGCAGCCATAGCAGGTCGTCAAGCAAGGTGATCTCGCGCTCCGCCGCAGCCTGGTCGGCGCGTTCGCGCACCACCGCCTCATAGGTCGGCCGCCGGGCCGGATCTGGATTGGCAGCCAGCAGCGCACGCCCCCCCGGCTTGAGCACTCGCGCCACCTCGCGCAGCGCCTGGCTCACATTGCTTTCGTCGCCCAAGTACTGCAACACGCTGTAGGCCAACAGTTTGTCAACGCAGACATCCGTCAGCGGCAACTTGGTCAGGCTACCCACTTTGAGATCGACGTTGTTCACGCCAGCCAGGTTCTTGCGCGCCCGCTCGATCAACGCCGGGCTTATATCGACTGCATAAATCCGCTCAAGCCAGGGCGCCAGTGTCAGGGCAATTAGGCCGGCACCGCAACCGATGTCGGCCAAGCGGTCAACTTGATGCAGATCCAGGATACGCACCACCTCGGCTACTGTATGCAGATAACCTGGTACATCCATCAGCCCGCGGCCGGTGGCCTGAAAATCGTTACCGGCGTCGGCTTTGGCCTCCCAGAAGGCAAACCAGTCCATCAGCGCTCCGCCACCAGGATAAAGAAAGTGCCGCGATGGGCCGGCGCCCTAAAGGCGTCTATAAACTTGAGCAACGGCCGCTTGAGCCAGAAGCCCCGCTGGCGATTGAACAGATTTTTGATCAATGGGATTTGCGCTAGAACCGGAATGTCGCGCCGAGTCGTCCAGAAGTGAGGTGCCTTGAAACCAGTCGCCTTGAGGTCATGCCGCATCGTCAGCGGATCGATGGGGTACTCGTTCGGCGTCAACTTGCCACGAAGGTCGGCCACGCCCCATTCAAGCAACTCCATGAAATCTAGCCGGTTGGGTTCTATGGCGATGAACTTGCCGCCGGGCTTGAGTACCCGGTAAGCCTCGGCGTAGACCTGATCGAGTAGCGGAATGTGGTGCAACACACCGCCAAAGAACACAGCGTCAATGCTCGCATCGGGCAAGTCCAGATGCTCAGCATCTCCCACGCGGAAGTCGATCCGCTCCTCGTAATCACGCCACAGATCCTGGGCTTGAGCTACCAGTTCCGGTGCGATCTCAATGCCCAGCACCTTGGCCCCACGCGCAGCGAACAAAGCCGCCGAAACACCGGAGGCACTGCCGATATCAGCCACAGTCAGGCCACTCATGTCGGCCCCCCAAACTTTATCGATTAGGGCCTCGTATTCGTCGTTATCGAAAGCAGCATAGACCCGCTGTTTGGCTACCTTGTCCCAGAATGCGGTCTCGGCAAACTTATCCTGTTGACTCATTCACTTTTCTCCATCATCGCGGCCACGACCCGTGCCGGGCCAGATCCATCAACCAAGGCGCGGCATCGCATCGCCATCGTCGACCTAGTCATGTCATCGTCTAATAAATCTAGGGCCAATCGTGCTACCTTCACTAGAGTACCGTCACCCAATTCGACCGACAAGGCAACACCAGCCGCTGCCAGATATTCAGCCCCTGGCTTCTGGTTATCGGCCAAAATGACGATCACAGGCGCAACCCCTTGACTGACCACCTCAACCGAAGTGACTCCACCGCCTGATATTACAACTGCGGCCCGTCGCATCAAGGGCGGTAAAGCCACTGGGCCGCGATGTACGACAAAACGATCTGGTCGGCCTTGCGCCATCGCCATCACCTGCTGCAAGCCCATATCCAGCGCACTGGACACTACGTCGGCCATAAATGGTCGTCCATCTGCCAGCAAGGCCAGCATTAGTTCTAGCATGCGGTTAGCTGGATCTTCGCCGCCCAAGGTCAGCATGAGGCGACGCGATTCTGGCGCACGCTTGAGCTCGCGCAACTCCCGCCGCAGCAGAAACCAGTCCAGCCCCAACAGGGCACGACCGCAGCGGTTATAGGCCGATATATAGCGCTGTTCGGCTCCCGCATTCTGGTTCAGCATCAGCTGCACTGCGGCATCCCTATTGCCCAAGTCGTCTAAGCACAGCACTGGAATTTCCGCGGCTATCGCGTCCAACCAATTTGCGGAAAAACCATAGCCATCGACGACCAACCAATCGGCATCAAAGTCACGCATATGTTGCAAGGTCTGTTTCAAGTCGTCCGCCTCGCCCACGTTACGCGTCTCCACATGGATTTGCGCATCCAAATCACGCCAGTCTGCATGCAACCTCGATGACTTCACGGTGGAGAGCCGAATGACCCCGCCTTGTCCGTGCACCTCCTCGGCCAGCGCGAGGCAGCGCATTAAGTGGCCAGCGCCGATTCCAGGACCGTCATCTACACGAAACAGGACCTTAAACATCAAGCCACTCTGGATGCCGCTCAGCCAGAAATTCTGCGAAGGCGAATTCCTGCGCGGTATCAATATCGAGGCTGCGTTCTACCGGCATCTCGTAAGCACCCAATGGATAGGCGTAATAGTTGCGTTCTTTACGAAAACGGGCCACGTTAACGATGGTCACAGCGCCATTGCAGCGAACGAGATCTGGCGTTTCAGCTGTTGCGCGCGCGCCCGTTCGATTGAGCCAATCCGGATGCAATGGCCGAAGGCATTCGTCTTCGCGTATCAGGCTGGACAACGGTGAGTGCACCTCACGCACAACGCTCATCAGGAAATCCACTTCAAGCTGTCGATAAACCCCTACAGCAGCGACGATGTCGCTGGCGAGGCGGAACGGGCTGGTAGGCAACAAAATCACTAAGGTGTCGAATTTTTCTCCGCGGCTCTCCCATTCATCCAAGACATGGAGTGACACCTCAACTACCCCTGCCGGATCTTGAGCAAGTTGAGCAGGGCGCATAAAGGGCACATCCACTCCCGCTTTACGTGCAATGGCGGCAACCTTCTCGCTTTCGGTACTGACACTTATCCGGTCGAAGACCATCGCCTTCCGTGCAGAGATGATGGCACGCTCCAACAACGACACACCGGCCAAGGACAAAATATTCTTAGCTGGCAGGCGTCGAGAGCCTTCTTTAGCGGGTATCAGGGCGAGCACTCTCCCAAGCCCCTGCTTTGGATTTGAATCCTCACATTTAAAGCCAGAAATATGACTCATATTTGTTTAATTACTTGCCACGCAAGGCCAAGTTAGAAGCCTAGAAAATCGTCTGATATCCAGTTGGCTTCAACAGCCGACGAACCACATCAGCCTGTTGCTCGGAAGTAAGCCCTGGGAATATAGGCAAGGTAATGGCTTCTTCGTAGTAAAACTCTGCCTCCGGAAATTCCTCTGTCTTGAAGCCCATTCGTTCGTAGTAAGGCTGACGGTAGACAGGTATGTAGTGAAGGTTGACACCAATTCCCTCTGAACGCATGCGCTCAAAGACCTCCCTGCGACTGATTTTTAAGTCGCCGGCTGATAGGCGCACAATGTACAAATGTAGCGCCGAGTAGGTGTCTGGATGCGCCCAAGGCAACTTAACCGACGCATCCTTAAGCAGATTTTCATAGTCACGAGAGATGACATGCCGCTGCGCAACGAATTCATCCAGTTGGCGCATTTGGCTAACACCGAGTGCCGCCTGAATATCCGTCATACGGTAGTTGAAACCTAGCTCAATTTGCTGGTAGTACCAAGAACCGTCAGGGGGGCGAGTCATCTCCGAAGGGTAGCGAGTGATGCCATGGCTACGCAATCGCGCCATGTGCTTGACTAGCGCAGGGTCATTTGTAACGGCCATGCCGCCTTCACCCGTTGTAATGATCTTAACGGGATGAAAGCTAAACACGGTGATATCGCTATAACGGCCACTGCCGACCTTCTCACCCTTATAACAACCTCCAATGGCATGCGATGCATCTTCGATGATGCGAAACCCATACTTAACCGATAGTGTATGAATGGCTTCCATCTCGCAGGATTGTCCAGCCAAGTGGACTGGAATCACAACTTTGGGCAAGCGTCCATTACGTTGAGCATGCTCCAATTTATCCGCCAAACAGGCAACGCTCATATTGTAAGTACGTGGGTCGATATCAACAAAATCAACATCAGCACCACAATAGCGAGCGCAATTTGCGCTTGCGACAAATGTCACCGGTGATGTCCAGACCAAATCGCCCGGCCCAACTCCTAGGGCCAAACAAGCAATATGCAATGCGCTGGTTGCGCTATTGACGGCAACGGCATATTTAGCCCCACAGTAACTGGCCACGACTTTTTCGAACTCGGGCACAACAGGACCTTGCGTGATGAAGTCAGATCTCAGCACCTCCACGACAGCATCAATGTCATCTTGGGAGATATTTTGGCGCCCGTATGGAATCATGGATTTTTATTGTCAATAATAAGCATGGAAAAACTCAGCCATCGCACTGAAATCAAAAAAACATTTCCGTTCGCATCGGCTCAAAAGTCGAATTCAACTTAGTCGTTTCCAAATAAATCTCGCGTATAGATTTTTTCTGAAACGTCATCCAGATCAAGCGATCGTCGATTTGCGATGATCACATCCGCCTCTTGCTTGAAAGCAGCCAAATCATTCACCACGCGGGAATGAAAATACCTTGCATCCTTTAACACTGGCTCGTAAACGATGACCTCAACCCCTTTGGCTTTAATTCGCTTCATTACCCCTTGAATAGCAGAAGCCCGAAAGTTGTCACTTCCCTGCTTCATCACTAAACGATAGATACCAACCACGGGAACTCGGTCTGTATCCCCAACTTGGCAAAGACGCACCACGTCACTAGCAATGAAGTCCTTACGCGTAGTGTTGGACTCAACTATGGCGCGAATCAGATTCTGCGGCACCTCGCGGTAATTGGCGAGAAGCTGCTTGGTATCCTTGGGCAAACAGGAGCCCCCATAGCCGAAACTGGGATTGTTGTAGTGGACACCGATTCGTGGGTCAAGGCAGACGCCATCTATGATCTGGCGCGTGTTGAGGCCATGGCTAGCGGCGTATGTGTCCAACTCGTTGAAGTAAGCGACGCGCATAGCTAGATAGGTGTTGGCAAAAAGTTTAATTGCCTCAGCTTCATCGCTGTCGGTGAATTGCACCGGGACACTTTGCTTGACAGCCCCCTTCTGTAGCAGCTCGGCAAATGTCTTCGCCCGCTCGGATGTCTCTCCAACAACGATACGCGACGGGTACAAGTTGTCGTAAAGCGCCTTTCCCTCGCGAAGAAATTCGGGGGAAAAGATGAGATTTTGCGTTCCAAGGGCTTGTTTTGTGCGCTTGGTGTAACCAACCGGGACAG
>SXGU01210089.1_pt1 | contig 14799 bp, 13 predicted proteins | sample 3174531 | NCBI WGS metagenome assembly SXGU01 (sample SAMN11356863, study PRJNA531348) | freshwater metagenome | isolation source: freshwater sample F1-140 | place: China: Fuxian Lake, Yuxi | collected 2017-12-25
CGTGGCTGTACCGCTCGATGATCATCAGGTCCTTCACCTGCACGGTGCCGTAATCGCAGACGCGGCCGAGGTCGTTGCGCGCGAGGTCCACGAGCATCACGTGCTCGGCCCGTTCCTTCGGATCGGCGAGCAACTCCTTCTCGAGCGCTAGATCCTCGGTCTCCGTCGCGCCGCGTCGGCGCGTGCCGGCGATGGGACGGATCTCCACGCGCTGTTCCTCGCAGCGGACGTGGATCTCCGGCGAGGCACCGACGAGCGCGAAGCCCTCGAGCTCCAGTAGGAACATGTAGGGCGAGGGGTTGATGGTGCGCGCGGCGCGGTAGATGTCGAGTGGCGCGGCCTTCACTGGCGTGCTGAAACGCTGCGAGCCGACGACCTGGATGATGTCGCCGGCCTTGATGTATTCCTTCGCCTTGAGCACGTTGGCGAGGAACTTCCCCTTCGCCACGTTGCTCTCGAACGGCGCCTCCGGCACCGGCCCGCCGAGCGTCACCGGCGCGTGCTCGCTCGGTTGCTCGAGCAATGAGACGAGCCGCTCGATCTCGCCCACGGCCTCTTCGTACGCCTCGGCCGGGCTGGCCGCGCCGTCGAGGCAGGCGTTGACGAGAATCGTGATCGTCTGCTGCGCGCGGTCGAAGATCAGTAACTCGTCTGCGATGAGGAAATACATCGTGGGCGTGCCGAGGTCATCCTGCGGCGGACGCGGCACGACCGGCTCGACGTCATGGATGAACTCGTACCCGATGAACCCGACCGCACCGCCGGTGAAACGCGGCAGGCCCGGCAACGCCACGGCCTTGTAGCGGGCCAACACCTTCTCGACCACCTCGAGGCCGTCCTTCACGCAGTTCTCGCACGGCTCCTTGCCGGGCGCGCGGATGGCGAACTTCTCCACCACCCGGCCATTCTCGATCACCTCGATGCGGCTGCCGGTCTGCCTGATGATAGCGCGCGGATTGCAGCCCACGAACGAGTAGCGGCCCACGTGTTCGCCGCCTTCCACGCTTTCGAACAGGAACGACTCGCCCTGCCCGCGGATCTTGCGGTAGGCCGAGAGCGGGGTCTCAAGGTCCGCGAGGATGCGGCGTGTGACGGGGATGAGGTTCCCCTGCGCCGACAGCTTCACGAACTCGTTTTGGGTCGGATGATGCATGGCTATTTCTTCCCGTAAATCTGCTCGGGCGTCTCGAGCTGCGGCTCGGTGACCTTTTCGCCCGCGCCCTCGGTCACGGAGCGGAAGAAGCAGCTCTTGTAACCCTCGTGGCAGGCCGCGCCCGTCTGCTCCACCTGGATCAGCAGCGTGTCGCCGTCGCAGTCGAACGCCACATCCTTCACCACTTGCACATGGCCGCTCGACTCGCCTTTCATCCAGAACTTCTGGCGCGAACGGCTCCAGAAATGCGTCCGGCTCGTCGCGAGGGTGGATTCCAGCGAAGCGCGGTTCATCCACGCCATCATCAACACGCGCCCTGTGGACTGTTCCTGCACGATGGCGGGGATCAGCCCCTCCGCGTTGAACTTCAGCCTGTCGTAAAAGCTCATGAGGCGATTTTACCACAAAGCCGCGCTGTCCAAAAGCGTTTTTGCCGACGCTTAGCTCTGCTTTAGCAGGAAGGCGAAGACGACCGGCAGCCAGCGCGATTGGGCGAGGTCGGTCATGGGCGGACGGGGATTTTCTGCTGCGCGAGATATTCCTTCACCTGCCCCACGGTATAGGTGCCGAAGTGGAAGATGCTCGCGGCGAGGACGGCGTCTGCCCGTCCCTCGAGCAGTACCGACGCCATGTGCTCGAGCGTGCCCGCGCCTCCGCTGGCGACGACGGGAACGCCGACCGACTCGGAAACACGCCGCGTGATGACGAGGTCGAAGCCGGCCTTCGTGCCGTCGGCATCAATGGAGTTGAGCACGATTTCGCCCGCGCCGAGCGCGACGGCTTTCTTCGCCCATTCCACGGCATCGAGTCCGGTCGGTTGCCGGCCGCCCTTGGCGAAGACCTCCCATTTGTCCGGCGCGACCTTCTTGCAGTCGATGGAGACGACGATGCATTGGCTGCCGAACTTCTCGGCGCCTTGTCGGATGAGGTCGGGCATGGAGAGCGCGGAGGAGTTGATGCTGACTTTGTCCGCGCCGGCCTTGAGCATGGCGTGCATGTCCTCGACGGTGCGGATGCCGCCGCCGACGGTGAGCGGCATGAAACACTGGTCGGCGGCGCGCTCGATGACATCCACCATCGAGGCGCGGCCGTGGGCGCTGGCGGTGATGTCGAAGAAGACCATCTCGTCAGCCCCCTGCTCGTTGTAACGCACAGCTAGCTCGACGGGGTCGCCCACATTGCGCAGTTCGCCCGCCTCGGCGCGCCCGAACTGCACACCGCGAGTGACCTGCCCGCCGTGGACGTCGAGACACGGGATGACGCGTTTCGTTAGCATAACATCAACAGGAGCACCTTAACGGGCGCTGGCGCCGCGGCGCAACGTGGTTTTCATTGCGACCGCTGAAAATAAAAACCGGCGACCAATGGCCGCCGGTTGGTTGAAGGAGTGAATGGGTTACTTCGCGAGGCTGAACTTGCCGTCGCCGACTTTCTTAAACACCTTGCCGCTATAAAGCAGGACGTTGAGCGAGTTCATCGGATCCTTGGTGGCGAACTTATAGCCGGCCTTCTTGATGGCCTCGAGGATCTCAGGCTTGGTGAGTTCTTTGCCTTCGATGGATTGGGTCACGGCATCCTTGAGTGAGAGCTTATTCTTCGCATGCTTGCGGCCAGGAGCTTTGGCGGCGCGTGCCGGATTGGTCGCAGCGGCTTTGGTGACGGCGATGGCGCCGCCGCCGAGGGCTTTGTGGATCTGGGCGAGGCGCGCTTCGAGGCCGGCTTTTTCCTTTAGAAGAGCGTCGCGGAGGTGGATGTATTGTTTGAGGGCGTCAGTTTTCATCGTTGGGATGCCAATAATAGCGGCCGCTGAAATTAGTACAATAATTATGTTTTAGAATCTCCACCATCGGCCGATGGTGTTGTGTGCTATTTACACCCCTGTAACGTCGCGTGTGCGGTGAATGGCCAGTTTCCACTGGCGTCGAATCCTCCAGTATCGTAGCGTGCCGCACACTGAGAAGAGGTTTAATCGCGCTGAAGAAGCGCGGCGAAGGAAAGGCTGAATGATGATTCGGACCAACTGCACCACTGTCACCGCCATTGCGTTGCTGGCCGCGCTCGCCGCGGGTTGCGGCACGACGGGGATGAATCCCCACGGAGTCAATGTCACCGAGATGAAGGCCGACGAACGCGGGTTCGTGGCCGGCACCGGCATCGAGTCTCAAGACCTTGTGGCGGTGGCGGACAAGATGGCCCGCAGCATCCTGGCTACGCCGCAGATCGCCAACGCGCAGGGCAAGCCCAACATCGTTCTTGAACCGGTGGTCAATGAGACACGATTCCCGATCAACAAGGAGATTTTCCTCACCCGCATCCGCGTGACCTTGAACACTAAGGCCGGCGGCAAGGTGACGTTCCTCGCGCGCGATCGGATGGATGCGCTGGAGAAAGAGCGCGACCTGAAGCAGACCGGCAAGGTCACCGGCGGTACGCCGAACGCGCCGGTCGAGTTCAAGGGGGCGGACTTTATCCTCACCGGCAAGCTGCAGAGCCTCTCCACCCGCAGCAACACCGGCGCAAGCGATTACGTTCTCTACACTTTCCAGCTCATCGATCCGCGTACCAGCGCGATTCTTTGGGAGGACTTTGCGGAGATCAAGAAACAGGGGCAGAGCGACGCAGTCTATCGCTGAACGCCTCCCCCGCCGGCCATGAACAAGGTCTGCCAGCTCGCCGCGGTCGCGTTGCTCGCGGCCGGTTGCGCGGCGCCGGAGATCAAGAAGGCGCCGACAGCCAGCAATGACTTGGTTGAGGAAGGACTGAAACTCATCGCCGCCGCTCCCGCCCCGGACAAGATTCTCTGGCGTTATCGTGTGGCGCTGGTCGCGATGAAATCGGGACGGTTCGCCGAAGCCCGACAGCTTCTCGACGACTGCCTGCCGACCATCGGCGCCATCCTCACCGCCGATGAGCGGACCATCAAAGCCCGCAGCCTTTTCGGCAACGAGGCGCAGAAGATTTACGTCGGCGAACCGTACGAGCAGGCGATGGCCTATTTCTACCGCGGCCTGCTCTACTGGATGGACGGCGAGCCGGACAATGCCCGCGCCTGTTTCAAGAGCGCGCAGCTCATCGACGGCGATGCGAGGGATAAGGCGTTCGCCAGCGACTTCGTGCTGCTCGATTATCTCGATGGCCTCGCCACGACGAAGCTGCTCGGGGACGGCAGCGACATGCTCCGCCGCGCGCGCGCCTCCGCCAAGACCAACGCGTTGTCCGGCTACGCCGCCTCGGCCAACGTGTTGGTGTTTGCTCAATTCGGCTTTGGTCCACTCAAACACGGCGGCGGCAAGTACGGCGAACGGCTCCAATACCACGCTGGTCATTCGACGGTGGTCGCGGCGCGATTCAAGATGGGCGAGCAGATGGCGGAGGCGAAGGCGTTCGATGATCTGACCTTCCAAGCCACCACGCGCGGCGGGCGGTTGATGGACGACATTCTCGCTGACAAAGGGTCGTTGAAAAAGCCGCTCGATGCGATTGCGACCCTTGCGCCCGCGGCCGGCGCGGTGCTGGCTGGGCCGAAGGAGACGCGTGCCGCCGCACTGCCGGTCATCGGCGCGGGGATCGCCGCCGGGGCGGTGAGCAACACCGCCGAGGCGATGGCTGACACGCGCACGTGGAACAACCTGCCGCAACACCTCGCGTTCACCGCGTTCCGTCTGCCTCCGGGCCCGCAGGCTGTCGCCATCGAATTCCTCGACCGCGACGGGAAGCCCTTGCCGAAACTCTCACGCAGCCTCACCTTCGAGGTGCGCGCCGATCGCGACACCGTGTTGTTCATCTCCGACCAATGAAACGAACCGCCATGAAAACCCCGCTCCTCCCTCTCGCCACGTTCGCCGCCGTACTGCTCGCCGGTTGTGTCGGCGGTGCTTATGGGCCCGCCAACACGTCTCGTCACGACCTCGAGAACCGCGAGAAGTTCGTGCTGCTCGACAGTCTCACGCAATCCGCCGTCACCTGTTCCGGCCTGCAGGAGCGCCGTTTGGCCGATGGCCGCCTCGAGGTGAGCGCGAACGTGCGGAACCGCGAGAACAAGCGCATCCAGGTGCAGATCAACTGCGTCTTCAAAGATGCCAACGGATTTTCCACCGGCGACGAGACGCCGTTCCAGACGCTCATCCTCACCGAGAACGCGCAGGAGACTTCCACCTTCACTTCGCTCAACGACAAGGCGCAGCGTTACACCATCCGCGTGCGGCTCGCGCGTTGAGCGGTGTGTCGGAAATGAAACGGTTGCTCGCCCAACTCAGCTTCACTGCGATCGTGGCGACCGCTGCGCCGCTGGAACCATCGCCCGTCCGGAACGAGTCGTTTGTTTACACGGACAAGCCCGCGCTGGTCCTCGCGCCGCTTGTCAGCCCGAGCGCGGCACGGATCGTGACGGAACGGTTTCAAGCGGCTTACGCGAAACTCGGCCAGCCGCGTCTGCTCATCCGCGTCAATCCGCAGGCCCGCGCATTGAACAATCCGAATGCGCCCACCGCGCCCGATCCGGTGAAGCAAGAAGAGCTGCCGGCGGAGGCCCGGGAGCTGCTGCCACTTTTCATGCGCTTGTTCGTACAGGCGGGCGGGCGTGTCTTGGAGAAGGAAACCGGTGCTGAAGCGGCGGAGATTGTCATCGAAGTGCTCGCTGCGACACGGCGGTTGGCCGTGCGCGAGGTGTCGGGTGACCGCGTGCATCTGGTGCCGGAATTGCAGTTGGCGGCGGTACGGTTGGCGGATGGCCGGCTGCTGGCGCAGGTCAGCGTCCGCGAATTATTCGGTACGGATGCCGAGGCGGCACGGTTGCTGCGTCACTTCAAGTTGACCGAATTGGCCGAGGCCGCAGCGCTGCGGTTGATGGAAGAGCTGGCTACAACGAAACAGCCTTAACGTGCTTTCTCGGCGCAGTGGAGGCTCATCGCGCCGCCGAGTAGATTTATGACGCGCACCTTCGCGCAACCCAATGTACGCAGCGTCTCGGCCACGCCTTCTTGCGCGGGGTAATGCTGCAGTGACTCGAGGATGTAGGCGTAGGCCGCGGCGTCGCCGCAAAGGATGCGTCCGAAAATCGGCACGGCGAAACGCAGGTAACCAAAATAGAGCGCGCGCCAGAGAGGGCGGGGCGGTTTGCCGAAATCGAGGATGACGAGCCGGCCGCCGGGACGCGTCACGCGGTGCATCTCGCGGAGGCCGCCGGCGAAGTCCGCGAGGTTCCGTAGGCCGTAGCTGAGGGTGACGATGTCGAAGTGCGCGTCGGGGAACGGCGTTTTCAGCGCGTCGCCGTGGAGGAATTCGATCGGGCTTGTGCCGGCGGAAGATTTGCGCCGGTTCGCTACGGCGAGCATTTCCTCGCTGAAATCGAGGCCGGTGACTTCAGCGCCCGCACGGGCGAGCGCAAAGGCGACGTCGCCGGTGCCGCAGCAGAGGTCGAGTGCGCGCAGGCCGGGCCGCGCGTCGGCGAGGCGCGCGAGTCGGCGTTTCCACAACCGGTGCAAGCCGAAGCTTTGCAGGTCGTTGATCAGATCATAACGCGGCGCGATACGGGCGAAGAGGGAGTTGACCTTCGCCGCGCGGGTGGCGTCCGGCGTGTAGTACGCGTTGCCCATCGGATGGAGTATCGCGGAAATAGAGGGAGGCGGAAACACTGAATTGGCGGGGAGCGGCCGCCGTCTTTCGTGCAGGTTTTTCGCCTTCGAAATGGGGGCGCGGAGGTGCCGGTCGTTTTTCGGTTTATCAAAAAGACGGTTGCAAATGAAATCGCGGCGGCGTTACAAGCTGCCGTTACGCCTATGGGAAAGGCCCTCATCATCGCGGAGAAACCGTCCGTCGCCGGCGACATCGCCAAGGCGCTTGGCGGCTTCAAGAAGCACGACGACTATCACGAGAGTGATCAGTTCGTGGTCGCTTCCGCAGTCGGTCATCTGGTGGAGATCGCCTGTCCGGAGGAGTTCGAGGCGAAGAAGGGCAAGTGGTCGCTCACCAATCTGCCGGTGATTCCGCCGCACTTCGACCTCAATCCGATCGAGCGCAGCGCGTCCAAGCTGCGGACGCTCCAGAAGCTGATCAAGCGCAAGGATGTGGATGCGCTGATCAATGCCTGCGACGCCGGGCGTGAGGGCGAACTGATTTTCCGCAACGTCGTCCGCTACACGAAAGCGAAGCAGCCGATCCAGCGACTTTGGCTGCAATCGATGACGCCCGCGGCGATCCGCGGGGGGTTCGAGCGCCTGCGGAGCGACGAGACGATGCGCCCGCTGGCCGACGCCGCGACCTGCCGCAGCGAGGCCGACTGGCTGGTGGGGATCAACGGCACGCGGGCGATGACCGCGTTCAACTCGAAGGGCGGCGGCTTTAACAAGACGACCGTCGGCCGCGTACAGACGCCGACGCTCACGCTGCTGGTCGAGCGCGAGGAGAAGATCCGCAAGTTCATCCCGCGCGGTTACTGGGATCTGCTCGCTCATTTCCAATGCGCCGCCGGGGAGTACGAGGGCCGCTGGTTGGATGAGAATTTCTCCAGGCCTGTTGGCAAAGAGGTGGATGAAGCCCTGCGCGCCGAGCGGATTTGGGATCAGGCAAAAGCGGAAGCGATCCGCGCCAAGTGCCTCGGGAAGCCCGGCGTCGTCACCGAGGAGAGCAAGCCGTCCACCTCGCTCTCCCCGCTACTCTTCGATCTGACCAGCCTGCAGCGCGATGCGAACCGCCGGTTCGGGTTCTCGGCGAAGAACACGCTGGCCATCGCGCAGGCGCTGTACGAGCGGCACAAGGCCCTCACCTATCCGCGTGTGGATTCGCGCCATCTGCCCGAGGAATACGTGAGCGTGGCGAAGGATGCGCTCGAAGCGATGAGCGGTTCGGCCTACGCGGGCTTCGCCGGGGCGATCCTGCGTGAGGGCTGGGTGCGGCCGAACAAGCGCATCTTCAATAACGCGAAGGTGAGTGACCACTTCGCGATCATCCCGACGAACGTCGAGCCGAAGAATCTCACCGACGCGGAGCGCAAGATTTACGACATGGTGGTGCGTCGGTTCCTCGCGGTTTTCTATCCGCCGGCGGAGTTCCTCATCACCACGCGCATCACGCGGGTCGAGGGCGAGCCGTTCAAGAGCGAGGGCAAGGTGCTGGTGAAGACCGGTTGGTTGGAGATTTACGGCAAGGAAGCAGACGAAGGCGAGAGCGATGGAAAGACGCTCGTGGCCGTTCAGCCGGACGAGCGTGTGCAGACGCGGGAGGTCGAGGTGCGCGGCGCACAGACCAAGCCGCCGCCGCGTTACAACGAGGCGACGCTGCTCGGCGCGATGGAGGGCGCGGGCAAGATGGTCGAGGACGAGGAGTTGCGCGAGGCGATGAGCGAGCGCGGCCTCGGCACGCCGGCCACGCGCGCGGCGATCATCGAGGGTTTGATCAGCGAGGAATATGTCCATCGCACGGGCAACGACCTGCAGGCGACCGCGAAGGCGTTCATGTTGCTGGCGCTGTTGCGCGGCCTCGACGTGGAGGAGTTGACGAAGCCCGAGCTGACCGGCGGTTGGGAGTTCAAGCTGCGCGAGATGGAGCAGGGCCGGCTTTCGCGCCCGGAATTCATGGCCGAGATCGCCGAGATGACGCGGCACATCGTGGGCCGCACGAAGGCGTTTCAAGGTGACGAGGTGCCGGGGGATTTCGGCGATCTGCCGGTGCCCTGCCCGAAGTGCGGTGGCGTGGTGAAGGAGAATTACCGTCGGTTCCAGTGCCAGAAGTGCGACTTCAGTCTGCCGAAGTTTTTAGCCGGCCGCCTGATGGAGGCGACGGAGACCGAGCGGCTCGTCCGCGAGAAGCAGATCGGGCCGTTGCAAGGTTTCCGCAGCAAGAAAGGGTTCCCCTTCGCCTCTGTGCTCAAGCTCGATGCCGAGAACAAACTCGTCTTCGATTTCGGCGAGGAGAAGAAGGACGACGCCGGCGGTGCGATAGCAGTCGATTTCACCGGCAAAGAGCCGATTGGCAAATGCCCGAAGTGCAGCGCCGGCGTCTTCGACAATGCGATGAACTACGTCTGCGAGAAGGCCGTGGGCGCGGCGAAGAGCTGCGATTTCCGGACCGGCGCGATCATCCTGCAGCAGCCGATCGGCCGCGAGCAGATCGCCAAGCTGCTCGAGACGCGCAAGACCGATCTGCTCGACAAGTTCGTCTCCAAGCGCACCGGCCGCACGTTCAAGGCCTACCTCGCGCTCGACAAGGAGAACAAAGTTTCCTTCGAGTTCGAGAAGCGCGAGCCGAAGGCGGGCGGTGCGCGAAAGGCCCGTGAACCGCAGCCGAAGATTGATTTTACGGGGCTCCAGCCCTTCGCCAAATGTCCGCTGTGTGGCGGCAGCGTGTACGAGACCGAGAAGGATTATCTCTGCGAGAAGACGCAGGCCGACAAGCGCGCGTGCAAATTCAAGACGGGCAAAGTCGTCTGCCAGCGGGCGGTCGAGCCCGAGCAGGTGCGCAAGCTCATCGCCGACGGCCGCACCGATCTGCTCGAGAATTTCATTTCCAAGCGCGGCAAGCCGTTCAGCGCGCATCTCGCCCTCGGCACCGAAGGCAAGGAAAAGGGCCGCGTCATCTTCAAGTTCGCCGATAGCGACTAGACTTCGCCTGCGATGGCTGACTCCGCTGCCACCGTCGGGACGCCGGATGCGTGGGTGAAGGAATTTCTGCAGCATCTGGCGACCGACCGCGACGCCTCGGCCCACACGCAGCGCAATTATCGGCAGGCACTGGCGGAGTTCGCCGCGTGGCATGGGGCGGAACGCCACAGCCCGCCGTCGTGGGCGCGATTGCAACGCGATGATTTCCGCGCGTATCTCCGTTTCCTTGGCCGCCGTAATCTAAGCCGCGCGGCGACGCGCCTGCGGTTCTCCGCGTTGCGCACGTTCTACAAGTTTCACGTCCGGCGCGGCCGGCTGGAGTCCGTTCCTATCAAGGATCTCACTTTGCCCAAGCTCGGCAAACGGCTGCCGCAGTTCCTCACGGTGCAGCAGATGAACGATCTGTTGGTCGCGCCGTTCAAGGAGCTCGAGACGCATCGGAAAGCGGCCGGGAGCGGATTCGACCCGGCGGCCTATGTGCGTGACGCTGCGGTTCTCGAGGTCATCTACTCGTCGGGTCTGCGCATCAGCGAGCTGTGCGGCCTGCGTGTGCAGGATATCGATTGGCAGCAGCAGCTCGTGCGCGTGCGCGGCAAGGGGAAGAAGGAGCGGCAGGTGCCCATCGGCGCGCCCGCGCTCGACGCCATCCGCGCTTACTGGAAGCTGCTGCGGGAACGGCCCGGCGCGGCGTCGCCGATTTTCTATGGTTCCTCGAACTGTCTCGAACCGGTCGCGCCGAGGATGGTTCAACTGCGTTTCAAAAAATATCTGGCTGCCGCGGGTCTCGATCCGAAACTCACGCCGCACAAGCTGCGCCACAGTTACGCCACGCATCTGCTCGATGCCGGCGCGGATCTGCGCAGTGTGCAGGAGTTGCTCGGCCACGCGAACCTCGCCACCACGCAGATTTATACCCACCTGAGCACCGACCGGCTCAAGCGCGCCTACGATGCGGCCCATCCGCGCGCGTAGGCATTTGCGGATTGCTCCGCGGCGGGCAATCTGCTAACAACTCCGCGCAGGAGGGAGATGAGCGATTCCGAGAAAGTGGATTTGGGCGTTTGGTCAAAACTGACCAAGGTCGTGATCAGCTTGATCCTTGTGGCCGTGGCCGTCGGGGTGGCGGTTTGGTACTTGCCGTTGATCAATCAAAACGAGCGGATGCGCCAGGAACTGCACAAGCTCGCCACCGAGGTCAAACGCGAGGAGGATTTCGCCCGTCAAATGAAGTCGGCTACCGACGCGTTGCGCAACGATCCCCGCACGGTCGAGCGCCTCGCCCGCGAAAAACTCGGCTACGCCAAGCCGGGGGAGACCATCATCCGCTTCCAGAACCCGCCCGGCGCACCGTGAGCGTCGGGCGCCCTTCGCCCCTTCCCATCCACCGAGAAAACGTTTGCGTTCGAGCGCGTATTGCGGCTTAAATCGGCCCTTGCGCTCTGGCCGCGGCGTGTGTCGGCCAACCCAGTAATGAGCCAGCGGAAGATCTATTATTTCGACAACAACGCTACCACGCGGGTCGCCCCCGAAGTGGTCGAGGCGATGTTGCCGTTCCTGATCGAGCACTGGGGCAATCCTTCCAGCGCGTATCGTTTCGGGAGCGACGTGACGCGGAACCTCGAAGCCGCGCGTGCGCAATGCGCTGCGCTCATCAACGCCGATCCGCGCGAGATCATCTTCACCAGTTGCGGCACCGAGAGTAATAACACCGCGATTCACAGCGCGCTTGTCACTCAACCTGGCAAGCGCCACATCGTCACCACCGCCGTCGAGCATTCGGCGAACATCAAGTTCTGCCAGGCTCTCGCCAAGCGCGGCCACGAGGTCACCTTTCTGCCGGTGGATTCGCTCGGCGAACTCGATGTCCATCTGCTCGCTGAATCCATCCGCCCCGACACCGCCATCGTCTCGGTGATGTATGCGAACAACGAGACCGGTGTGCTTTTCCCGATCGAGGAGATCGCTGCGCTCTGCCGCGCCAAGGGCGTGCTTTTCCACACCGACGCCGTGCAGACGCCCGGCAAATTGAAGCTCGATGTGAAAGCGCTCGGCGTGGATTCTCTCTCCCTTTCCGCCCACAAACTCCATGCGCCGAAAGGCGTCGGTTTGCTGTACGTCCGCAAGAACACGCCTTATCAGCCCTACCTCGTTGGCGGCGGTCAGGAACGCGGACGCCGCGGCGGCACGGAGAACGTGGCGAACATCGTCGCCTTCGGCCGCGCGGCCGACTTGGCGGTAGCCACGTTGAACGACGAGAACACCCGCGTGCGCGCGCTGCGCGACCGTTTGGAAGACACGTTGATCAAAACCATCGCTGGCACCGCGCGCAACGGCGGCAAGGAGCCGCGTCTGCCGAACACCGCGAATCTTTCCTTCGACGGCGTCGAGGCCGAGGCCGTGCTGTTGTTGCTCGATCAGGCCGGCATCTGTGCCTCCAGCGGCAGCGCCTGCACCACCGGTTCGCTCGAGCCGTCGCACGTGCTCACCGCGATGAGCCTCAGCTCCGCGCGCGCCCGCGGCTCGGTGCGCTTCAGCCTCGGCATTTACACGACCGCCGAGGAGGTGGATTATTTGCTGAAGGAATTGCCCTCCATCATCGCCAAACTGCGGGCCATGTCGCCCGCTGAACGCGAGGCGAAGATCGCCGCCCACCGCGGCGCGCCAGTGCCGGCGTGATTCAGCTGGTGGGGCGGGTGTAACCAAGTTAGAGTGGCCGCCGTCTCACCTCTAGTTGTAACGAAGATCTGTTATGAAAATCATACTCGCCATGCTCGTTGCCGCCGGTGCCGGTTCTGCCGCCACCTATTTCGCGGTCAATTTCGCGGTCAGTAAACCTGAAGCGGCCAAGCCGTCCGCAGCCAGTTCTGCGGAGACGCCGAAGGTCAAAGCCAAGCCGGAGAGGTCGCTGCTCACCAGCAAATCCAAGTCGCCGCGCGTTGAAACTTCCGAGTCGAAGTCCGCGGCGCCGGCCGTTGGCGGTCTTTCCGCCGAGGAGATCATCGCGGAGCTGATCGAGTTCAAGCCCGCTGCCGAGAAGAGCCGCAACGCTGGGGTGCGTCGGTTGATTCACCGTTTTGAGAGCCTGAACGACATGGGGCCCGCCGCGCTGCCGGCCATCAAAGACTTTCTTGCCAAGAATCAGGATGTCGAATTCCTCCGTGAACGCGAAGGCGGCCTCGGCAACGAGGGGGATCGCGGTCGCGGTGATCGCGGAGGCCCGTCGCAGTGGGCCACGATGCTCAGCGCCTTTGGTGGCGGCCGGTTGCCGGAGGCCGATTCCCTTTATCCCGTGTCGCTGCGTCTCGGTATCTTTGAGGTCACGCGCCAGATTGGTGGCGCGGAAGCCGAGGCCATTCTCGCCGGGGTGCTGGACCAGACGGCTCGCGGCGTCGAAGTGGCCCACCTCGCGCGCGTCCTTGACGAGGTGGCGCCGGGCAAGTATCGCGATCAGATCCTCGCGGCGGCCAAGGAACTTCTGGCCAATCCGCCGGCGGTCGAGAATCCGTCGCGTCTCGACGAGATGGGCCGTAATTATCTTTTCTCGCTCCTCTCGAAGTATCAGGACAAGAGCTTTGCCGACAAAGCGCAGGAGATGCTCGTGAGCACTGATGGGCGCGTGAACAATTCCGCATTGAACTACCTCACCGAGACGCTCAAGGAACAGTCGTTGCCCCTCCTGTACAAGGTTTACAAAGATCCGAGCATCACGAACGGCTTGTCCAAACTTCCGGTCGTCACCGCAGCGTTGAACTACGTGGGCCAGCATCCGCAGGCCGACGCGATGTTCAAGGAGATGGTGTTGGACGAAAAAAATCAGGCCCGTTGGATGGTCATCGGCAATTTGGTGCGTGGTGGCGAAGACATCAAGCCCGAGACCATCAAGGCCCGCCAGCAACTGCTCGCCTCGGTGAAAACCGAGATCAAGGACGAGCGACTCACCGGCATGATGGATCGCGTGAATCAAGAGCTCGAACGTCAACTCGATCCCAACGCCCCGCCGCGTGAGGGCGGCCTCCGCGGTATCTTCGGTGGTGGCGGTTTTGGTGGCGGGCAAGGCGGTTCCGGCGCTCCCGGCGGTAACACAGGCGGCGACAGCGGCCGTGGCAATCGCGGTAAAGGCGCCCCAAAGAGTAACCCCCAAAAGTAAGTTTCATCGCAGATGAATCAGACGGGACAGGCTTTCGGCCTGTCCCGTTTTGTTTTAAGCCTGCGTGGGCAAATACATCGCATCATCTCTCGCCAGTTTCGATGGGTTGGGCCTTGTACCTTACCGTTGGTTACACAAGCAGTTCGATCACCGGCGGCAGGGTGTCTTCGTGGCCGCCGTGGCATTGTTTGACACGCGGTGCGCCTGCGGTATGATATCCCCCCTTTATTTATGAAGAGCAGACCGCATATCGCAATCGTCGGCGCGACGGGCGCCGTGGGCGTGGAGATGATCCAGACGCTCGAGAAGCGCAAATTTCCCGTGGGCCAACTCACGTTGCTGGCCTCGGCCCGCTCGGTCGGCAAGAAGCTGAAGTTCCGCGGCAAGCCGGTGACCGTGCGCGAGCTGACGAAGGATTCCTTCGCCGGTGTGGACATCGCCCTCTTCAGTGCCGGCGGCTCGATCTCGAAGGAGTTCGCGCCCGCCGCGGTGCAGGCCGGTTGTGTGGTGGTGGACAACTCGAGTGCGTTCCGGATGGACGACCGCGTGCCGCTCGTCGTGCCCGAGATCAATGCCGCGGACATCCGCCGGCACAAAGGCATCATCGCCAATCCGAATTGCACCACGGCCATCACGTTGATAGCGCTCTATCCGCTGCACCGGCGTTTCGGCGTGAAGCGCATCTTCGCCTCGAGCTATCAAGCCGTCTCCGGCACGGGCGCGAAAGCCATCGAGGAGTTGGAGCGGCAGGTCGGACAGGTCGTGGCGGGCAAGCCGGTGACGAAGGAAGTCTATCCTCACCAGATCGCCTTCAACGTGTTGCCGCACGTGGATTCGTTTCTCCCTACTGGTTACACCAAGGAAGAGATGAAGATGGAGAACGAGGGCCGCAAGATCATGCA
>SXGU01421957.1_pt1 | contig 14796 bp, 10 predicted proteins | sample 3174531 | NCBI WGS metagenome assembly SXGU01 (sample SAMN11356863, study PRJNA531348) | freshwater metagenome | isolation source: freshwater sample F1-140 | place: China: Fuxian Lake, Yuxi | collected 2017-12-25
ACTGCGGGACGGAGGAGGACGGAGGAGGACGGAGGAGGACGTGGGGGCGCTCAGGCTGCCGGAACTGCTGTTCGACTACTTCACCAGCCGGGCGGTGAGCACCACGCCGTTCACATGACACTCGCCGGCGGTCACGTTCACGCCGGTCTTGACCCAGTTCTGATATCCGGCGGCACCGACAGTCACGGTGTAGCTGCCCTTTCGCTCATACGCCAAGGCGGTGCTCACTGCACCGCTCCCTGGGGTCGTGAAGAAGTGGGTGGTGGAATCGGTATATGTGCCATCCGCTACACGGGCGAACAGCCCGGTGAATGCCGCCGGCTGACCCGTGAGCGAATCAACCACAGTGAGGCTGATCGCCGCGCGAGCCTCGGTCGTGCAGACGAGTTCGTCGCCCGGGTCGTTGACGGAACCACATGCGGCGGAAATAAGAATGGCAACAGCCAAAGCGACTTTCCCAACGCGAGTACTCATATGAAGTGGACCGGGGTGAGTTGTACCATCACTAATACCCCAATCACTACTGATCGATGTCTATCGGTGTCGCGGTACCGCACCGCTTTTGTGGCGCGCAGCGAGCTCCACATAGGCGCGATACCCGTTCGCCACGCGCGCCCGCTGCTCCTCGGTCAGTTCGCCCTTCACCTTGCCGGGCACACCGAGCACCAGCGAGTTGGGCGGTATCACCGCACCCTCGGCGACAACCGCACCCGCACCGATCAGCGAGCCGGCTCCGATACGCGCGTTGTTGAGCACAATCGCGCCAATGCCGATCAGCGCGCCGTCCTCCACAATCGCGCCGTGCACCATCGCGAGATGACCAATCGTCACGCGCTTGCCGACGATACAGGGAACATTCTCGTCGCAATGAATAACGGCGCCGTCCTGCACATTCGAGTCGTCGCCAATCGCAATGCGGTCCGTGTCGCCCCGCAGCACCGCGCCGGGCCAGACGCTGCTCCGCGCACCGAGCGTGACGTTGCCGAGTACGGTGGCCTGCTCGTGAATGAAGGCGGTGGGATCAATACTCAAAATGGCAGCCCCACGGTGATGTACGATGCGACATTCGACGTCCCGAAGTACTTCCTGCCGGATGTCGGGGTCGCGACGCCTATCCGAAGGCGATAGGGCGAATCGTACTGGAAGGCCGCGTCGAGATGCAGTTCCGCGCCCACACTTCCCATCCACTCGCGGGGTGTGGCGCGCGGACAGATCGGTGAGCCCTTGGCGCCCGACGGGCACCAAGCCGCAGCGGCATCAGCAAAGAACGCCGCGGAGAGCCGTTGAAAGAAGACCGGCGTCGCGCCCAGGCCTTTTGCAGGAAGTGCGATCGGCAGCCGATACTCGGCGTTGCCGCCAAACGCACGGCTGCCATACTGCGCTCCCGACGGGAAACCTCGCACGAAGAAAGTGCGCCGGCCCTCGCCGATGGTCAGGCCGGGGACGAGCTGCACGATTCCACCGCTACCACCGCCGGCGCCGAAATCGCTCGCGTGGTTTTGCGACGCATTGGCAGCGGCAGCGCGAGCGGCAAACAGGTGATGTATGCGGCCGCCGAAGTCGAGGCCGCGATAGGCCGCCAGCCAACCGATGACGCTCGCGGTGTTGCTGCCATACCCGTTATCGCTGCGCCAACGCTGCCGTGCCGTGGCGCTGAATGAAATGCCATTTTCGGGGCCCAACGCGAGCGCCGGCTGGCGCGCATTGCTATACGCGACGCTCACGAACGGCGAGGGGTAGGTGTAGCGCTTCCTCAGCGAAGGGTCGAGCTGGGCAATGAGCGGCGCGGGATCAGTTGCGAAGTCGCGCCACTCAAGAGAGGCGCCCACTGAAAGTGCCATCCCCTGCCGAATTCGCGGCCGCGAGAACGTCAGTGCCGCACTCGCAAAGATCTTGCGCCGCTGCAGGGTGCCAACGGTCCGGCCACCGGAGTCGGTGAGCGCGAAGTGATCCCACACTTCCTCACCGCCAAGGTGCACGACCGGGCGCCCCATCCCTGCATACGAGTAGTTGGCCGACCAGCTCGGCTCGGCGAGATCCGGTTCGTACGCCGCACGCAGCGACCACGCGTGGCGGCCGACAAGATCGCTGCCTCCCGTGAACAGCCCATATGCGTAGCGATTGCCGTCACCCGGTTCCAGGGTGGGAAGCCAGTACGTGGGCAACGCGCTTCGCAGCGCGCTGTAGTCGCCGCTCGGCGCATCGGCGCGCGCAAGCGAAGTGCCTCGGGCAGCGGGCAGAACGCTCGTGGAATCGGCGGCAGCCGCTCTTCCGTTTGCGGCCAGCACTGTGACGTTCAGGCCGTCACTCCAAAGTTGCATCGTCGCCACGCGCGTGCCATCGGGCGAAACCTCGGCCTCGTACAATCCGGTCGGCGAATCGGCGATCCGCACGAGCGCGCCAGTGGAAACGCTGGCGCGATAGATCGCCGAGCGACCGCTGCGGTCACTGGAGAAATAGATCGTGGAGTCGCCTGCACCCCATGAGGGGCCTCCGTTCACGGCACGGGTGCGACCCAGAGTGCGAATCTCGCGCCCGGTGAGATCGAGAAGCGCGATAGCGCTCGTTCCGCCGCGGGACCATTGCGTTGAGGCGATCTGTTTGCCATCACGTGACCAGCGCGGCTCGCTGTAGAGCACCGCCGACGACGCTTCTGTGATCGGCGTGATCGTCGCACCGCGTTCGCTCGCCAGAATACGAACCAGGCGCGCTTCGCCAGCCTGGAGTTGCACGGCGACAATGCACAGATCGGGCCGCGCCGTACCGGCCGACGGCGCCGCCGCGCCCGCCGGAAGCGGCGCGCCACTCGTGTCGCAATAGCGCGCATCGGGATGCGTGAGCCGCGCGCCGTTGGTGAGTCGCCACGTGCGCCCACCGTGCTCGGCATAGAGATCGGTGCGCTGCGTGTACGGATCAGAATATTCCTGCTGCGCAAAGACCCGCCATCCGCCCGCGAGCGGAACGCTCACGTCGTTCGTGTTTCGCTCAGCCAGAGTCGTGACGGCACCGCCGCTCGCCCGAACCGAACGAAGCGCGGGGACGGACTTGGGATCGGCACCGGTCCAGATGAGCGTCGAATCGTCCAGCCAGCGTGGGCGCACGGCGAACCAGCCGCCGGTTGCAGCGCGCGCCGGGGGCGACACGCTCTGCGCAACGCGCTTCGCCTCGCGTTGCACCGAATCGCTCCAGAGCGCAAATGCCGAATCGAAACTGATGCCGAAGGCGCGGCGCGCATTGGTGTTCAAGAGAAACGGAATCGTCCGGCCGGCGGTGATGTCGACATAGTCGCGCATCGCATTGGGGCCGGCGTTCGACGCGGCTTTGCCGATCAGTGGCGTCCCATATGTGTACGCCATGTTGCCCAAGGGATAGATGGGCGACGCCGCTGAAAGCTCGTTGCGCGCCGGCGGATCGTCACCGAGCGCGTGTGCGCGCGCAACGGCGCCAAAATCCGTGCCGTAGACGCGCCCCGCACCTGTGATTTTCGACTCGTATTGAACGGCGAGCCCTTCGGCGAGCCAGCTCGGCGAATAGGCGCCGGGAAACAAGAACGGGTTTCGGCCGAAGAGCGCCTGCCCCACACGCCAGAGCCCGCGCGTGCGATCAAGATGGAAAATGTGGGCGAGTTCGTGCACCACGACCAGGTCGACCCAATCGTCGATGAACTTCAGCGAGTTCGCATCCACCGTGGGCCGCGCATAGATGACGATGCGGTTGGATGGAAAGAAGGTCGCGTAGCCGTTGGAGACATCGAGATTGTCGGCGACCACGATGCTCACGCGCCCACGCGGCGGGTGCAGCTCCTTGCTCAGCGCATCATACGCGCGCTCGGCGGAGCCGGCGGCGCGGCGGGCCGCGTCTTCGAGGCCAGGACTGAAGAGCACTTCGAAATGGCTCGTGCGAATCGTACGCCACTTTTGACTGGGGTCGAGTTGAGCACCAGCCGAGGCCGGGATCGTGGACATCAATGCCGCGCCGACAAGCAAATGAAAGCCGAGACCCATCCTCATTGGGCAAGTCCGCGAAAATAGTTCTCCAAACCCTCAAGCACGCCGATCGCATATCGCGACTGGAACTCCGCGGTACGCAGCGCGGCCTCCTGATTGGGCACAATGATGAACGCACCCTCGCAGAGGATGCTTGGCATCCAGGTCGGGCGCGCGAGGGCAAGGTTGTTGTAGTTGATGCCGAGGTCGCGGAGCCCCATCCATTTCACCATTCCGCGCTGAACCTCGCGCGCCAACGGTTCGGCCTGCGCGTGGAAGTAGTACGTGCCGGTACCATTGTTGCGAAGTGGATTCACGCCGTCAGGATGCGCATTGAGGTGAATGCTGACGAGTACATCGGCATCTGCACGACGGGCGATGATCGGCCGTTCGCCGAGCGCCACAGCACCTGCGGCGCTGCGCGTCATGATGACGGTCGCGCCGGCTCGCTCGAGCATCGGCTTCAGCGCCTGCGCAACGGCAAGCACGGCGTCGCCTTCATAGAGGCCCGTTGGACCCGTTGAACCAATCGGCGGATGTCCCGCGTCCACGGCAACGACGCGCCCGGCGAGCGGGCGCAGACGGTCGACAACGGGGGGATGACGGACGCGGAGAACGAACGCGCCACCGGTGTACATGGTGAGGTAGCCATACGGCGCGTGCCGGAGATGCACGGTGATGCGCACCCGCTCGTTCGTGACCTGTTCCCACGTCACATCCCGCACGGAGGGGTCGTTCGTCGGCTGGTTGATGATGTCGATGTTGCTGGCCGCGTCATACAGCGTGAGGATGAGCGCGTCGGCACGCTGCTCCACCAGGAATGGCACGCGCGACGCAATCGGGATCCGCAGGTCGGTCCATCGATCACCATTGGCGGCGGCCAGCACGCGCGCGTTCGTCGCCGTGCGTCGTCCGTTTGATGTCCGATCGGAAGCCTTCGTGTATTTCGACTCCACCCAGGCGTCGAGTGCCGAGTCCAGGCGCACGCGCGTCCAGCCGTTTCGCTCACCCGTGACCTGAACGACTGTGCCGGCGTGCAGGAACCACTTGTACGTGCCCGCCTGTGTCGGTCGGGCGATCGCAACAAAATCGGTGTCGCTCTTTGCGTCTTCATTGGCGTTGAGCAGCTCGACGAACTTGGGCTGGTCAGGAATAACAAGCGGCACGGGCAGCGCCGGCGGCACCGGGCGGGGGCGCGCGACCTCGAGCGTGCTCCGAAGAGTGTCTGCGGCGCGCGCAACAACCATGTCGTACTTCGGCGCCTCGCCGGCCGGGAACGGCAGCCAGGCAAGAAATGACCCATTCGGGTTCACGGGCACTGTATCGCCGTTGATCGTCAGCTTGGCGGCTCCGCTTCCCACCGATCCGAGAAGAAACGTCGAATCCCTGACGGAGATCACCTGGCGCGGGCGGGGATAAATCACCCGCAGGTTCAGAGCGGAGTCGACATACGTGAACGGAGAATCGCCGGACGTAAGGGGACCCGGGGGGCCGGGCGATTGCGTGCCGGACGCGGGGGCGCGTGAGGGGAAGATCAATAGCCCTTCAGACGAAAGGCGCCCCTCTGCCGGGGTGTAGAGCTGCTCCGGGCGCGGAATGGGCTGGGAGGGGCGCGTATCCGACGGACGGGTGTCGGGGCTCGGTCCGCGGTCGGACGCGGCCGGCGGACTCCCGCCGACCTGGCCCGCCGGGACGCTGGCACAGCCGGCTGAGAGGGCCAGTACGGCGGTTCGGAGGATTATCCGCATCTCGGGCAAGGTTAGGGTCTGGTTTGACTGGCCGCCAGCCGACACTACAACCTATAATTGGCGACTGAGGAGTTTGCACGGGAACACCCGTGAATGACGCTGGCGGAGCCCCCAGTGAATCGCTGTGGTTTTTGCGGCCGGGACAATGAAGAGCAATCCAAGTTCTGCATCGACTGCGGCAAGCCAGTCGTGGCGGGTGGCGCGCGCGTCATCTCCGTGGCGGCGGTGCTCGGCAAGGGTGCGGCAGAGCCAGTCGTGGCAGAGCGTGGTTCGCAGGCCCGCGTCGCTGGTGGTTCTGCCAGTGCAGGTGGCGCGGGTTCACCGAAGCCGAAAGGAGGCGCGTTGAGGGCCTGCCCGGGATGTGGCGCGATGATCGACCCAGCGTTGCCCTTCTGCCCGCAATGCGGCGTCCGCGCCACTCCGCACGCCGGCGCCGGCTCGGGCTCGAACTGCACAAGCTGTGGTACTTCTGTGCAGATGGGGGTGGACAAGTTCTGCGCCAAGTGCGGTGCGCGCGTCGCATCGTCCACTGAGGCGCCGCCCAAGCCGAAAACCGCGGTCTTCACAGCCAAAGGCACCGGCACATCTTCGCCGAAGATCGCCATCATCGACGATGCGGGTGCAGTCAAGCAGACCATCACGATCGACCATGCCGAGACATCGATCGGGCGCATCGATGGCGATATGCGGTTTCCGACGGATCCGTATCTCTCGCCGATGCACGCCCAGTTTTCGTTCCGCGACGGGCAACTGTTCATTCGCGACCTCGGTTCGCGCAACGGTACCTGGCTCTTCATTGACGCCCCGTATCGCCTGCAGGATGCCGATACCATCCTGATTGGATCGCAAATCCTCCGGTTTCGGCGCCTCGGTTACCCGGGACCCCATCCGCCAGAAGCAGATCAGACCCGCCGCCTGGGCTCACTCACGCCGAACGCCGATGTGGCGCTGCTCGCGCAGCTTCGCGCCGACGGCTCTGCGCGCGATACCTGTCACCTCTCGCCGGGCCGGTCGATCAAGATCGGCCGCGAAGAAGGAGATTGGGTGTTTCCGTTCGACCAAACGATGAGCGGCAAGCACGCCGAAATTCGCGGTGAGGATCTGGAGTTCATTGTGATCGATGATGGGAGCCGGAACGGCATCGCGGTGAGTGTGCGCGGCGAGCGGCCGGTGAAAGTCGGTCAAAAACTGTTGATGGGTGACCAAACGATGCGCGTGGAGAGCTTGTGAGCGAAGTAAAGACCTGCCCCACCTGCGGCACCGAATACCCGCTTTCGGAGCGCTTCTGCCCGCGCGACGGCACCGCGCTGCGCGGGTCCAATCCGCAGGGCGATCTCGTCGGCTCAGTGGTACATGAGAAGTTCCACGTCATGAAAAAGCTCGGCGAAGGCGGCATGGGCGCCGTGTATCTCGCCGAGCATGTGAAGATGGGGCGCAAGGTCGCGCTGAAGGTGATGAACCCGGGAATGCACCAGGACGCGGATGCTATCGCCCGGTTCAATCGCGAAGCGAAGAACGCCAGTCAGCTGAACCATCCGAACGTCTGCGCGATCTACGATTTCGGTGAGACGGCCGAAGGCATGATCTACCTCGCGATGGAGTACATCGAGGGGTCAAGCCTCAGCGGCATTATCGAGAAGAATGGCGCGCTGACGCCAGCGCGCGCCGCAAGCATTATCCATCAGGCCGCTGATGCACTGCAGGTGGCGCACGACTACGGCATTGTGCATCGCGATCTGAAGCCCGACAACATCATGATCGCCCAGGCGCGCGATAAGAGCGACATGGTGAAAGTCGTGGACTTCGGCATCGCCAAGGCGAGCTCGAGCGATGCGCAGAAGGTGACGAAGACGGGCCTCGTCGTGGGTACACCCGAGTATATGAGCCCGGAGCAACTGGCGGGCGACAAGCTGGACGGCCGCAGCGACATTTATTCGCTCGCCCTCGTGGCGTTCAACTGCCTCACCGGCACGCTGCCGTTCCCGAGCAACAGCGCGCAGGAAGCAATGATCATGCGGCTCACTGATCATCCGAAGACGCTGGCCGAGATGAAGCCGGATCGTACCTGGCCCGACGAGCTGCAGGCTGTGATGGACAAGGCACTCGCGCGCGACGCAGCAGAGCGCTACCAGAGCGCGGCCGAGTTTGGCCGGATGCTCTCGCGCGCGGTGGAGAACATGCCGCAGACGTTGATCGCCGAGGCGGGTACGCAGGTGATGGGCGCGGGTGCGGCGGTCGCGGCGGCAGCGGCCAGGACTGCAGCGGTGCCCAAGACTCGCATTGGCGCGCCGGCGGACCGGGGTGGCGCGGCAACACCGCCGGCGGCGGCGCCTGTGGTGGAGGTCCCAAGGAAGAGCGGGTTGCCGGTGCCGGTGATGGCGGCGGCAGCGACGATCATCATTGGCGTGGGCGGTTGGTTTGCGGCGACACAGATGGGTAAGGGCGGGAACGGGTCTGGTGGGGAGTCGACCGGAACGCCGACGCCGCAGATTCAGGGGCCGACACAGGGCGCGGTGATCCCTCCGCCCAACAACCCGCAGACGGCAGGTGCAGGTGGAACCGCCCCGGTGAACGCAGGAAAAACGACGCCTGTCACATCGTTGAACAACCCCGCTGGAAAGGCGCTTCCCGCCAATCCAGCGCCGCCGGTAGCCAACAACACTGCAGTGCATGAGGCCGCGCTGACCAAGTGGCGCGCATTCATGGGCGATCGTGACCCTACGGACGCGGAAGCGCGGAGCATCATCGACGACGTCACGCCTGCCACCGAGGCGCTCACCGGGGCAAAACAGGGTGATGCCTATCTCTTGATCGGGTTGGCACTCTACAAGCTCGATCGCGAGGTCGAATCGTGCCGGGCGCTGAAGCGCGCGCTCGAGCTGGCGACGGGAAACTCGCTGAAGGTCGCGGACGTGGCGTTCAAGGGCCAACTGTGCAAGTGACCCACATCACCTTTCCTTCGCGATTCAACCGCTAGCTACTCGCCTCATTCCTTCGCTACTGTCATATTTCGTGACCGTGCACATCAACTGGCCAGCCAACTGATCTCGCCGTGACTGATTCGCAACAGAGCAGCGGCGAGATCATCGTCAACGTCTTCGGACGCACGGACGTCGGCCGCACGCGCGAGCACAACGAAGACTGTTTCATCGTCGCCGATCTGACGACGGGCAACGCCACGCTCCAACCCGAAGTGCGGTCGCACAAGCCGGGCGAGCGCGGAACACTCTTCATGGTCGCCGACGGTATGGGTGGCGCTGCCGCGGGTGAAATCGCGAGCGCAATGGCCACCGAGGTTGTGCTCGCTGAGCTCGAGCAGCGGTGGCGCAACGCCGCCAGCGTCACCGCAGACACCTTCGTGCGTGCCATCAAGTCGGCCACCGAAGCGGCGAATGCGCGCATCCACAAATACGCCGCAGAGCACCCTGAAAATCGTGGCATGGGCACCACCGCCACGGTCGCGGGCATTCTCGGGCAAACGCTCTTCCTGGCCCAGGTTGGCGACAGCCGCGGGTACCTCGTTCGCAACGGCCACGCAATCCAGATCACCAAAGACCAGTCGCTGATGCAGAAGCTCATCGAAGCGGGTGAGCTCACGGCCGAAGAAGCCGAAGTCAGCGAGCGCCGCAATATTATCCTGCAGGCGCTTGGCCCAGAGCCGATCGTCAAGGTGGACCTGACGACCCAGCAGGTGCGCCGCGGCGACACGCTGATTCTCTGCAGCGACGGAATGTCGGGGCAGATGCGCGCGAACGATATCGCCCGGATCGTTGGTGAAGACACGGATTTGGTCGCCACCTGCCGCAAGCTGATCGACCTGGCGAACGAGAATGGCGGCCCCGACAACATCACGGTGATCGCCGCGCGGTTCGAGGGCGACGGACTGCGCCCAGCCGACGACGCCGAGCGCCCCGAGCACAAGGTGTATACAAGCGAAGCGGATGCTCGGGCCACCGTACCGGTGAGCGCGGCGTCGATTCCAGACTTTGAGCCCGACGCGATCACCGCTGAAGTCGATGCGGTGACTGTGCCGGTTCCCGCCGTAACCGTGCCGCCTGGAGCGGCGACGCCGGCAAGGCGGGTGTCCGGTGGCGCGGCTGCTGCACCGGCTGGCGCGCGGCGTATTCCCGTGGGCGTGCTCCAGATCATCTTCGGCTCAGTTGCTGTCCTGCTGGCGCTCTACTGGATCCTGGTCATCGCCACGGACAAGTAGCGACATCGCATGCGCGTCGAGTTCCGCATCACCAGCGGCGCCCGCGCCGGCCACTCCGAGTCGTTTGACAAGAGCCTGATCACCATCGGCCGTCACCCGTCGAACGATCTCAAGTTCGACGTCGACAAGGACACTGACGTCTCGTCCAAGCACGCCGAGATCCACATCGCGGGCAACGTTGTCACCCTCGTGGACCTCAACAGCACGAATGGCACTTTTGTGAATGGTCAGCAGATCGACGGCCAGCGCACAATCGGCGGCGGTGATGTCATCGGGTTTGGCGAGTCGGGCCCGCAGGTCGAGGTCTCCGGGATTCCCAAGGCTGGTCCCGGTCGCCGCGATACCACAGCCCGCATTGCCGAGGCGGTGGAGAAGCAGACCGGTAGCATGCGGAAGATGATTGGGGGGCTCGCCGTGCTGGTGGTGGCGGGCGTGGCCATTGCCTTCTGGTTTGGCAACCGCGGTGCCGCTGACGCGCAAAAGCAGGTGGCCGCGCTCATCCATCAAAACGACTCCATTGCGCGGATGCTCGAGCAGACCGTGGGGCAACTCACCGGAAAGAGCGCTGGCGTGGATTCGGCGCTTCAGGCGGCCAAGCGCGAGAGCGAAGCACTGCGGAGCAGGCTGCAGGCCGCGGCAAACAACGGTGATGCGGCCACGGTTGCCGCGCTGACCTCCGACCTCGCGGCCTCGGCGAGTCGCCGTCGCGGGCTGATGGGAGCCGCACAAGTCGATTGGGAGGCCGTGAATGCGCGCAACGCGCCGGGTATGGTCTTCATCGTGGTCCAGACCGAAGACGGATCAAACAGTAGCGGCACAGGATTCAACGTCAGTCCGTCGGGACTGATCGTGACGAACCGCCACGTGGTCCGCGATGCCAGCGGGCGCCCTGCCAAGATGGTGGTTGTGAAGTTTGAGGGCGCAGCCGCGGACGTGAAGTTCAAGGCGGTGCGCGTCGTCAAGGTGAGCGAGACCGATGAGCTCGCGTGGCTCAAGCTCGACGGCGGCGGCCCCTACCCCACCATCCAGGGCATTGCACGCAATCCGCAGATGCGAGTGGGAGCGCCGATGGCACTCATGGGCTACCCGCTCGGCACCGGCACAGCCGGCATGGGAGGCGACATCAACAGCCTCAAGCCGGTGAGTACGCTCACCGTCGGCACCATGAGCAAAGTGCTCGGCGACACGCTGCAACTCGATGTGTACGCTGCGCAGGGCTCGAGCGGGAGCCCGGTGTTCAATGCCGAGGGGCTCGTGATTGGCGTGCTCTTTGGCTCGCCAACCGAGAGCAACGGCCGCATCATTTACGCGGTGCCGTCGCAAAAGCTTGTCGCGCAAATGCCCCCGGAGGGCGCCGGTATCGTTCGCTAGGCGTCCGCGGCGCGACTGCTCGAAAAGAGCGATCGCGCCGCAGCCTGCTGCATGGGCGCCGAAGCCTCCCACGCCACGATCACAGCAGCTGCTCCGCTGCGTGAATTGGCGAGTGGGTGCGCGCCGCGCGGATGGGCCATCACGACAATCGCGACATCGCGTGCCGCCTCGGTAGCCGCCCGCGCGAGCGCCTGGACTTCGTCGAGTTCGGCGCGCGGCACGTTACCGGTCGCGGCGCCGCTGGGCACAAAGGCAATGATCAGCGGGGCTCGCTCGGTCGGTGAAGGTGTCGCCGAGAGCGTGACGCTGAGATGCAGTGCGCGGAGCGTGTCCACGAACGGCCCGATGAGAGTCTCGCTCCGCGCGGCGTTGGGCGCGGCGAGCACCACCTCCACGTTCGCACCGATCCTGGGCCGCTTGCCCTGCAGAAATGTGATAGCGCGATCGGCGAGTTGGCGGCTCCACATCAGGTCGTCGAGTGACGTCTCGCGAGCGGGGCGAGGCCGGGCCCAACCCGCCCAACGCTCGATGCGATCTCGCGCGTCGCGCAGCCGCATGGACGTCAGATCGCCGCGCGTGGCGTTGGCCATGGCGTTGAGCGTCCCGCTGAAGTCGCCCGGGGCCAGGACGACATCACAACCGGCAACCAACGCGGCGACAGCAACTCCCGGCTCGTGAGCGGGCTCGATCGTCGCATCGCGATCCAGCGGAATCGTTGCCGCGATGCCGTCGAACCCCAAGTCGCCGCGCAACGAATTGGCTATGAGCGCCGGCGATGTCAGCGCGCGTCCGGGGATGCGCACACCGGCCGGGCCGCTGCCGATCATCAATGTCGCCAGCCCTGAATCGATTGCCGCAGCGAACGGACGCACATCTGCTCCCGGAAACGGCGCTGCGCAGGCGGCCACTGACTCAGCCTGACAGGCGTCCACCCACTCGGCCGCAATCGCACCCACTACCGCCGCATCCTCATGGGCCGCGCGGACGCCGCTGCCATTGGGATCGCGCGGGAGGTCGACGTCACACCACGGCGCAATTGCCCAGTTCACGCCCATATTGCGCAGTTCGCGCGCAGTGATGCGCGCGGCACGGCGCGGGCCCTCCAGATCGAGCGACTGCACGCCGCCCTCCCCGGAACCGAGCGACGCCGCCGAGAGGGCGCCCAGCGGAGGCAGTGCGGTGAGCCCCGTGATGGTCTCCCCCGCACCGCACTCAGCGCGTGCACCAAGGAGGATGGGGTGGGACGACTGCGAGTGGAGCCGCGCGGCGAGAATTGCGATGTCATCGCGCGAGCCACCTTCCACAATGAACCCGCCAACGCCAAGCTCCAGCGCGTCGTTGATTAGCCCGTCGAGATAGCGAAAGCCGTGCGCTGCGTCGTAGCGGAGTGCGGGGATGATCAGCCGCGCGAGTTCGTTCATCCGGTACGCCCGGCGGACGCACGGCGGGCTGTGGACGTCATCACGCCGGCGTGTACGTACCCAACACGCGCGGTCCGCGTGCACCCGTTGCGGTGCGCACGTTGCCCGGACGCCCCTTCAAGTGGAGCCAGCCCAGGAAGGCGAAGGCCACGGCTTCTTTGGCATCGCCATCGAAATGGATGTCGTCAAACCGGCGCACTCCGCGCCGCGTGAAGCCGCCAGTTCCGGGAACCTTGAACGTTTCGTGTTCGATGGCATCGAAGAGCGCGGGATTTCGCGCACCGCCGCCCGAAAGCACGAGCTCGGCCACGGGCTCCGGAATGAACTTCTGGATGGCGAGCGCAATGCTGCGCGCGGTGAACAGCACCGCTGTGGCGACGATATCCGCGTCGGAGCAATCCGAGCGTCCTGTTCGGCATCGGGCCATGAAGTCGTCGATATAGCGCTGCGTAAACAACTCACGACCGGTGCTCTTGGGCGGGTCGGCGTGAAAGAACGGGTTCGTGAGTGAGGCATCCACTACGCTTTCAATCGGCGTGCCTGCGCGGGCCAGAACCCCGTCGCGATCAAACTGCAGATCGGGGCGCAACGCGCGCGTCACGCCGTCGATGATGCACACGCCGGGGCCGGTGTCAAAGGCCCGCACCGATTCCAGCGGCACGCCCGTTGGTGGCACCACAGTGACATTCCCGATGCCACCAATGTTCTGCAGCGCCCGCCAATACGTGGGCGCGGAGAAGAGCATTGCGTCCGCGATAGGCACCAGCGGCGCTCCCTGCCCACCTGCGGCAACGTCGCGCACGCGAAAATCCGCGATCACCGGCAGCCCAACGCGCTCGGCGATCACCGCCGGCTGGCCAAACTGCCAGGTGGCGTGAGGCGGCTCGTGCCACACCGTGTGACCGTGGGAGGCGATGGCGGCGATATCAGAGTGCGGCACGCCCGCTTCGGCGATGGCGGCGAGCGCCGCGCGGGCCAGTTGGTCGCCCAATTCAAAGTCAAGACGTGTGAAGTCGGCCGGCCGAGCGGCTGTGTGTGTCGAACCTGGGCTCGTACCCGCCATCACCGCTGCGAGCCGCGAGCGAAACGCCGCGTCGTACGGCAGTTGCACAAATGCCAGCAGTTCGGGCTCAATCCGACCATCGGGCTTCTCGTGAAATCGCGCCAGCGCAGCGCTCACTCCATCCAGCGATGTGCCCGACATCAGGCCGACAACGACGTTCGACTCAGGACGAGCCGGTCCCGGCCAGACGCTGGGACTCATTGCACAGGCGGAGGCGGACCCGGCACGATCCGTCGGATCGAGCCTCCGGCGGCGGCGAGGCGTCGCAGCGCTTCGTCGCGACCGACCGTGAGTTTGTGCATCACAATTGCGGTTTTGACCGATCCGTCCGCGATCTCGAGCAGCGCGCGCGAGGCGTCGCGCGAGAGGTTGCAGACCTCGCTCACGATTCGCTCGCTCCGATCCCGCAGCTTCACGTTGGTGGCCTTGAGGTCCACCATCAGGTTGCCGTAGGTCTTGCCAAGGCGGATCATGGCGCCAGTCGTGATGATGTTCAGCACCATCTTGGTGGCCGTGCCGGCCTTCATGCGTGTGGAACCGGTGACGACTTCGGGTCCGGTCACCACGACAATCGCGAGGTCGGCGAACGCAAGCGTCTCGGGCGGCGGCGGTGAGCAGGCCAGGATTGCAGTGCGGGCACCAAGTTCGCGCGCGCGCTGCATCGCCGCACGCACGTATGGAGTCGTGCCGCTGGCCGCGATGCCGCTGAGGAAATCGAATGACTGCACATCGATGGCATCCACGTCGCGACGGGCGCCGTCGGGCTCGTCTTCCGCGCCCTCCTGCGAACGCGTCAGTGCGGCCAGCCCGCCGGCAATGATGCCATGCACGAGCGTGGGGGGTGCGCCGAAGGTCGGGGGCACTTCACTGGCGTCGAGAACGCCAAGGCGACCGGAGGTCCCGGCGCCAGCGTAGATCAATCGCCCGCCGGCCCGGATCGCAGCTTCGGCCCATTCAACTGCACAAGCGATTTCCTCCCGCTGCAAGGCTACGG